>JGI12635J15846_10006221_pt1 | contig 10252 bp, 11 predicted proteins | sample BlaSpr_A8_OM2_M2_FD_15846 | JGI IMG/M metagenome (IMG submission 15846)
TAATCCAGACGTGGCTTCGACCTTGAATGAGGAGGGCACACGATCCTCGACCGGCCGGCATCAAAACTTCACGAGCAAGACCCTGGTTGCCTTCGAGATAGGCCTGGCGCTAATGCTTCTCATCTCCGCTGCACTCCTCATCCGCACCTTTGCTGGCCTCAATTCTGCCGAAACTGGATTCGACACACATCACGTCTTTACGGTGCTTACGTCTGTAGCTGACAATCGTTATCAAACTACTGTGGCCACGACGCACCTTACTCGCCAAGCTCTCCAGAACATCGAGTCGATTGCAGGTGTTGAGAGCGCTTCCACTTCTCTCGTTATTCCCGCAACGAGCAGCGTCGGGGCACTCGCCTTTGACATTACCGGGAAGGCCATTCCTCCCGGACAGGAACATTACGGACCGGAACAATGGCGCACAGTATCGCCTCACTTCTTCGAAGTGTTCCACATTCCCCTGTTGAGCGGCCGGGGCTTCACTGAACATGACGACATGGGAGGTGCCCCGGTGGTCATCGTCGATTCGGCGTTTGCCAGGAAGTACTTCGCAAATGAGAATCCTATCGGCATGACTCTTGACATTGGGAAAGGTATCGGTCCCACCTATGCCGATTACGCGCGGCGAGAAATCGTAGGAATTGTGGGTGATACTCGAGAGACCGGAATTATTGGCGGCAAAGTCCCTGTCATGTACATACCTCAGGCACAACAACCCGAGGGAATGACGAAAATATTTAATAGTTCAGTCCCATTAGCCTGGGAAGTGCGGTCCAGCCTCAACGAACAATCCCTTGTCTCCGCCGTCGCCACAGCAATTCGTCAAGTGGATGGCCGGTTGCCCTTAGGCAAGGTACTTCCGATGGACAAACTTCTCGCGGATAGTATCTCGCGACAGAATTTCAACATGCTTTTACTCTCCATTTTTGCCGCATCAGCTCTCCTGCTCGCCGCGATTGGTGTCTACGGCATAATGTCCTACTCGGTCCAGCAACAAACGAAAGACATCGGAATTCGCATGGCTCTGGGAGCAGACAAAAATACGATAGTAGCGATGATCTTGCGGCAGGGCCTCATTCCCGCCTTCTTGGGTGTCGCCGCTGGCCTTGCCGGAGCTTTCGGCTTGACAAGGTTCATGGAGAGTCTGCTCTATGGAGTGAAATCGGGTGATCCCATCATCTTCTTCGGTGTATCCGCAATTCTATTGATGGTTGCCCTTCTCGCCGTTGTGATCCCGGCTCGGCGAGCCGTTTCCTTAGAACCTATAGCGGCCCTGCGCAGCGAATGACTTCCAATCCGAGATTCGTGAGTACACATCGAAGGACAGCAACGGTGGTCGGGATCAGAGTTAAATCACTTCTTAGGGCTCAAAGTCGTTTCTGAGAGCAAGGCCAATTGACGTGGCGCAACCGTCGGCTGATCGAGTTTGCGGAAGCTCCTATTCGGATCGCAGGGCCAGCATGGGGTCGACCACTGCTGCCCGGCGCGAAGGTAAATAACATGCAAGCAGAGCGGCTATTACGACAGCAAACGTGATCGTGATGTAGGTAATCGGGTCTCTAGCATCAACGCCATAGAGAAGCGGTGCCATGAAACGCATTGTTGCTGATGAAACCACCAAGCCAATTGCGATTCCGACTGCCGTTAACCACATGGTTTGTCGCACAAACGCTCCCACCACGGTTCCGGGCTGCGCCCCGAGGGCCATACGAATTCCAATCTCGCGCCTGCGCTTGGACACGGAATATGCAATCACCCCGTAGATTCCTACAGTCCCGAGAAGCAGCGCGATTCCTCCGGAGACACAGAGCATCACAAGCGTAAACGACGTTCGCCCCATGGATTGCGATTAGAGGTCGCCGAGCGCTTCACTGTTTGCTAAAGGCACATTCGGATTCACCGTACCCACTTGTTGCTGGATAGCTTTCATCAAAGTTTGCGTGCCCGCAAGCTGACTCCTCACTACAAAAACAGTGGCGCGCTGCAACCTTTGTTCATGGCCCGCGAAATCGTTCATCAAGAGGGGCCAATACACCGTTGGCGGAGAGGGCTTCTCAATGCCGTCGTAATGAACATCCTCTGAGACGCCTATGATCTCGCGCCAAGGGTCCGTTCTAACCACACGCAGTCTTTGGCCGATCGCGTCCTGAGGGTGACTCCAGTATGCACTCGCGAGACTTTTTGACACGATCACAACCGGCCGCTTCTCGTACGTGTCTGTCCATGTGAAGTCTCGACCTGCAAGCAGATGTGTTCCAAGCGTAGAAAAAAATCTGGGCGCGACATAATTGAAGCGCCGCACCGGAGGAATCTCACTACTTCCCGAGGTGTGGTTCTGAACGTACACCGGATTATTGGAGTCGTTGTTGTCCATCGGTACAGAACGGCCCACACTCACGGAAGAAACGCCGGGAATAGATGCGATCTTTTGGATGATCGCCTCGTCCATGCGAACCACACGTTCGGCAGCGGTGTCGGGAATTTGAGTTTCGGGAATGTAAAGGCCGAACGTTTGAACAGTTTCAGGTGACGCGAATCCGGGCTCCACATTCATCATCGCGCGAAAGGTGCGAATCATAAGGCCCGAACAAATCAGCAGGATGACCGAAAGCGCAATCTGAACCGTGACCAACGCCCTACGCGCGCCCTGCTCTCTCAGGCCATCACTCACTCCGCGCCCTCCCTCCCGAACATCGCTGAGGAGGTTCGGGGCTGTGCTCTTTGGAATCGGAACACAGGCAATCAAAAGACTGGCGATCAATGCAATCGCTACGGTGAAAAGCAGCACAGATGGCGATGCTAATTTCGCGGATGCGGGGAATGTTCGTGGCTCCCAACACCGAAATGGAGCGTATTGCTCCTAGTGCAAGCAGTACTCCGATCAGGCTTCTGACGTGACCGGCTTGAATTAGTCCAGCAGGAGTGAGAGAAAATCACTCTAAAGGAGCGCTGGACATGCCGATGAAGAAACATAAGCCGGAGCAGATTGTGGCTTTGCTGCGGCAGATTGAAGTAGAAATCGCGAACGGGAAGAACACACCACAAGCCTGCAAGGAAGCAGAGATCACGGTTCAGACGTACTACCGCTGGAGGAAAGAGTTCGGCGGCCTGAAGTTGGACCAAGCAAAACGGATGAAAGAGCTGGAGCGAGAGAACGCGAAGTTGAAGCGTTTAGTCGCGGAGTTGTCTCTGGAGAAGCAGATCCTCAAGGACGTGGCCTCGGGAAACTTCTGAGCCCTGAGCGGCGGCGTTGTGCGGTGGAGCATGCGCGCGAAAAGTACGAAGTAAGCGAGCGCCACGCCTGCGGCTGCTGGGGCAGTGGCGAAGGACACAACGCTATGCCGCGATCCCGAGAATCGACGAAGAGGCGCTAACGGAAGCGGTCATTGCCCTGGCCAGTGAATACGGTCGCTACGGATACCGGCGCATTACGGCGCTGTTGCAACGTGATGGTTGGCATGTGGGCAGAGATGGGGTACAGCGCATTTGGCGTCGCGAGGGGCTGAAGGTGCCGCAGAAACAGCGGCCGCGCAGGCGGTTGTGGCTGAATGATGGCTCGTGCGTGCGAATGCGGCCGGAGCGTGCGAATCACGTTTGGAGCTACGACTTCGTGCGCGCGATGACGCATGACGGAAGGACGCTGCGGATGTTGACGCTGATCGACGAATACACGCGAGAGAGTCTGGCGATCCGCGTGGCCAGAAGGCTCGGGAGGTACGAAGTGATCGAAGCGCTCGCAGACGTGATGCTGTTCCGGGGAATTCCGGAAAACATTCGCTCGGACAACGGCCCGGAGTTCGTAGCGAAGGAGCTAAGGCAATGGCTGGCGAAGGTAGGTACGGGGACGCTGTACATCGAGCCGGGAAGTCCCTGGGAGAACGGCTATTGCGAAAGCTTCAACGGGAAGCTGCGGGATGAATGCTTGAACGGAGAGATATTTTACTCACTGAAGGAGGCGCAGATCGTGATTGAAAAGTGGCGCGTCGAATACAACACGAAGCGGCCGCACTCGGCACTCGGCTACAGGCCGCCTGCCCCCGCGGCCTGTAGCCCCTGGGGAGCAAATCCAACTTCACAGCCCATGGCTGTGTTATAAAAACCCTCTCACTTCTTTTGGACTAAAAAATCAGGCCGGTCACATAAGTTGCAGATATTACCATAAGATTATAGAAGATATAGATAAAGACTTAAGTCCGAATCACTCGCGGGCCGAATAGCCGTTACAGGAAAGAATAGGTAGCCGAGGGTACTTCGGGAAGCGAGGATCCGTAACGGAGAGAGTGCAGAGTAGGAAGGTCGATCCTTTCGCGGAATCTACCGAACGAACGTGGACGCATGTTTCACAGAGGCCCCCGGCATTCAAATCGATTCGTTCGTTTGTCCCTTTGGGCTTCGGTTTGTTTGATTCATCGGGCATCGAGATCGCCTGGGCAAAAACGAACGAGCCCGCTGGTGCTAAGGATTCGAAGTAGCCGGCGCAGCTGCTCCGCTGCCAGGGGCCGCGGGTTTGGCAAAGTCTGAATCTGGAAAATTCACGTTCAGTTCAATTTTGTCGATCACAAGTTTCTGCGTAAGGTCGGTCGCGGAACTCCCGGAATCGATCTCAAACGCAAATTTCAATCCACCAACATCGCGGTAATCGTGAAAGTAAGACTCGACCGGATACTCTTTCCCCTCCGCACGCCGCTTTCCTTCCCATTTCAAGAGCAGAAAACTCTTCGCATCAAAAAGGTAGTAGCGCACATCTCCGCTCTTCGTCGTCAGCTTGATGCGCCAAACCTCTGTGTCTTCGACTTTATCTTTTCCGACCAGTTCCACCTTGTTCGACTTCTTCGCGTAGTCAACCAGCGGTCCGTCAAAATCGGCTTCTTCGGAAATATTCTTCAGGTCGTCTTCCAGCATTGCCTCCGGATTCAATTTTCCCGCGAAGGGATTGTTTGCCCATCCTTCTGTGCCGTCGAATACGCGAATCATGGTTTGGTTCTGAACCGCCAGCGTCATGTGCATTTTCATCGGCCGCTTCAGTTCCACGGTGAAAGGGCCCGAAGCTTCCGAACCGAATGAAATCGTCCCCGAAACACGTTCCGATCGGAGCGCATGGATGTGAGTCAGCCCGCCACGCGCAACATAGACCTTGGAGAGAATTTGGTTCAACGTTTGAGCGGACGATGACTGAGGTACAAGGCAGACCAGGGCCGCACCGAGAAGCGCGACTGCCATACCCCGGAATCGGCGAAGCATTTGCGAGTCGTGTGAATTCTTATTCATCATGATCGTTTGCGCTCCGACGAAGTCCATATGCTTTGTTTTCATCGTAGTGTGAGACGCACCGAAGGTCAATTTCGCGCTTCGCCCTTGAAAACAGTTGGCCAGATAGATTTTGCCGCTGAGTTTGTGCAGCAAGCCTCCTGCGTGAGAGGATTTGCGTTCAGAATTTCCGTCGCTACGATCAAATAGCGCGCAGCTACACAGCGAAGGTCTTACCTTATGCCCAAATCATCCGATCTCTGGTCGATCGTTGTCATCGCACTGACGGTCGCGCTTTTCATCCTCGCGTTGTTCGTCAAGGGATTCACGAAAGGCTTGTTGGTAGAGTGCGGCGTACTTCTCGTTTCGATCAAGCTGATCTTGATGGCCAAAAAGACAGCCGTGATCGAGGAGAATCTGGAACGCAGGCTGGATCGAATCGAGAAATTACTATCTGAAGGTCGAGATCAGAAAATGGATGGAACTTCCACGTAGTCAACTACTAGACGCGAGACTTCTGGTCGTCTGGTTCTCAGCGTTTGTCGCCTGGTTCGGCGTCTTTCGCAACCACGTCTTTCGGTTCAGCCTCAACCGTTACTTCCACGGTAGCCCCGGGCTTGAGCTTGACCTCATTGCCATTTTCGTCGGTCAGGGTGTTTTCGATGCGGATTTCCTTATAAAGTTCGTCCGCGCCTTCAACCGCAATTTCAGCCTTCTCCGGCAGGTCCGGATGAGGAGGCTTGATAATTTTTTGCACAGTTCCAGGCAAGGTCGCGGTGGCTTTTTCGCTCATAACACTCCTAGATGTCGAGACCGACAGAGGACCTGAGTGAAGTTATCCTAGCAGATTGCGAAGACAAGGCAAACCGTGAGTCGCAAGTTGAAATTTGACATTTTGATACTAGGCGCCGGCGCCGCCGGACTCCTGTGCGCGGCGGAAGCGGGCCGATTCGGAGCCCGCGTCGCGATTCTTGAGCGGTCCGACGCACCGGGAAAGAAGATCCTGATCTCAGGAGGCGGNCGCTGTAATTTCACGAATCTTCGTTGTGGCCCGCAGAATTTCTTGTCCGAAAATCCCGACTTCTGCCGTTCGGCGTTGGCTCGATTTACACCGACCGATTTCATCGAGCTCGTCAAAAAACACCAGATTCCGTTTCACGAGAAACATCCCTATCCCGGCGCCGCGGAAGGGCAACTTTTCTGCGACCGTTCCGCAGCCGATATTGTGACGATGCTGCTTGAAGAGTGCGCCGCAGCGAAAGCTCAAGTGATTCTGAGTATAAGAGTGGAGGAAGTAATCTTCGATGGTCAGTATCGCGTACGAGCCAAAGATCCAGACGGCGAAATCCTGGAGTTCGAATCGCCTGTCTTGGTCGTGGCTACCGGCGGACTGTCGATTCCGAAAATGGGCGCAACCGGATTCGGCTACGAAGTCGCCCGAAAATTCGGCCATTCGATCATCCCCTGCCGCTCTGCGCTCGTACCGTTAAAGTTCGCTTCGGCGCAATCGCGAGCTTACAAGGAACTTGCCGGAGTTTCGGCGATGGTGACGGCGCGATGTGGCGGCGCAGAGTTTCGAGAAAAACTTCTCTTCACTCACGCTGGACTAAGCGGCCCCGCAATTCTGCAAGCCTCTTCCTACTGGAATTGGCGTGCTGCCGATTCCGTGATGATCGATCTCGCGCCCGACCAGGCGTGGACCCACGAAATGCGAGATAGCGGCGACAAACGCGACGTAACTGCGCTTCGAACGGCACTGTGTAAGGTCGTGCCTCGACGCCTCGCCGATCTCTGGATCGACAAACATCAACCTAAGGATTGGACAAACCATTCGCTCGAACTCCTCGAAGACGGCATTCACAACTGGAGGGTGCAACCCGCCGACACCGAAGGATACGGGAAAGCCGAAGTTACGGCCGGTGGTGTGAATACCAAAGAACTCTCCAGCAAAAGCATGGAGAGCCGCAAAAGTCCCGGCCTTTACTTCATCGGAGAAGTCGTCGATGTCACCGGCTGGTTGGGTGGATTCAACTTTCAGTGGGCGTGGGCTTCCGCCGTGGCGGCCGGAAGAGATATATCGAGCCAATTGAATCGATGACCTAAACCCCTGTGATAAAACCGCCGTCCGGTGTGACATACCCGTACGCCATGCGCGGTGTGTTGAATGCGAATCCCGGATTGCCCTCTCGATCGAGAAGTATCAGTCCCGCTGTCGCCTTCGTGCGTCGAGCCAATTCCGCGATCGTTTGCTCCGCAACCTGCATAGCTCGACTCGATAGCGAATCGCTCGTTGACTCAGCGAACCCACGCAGACGATCGACCGCCGCTTTGGCCATCACCACTTTCATGATGGCTTCTCCATATCCGGTTGACGAGACCCCGCCCGCTTCCGAGTCCGCATAGCACCCGCAACCAATCAACGGCGAATCGCCAACGCGCCCAGGTAGTTTGCAGCAGGTTCCTCCGGTCGATGTCGCTGCAATCAGAGCGCCTTGAGAATCAATCGCAACGGCACCGACGGTCCCTTGTTCGTGCCCGCGATGGTGTTCAGCCGCGTGAGCGTCTTTCTTGCACTGCTGCCATGCCGCCCACTCCGCCGGGCTGATAAGTTCTTTGTTGTCACACAGCGAAATTCCATTTGCCTTCGCGTAGCGCTCGGCCCCATCCGCGACGAGCATCATGTGCGGGCACGTCTCCAGAATCTTGCGCGCCANCCGAATCGGATTTCGAATGCGCTGCAGCGTCGCCGCCGCTCCCGCGCGCAAGGTCGCGCCATCCATCACGATCGCGTCGCATTCCACTTTGCCATCGAGATTCAGATGCGACCCGAAACCCGCATCGAAAACTGGATCGTTCTCCAATACAACAATGGCAGCTTCGATCGCATCGAGCGCACGGCCGCCGCTATTCAGGACCGCCCATCCAGCCGTCAGAGCGCGCTGGCATCCCATTTGGCATGCTTCGACGGCATCATCGGGAATATCCCATGCACCGCCATGAACAATCAGCGCAGGCTTCATCGGCTTAGGAGGATGGCAGGCGGGACCAAAGTTTGTCTAGAAGGAGGGCTAAACAAAAAAGTCGAGGAGTACCAAAATGGGACCTAGCACCATCAGGCATGCAGCCCAACTGTAGCGGCTTCGAGGAATGCAGCTTAACGTACGCACCATCTGGTGAGGGATGACCTTCAGCCGCGATTCCTCTCGCGGACTGTAGAACGGGCCCGACGGGGTGTAGCGCGACAAAGTTCGCCGATAAGCTCCGACTTCATCGGTCACCCACACATATATATTGATGCGCCCGCGCCACACCAAAGCGGCGCCCGCAAGAAAGCAGAGATATCCGAGAAGCGTCAGCATACCCAGAGCTGGCCCAGCACCCCAATACATAATTCCTCGCGAACGAGCGCCAAGGGACTCTGAGCCTTAGGACGCCCCGAGTATGCCTTGGGTTACCCGCTGATCTGATGAAGACTTATGGCTCGTCGTGAATCGTAACGAGCTGAACGACTTCGAACTCTTTCTGTCCGGCGGGGGTCGAAACCTGGATCTCGTCTCCGACCTTCTTATTCAAGAGAGCGCGTCCGATCGGCGACGTCGTGGAAATCATACCCTTTTCCACGTCGGCTTCCTCGCTGCTCACCAGCTTGTATGAGATTTTTATATCTTTCTGGGTGTCCAGCACGACGATCTTGGAGCCGTAGCCGGCGCGATCCTTGGGTATATTCGTCAGATTGAGCATGCCCAGGTCGCCCATCCGCTTCTTCAGCGCGCCGATGCGGGCGTTCACGAATCCCTGGCGTTCCTTGGCGAACTTGTACTCCGCGTTCTCGGAAAGGTCACCGTGCGCTCGCGCGACCGCGATTTCCTTAGGTAGTTCTACGTTGAGCTCGTGCTCAAGGGTGTTGATCTCTTCCTGGAGTTTCTGCTTAATCGGCTTGAGTGGGTCTTCAGACATGGTCGTCGTTCTTTGATCGGATATCAGGCGGGTCCCTGAACCGTCGCCTTTGCAGCGGCCATTATAGATGGTCGGTAATTGCGGCGACAAGCGAGGTTTGGCTTTTCGGCGTACTTTTGACGGAGCCGACCATCTAAGATGTTCCAGCCTGCCGTGAACCGCCTTCGGAGTAATGCCCTTGGAGTAATGAATGAGCGACGATTCCATCCCCATGAAGCCGTTTGGCCGCCATGATGTCAGCATTTCGGCACTCGGCTTCGGTGGTCACCATCTTGGTGACGCGCCCGATGTGGCCACCGCGATTCGAATTGTCCACGAGGCGGTCGATAGCGGCATCACCTTTTTTGACAACTGCTGGGAATACCATCGCGGCAAGACCGAAGACTGGATGGGGCAAGGCCTTAAGGGTCGTCGCGACAAAGTGTTTTTGATGACAAAAGTTTGCACGCATGGGCGCGAAGCCCGTCTCGCAACCGAAATGCTGGAGCAATCACTGCGGCGATTGCAGACCGATCATCTTGATCTGTGGCAAATCCATGGAGTCGGCTGGGACAACGACCCTGAACTCTTTATTCGGCCCTACGGAGCGGCGGAAGCTCTGCTCAAGGCGAAACAACAAGGGAAAGTCCGCTATCTTGGATTCACTGGCCACAAGGACCCGGCCGTTCACCTGAAAATGATGAACACCGGATTCCCATTTGATGCAGTGCAGATGCCGCTCAATCCTTTTGACGCCCATTTCTTAAGCTTTGCCGAACAAGTCTTGCCCGAATGCGCCCGCCGCGGAATCGCTTCGCTCGGGATGAAACCATTCAGCGGTCATGGCGAGCCGATTACGAACGGCGAAATTACCGCCGAAGAAGCGTTGCGCTATGCGATGAGCCTGCCCGTCGCCACGACGATCACTGGGATGGACAAACTCGAAGTACTGCGACAAAACGTGAAAATTGCTCGTGGTTATAAGCCCATGACGCCCGAAGAAATGAAGGCGATCCGCGACCGCGTGAAGCAAGCTGCTGGTGACGGACGCTACGAAATCTATAAAGTC
>JGI12635J15846_10006223_pt1 | contig 10251 bp, 10 predicted proteins | sample BlaSpr_A8_OM2_M2_FD_15846 | JGI IMG/M metagenome (IMG submission 15846)
GGCCTTCACGGCGGCCGGCTGGCGGCCCCCGCCGTTGTCGCCAGTCGTCGTCCGGCCGTTCGCGCTGATGATCACAGGATTCGCGGTCAATGTGATCTCGCGGGCGGCCGGGGTCACGATGGCGCTCATGGTGCTGCTCCCTGGGCTGGCGAGGGGTGCTTCTTGTTCCTGCAAGTTAGTATACGTGACGGCATATTTAATGAAGACGTCAGCCAGAGCCTTGCCAGGGTTTAATTGAAATGTTCTGTGCTATTTCGAGAGCAAATTGGATTTTCCAGCGCCGACTCTCGCGTGGCTGTTGTCTTTGCTGGGGTACTGAACGTTGCGGCGTGCGCCCTGTCCCGGGTTGCGTGGGATGGCGCGCTGCACGTTACGGCTATGTGCAGGTCGGCCAGGGCCTGGTAATTCTCGGGTCACATTTTCCTGATCTTCAGGTACTGCCGTATGTCCGGCAATGACCTGACCGCCAGAAGCCCGAGGGCCGCGGCGGTGGTCGCCATGGTTATTGCCGAGATATATCCGAGTGCTCGCATCGCGTGCCTCCCGTTCTTCAGCTGATCGGTGTCAGCGGTCCGGTGCCGGAGTCGCTGGGTCACGCCCGTCTCGGGGCGGCTGCGGGCGCGCTCAGTGCCGCCGCAGCATCATGACGACGAGCACGATGATCACGATGACGATGATGGTTCCGATGCCGATAAACATGGGGTTCCTCTCGGATGTGCGCCGGCCGTGGGGGACCGGGGCGGGGTGTGCTGGCCGGGTGCTGGGGTGACCGGGCGGGCCGGCAGCCGGTGCTGGTGGCTGCCGGGCTCGCCCGGGGGCGGTTACATGTCCTGGTAGATCTCGATGCGGGGCTGGCCTTGGACGCCGGCCTGCTGCATCGCGTCGCGCAGCTCGGTGCCGGCGAGGAATGTTTCGGCGTCGGCTGTGGTGGCGAAGCCGTGGGTGACCAGCAGGTTGTTGGGGTCGTCGTTGGCCCGGTAGACGCTCTGGCGGGTCACGCCGCCGGTTTTGTGGGTGGTCTCGAATTTGTCGTAGGCCTTGCGCCAGGCGTCGTAGTCGGTGACGCGGTGCTGGACCATTGCTGTTACTGCCATGGGAGACCTTCCATTGACTCCCCGGGGCTGGCTGGTTGTTCCGGCGGTGCTCCCGGGGTGTGGTCTCAGACTATTGCAGTAGTCGAAGACTAGCAATTTTTTTCTAGTAATTTCTGGATACTTTCGGCATCGGGCTTCTTGGCCGCCCCGTCCCGGGCATCGCTGTGCAGCATCCACGACCAGGGGTACGCCCGCGCGCGATATCGCGGGCCGCTGCGGGCATGCCCGAGCGCAGCGCTCGGGCGGCTATGAGACGCACCGGCAGCCAGCCGGATCCGCGGCAATGCGAGCGCCTTGGCCACAGCGGTCCTGATGATCAGGCCGCCGTAGCATGGCCTCCTCCGGTAGCCCCGGGTAAGTGGCCGCTAATCGGCGGCTGACTCTCGATGCGTGTTTGAGACGCTACACTAGCTGCAGAAGACTAGCAAAAGATTTCCAGAATTGAAGGAGGAAGAAGGTGGCCACACTGAGCTGGGGCTTCCTGACCAGCCACGCCCGGGTGCTGCTGTGCATCGCGCACGACCCAGGGGTGCGGTTGCGCGACATCGCAGCCAGCCTGGGCATCACCGAGCGTAGCGCCTACGGCATCGTCACCGACCTGGCCGAGGCNGGCTACGTGGTCAAGCAGAAGGACGGCCGCCGCAACCGCTACCAGGTCCAGGCGCACCTCCCGCTCCCGGAGCCCACCGGCCGNGAACGCACGGTNGGCGAGGTCCTGNCTCTCCTAGCCGGCACGGACACNNCGCCGTGACCGGCAGGCGCCCGCAGGCGCTGCCAGACGCGGCAGTACGCCNTTCGGGCCGGATATNCGCNGCTCCGTTCATGNCGGAGCGGACAGGAGGATGGATGCCATCGCCATCGCGGGCAGCGCACCTCAGTAACCACCACCGGAACACGCTGCGCCAGATCTTTCAGCATCCGGCGGGCCACAATATCGAGTGGCGTGCCGTGCTGTCGCTGCTGGGGGAGGTCGGCTCAGCCGAGGAAAGGCCGGACGGCAAGGTTGTCGTGAGCATTGGGTCCCAGACCGAATACTTCGATCCGCCCCGCCACAAAGACATCGACACGCAGGCTGTTGTCAACCTGCGCCAGATGCTGACCAAACTCGGCTACGGAGCCGACGCTGCTGAGCCGCCTGCGGGATCAACACCCTGAGTCAGGAAGGTCCAGCGCTCTCCTCCTACGTTGCTGTTTTCTAGAAAATCATTGCTAGTTTCAGTCTTCCAGCGTAAGTTGATGTGGCACCGGGAGTCAGCCGCGGTAGCGGCCGGCAACCGGACAGCTTCCGGAGGAGCTCATGCGCAAACAGCCTGGTCGCCACGATCGCTGCGCTCATGATGCTCGCAACGCAACCCGTACAGCCAACCGTGGCGGTGCCGGCCGCCGCAGCCGGATCATCGCTGCAGCGCCGGGCCGCGCCCGCCTGCAGCTGACGCCGGCTGCGATGGGCGTCGGTTAGCGCCCGCGCCCGCAGCCGTCCTCCGTCGGCGCGTCCCCCCGCTCGCCCAGCAGCGGCCGGTGACGACGCGGCGCCCGCCCAGCCTGTGAAAGGAAACGCCATGCCCGAGTCAGCCGCACCCCATCCGAGCACCACCACCCGGTTGCGCCCGTCCCGCAACGGCACCGCCCCGCCCATACCATCCGAGGCCACCCAAACGCCCAGCCGCATGCCGCGGCCCGGCGCCGCCGACAGGCTCCGCACGGCGATGGCGCCGCTACGGCGGATGATGCACCGGACCTCCCCCCACAAGTAGCCCGACCGCAACCGGGAGCGTGCCTGCCGGAAGGCCGACTCCTCTCACCGTCGGCCAGCCGGGGGGCGCTGGCCTGCGCTGCTAGTCGGCCCGCAGGGTGGCGGCGGGCCTGGTGCGCGCGGCGATCGACGCAGGAATGGAGGTCAGCAAGTTCCCTGCGGCGAACAAGGCGGCGAGCCCGGCCAGCAGAGCGACGCCGGGGATCACAGTCACCGGGGCGACGCCGAGGGACGCGGCGAAGGTGCTCCATGCCCAGCGGCCGGCGAGGATGCCGAGCGGCACCCCGACGAGTGCGGCAACCAGGAGTGTGACGCTCGCCTGCCAGGCGACGACCGCGCGCACCTGGCGCCTGGTCAGGCCGAGGGTCTTCAGCAGGGCGAGCTCTGGCCGGCGCTGCCGGACCGACGCCAGCAGCGCGACCGCCAGCGACAGCAGCGCCGCCGCGGCCAGGGCCAGAGCCAGGGCAAGCGGCTGGTCGCCCATCTGCGCCGCGTTCACGATCGCGGCGCCCAGCACCCGGGGCTGCTGGTAGGTGCCGCCCGGGGTATCGCCGGGGCCGGCGTCGGCGATCCGCGCCACCAGCGGCTCAGCGTCGGTGCCGGGGGCCAGGTTGATGGCGACCGCTGAGGGGAAGGCGGGAGCCGACACCGCCGCGGACGCCGCGCCCGCCGGCACGTTCAGCAGGCCTTCAATTGCCAGCAGCGTGCTGTCATCGAGCATGGCGCCGCGGCCGAGCGACACGTGGTCGGCCAGGGTCAGCCCCATCGACGGCAGGGTCACGGTCCCCACGATCGTGAGCCTGCGCCGGTGCCGTCCGGTGCCGGCGATCACCGTGTCGCCCACGTGCTTGCCCAGCGCGCGCAGCGTAACGGTGCCCAGCTCGATTTGCAGCGGCCCGGTGATCGGGTGGCCGCTGGTGGTCGGCGGCTGCACCGAGCCGAGGTGCCGGGTGAGACCCAGGGCCGGCACGTTCTGGCCGTCGATGGGTACCTGGGTGAACCCGAAGGTGGACCAGCCGGTGACTCCCGGCTGGCCGTTGACGAGCTTGTCCATCTGTGACACCGGCCAGGAGCCGTAGCCTCCCTGGGTGTCCATCAGCAGCGTCCAGTTCCAGCCATACTGGGCCGGGTGGGTCACCAGCCCGTTCAGGCTGGCGCCGAACACCACCGCCGTCACCACTGCCAGCACCGCGGCCGCGGACCCGGCCAAGGTGGCCAGGACCGGAGCCGGCCGCTGTCCGGCTCCGCGCTCCAGCGCTGCCCGGATGCCCGCTACCGCCGTCACCGGCAGGCCAACCTCCCGGGCCGCCCTGGTGATCGGCGAGGTCCTGCTGCCCGGTGCACTCGTGGCTGGCCGGACCGACCGCCAGGCAAGCGCGGCGAGGACGCCAAGGAGGATGACGGTAAGCGCGCCGCCGCCGCCCGCGAGCACCAGCGGGTCCGCCTCGAATCCCTGGGCCGGGTCGAACGCGCGAACCGGCCCGACCGGTGCCAGCGGGGATACCGCGACGGCGCCGGCCACCGCCAGCATCATCCCGCCGACGACGGCGGCCGCGCCGTCCAGGCTGACCGCCAGCGCGGCCTGGCCGCGGGGTACCCCGACCGCGCGCATGGCGGGCACGTCGGCCGCCGAGAGGTCCAGCAGCTGGGCGAGCGCCTGCGCGGCGAGCACCAGCAGCGCCAGCGCCGCCAGTCCTCCGAAGATGGCCAGCGCGACCGCCTGCGGCTCGATGGCCTGCTGGACCTGCTTATGGACGGTGTCCAGGCGGCGGATGTTGAAATTGAGCGTGCCTGCCGGCACGTGGAACACGCGGTCCAGCGTGTCTTGCGGCCCCGTCAGCTCGCGCTCCAGCGCCGGGATCCCGGCTGCTCCCGCGCGCAGCCGCAACCCTACCCACGCGAACGCGAACTGCCCGTTCAGGTACCTGGCGGTGGCCGCGGGCGGCAGCAGAGCGCCGGCCACCTCGTCGAACTGGTCCACGAGCACGGGAGGCTGATCCACGATCGCGGTAACCACGAACGTCGAGTTCCCGGTCACTGTGACGCGCTGCGTTTGCAGGTTCAGCTGGCTGAACTGGTAGGTCAGCCGTCCGCCCACCCAGAGGTGCAGATCCGTGGCCAGCTGCGGCGTGATCACGATCTCATTGGTGGCGCCGGGGCGGGGCAGCTTGCCGGCCACGACAGTGACCCGGTCCTGCCGGAAGAACTCACCGTCGAGACTCCCGGCCACGGCATCGGTGACGAATGAGTCGTCCACCCGGCCGTGCACGATCGGATTGGCGCCCAGGCCGAGCCAGGCTTCACCCGACAGCACACCCGGCAGCCGCTCGATCTGGCGGACGGTCGCGAGGGACACGCCCGGGACGTTGACGTACACGTCGCTGGAGTTGATCGAGGCCAGGTAGCGCCCGTAGGCGGTGTCCGTGCGCCGGGCGCCCGCCAGCGCTCCCAGCGCCACCGTGCCCAGCAGCCCGCACACCAGCGCGACGACCACGGCCCGGCGCTGCGCACGGCGCCTGGTCGCATGCCAGTAATACAGCGCCGCGTTCATGGCGCGCCAGCTACGGTCCCCGGCGGGGCGGCATCTGCCATGGTGATCATTCTCCGCTTGCGGCGCAGCTCGCGCGGGCCGGGCTGCACCACGAAAAGCGGGAAGCCAGCACCACCATCCCGTGCATGGGTTCGTGCGGGCCTCGTCCGGGTTCCCGCAAAGCCTCGGCTACGTGGAGCTGCCCATCCCGACTGCCCATGTCGCGTTCAATCACCTGGCGATCGGCGACCTGGCAACCGTGGCTTCTTGAGTCGGTGTTAGCCGGGAAGCGCGGCTGAGGTTCCGGCTACCAGATCGCTGAAATGGCCGGTGGCGGTCATGTTGCCGGGCACCTACTGTGATCTTCGGGGTTGGCCTCGGCCTGCGGGCTACCGGAGGAGGTTGCCCATCGCGAGCGTTGCCATCGTCGCGAAGCCAAGCACTGCCGCAGTCGCCTGGGTGGCGCGGCGGGGCCTTCGTGCCAGCCTCTCGGCGGTGACGACTGTGGTGAGCGCTCCGGTCCACAGCAGCTGGCCGCCGGGTGCGACAGCCGTGATGAGCATCAGGCACCAGCAGGAGCCGACGCAGGCCAGGCCGTTGCGCAACCCGAAGCCGAAGTCGGCCTTCTCGGCCCGCCACCCGCGCGGGGGCAGCGGCACGGTCCGGTGGCAGGCGAGGAGGCTCCACTGCTTGACCGGAGTCAGCTGCCAGGCCGCTGCGGCCGCCAGCACGGTGGCGAGGGCAGTCGTGCGAGAGGAGCCCGGGACGAGCGCGGCTGCGGCCAGCGCGAGCATGCCGAACACCGCCCACAACGTGATGTAGCCGGCCGAGAACTCCGCCATCGCCCGTCGGCGGCGCCAGCGCAGGCTGTTCAGGCCGGTGTACTGGATGGCGCCCAGCGCCGCCGGGCCCATCATGGCGACCGTCATCAGGACCCAGGACGGCACGCCGGTCACGGCTACTGTCCAAGTACTACCCGGCGTGGCCCCGCCACGCATGGTCATGCCGTCCATCCCGCCGGTCCCAGCAGCCAAGCCGCTGCCGTGCGACCTGGCGACAGCGAGAACGAGAAGCGTCAGCCAGGAGGCAGCCACCACGGCAGCGGCCCCCAGCTCCGGATGACGCAGCAGTAGCTGACGCAGATCGAGCCGCGCCGGCCGCGGCAGCGCGGTATTCGCGCTGGCCATCAGACGTAATGAACGCTGATCCGGCCGATCGTGATCGGCAGGTCGGGGTGCGCCGTTGCCGCCAGGTCCTCGCGCCATGGCGGCGCCTCGAGCGGAGTCGGCCGGAAGGTCACCTGAAGACGGCGTCCGTCGGTCCAGCTGCCGGCAGCAGCAAGCCGGTCCAGCAACCGGGTGATGTCGAACGAGACGCGCAAGCTGTGTGGATGCTCGTCCCGGCGCGGATGACGCGCCGCCTCAATTCCGAACAGTGAAAGGTTGCCGGCGAAGTCATCTGTAAGGTCGGCGTCGGTCGGCTGGCCGGGGAGGTTCAGATAGACGCCGTACACCTGGCCCGGATTCCGCTCGGCCTCGATGTGATCGAGGTCGAGGAACACCCGATGCTGCTGGCGGGCTGGCTGCAGCGATGCAACGGCCCGGTCGTCGATCGTGACAGGGACGGTCTCGGTCTGGCCCACCAGGCGCACTGGACGATCGGTCGCGCCGACCATGTTGCGCGGCGATCCCGGTCCGGCCGCCGCCTGCGGCGGCGCAGGCCAAGGCGGTGGCCAGCTCACCGGGGGTACCGGTGACGGCCCCGGCGCGGGGAAGGTTTGCTTGTCATAGGTGTAGCCAAGCTGAGTCGGCGGGTTCTGCACGTCGGTGCAGGTGAGAACGGAGTTACCCTGAATCGCATTGCCGTTGACATCGAAGAATCCGCCCATGGAAAGAAAATTCTGACCGGTCCAGTTCTGGTCGGATGGGTCGCTGTTTTGCGTCTGCTGCTCCCACAGCAACCATAGGCGATCGATGTTGGCGTGGTGCAGCCAGAAGATCGGGTCCAGCGCGGCTGTGTAGGGGCTCCCCATCAGGCCGCCGTGCTGGCCGCCGAGCGCGTCATGCACCGCATTGTGCGGAGTGTTTTCGAGTTGCCCCGCCTGGATCTGGTCGTTGACGGCGAAGAATTGGACCGGTGAATTCGTCTCCCCGCCGCCGAACTCGCCGACCCCAGTGAACGTCGCCAGGTCAAACGCCTGCCATGCCGAGGTGATCCCGGTCGGCCCAGTCGGGAGTCCTACTGTGCCGTCGTTGAAGCCAGCGGCGCGCTGCTTGACGTAGAGCGGGCTGGACGGATCACGGAATGCGGGCGGCAGCTTGTTGGCGTCGCCGCCGCCGTCGTAGTTCCAATACGGCAGCGCCCAGGTAGCAGGGCCGCCATTGGCGACCACCTGCACCCGGACAATCTGCTCGAAATAGTAAACGAACATGCGGTGCCATGGCAGGAAGTACCAGCTGTAGTGCTGGCACTGGTTCGCAGGCGGGGTAGGTGGCGAGCCGTCTTGGGTCCCGTGCATCGCCGCCTGATACGCCCAACTCGTTGGGTCGGACGGATGTCTGGCTTTCATGGCTCTGACCGCATCGGCGTACGCCGTGATGATCGGGTCGTTCGGGGCTAAGCTCCAGACATCAACCCGCACATATGGATTAGTCATCGAACCCCTCGCTCCGTGACCGGCGCCTCAGATCCAGCGTAATCCCAGTTTCCCAGACGCGCGGAGAACTCGACTACATGGCTCAGCTCAGTCCATCGTTCATTGAGGGTTGCCTCTGCGCCTCATGCTCCGTTGGATTAGGCATGTCTGCGCGACTTCGCCGACTGGTTCGAGCATTCGAATTGTGTTCCTGCATACTCAGTAGATGACTTTGCGCGTTTGTCCCTGCCTGGATAGCTGCGGTAACGACGCGTTGCCACAGATCGGCATCTACTTTCCACTCGGGATGTTCCGTGAACATTAATGTAAGCCACTCAGCATGAAGAAGATAGCAATGCACTAAGGGCTGGCCATAATAATAGCTCATCTGCCGCGCGGCCATCCAATATGTCTTCAGAAATGTGGCAGATAGAAAACCAGACATAGCCACACCGACTGCGGTCACGCTTCCGGCTGTGATCTTGCCGCTTGTGCCAGCTAGGCCGACGGTAACTGCCCCGCCAGAAGCTAGCACGAGCAGGGATACTGATGCCGCGACTAGGCTTGCGTAATAAGACATCCGGGCCTGCCTCAAGGCAATAACAGTAAACATCCTCATTTGCCTGAAATTAGCTTTCGCCAAGCCGCTCAATGTGCGGTTGTGAATCTGATCTAACGCGTTTTCAAGTACGTTGCAGTCCTTCTTGCACTTTCTGTCCTCTTCGTCCTCAATGCAGCCTTCGCGGAACATCACAAGAGGTACGATCGTGGCAGAAAGGAAGAAGAATGCCGTTGCTATAAATGCGGCTGGAGCGACAAAAGAATCCGAGTGCCGCCTCACAAGAAGAACTCCGCCAGTGCACGCAGCGGCAGCAACAATCAGCATAATAATCGACAGCAATAAGCCAGCCCTGATGGCATTGGCCTTATGCCTGATAACTTCATCGTCGTCCTCGGGCGGATCAGTATGTTGGGATCCCTTGTCTGGTTGGCCCATTATTCGCCCCCAAATATTGACTTGCGTCCTTTTCGGAAGACTCTTGCCTATTTGTTACCTATACGCATCAATGCTACTCCCATTGTCGTGCACTATGGAATGTCGCCGCGAGCGAAAGATCTGTGACAGCGCCTGGCTGTCGCCTGTGAGCGACTGCCGGACACCGCTGCGGCACCTGATCATCAATCGGCCGCGTGCCTCCGCGGCGTACATGGCGAGCCAGCCCGATCCGGGCTGCCCAGCCCGACCGCCCATGTCGCCTTCAATCACCTGGCGATCGGTGACCTGGTAGCCGTAGGTTTCTGAGCCGCTGGGCTGGGCGCTAGGTGGGAGTGCGGCCGAGGAATGCGGCCAGCCGGTCGCTGGGGCCGGCCTCCGGCGGCACGCTGACCGGCGCCGCGAACAGGGGGTGACGGTCGGTGCCGGGGATCAGCAACGGGGCTATCGCGAGCAGGTCGGCGGCCAGCGTGCGGGGGATCGGCTGGCAGCGCCCGCAGGCCCGGGATATGTCCCACCCGTGCATGGCGATCTCGAGCGCTCCCGCGCTGGCCATGGCACCGGCCGGGAGGAGACGGTCCGCGATGTGAACGACCTCATGATCGCGGCCGGGGCTGGCACACGCGCCGAGAAGCCGGCCGGCCCGGTCGCGGAAGGCCCGGGCAGGGTCGCTGGCCACGTCGGGGTCTTCGCTGTCCGGGTGCAGGTCGATGCACCCGGCGTCGATGCCCTCGCAGATCGCGGCCAGGGACTCGCTGGCGTGCCGCAGCAGCATCCGCAGGTCCCACCCCCGGCACGGCGTCGCGCACGACAGGAACTCCGGCGTGACAGCCGCGGCCGCGGTGAGGGCATACCCGATCGCCGGTTCGAGCAGCCGGATCCTGCCGGTCGTACCGTTCATGCCCATGGTCATCGGTTTTGCGCCCGGGTCCCATCCGGGCCTTCGCCCGGCGCACCGGCCAGGTCCCCGGCGGCGGGCAGGGCCCGCGGCAGGCCGAACGTCGCGAGCAGGCCCGGATCGATGAACATGGTGACCCGGGTGATGAGCGAGGCGGCGATGGTGAGCACCACGATCCCGTGTGCACGGTGCACGCCGTCACCCTCGCGCAGGTAGACCGCGAACGCAGGCTGGCCGTTTGCGCTCGTGGGAAGCAACCGGAAAGAGCCCGGTTCGCGCAGAACCTGGGCCTGGACGAAGGCCAGCCCCGCCGCGCGGCCGGCGAACCAGGCTGGCAGCGGCGGCAT
>JGI12635J15846_10006224_pt1 | contig 10251 bp, 12 predicted proteins | sample BlaSpr_A8_OM2_M2_FD_15846 | JGI IMG/M metagenome (IMG submission 15846)
CGGTTCAAGGCCCAGCCGCGACCCCGGTCGCAACAAAGACGCCGAAACCATCTCCGGCTGCCGTCCTCAAGCCCACGGTCGTAAAGTCCGTAGACCCTCATCTACAGCCGTAGTTCCATCCAGAGTGCGTGTTCGACGGGAATAGCAGAATACGGCGCGATTTCCTCGAACCCCATCCTGCGATAGAGTGCGATCGCATCCTTCATTGCCGATGCAATCGTATCCAAACGCATGCGCTGATAGCCTATGATGCGCGCCTCCGCGATTATGCGTTCTACAAGCATCCGGCCCAGGCTTCTACCGCGATCGGCAGGCCGCACGTAAAGCCGCTTCATTTCGCAGATACCGGCTTCCAGTCTGCGCAGTGCAACGCATCCGGCGGCGTGGCCTGCGTGTCGGGCAAGCAGCAATCTCCCGCTCGGCGGGGCGTAGGCGCCCGGAAGGCTTTTCAACTCCTCATCGAAACTCTGGAAGCACAGGCTGAAGCCGAGCGAACTGCCATATTCGAGAAAGAGGCTGCGAGCTTGTTCGATGTGTTCGGGGATAGAGGCCTGAATCAATTCGATTTGGCTCCGATCGCCTTGGCTCCGATCGTCCTGACTCGAAACGTTCTCCATAGGATTGCTTTTGCCGTCCGCAGAGGTGGTCACTGGAGACCTTAGAGTTGGATTCGAAAGTTCTCACCGATTTTACCCCCCCTTCAGTCGATTGCGCCCGGGGCAACGGGCGATTAAGATTCTTCCACTCCCATGTCTGAAGTAATTTCTACCGGCCCAATTACCACACATTCCGTTTCCGCCCCCGCCCCCGAAACTTCCGTCGAGGTATTCGCCGTTTACGGGGTTGAGCCCGAGATCCAGGCCTATGCTATGGCCAAATATTCGCGCTCTTCCCTCTCGATGAAAGAGTCGCTGAAGGAAATTACTCAGCAGAAGGCCGAAAAGTTTCTCAACACCTTCTACTTCCAGTACGGCCACCGCTCCATTGCCGACCTTGCCCACATCGCACTGGCCATCGAGCGCCTCTCCATCCTCGCCGCCATCGTCGTTGCCGACGAGCAGCGTTGGGATGGCCAGGAGCGATCCACCCGCTACCAGGACTTCAGGAAGAGCGGTTACTACACGCCCGGTTTCCAGGATGACGCTCCGTCCCGGACTCTCTATCGCGAAACCATCGAGTCATTATTCACGGCCTACGACAAAGTTTCGCAGCGGACGTTCGAATATCTCGCCAGCATCACACCCCGGCCCGTTGAAATGAAGCCGGAAGCCTACGAGCGCACCCTGCGCGCCCGTGCCTTCGACATCTCGCGCTATCTGCTGCCGCTCGCCACCAACACTTCACTCGGGGAGATCGTCAATGCCCGCACGCTCGAAACCCAAGTTGCCCACCTGCTCTCGCAGTCGCATAAGGAAGTCCGTGACCTTGGGGCGCTTCTGAAACAAGCCGCGATTTCTCCGGCCTACAACGCGAACGAAGAATCGCTGCGCGCCCTGGTTGCCGAGATTCGCGCCGTATCGCCCGAAATCGCCGATCGCGCTGAACGCGAACTCCTGCGCGAAGTGCGGGTCGCACCCACGCTGGTCAAGTACGCCGATCCCAATCGCTACGAAATCGAGACGCGCCGCGAACTTCAGCAGGCCGCCGCCGAACTGATGCGAGATGCCGCCATCGAACCCGCGCCGCTTGTGGATTTGCTCGACAACGATTTGGTGGACTCCGATTCTCGCAGCAAAGATGCGTTCGAAATCGAACTCGCCTCCACGCTCCTGTACGGCCACTGTCATTACTCCTACCGTCAGGTTCGCCAGACGATCGGAGCCTCTGGCGAGGCGCGCCGTCGCGAAATCATCGACCTCGGCCTGCGCCATCGCGGCAGCCACGACGAGATGCCGCGTCCGTTCTCCGCTGGCCAGCAGTTCCGCTTCGACATCCTGATGGACATCGGCGGCTTTCGCGACATGCACCGCCACCGCCGCTGCGTCCAGATCATGCAGGATTTCACCACCGCCCACGGTTTCGACACGCCGCCCGAAGTCGAGGCCGCAGGAATCCGCCCGGATTACGAATCCGCNATGAAGCGTGCCGAAACCGCCGTGCAGAANCTTACCGTGGCCGCCAGTAAAGAAGCCTCGCAAAATGCGCAGTACGCGATCCCACTNGCCTTTCGCAAGCGNACCCTGTTTAAGATGGATTTCGCCGAGGCCGTTTACATCTCCGAGTTGCGCACCACGCCCGCGGGACACACATCCTATCGCAACGTGGCCTATGCCATGTACGAAGCCGTCGCTGCAAAATATCCGGCGTTGGCAAAATATTTCCGGGTGCACGACGTGCGCGAGCCCGTGGANCTACTGAAACGCTGAGCACCTGTTNCGAAGAGNAGGTGTGGCGAGAGCGNNCCCGCCCGCGAAAGTTCGCGAGAGAAGAAACGGCGTCTCTGCAAAATTGACGCCGATCAATCCTCGCCTCTAGAATCACCTCACAGATGCCCAACTACGAATACCTGTGCAAGAACTGCGGACACCGCTTTGAACAAATCCGGAAATTCTCCGATAAGCCCCTGCGAAAGTGCCCCGAATGCGGAGGCGTCATCGAGCAAGTGATCTCGGCCCCAGCCGTGCAGTTCAAAGGTTCGGGCTGGTACGTGACGGATTACGCGAAGAAAGGCGCTGCTTCGGCGGGTTCGCCCTCCTCTTCTTCGGAGGGCGACAGCGCCACCAAAGAAGCGAAAGACTCCAAAGACACGAAAGACGCGAAGGACACAAAGGATACCAAGAAAGACGAAAAGCCCAGGTCTGAATCCTCGCAGAAAAAGCACAAGAAGGAGTAGCCACTTCCCGTCCGCATTTTAAACTGTGGCGCTAGACCGTCGGGGCTCCGCCAGTCCGCTCTGGCATGCCGACAACAACGGTTCGTCGCCGTGGCATTTCAGCGTCAGATATTTCCCCCAGGAATTGCAGGTTGAGATTCAGTCGCTCGCACTCCTGACATGCCACGTCGTTGAGAAAGTACACAATGTCTCCTCCAAACCGATCCTTGAACCGACGGCGTTCATCGAGGTCGAACGGGCTTACCGAATACACTTTGATATCCGGACGTTCGCGCAGGATCGCACTCAGTTCACGCTGGAATCCAAGCGCTCCTTGGCGCACCTGTGCCATGGTGAAAGAAACAACGCGATAAGGCATAGCTCGGGTCAGTGGGGGACGGGCGAGGACGCCCGTCGCTCCACCAAGACACGAAGCATAGCAGGCTTGCCGGCTTGGCGAACCGCGACCGACGAACGGCTAAACGTTCGAGTTAGCATAAACGGCTCGCGTAGCGGCGGACGCATTCCTTCGACTTCGCTCAGGACCCGCCTAGTCGCGCGAAGCGCGACGGTTTATTCCGGGCTGATTCCTGCCGCCGCCATCATTCTCCCCGTAACGCCTTTCTCCGCCCGGTAGCTGAACAGCAACTCCGTATGGCACGCCGTACACGGCCCCACCGCCTCAATATTTTTCGCCATCACGCCCGCATCCAGCAGCTGCCGCCGGTTCGCCTCTACCAGATCAAGAAAAAGTTTTACCGGCAATTCACTGTGTCCCGGGGGGCGCGCGGTCAGGAACAACAACGGATATTTTTCCCGCACCGGATCCGATTCCTTCACCTCGCGGAATAAGCTGCCGCCGTATTTAAACTGAGCTTCAAACTTGGTACGCACTCCTTCACCCACTTCGTAGCAGCATCCCTGCACGCCCGGCCCAATTGCCGCCACCAGGTTCCGCGAATCGCTCCCGAAGTGTTTCCGCATTTCACCGACACCCTTCTCGACGATCCGCTTGACCGTGCCGCGCCAGCCTGCATGAAAAACGCCGACCGCGCGCCGTTTTCGATCCGCCAGAATGATGGGAAGGCAATCGGCCGTCTGCACCGCTAGCAGCAGCCCCGGCGTATCCGTGACGATTCCGTCTCCCGCCAGAGGCCGTTCCGGCATCCGTTCGCTTGGCACTCGGTCCACACGATGGATCAAGTCAGAATGAATCTGCCGCAGCGGAACCAGCGGCCAACTTCTGCGTCCATTCGCAACGCCCAGTTCCTTGAGGAAAATCTCTCGGTTGCGCTCGACGGCCGCGCGCGAGTCGTGCTCCGTGAAGCCAAGATTCAGCGCATTCCCGCCGTAGGCGTGCGATACTCCGCCCTGCCGCGTCGAGAAGGCATGCACCAGCCAAGCCAGTTTACCCAGCTTTTCGGAATGCAAGAGTTGTACCTTGTTTTTTGCGACGTTTTTTGCGACGCGTTTGATCACGACAGTTCGATGATACCGGAAGGGCTCATGGAGAGACGGGCTCGCTCGCTCGCCCGTCCTAGCCGAGGGCATCTCGGCCCTGCCGCGTCGCGCTTCGAGAACTCTTACTTCTTCTTCACCATTTCTGCATCAATCTGAATCTTGACGTTATCTCCAACCACCGCTTCCCCGGTCTTGAGAAGGTTGTTGTAGGTCAGATTGAAATCTCTGCGGTTGATGGTCGTTGTCGCGGAAATTCCGCGGCGCGAATTGCCCCACGGATCGCTCAATTCAGGAGTAGGTCCATCAACGTCGAGCGTGACCTCGCGCGTGGTTCCGTGGATGGTCAGATCGCCAATCACCTGCAGCTTCCCGCCGCCGCTCGCGATCCGCTTGGATTTGAATTCGATGGTCGGATACTTTTCAACGTCGAAAAAATTAGGGCTTTTGAGATCCTTGTTTCGCGCCTCGACCCGCGTATCGACCGAGCTAACGTCGATGCTGGCCGATACCTGCGACTGCGTAATGTCCTTCTCGTTCAAAACGACGCTTCCCGTCACCTTCGTAAAATTTCCGGTTACATTTGAGATCGCGAGGTGACGCACCGTAAACTGCGCGGTCGAATGCGCGGGGTCAATGTTCCAGGTTGAAGTCTGCGCGAGCGCCGATAGGCTCGCTAGAAGCGCGATTGCGGACGCGATAGCAATCCGATGGGCTGTTTTCAGCATGTAGATTCGAGATCCTTTGAGTAGGTTTGTGGAGGCAACAAGAATTCGATACTTAAAATAATCAGATGTGGATTCAGCCGGCAAAGATACAAAAAACACGAAGGCCGCGCAAGGTTCGCGCGGCCCTTATGCTTCTACGGCGCTCCGATCTTATTCCTTGCCCGCCGCGATGGTGGCGATTGACGGTTCGGCACCGTGCTCCGTCTCGACCGGTTTGATCTTCACCGAAGCCAGTATCTTTTCCAGCTTAGCGAAGACTTCGTCGCGGTTTACGTGCTCAATACCGCCTTCGGTGGCAAATCCTTCCGTGCCGAGGCCTAAGACGTATTCGTAGCAGGCTCCATTTTCATAGCTGTGGTAGTACTGCGTTTCGGCCTGCTTTATGGCGTTAGCGGAGAAGTCGGAAGTCATCTCCATATCAGTCGAGCCAATTTTGACTTTCTCGGCGTCGACGGGCTCGCCGTCGGCATTGCGTGCGTCGACGAAGGCGAAGTGCGCGCACTCCTGCTCGGAGACACCGCGATTGACGTTCACGTTAAAGAAGGCGGATGCGAAATCGGTGCCGGGATACGAACCGCCGGGCAGTGCGACGGTCGCGACCGTGACTCCGCCGGGCTGGACGAAGTTCATCGGGGACTCGTTCCTACTCACGGTTGCAAGCTGAGGCTGTGCCGTGTCGCCCGAGGTCAACCTGAACTTCCGCGGATAGAGAAACGAAAGGCCAGAGTTAGCATCGCGATAAGTGACGTTCGCGGGACGTTTCTTGGGCGTCTTTTTCGCGGGTGCGGCTGAGGCCGCGGCGGTTGCTGTGGTTACCGCAACTGGCGCCGTTGCGCCCGGTGCCGAACTCGACGCTGGGCTGGAAACCCCGACCAGCGCCGGTTTTGGACCTTGCTTTGAGCACGCGCTCACCGCGAGTAATAGTCCGAGAATCGCGAAGCCTGCAATCATCGCCAGCTTCTGCTGGCGCGACCAGGACGAAAGCATCGTCCCGGAGACTGTGTTGTTAGGTTCATGGTTGCTGGGTTTCTTGTCACCGGATTTCCAAGTAGTTGTCATTTTGTCACCTCCTCTGCGGCTGGCGCAGTCGAAAGTGATGTGGCAAGAAGGCAGCCAACCGGACGACTGTTGATGCAGCGCGACTTATGAACCAACTCGGCGCGAGGCCGTGTGCGCCGCCATACACGCCGTGTGGCAGGGAACACACCGGCGGGGCCCACCCTTCCCGCTAGAATGTTTTTGTGAGCAATCTCTCACCCAGCTTCTCTCTTATTCCTCGCGAAAGTTCTGGCAAAAGCTATCGCGGACGCCTGGCGCCGTCGCCGACCGGGCTGTTGCACATCGGGCATGTGCGGACTTTCTGGATCGCGGCGCAACGGGCGATCGAGAATCACGGAACTTTGATTTTGCGGAATGAGGATCTGGATCCGCAGCGCTCGCGGGAGGAATTCGCTCGCGCCATGACTGAGGACTTGCGCTGGCTGGGAATTCGTTGGAGTGAGGGCCCGGATTGTGGCGGTGCATATGGCCCTTACTCGCAGAGCGAGCGCCGGGCGCACTATCTGGAGGCTTGGCGGCGGCTGCGCGATGACGGGTTTCTCTATCCGTGCACGTGTTCGCGCAAGGATCTGGCGCAGGCGGCGAGCGCTCCGAATGATGCGGATACTGATGACGAGCTGGTCTACCCAGGGACTTGTCGTGATCGCAAGGATGCGGTCGAGTTCATGGAGCCAGCGGGCGCGAACTGGCGGTTTCGCGTCCCCGACGGCGAGGAGGTGGAATTTGCCGACTTGAATCTGGGCCGGAGGCGCTTCGTCGCAGGTAGCGATTTCGGCGATTTCCTGGTCTGGCGGCGCGACGATGTTCCCGCTTACCAACTCGCGGTCGTAGTCGACGACGCGGCAATGCGGATCACGGAAGTCGTCCGCGGCGCGGATTTGCTGAAGTCGACAGCGCGGCAATTGCTGTTGATGCGTGCGCTGGGGTATGCCGGTTATGCCGCTCCCGATTACTTCCACTGCGATCTGGTACGGGACGCCGCTGGAGTGAGGTTGGCGAAACGGCACGATGCGCTGAGCATCCGGCATTTGCGCAAGAGCGGGACGACGGCGGAGAGGGTCCTGGAGATGGCCGGTTGGCCATGATGGAGCGGCACTTTCGTTTCGAGCAAGAGTTACCCGTGGTAGCAACCGATCGCGGCCAACAGGGTTAGCATTAGTAGTTGAAAGTAGAGTTCAGCACGAGGCGACTAGGAGGGTTATGCAGCGAGTATTCTTGAAGATTTCTGCCATCGCGCTGTTGATGAGTTCGGCCGCCTACGGACAGTCGCTGGGCGATATTGCGCGCGCGAACCGGGAGAAACAAAATGCCGAGAATACATCTGCGGCACAGCCAAGAGTGATTACGAACGCGAATCTTCCGAAAGACCCGGACGCGAACCAGGAGCCCGCCGAGGCACAGTCGGGAACGAACGCGAGCAGCACCGCCGCTGACCATCGTTCTGCGCAGCAACGCTTGGCGGAGCAACGCGCGGCCGACCAATGGAAGAGACAGATCCTGGCGCAAAAAAATAAGATGGCGACTCTGCAGGCGCGGATCGACCAGCTCAATGCGTCGATTCGTTCCGCTGGCGGAAGCGTCCAATACGAGGGACCGTACAACCGTCATCAGGCGCGGCAACTGCAGCGGGTGGCGCAAATCCAGCTGCAACTCGATGAGCAGAAAATGAAGCTTGACCAGATGCAGGAAGCGGCGCGGCACGCGGGCATGCACACAGTGGTCTACGATCCGTAGAAGCTGTCCGCTATCCCTTATCAGCTTTCAGTTCATGGAACACACCTCCGCGCGGCTTTTCCAATGAATCGGACCGACCGGTCCGATGATCCTAATTACGTGAGCGTTGATCGAGTTTTCCTCACTGCGGAATGGCAATACCTGGCCATGCTGAACTATGAGGTGGACGCCGGCCTGCTTCTTCCCTTCGTCCCGGCCGGGACCGAACTCGATCGCTGGAAGGGAAACGTCTTTGCCAGCCTCGTCGGATTTCGATTTCTTAACACAAAATTGCTTGGATTCCTGCCAATTCCGATGCACTCGAATTTCGAGGAAGTGAACCTGCGCTTTTACGTGCGACGGCAGGTGGGGAGCGAAGTCCGGAGAGGCGTGGTGTTCATNCGGGAGTTGGTTCCGCGCCGGGCAATTGCATTCGTTGCCCGCACNTTCTACAAGGAGAATTATGTGGCTCTCCNAATGGCGCANGAGATTCGCTCGGCTGGCGATAATCNTCTGAGAGTGGCGTACCGATGGCGGAACGGAAACTGCTGGAGCGAGATGAACCTTGAAACCGATGGCAATTCTGAACTGCCAGGCGAGGGCTCGATTGAACAGTTCATCACCGAGCACTACTGGGGATATTCGGCTCAGCCCGGCGGCGATTGCGTGGAATACCGGGTGACACATCCTTCGTGGAGAGTCTGGCAGGTTGNGCGATCGGCATTTGANGGCGATGCAGAAAAGTTGTACGGAAAAGAGATCGCGGCAGTGCTCCACGGTAAACCGCAGTCCGCTTTTCTAGCAGAAGGATCCGCAGTCGCCGTGATGTGGGGGCGAAGATTGTGAGCATGCCGATGAGCACTGAAACCGGACTGGCCCAGGGCGGGGTCCAAGGCGTGATCCTTTATGACGGGCAGTGCGGTTTCTGCTCGCGCTGGGTAAAGTGTTGGGCGGGGACGCTCGGGCGGCACGGATTCGAGATCGCCTCGTTGGATGAGCCTTGGGTGGCGAAGAAAATCAAAATGCCGCCTGAAGAACTGCTCACCGACATACGGTTGCTGACGACTGATGGCGAGCTGATATCTGGAGCCGATGTCTATTTATATGTGACGCGACGGATCTGGTGGGCCTGGCCCTTCTATGCGATTTTCAGTTTGCCAGGGTTCAATCGGCTCATTCACGCGGGTTATCGGCGGTTCGCGCGGAATCGCCACTACATTTCTCATGCCTGTCGCATTCAGCCCCGTTAATCTTCAATGGTGCTGTGGTTCGACGGTATCCTCCGCGGCGGGTTCCCCCCTGAAAGTAAAGCGTTGCTGCTTGCCATTCGGTAGCGTAACCGTGGTCTCGACAATATTGTGGTGACCGTTGAACAGATATTCATATCGCACAACCTGCCCGTCGGCGAGCGTCTGCGTTGAAACTCTGGAACCGGCCACAAATTCATTTCGCAGGAGTACCGTGCCATTTCCGTCCCGAATCTCCGTCATCAAGAACGGATGGTATCCGTGCTCGTGCAGGAGGGGCTCATACTGGAAACCGTACAGCGCGTTTGTCCCGTCTGTGACCATGTCCAAGTGTCCAGTTGCGTCGTAAACGTAGCCGCGAGTGGTTCCCGAATCGTCGGAAGCTTCCACAATGCGATGGGCCGCGTCGTACTTGAAATTGATAACATGCCCAGAAGGAGAGACGAGTTGCTTCAGATTACGCATCGGGTCTCGGTTCAAACGAATGTGGTGGCCCGCGCTGTCGCTCATATCCGTCGCCGCACCCTGTGCGAAACTTCTTGCATTGTAGGCCTCGGGGAAAAGAAACCTGCGACCATCGAGGAAATCTAGCGTCCAACCATTGCCATTCCAGGCATCCCGAGCGCCAAAAAACTCTGACGACGTTTCGCTGTGACGGAATACCGCGTCGGCATAGCCAGTGCCTTTGGAAATCCGCGGGAAGTGGATCGGCCATTCGTCTTCGAGGTGCAGATCCTGATAGGTATATGGAAACCTTGTCCCCGTGGGACAAATATCGTAGGGATGATTTGCTCCCACCCCAAAAGCCCGAGTGAAGAGGAACCATGGGCGATAAGTCCTAGTGAGAACGAGGGGCATCAGGTCTGGAACAAACAGATCGGTCTGCCGCAGAACAAACAAACCCGAGTGAAGATCGACTTGAAACTCGTTCACCGCGGTTTCGTGACGGACCGTCGGCTTGATACTGGCAATTTCAATCTCAAATCGGCAGTGCTTTGGATCGTGATGCGCAAACCGTATGACAAGAAACGGAAAGGCCCCATCCCAGCTTGGTTTCGCATCCGAGATCGGGAGCAGTTCAGGAATGGGCAGCGGCTGGCTGATGGATGTCGGCGTAGGCATCTTGTACACCAGCCACACGACAATCGCACACAGCACTATGATCGCGAGCTGTCCGAGTTTGGAATGAGAGCGTGGCATTCGCTTTCCGTCGTTTATCCAGCCAACGATTGAA
>JGI12635J15846_10006225_pt1 | contig 10248 bp, 8 predicted proteins | sample BlaSpr_A8_OM2_M2_FD_15846 | JGI IMG/M metagenome (IMG submission 15846)
GTAAAAGGCGTCGGCAGGAATCAGGCACCTGCGGGATTTCAACGCATCGCGGAACGCGGGCTTCGTGCCCGCCGTTTCCGATCTTGCGTTGATCATTTTCGCAGCACCCGATGAATCTTTCGCCCACGACGGAATCAATCCCCACCGCAACAGCGACATTTCACGGACGGGTTCCTTGGGATTCTGGCGGATGATTGGAACAAACTGTGTGGGGGCAATGTTGTAGCGCGGAATCCAGTCTTCTTCCCCCGAGGCGCTGTCGAAGTGCTCCTCGATCAGTTGCTTTCTTCGCGACAGTCGGTAGCGCCCGCACATCAAGGAGATTATGGCAGATCGGGTGGCTAGCTTACACCTAGTGAGGAAGCTCGCCGCCCTTCTTCGTTTTCTAAAACTGTTCCACCAACGTCAAACCGTCCTGCGCCAAACCGTCCTGAGCGGACGTCCCGTGCCAGTTGTGCGCTGATACATCTGCGCCCACATGTGCTTCACTTGGTGGCCCCAGCCTTACGTTGCAGGGAAACTTGACCACGCCGCACCACCCGCCTACTATCTGCCAGAGGCAGGCACGATTCGCGAGCCGTGTAACGTACGGGTCACACGCCTGTCAGTTGTATTTGCGAGAGCTCCCATGCGTGGTATTTCCATGGAGCCGGCCGAACGACTCCGCCGTTCCCTCTTTCCCGCGAAGGGTAAGCAGTTCGGCTGGCGCGTGGCTTCCGTCACCGTAAGCCTAGTCTCGGTTGCCCTCATCGCGCTGACCCTTGGGTACCGACTGCGCGGAGCTGAACTGCCGTCCGTACTGCTCCTTGCCTTGCTTGCAGCTTTCGCAACCGTTGTGCTGCTGCTCTCCAAGTTCCTGTTTTGGGCGCAGAAAGAAGAGGGTCAGATCACGGGCGCCCTCAACACGAGCGAGCGTGAATTCCAATCGGTCTTTGAGAATGCGCTGGATGCCATTCTGATCCTTGATGACCATGCAATCTGTCGCGAGGCCAATCCCGCAGCCGAGCAACTCTTCGGAATTCGTCGCCTGCAACTGATCGGCGAACCCATCGCCCGCTTTTATAAGAATTCTGACCAATTCCAGGAAGGCTGGCAGCGTCTCCTCGCCCAGAAGTTCCAGCAGAGCGATGCCGAGCTCCTGAAGAATGATCAGTCGTCGGTTTTCGTTGAGTTCACGGCCAAGGCCGACTGTTTGCCGGGTCAGCACGTCATGATTCTTCGCGATGTCACGGACCGCCGGCGGGCGCAGATGTCGCTCCTCGAAAGCGAAGAGCGCTTTCAACAGATGGCCAGGAACATTCAGGAAATCTTCTGGATGATCGACGCCGATACCAAGCAGGCCCTCTTCGTGAACCCTGCCTATGAGACGATCACCGGCCGCTCCTGTGAATCATTGCGAGACAATCCCTCTTCTTACGAAGAGTTAATCCACCCCGAAGACCGTGTTCATGTGCTCACCAAACTTGACGAAGCCACGCGGAACGGACAGTTCAATGAGAGATTCCGGATTGTTCGACCCCAAGGCGACATCCGCTGGGTATGGGTGAGGGGGTTTCCCGTGCGGGATGCCGGGGGCAAGATCCGCCGGCTGGTCGGAACTGCCCTCGAGATCACTGCGCAGAAGGAGGCCGAAGAACAAGTCGCAGCCAACCTTGCCCTGGCGAAATCGGCATGGGCGGAAGCGGAGGCTTTGCGCAAAGCGACTCTTTCGCTAACCGAAGACCTGCGGATGGATTTCGTCATGGATGCACTGCTGAGGTCCCTCGAAGAGCTGGTTCCGTACACGTGTGCACGGGTACTCATTCCAGAAGGTGGCCCGCATGTGCTTGCTCTTGGGGAAAGGTCTTGCCCGGAGACTCCAAAACAATCTCCCAGGGCCCCGCTGACCATCGTTGCGGAAGAATCGTCTTTTTTGCACCGAGTCCTAACAGAACAGAAAAGCTTCTTGATCATGGACACAAAAAGCCAGGAAGGATGGCAGACCTTCAAAGGGCACAAGCAATTTCGTTCCTGGTTGTCGGTCCCCTTGGTTTCCACTGGCGATTATCTGGGGCTGCTTTCCATCGGTCACAGCGATCCTAACCGCTTTACCCAAGACCATCTCCGGCGCGCCCGACTGCTGGCGATTCCGGCAGCGGCCGCGATTCAAAATGCCAGGCTTTACGAAACCGCGCGTATCTACGGGGAGACGCTTGAAAAGCGCCTGGCCGATCTCAAACAAGCTGAAGCTGCCTTAGCCCAGTCGGAAGACAGCCGCAGGTCTTCAGAGGAGAAGTTCCAGAGAGTGTTTCAGTCGAGTCCGATTTCGTTTTCCATCACCACCGTGAAGGAAGGGAAATTCATTGATGTAAACGCCGCCTTCGAACGAAGATATGGCTACTCTCGCGCTGAGGTGCTTGGACGTACCGTCCATGAGTTACGGATCTGGGAGGACCCGGTGGATCGAGAGTTCATGATCGCCCAGCTCAATAAAGGTGGACCGGTTCGAAACATCATGACTCGCCTTCGCATGAAATCAGGGGAGATCAGGGTCACCGCATATTCCGCGGATCGAATTCAGTTTGAAGGCCAATCCTGCATTCTCGCGGTTTCAGAAGATCTGCTCCAGGTCGATGCGCAGAAAAGCAATTGAATCCTTCGAGAGTAAGTCTCCAAGAAGATCAAGATCATTAAGACCAGCGAAACCTTGCTCCCTGCACGGTTTTTCGGGCAATGCGACTCTCTTCAAACCTGACGCGCGCATCCTAAGTTCCCTGTTTTGAGCTCCTGCCCGGAATCCCGACCACTGGAAAGAAAACTAATCGATCAACCAGAGAAACGCGTCAGGATGGCACTCACCTTCGCATCCCTGAGGATGGTTTTCTGTATGTCGGGGGTCGTCCAGAGCATTCGAAATCAGCCGGCAATTAACCCTCGCTTGTTGCCAGCCATCGACCAGTTGTTGATCGCCGGGATCAAGCTCGGGCCCCGCAAGAAGCACGATGCGATCAACAAGATCCTGAAATTGGTGCCCGAGTGGAAGCGAGGAGATTGCTGGCGACGAATCCGGCAGCTGCGAAAGACTGCCGCGCTCGCAACTCCTAATGCCATCCAGGACTCGGAGCAACCGAGAAATAACGGCTCCAGTCATCGATCGTTCTCCCGGCCATGGCTTCGAGAGGATGACGACAAGCTTTTGGATTGGGCCGGCTACGAACCTGTCACGAAGATCGCCCAGCGTCTTGGCCGTTCCGTCCGTGCCGTGCGCTTCCGGCTTGGAGCGCTCGGCATGAGCGCAAGAGTCAAGGACGGGTGGTCGCAGCGCGGTTTGCGGAAACTCCTGCGCGTGAGCCGTGCGAGACTTCGATACGCTGTCGCCAGCGGTATGCTGCGAGTTCGCGACCCGCGCATCACGGCGTCTTCATTGGCATTCTTTTGTGAGAGCAACAGTCCTGCAGGCGACACTTCCGCCATCCACAGGTCGAAAGCTGCCACTGCCGAGGAAGAGGCATACTCTTGGAAGCGAGCGGCCAAGCTCTTGGCCATTACGGTGGAAAATGTACAGAATCTGATTTCCACCGGCCAACTGAAACTGATGGATACGTTTGTTACTGACAGATCTTTTGAAGATTTCTGTCGGAAGCACGGAAACGAAATCAACATGACGCTCATCGATCCCGCAACGAAAGAATGGTTGGTAAGCGAATACGGTGTTTCAGAACCTGTCGACGGCAAGTTGGTCCCTCGGGCGCAGAAGCACGCGCTCGTGATCAGAAAATGTAGGTGTGGAAGGAAAATAGCCGGCAATGTCTATTTCAGACATGTGAGGCATTGTCGTCTTCTGCAAGCGCAGTCAATGCGTACGGCCGTTTGAAAATACAATATCTATGCTGACCCACCCCAACTTCCGGATTGCCGACAAACCGCCCAGTGAGGGCTCGATTCCGGGGTTATGAGTGATATGGGGAGTGGGTGTTGAAAAAGTCCGTGATCGGAATGTACTCTGGGCTGCGATCATCGCTGCCGTCGAGTTTTTCCTTCTCACTTCAGCCAAGCGGCAGCTTCCATAGTAGGTGTCGTCGGTCGACTGAGGAACCGCACAAGCCGCTTGATGTTCTGGGCCACCGCCGCCAGGAAGAACTGCTCCCGCACGAACTTCAGTCTCCGCAGGCGCAAGCGCCGTAGTCCGAGCTGATTCTTGAGTTCCGCGAACAGGGCTTCCACCTTCTTTCTTTCCCGCTGTACCTTCGCGAACTCTGGCGTGTGGACCAACTCGCGAGCGCGTTGGCGCCTCATCCATGTGAATGGCGAGATACTTATATCGCCCACTGGTGCATTGCGTTTTTTGCGAACATGCCCCACAACGCCTGCCGCTGCCGATACAGGCGTGAGCGCGGTTGCGAACATTCAGGCCGACATAGTTGAGCTGTTCCCTTCGGACTCCGGCGCTTTTGTCGCGCTTGATTTTGCGTTGCTCCAGCGGGAATAGAAGGCAAGCTGACTACAGTGACGTGCTGGCAGGAAAATGGCAGCGCCGCTGGTAAGAGCGATCCTTTGAATAAGAGACTCGACTTCACGTTGATAGATCTGGCCCAGCCTGATCAGTTAGTGTTGCCCAGCATTGTAAAGAGACCCATCATAGATGTTAAGACACTTAATAACGAACATTTCCCTTCGATTTTCCCCTTGCAATTGTTGATTCTCACTGGCAAACTGCGCATCAGTCCTCCCCAGCAAGCCGACCGGTTGACACCTCATTTTTAGCATCCGGACTCGAATTATTTAGTGGGGCGTTCACTAATGTTAAGCGCCGATCCATCTGACGAAGGCGTGCATTAGTTTTATTAATCGATATGAATCGCGCATCAGGCTCTGCTTCAACTCGCCGCTTCGGTTCGAAAGGATGGACTCGCTTCGTCTGGACAACGGCTCTAATTGGAATTGCCGTCCTTTTGATTGCCGTGGCGCTACTTCAGTACCGCTGGAACATGCAGATCAGGCAAGCCACAGAAGTTCGATTGGGCGCTGATCTGGAATCGGTGATGATGAAATGGCATCTGAATTTATACCGCGAGCTTTCCACTATCTGCATTGCCCTTCAGGTTGGCCCCGATTCCGGGGCCGGCGACCACTGGAATGATTATTTGCGGCGTTACGAAGAGTGGAGGAGCACCGCAAGCAACACAAGTTTCGTCGAAAACATTTCGTCCAACCCGGATGTCGTGAGCGATATTTTCATTTACGAGACGAGCCGTGGGGCAGGTGGACGATTGCTGCGCCTTGACCCGGATGCGGACAAGATTGAAAGATTGGTCGTCCCCGTGAAACTGCAGGCTCTGCTCGCGCACTTGGAAGGGAAGTCAGGAAACCTCCGCACTGCATTGCGCGCTTGGGAGTCTAGCGACTCATCGCCAACCGCAGGGCCGGAAAGCGATAAGGAATCATCTGCAGGCCACAACGTGCGAAGGAACCCGATCACAGGATGGCAGTTTGACGAAAGCATTCCTGCCATCGTCCACCCCATCTTGCATCGCACCGCCGACATTGTGCGCCTTGAGGCTCCAGTCGACTGGCTCGTGATTGTTCTCAACCGTGACACCATTACTCGCAGAATCCTTCCCGAACTAGCTGAGCGCTATTTCGCCAGCGGTCAAGGGCTGGAATACGAACTAGCTGTTGTTGCGGTCGGAAAAACGTCGCGCCTGCTTTACTCTTCAGATCCGGGATTCGGGATTCGGGAGCTCAGCGGCTCGGATTCAGTCATGAATATCTTCGGCCCGCCGCCCGAAAGCACGGAGGGTAGTTTTTGGCAGGTTGTGAAAAATAGAGAGTCCCTCCGGGGTGACGAATGGCACAGTTTTTCAGGCCCCGTCTGGTTTCCGGTGATTCAGAAGGAGGGAGGAGCTCAGCACTGGATGCTGTTTCTGAAGCATCGAACAGGTTCAGCGGAAGGGTCAATCACGAGGGTGTGGCGCGCCAATCTTTTCGCAGGCGCCGTAGTTCTTCTGCTCCTCGCCACCAGTATGTTTCTAGTCGTGATTGCAACCCAACGTGTACGTGCCCTAGCGACCATGCAGATGGATTTTGTGACGTCCATTTCCCACGAACTTCGAACACCGCTTGCGGCTATGCTTGCTGCCGGCCAGAACCTCACTGACGGGTTCGCACCGGATCTATCCCACTACGGCTCTCTCATTACGGCTCAGGCTCGGCAATTGATTGATCTTGTGGACCAGATCTTGTTATTTGCATCAATGAAAGATGGCAAGAAAAAGTATCATCTGACTGCTGTGCGGCTCAGTGACGTTTTGGAGGGTCTTCGTAAGACTACTCTGAAAATACTTGGAAAGGCTGGGTTTGACGTTGAGTGTCGGCTGGAAGAGAACTTGCCCCACGTTCTGGGCGATCAACACGCTCTACGGCGATGCTTGCAAAACTTGATTGAAAACGCCGCGAAGTATAGTGGCGAAAGCCGGTGGATAGGCGTTTCTGCTGAACTTGACGAATCCAATAAAGATGACGCAGAGGTCAGGATAACGGTGGCCGACCGTGGGGTCGGAATCGACCCTTCCGAACTGCAGCACATTTTCGAACCTTTCTATCGGGGCCCGGGCGCTATTGCGGCACAGATTCACGGCACTGGGCTGGGACTCTCGGTGGTCAAGCACATTATCAAACAGATGGGGGGGAGACTCTCGGTGAGCAGCGAAGTGGGAGCGGGAAGTGTCTTCACCTTACATTTACAAGTGGCAGAGGAGTCGACTCTTCGAAACAGCACTGAAACTCAGGAGGCCTTGATATCCAGATGAATGCTAGCATTTTGATAGTGGAAGATGACGAGGCTCTCAAAACTACACTCGGCGATCGGCTTCGTGGAGAACGCTATATAGTTGACACCGCCAAGGACGCGGAGGAGGGCGAAGAGAAGATTAGTGCATCTTCCTTCGACCTACTCATTGTCGATGTGATGCTTCCTTACCATAGTGGCTTTGATCTTTGTCGCGACCTTCGCCAATCTGGCCTGGCGACTCCAATCATGTTTCTCACTGCCAAAACGTCATTGCTCGACAAGATCGTAGGCCTCAGGCTCGGTGGCGACGACTACTTGACCAAACCGTTTGAGGCGGAAGAGCTAGTCGCTCGTGTGGCGGCATTATTGCGGCGGGCCCCATCTAACGGCGGACGAGGGGTTCATGAGATCGGCTCCCTGCGCATAGATGTGCCACGGCAAGAGGTTACGCGGGAGGGCAAGCCTGTCTACCTTACGGACCGAGAATTTCATTTGTTGTGCTATTTGGTCGATCGCCCTGGGCAAGCGGTTTCCAGAGAGGAACTTCTTCGCGCTGTGTGGGGATACGACGCTAAAACGTATAGTCGCACGGTTGATGTGCACATATTTACCCTGCGCCAAAAGCTTGAGACCGATCCGACGCAACCTGCTCTTATTAAGACGATCTCCGGCCGTGGATACAAGTTACTCCAAGAGTAAGGCTGCCTCTCTTATCACTGGGCTTGTCGTTACATCGAACCCGAGCGTGTTGTAACGTGGCTAATCTCTAATACCTAAGTGGCGAAATTAGATGCGTGTAGCTTAGCAAGCTCATATCTCAGGACGCAATTTACCTAAACGCAATCAGACCATAGGTGTTGGCGTTACTAAGGTCACCACACAATCCCCGCAAGTTCCCCTTTGACACACAGGCCTCTCTCGTAACGAACCAGCCGACTCCGGTCCCGTATGCTAGGGCTGATTCGTTTTAGGTCTACCCAATCATCGGTACCTTCTTGAATTACCAACTGTGCCGCTGTTGGGGCGAACCAAACCCAGTTAGGCCCTACTGCTCAATGTTAAGAAGATCAAATCTCTGTCAATTCGTTCGTGGTGTTGCTGCTGAGCAAATAGGCCTGACCGAGTGCTGCTAATGTGGCCGCATTAGCACCGACGGCGCTGCAGTAGCGCCCGCAAGTTAGTAAGGAGGCTACACACGTATGAGGAACGGATACGCACTCTCTCTATCACTCCTTCTAGTTGTGATTGCGAGCGGAATTGCGAGCAGCCAATCATTCCGCGTTCAGTGCCCGACTAGTACCATCACTCACCCGAACCCGGCTCTGAACAATTCTGAACCTGCATACAACGGCCCGACTGTGTTTACGACCAATGCGCAGGGATACGTGACCCCGACCTCGAACATCAACGGCGCGATCAAGTGTCAGCAGGTTTCGGGGGGTGACGGCTACTCGACGATGGCCGACGGAACGCAGACGTTTATGTTTTCTTTCGGGCCGTTGTCCGGGCTCGCGGCTATCGCGAACGGCCAGCCAGGCACGCAATTCCCGAACGTCTTCAACACCGTGTATCCGGGAACGCTGGTGCCTGGTGGACCGCTGGCGCCTGGTGATCCGGCTATGAGCGATGGAGCAAAGAGCGGCGCCTCGCCGGGCACTCCTTCGTTGTTTACCTATAACGGCGCCGTTGGGTTGATGCCCGACCTCGATGCGATCGCCAGCGGGACTTGCACCGCTCCCTGTCTGGACGGACACGTCGATCCCCGCCAAATCATGGACGTCGGAGTCATGAACGGCAATATCCCGGCGCCCCTGGTCGCATTTGACGAGGACGACGAAATGTTTCTCACGCTCACCAACGTGGGTATGATCATGCGGCCTGACTTGTTCGAGCAACACACGATCCACTTCCACGGCTATCCCAATGCTTCCGCGTTCTATGACGGTGTCCCTGACGCCTCAGTGGCCATCAACATCGGCGGCAGCTTCACCTATTACTATCTCGCGCCCGATGCTGGCACCTACTTCTGGCACTGCCATATCACGCCCCCCGAGCACTTGCAGATGGGCATGGTTGGACAGCTTTATGTACGCCCGCGACAGGATCGGGTCCCGCAAGGCGTCAGCCTCTATACCGCTCTACAGCAACAAAACGGCCTCGGGACGACAGTCGACCTGCGTACGGCCTGCAATCCCAGCAACGATATCCTGTGCAGCGCTTTCACGCCGGCCATCAACACCGGTGTCAACCAAGGTCTTGATTTACTGGGTAACCCGCAAAGATACGTCTACAACGACGGCGACGGCTCAACTGCTTATGACGTTGAGTACCCCATCCAGATGCACGACTTTGACCCTAACTTCCATTTTGTGGGTATGACCTTCAACCCCGAAGCCTTTGTGGATATGAAGGGCAAATACTTCCTGCTCAACGGGCGAAGCTACCCGGACACAGTCGCGACCGGTCCCCAGGCGACGATGTCGAGCGACGGCAGAATGCACTACTCGCAGCCCCTGCCGGCCCTCATCAACATTCCGGTGGGTGGGAAGGCATCTCTGCGCCTCGTCAACCTGTCCGTCGAGCAATATCACACGTTGGCCACACTGGGGATTCCGATGAAGGAGGTCGGGTTCAACGCCAAGCTGTTGCGGGACCAGGAGGGCAACAACACTGAGTTCTACACCAACTCCATCACGCTGGGCGGCGGCGAATCACTCGACGTGATTCTGGATGCGAGCGACGCTGGGTGCGGATCGAAGGGTTGCGCGGCCACGCTCTATCCGGCGGGCAGCGTCTTCTATCTCTACACCCCCAATCTCGACCACCTGTCGAACGATGCTGAAAATTTCGGGGGAATGATGACTGAGGTCCACATCTGCAACAGCGTTACTGGTGGCAGCACATACGGTAACACCTGCAACTAGGAGCACGGCAATGAGGGAGATGACAATGAAGAAAGCAATCTCGAAGAGCGGATGGCTTCTGGCGGCGACAGCGTTGGCGTTGTTTTTCGTGGCCACGGCCTATGCTGCGACCCCCGGCATTACCGGCCCGACCTTCAACTTGACCGCCCAACAGGCTTACCTCAATCAACCGGACGGGTCGGCGGTTTACTCCTGGGGCTACGGCTGCAACGGCGCACCTGCACGCTTTGCCCCGGCAGCCATTACCAACGCGACGTGCCCTACAATGCAAGTCCCCGGGCCAACGTTGATCGTGACCGAAGGACAGACGGTCACAGTTACTTTGACTAATAATCTGCCCACCGCGGTCGGTAACACGTCAATTATGTTTCCCGGCTTCCAGGTGACCGCGACGGGCGGTGTAACCGGCCTGCTAGCGCAGGAAGCGGCTCCGGGCGGCTCGGTGACTTACAGTTTCGTCGCTTCCTCGCCGGGAACGCGCGCCTACTACAGCGGCTCGCAAAGCGACCTCCAGATCGAGATGGGTCTGTATGGCGCAGTCGTTGTGCTCCCCGC
>JGI12635J15846_10006227_pt1 | contig 10248 bp, 7 predicted proteins | sample BlaSpr_A8_OM2_M2_FD_15846 | JGI IMG/M metagenome (IMG submission 15846)
GCGGGTAGTCAACGGCTTCGTGATCGGTCACGATCACAACGGCATCGCATCGGGAGAGGACCTCCTCGTCCAGCGGCACGGACTCGAGGCACAGGTCGTGCCGCCGCATTTTGTGCAGCTTCGGAACGTGGGGATCGTGGTAGAGCACCTCTGAGCCTTTCGCCCGGAGCAGCTCGATGATCTCGAGCGCCGGGCTCTCGCGAACGTCGTCGATGTTCCTCTTGTATGCCACTCCCAGGATGAGAACCTTCGATCCCTTCAGACTCCGGCTTCTCTCATTCAAGGCGTCGGCGAGCTTGCCGACGACCCATTCGGGCATGCGGGTGTTGATCTCGCCCGCGAGCTCGATGAAGCGAGTGGACACACCGTGCTCCCGCGCTTTCCACGTCAGGTAGAACGGATCCACCGGGATGCAATGTCCACCCCAGCCCGGGCCGGGGTCGAAACGCATGAAGCCGAAGGGCTTTGTCGAGGCGGCGTCCAGAACGTCCCAGACATCGATTCCCATCTTGTCGAAGCAGATCTTCAGCTCATTGACGAGGGCGATGTTGACCGAGCGGAAGATGTTCTCGACCAGTTTCGTGGCTTCCGCCACGCGCGCGCTCGCGACGGACACGACCTTGCGGACGACGGAGCCGTAGAGCATGGCCGCGAGCTCCCCCGAGCGCGGCGTGACTCCGCCGACGACCTTCGGGATGTTCTCCAGGGTGAAGTCGGGATTGTTCGGGTCCTCACGCTCCGGCGAGAAAGCCAGGTAGAAGTCGCGGTCGATCACGAGACCCGCCGACTCGAGCGCGGGAAGCAGGATCTCTTCCGTCGTGCCCGGATAGGTCGTGGACTCCAGGACGACAAGCTGACCGGGCCGGGCGGCCAGGGCTATCTGTCTGGCCGTGGATTCGATATAGGAGAGGTCGGGCTCTCGGTGCGGCGTGAGCGGCGTCGGGACGCACACGAGGATCGCGTCGGCTTCCCCCAGGCGGGAGAACTCCGATGTGGCCAGGAAGCGGCGGTCCCGGTGCAGTTCTTCGAGGATCGAATCGGGGAAATGAGCGATGTAGGAGCGATTCGCCGCGAGCGAAGAGACCTTCGCGGAGTCGGTGTCGAAGCCGACAACCGGAAAGCCGGCGCGCGCGAAGCCCGCGACCAGAGGGAGGCCGACGTAACCAAGGCCGATGACGCCGACGACGGCTGTCCGCGAGCGGATCTTTTCTTCCAGGGAGCTGGCGGTCGCGACGGCGGGCATGTCGCCTCCAAGCACAACGCGGCTTTCGTAAGGGGCAATGATAGCCGAAGAAGGACCGTGAGGGCCGAACGAGGACCGTGAGATATGTTCTGCTCGTGACCGGTCGCGGGGCGATCGACAGCGTCCGAGGAGCCCTCTTTATCGCCACGGGCTTGGCAGTTCCTTTCTACGCGTTCCCGGTGTTCGAGGCGCTCGGACGGGGTATTGACCTGGCGACCGTGCTCGCGGCGCTGTTCGTTCTCTCGAGCTTCGCGTCATCTCGAAGGAATTCCGCCGCGATCTGGTCCTGGCTCGCCCTTGCGGCCGTCGTTCCCGCGCTCGTGCTGATACGGCCCGTCCCTTCCGCCTTCGACTTGTTTCGGTTTCTGGTTTCCTACGGGCACTGGCTGCTCTTGATCGCTTTCTTTTTCTCTTCCCTCTCTCTCGAGGCTCCCGAGACGGCTCGAACGCGCATCGCGCTGTGGAACGTCGCGGCCGGAACGTTCGTCGCCCTCTTCGCCCTCTATCAAGTCGTCGGGACTCCTCGCCACTGGCCGGGGACCGGACCGATCCTGGTCCCCTTCCAGCGCGAGCCCCTCCGCCTGACCTGGATCGGGGGCTTCTCCCAGGAGGGCTCCTACACGCGGCCCTCGTCGGTCTTCCTCGAGCCATCCTGGATGGGCGGCTATCTCTCCTGGGTTCTTGTTCTCGGCGTAGCGGCCGTTCTTGCGATCCCGCGGGGAATTCGATCGACGGCCCGACTCTTCGCGACCGTCGGCCTGGCGCTCGTCCTGCTGGCGATCGCCGCCAGCGTTTCCTGGGGAGCCTACGTGGACCTCGCGGTCGGGGCGGGAGCCGGCCTCGCCGCCCTCTGGCTCGGGCACCAGATCCCGGCCGGGCGGAAGTTGCTGGTAATCGGCGCCGCCGTGCTCGTCGTCGCGCTCGCAGCCCTGTCTCCGCCGGGGCGGCGCGTGGCGAGCGCCGTCTCCGAGCGGTGGGAAATGCTGGCGAAGACACCGCTCGAGGAGAACGCGACGGAGGCGCAGCAGCGGGACTCCTCCTGGCTGCGCGTCCGGAATCTCGCGCACACGTCCCGTCTCTTCCGCGCGCACGCCGTTCGCGGGATCGGGCTGGGCCAGTTCGAGAGCTACGAGAAATCCGGAGAGCCATCCCGGCTGTCCTTCGAGGACCCATGGTGCGGCTGGGTCGCCATTGCCGCCGAGGTGGGTGTTCTGGGCCCACCGTTGCTTCTCGGGGCTCTCCTCCTCATTCTCCGGCGCTGGCGGCGCGGCAGGGCCGGGGGTCTCGAGGACGTTGCCGTGCCCGCGCTTCTGGCCATTGCCGTCGTGCAGCAGTTCCACACCGCGAGCTTTCTGGATCTCTGGTGGTGGTACCCGGTGAGCGTGGCGTCCGCTCTCTGCGGGCCTTCGGCACCTCGCGCGTGACGCGCAGGCCATCAGCGGGCGCGAGAGAAAAGCAAGAGCGATCGGGCGGCCGTGACGAGGCCTGACACCCTTAGGATCAGCCGGACGCGCTGCCGGAAGCTTGCGGGTCTGGCGGTATCTCGGATCCCGTGAGAGACCAGGCGTGGTAGGCGGCCGTGACGGATTCTGAGTCGCCGTCGCGGACGAGGCACCCCTTGTGGATCCACACCGTCCTTCGGCAGTTCTCCCGGATCTGCGTGAGGTCGTGCGAGACGAGCAGCACGGTCTTTCCCGCCTGCCGGAAGGCGTCAATCCGCTCGCGGCACTTCAACTGAAAGCGCTCGTCACCGACCGCTAGCGCTTCGTCCACGAGCAGGATGTCGGGCTCGACGTCGGTCGCGACGGCGAAGGCCAGCCGCGCGGTCATGCCGGAGGAATAGGTCCGGATCGGTGAGTCGATGAACTCCGCCAGCTCGGACCAGGCGACGATGCCCGGCAGGCGCCGGCGCATCTCTCGCCTCGAAAAACCCAGGAGCGCGCCCTGGAGCATGACGTTCTCCCGTCCTGTCAGCTCACCGTGGAATCCGAGGCCGAGCTCCAGGAGCGGAGCGATCCGGCCCTCGACGACGACCCGCCCCGAGCTCGGGTAAAGCACGCGCGCAATCAGCTTGAAGAGAGTGGACTTCCCGGCGCCGTTCCTTCCGATGACTCCCAGAGTCTCGCCCGGCCGGACGGAAAGATCGAAGTCGGCGAGCGCCTCGATCTCGTCGAAGAAGACGAGCCGCTTGATCTTTCGGATGACGTACTCCTTGATTGAGCCGATCCGCTCCCGCGGAACCCTGTAGCGCAGCGTGACGCGCTCGAGCCGGATGACTGTCGGCCGCACGCCGTCTCTTTGCGACCGGCGGCCGAGGGTGTCTAAACCGGGGCCCGCCTCTCTCTCTTGTCCGGTCATTTGCTCGCGTCTCGGCAGTCCGACATCTCTGATCCGCGTCAACTCTCGAAGGCGTACTGGTCGGCGTGGCGCGAGAAATAGACCCAACCGATCGCAAGGGCCGTGACGGAAACGCCAGCGGCCGCAGCGAGCAGCGCGGCGGAGGGAATCAGGCCGTCGTAGATCGGCCGCCGCGCGGTCTGGATCAGGTAGTACATCGGGTTTAACCACAGCGCGAACCGGAGGCGCGGCGGAATGATCGCCGGGTGATAGACGATCGGCGTCAAGAAGAACCAGGTCTGCACGAGAACGAGATACATCTCGCGCACGTCGGAGAAGCGGGACGCGACCGTAAACAGGATGAGGCTCACACCCGCGGAGAAGAGCGAGAGGAGCACCACCCCGACGGGCAGGAAAAACCATGTCGCATGGAGAGGAAAGCCCATGACGAGAAGCAGGAGGAGCATGGGCACGATCGAAAGCGCGAGATTGACGAGTCCGACGGCGATGGCCGACGCCACGAAGACGGAGCGGGGAATGAAGATGCGTTTGGTCATCTCGTTGGCTTCCTGCGTGTGGGAAGCGGTGGAGGAGGTCGTCTGTGAGAAGAAGGTCCAGAAGAGCGAGCCGGCCAGATAGTAGACCGGGTAGTTCTGGATCTGCGTCTTTAGCAGCGCGGAGAAGACGAGCGTGAGTGCCACCATGTTCAAGAGCGGCGCGAGCATCGTCCAGAACACGCCCAGCACGGATCTCTTGTACCGGATCTTGATGTCACGGATCGCCAGCTCTGCGACGAGGTTCCGGTAGGCCCAGAGTCCCCGGGCCTCTTCGATCGCGCGCGGCGGGCGTCGCGCGGAGTCGTAGATCGGGTGGACTCCGCCCGCGACTCCGTCCAGCCTCACGGGGCCGATTCTATGTCCTCGGACCTCTCCGATGTTCGGAGGAGTGGAGCGCCGCTGACTCCGCCCCGTTATCGCGGGAGCAGTTCGCGGAACTCGTCTCGATCGGACGCTGCGATCACACGCCCCGTCGCGCCAACGCCGACGCGGTGGCGCAGCCCCAGGTCAGGTCGTCCGGCATGCTTCCGGTCTCGAGGATCAGCTCCGTCCACGGGGAGCGCCCGGTCGAAGACGTCGGTCTTCCAGAGGCCGGGAAGCGTCCAGTTCTTGAGATGCGTGCCCCTGTGCGGATTTCGCGAGGCGAACGCCGTGGCCCCGCCGCCGGTGCACCAGGGCGGGGGATCGGGAGGGGACGCGCTCTTCGGGCAGGTCCATGCCGGCCTCTCTCGCTACGTCGAGAAGCATCACGGAAAATCCGCCGCCCGCCGGGCCGCGGCCTCTCTCTGGCTCGGAGCCGCCGCACGCTACGCGATCGCCCTCTTCACGCCCGGCGAGTCCGGCCGGCGCCGCCGCCTCCGTTACCGCTCGGCTCTGAGGATCAGGCGTGCCTGACCCGGAAGGAGCCTCGGTGCCTCCAGCGGGGAACATCGAGGCACGTGTTTTGCATTAAACTAAGCGAGTTTCTTGGAAGCTAGAGATTCTCATTTCGAACAAGGCAAGAGGAAGGAATCCGGCATGAGGGTGCGGCGTGTTGCGGTCGGCGCTCTTGCGTTTCTGTGCTCTCTGTGGGCCTTTGCCCAGCTCGCGCGGGAGCAAGTCCAGTCTCGGGCCAGCGGGCGAGTGCCGGCAGGCCGTGACGTCTCTTTCCGGACCGCGTCCGGTGACGCCGAGGCGGCAATTACGCCGGCCTCGGGCTCGATCGGGACCGTCGCCTCCGCGAGCCCCGCTCGCCCCCAGGGTGTCTTCGGCCGCAGGGAGGACGCCTTCCTCGCCGGCGGCCCGCTCACCTCGCCTTGCTTCTTCCCCGCGTATCTGCCGGACGGGAAGTACTACTTCCAGGTGACCGACAGCACGGGCAGGACGCTCCTCTCGACCGACGTCGTCTCCGAGCGCGCCGTGACCGTCAAGGGCGGAGTCATCGGCTCCTACGACGGGAAGACCCACGCCGTGGACGGCAAGACTGCCTGCGGCTCGCTCGCGGTCAACCTCATGCCCTACGCGGACGCGGGGCCGCAGAAGGCCGCGTACGTCGTATGGCTGACGAGCGCCGCCGACTTCGACGGCAGTACGGCGGCCGTGGACAACGTCTGCGGCTCCGGATGCTTCCACGGATTTCACGCGGACCTCTCTCGGACGTTCGGCTTCCGCGTCGAGGACAAGAAGTCCTGCGAGCCGACGTTCTGCGTGTCCGGCGTGAAGTTCCTCGATTCGAACGGCAACAGCGTTCGCGATTCGGGCGAGCCCGGGCTCGCCGGTGTCGAGATCAGCGTCGCCGGCGAGAACGGCGTCCTGCTCAACGGGTTGAGCGGCGCCGACGGCTCCTTCCAGATCTGCGGCCTGACCGACAACGGCGCATTCCGGGTCTCGGAGACCGTCCCGAGCGGCTACGCTGCGACGGCCCCGGCCGACCGGGACATCTCGCGCCACGTCTTCGCGAGGAGCGGCGCCTTCATCATCGAGCTCTGCCAGGAAGACGTCTCCGGTCTCGAATTCGGCAACAGGCTCATCCCCAACGCCATCGGCGGCGTGAAGTTCGAGGACCTTAACGCCAACGGCGCGCGCGATCCGGGCGAGCCGGGTCTCTCGGGCGTCACGATCCTCCTGACGCCGGCCAGCGGCGGCGCGGCGCGCACGGCGGTGACCGACGCCTCGGGGAACTTCCTCTTCACCGACGTCACGCCGGGAGCGTACGTCGTCAATGAAGTCGTCCCCGCCGGGTTCACGCAGACCATGCCCGCGAGCGACGGCATCCCGGTGACGCTCGCCTCCGGCGGAACCTCTCTGAACAACGTCTTCGGCAACTTCCGAGGGATTTTGACCGGCGCAATCTCAGGCCTGAAGTTCAACGACGCGAACGGAAACGGAGTTCGCGACCCGGGGGAGACAGGAGTCGCTGGAGTTCAGATTACATTGTCCGCCTGCCCATCTCCCTGTGTCCCTCCGCCGGTCGCGGGCACGGTAACCGGAGCCGATGGCGGTTTCTCGTTTACGGGGATTCCGTTCGGGACCTACTTCGTGAGCGAGACCGTTCCGTCCGGCTTCCAGCAGACGACTCCGGCCACGAGAGAGATTCCGGTAGTACTCGATTTCGGCCATCAGGCCGTCTCGGGCCTCCTCTTCGGCAACCGCGCCGTGGTAGGCTCGATCTCCGGCACGAAGTTCAACGACGCCAACGGCAACGGCGCGCGCGACACGGGCGAGAGCGGGGTCTCCGGCGTTACGATCCAGCTTCGCAATTCCGCGGGGCAGCTCTCGACGGCGACGACCGACGCCTCCGGCAACTTCTCCTTCACGAATCTCCCGGCCGGCGCCTACGTGCTCTCCGAGGTCGTGCCGGCCGGCTCGGTGCAGACGCTTCCGGGAGGCGGAGCCGCCATCAACATCACGCTGACCCCCGGGCAGAACGCGACCGGCTTCCTTTTCGGCAACCAGGCCGCGGCGCCGGCCAGCATTTCCGGGCTGAAGTTCAACGACGCCAACGGCAACGGCGTCCGGGACACCGGGGAGCCCGGCCTGGCGGGTGTCTCGATCCAGCTGAAGACCCCGTCCGGCCAGACGCTTCTCGCGACGACGGACTCGACAGGAGCTTTCTCATTCACCGGCCTCGGCGCCGGCGCTTACGTACTTTCCGAGGTCGTCCCGGCGGGTTACACGCAGACGGCGCCGCCCGCGCCCGGCACCTTCGCCGTGACGCTGGCGGCCGGACAGAATGCGACAGGGTTCCTCTTCGGCAATACGCCTGCCGGAACGGGCCTCGGCCTGATCTCCGGCACGAAGTACCTCGACCTGAATACGAACGGGGTCGTGGATGGGATCGACCGCCCGCTGGAGGGGATCGTCATAGTTCTGACCGACGCGAACGGCGTCACGCGACAGGTGACATCGGCCGCGGACGGGACCTTCTCTTTCCCGAATCTTCCGCCCGGCAACTATGTGCTGTCGGAGATCCTGCCGGCGAACACCTTTCAGACCTTCCCCGGGACTCCCACCGACCCCGGGACATACAAGATCACTCTAGCGCCGGGGCAGCAGGCCACCGGCTTCCTCTTTCTGAACAAATGTTGAGAACAGTGAGAGCGCGTGCGCGCGGAGGCTTGACAATGGCAAGACGAATTCTTCTCGGGATGGCCGGGCTCCTCCTGCTCGGGGGTGCAGCGCGGGCGCAGTCCTCCGACGTGAGAGACCGCGTCGATCCCCCGGCGCCACTGGCGGGCGAGACGTATCTCGGACCGCACGTCGGTTACAGCTTCATCGGGAAGTTCGAGGAAATCTACTGCCCGTGCGACACGGACCAGAACGACTTTCTGTTCGTCGGCGCGCGCCTGGGCCACTTCTTCACCGACCACTTCGCGATCGAGGCCACGGGGCAGTACTTCAATCCCGACCGCGCGCGGCTCGACGACTTCTGGGAGCTGACGCTCGGCGGCCTCTACGACTTCACTCCGTCGTTTCGCGGCTGGAACACGTACGTGGGCTTCGGCGGCGGAGCGTCCCGGCGAGATGTCTTCAAGGGAAAGGGTGTCGCGCTCGCATACCTCGCGGCCGGCTCCGAGTACCGTTTCAACAAGCTCGTCGGCCTGCGCCTCGAGGTCAAAGGCAATTACAACTTCAGCTCCCGCTTCACCGAGAACGTGAACACCAACATCGGACCGATCAGCCACCGCGTCGAGAACCCTTCCCACGTGGACATTCAGCCGTCCGTCGGCGTGCTGTTCCATTTCGGGGGAAGGTCCGCTCCCCCCGTCGTCGAGGCTCCTCCCGCTCCGGCTCCCGCGCCGGCGCCGCCTCCGCCGGCCCCGCCGGCCACACCGAAGGAGCCTGAGCGTCCCGCGGCGCCGCCCGTCGCGCCCGCGCCGCCTCCGCCGCAGGCGCCGGTGAGGGACACGATCGATTTCGATCACGGGAAAGCGCGCGTCACCAACATCGCCAAGGCGAAACTCGACACCGTCGCGCTGCGCCTGCGCGACAACCCGCGCGCGACCGTCACTGTTACCGGCTATCCCGACGCCGGTTCCGGCGCCCGCCAGGAGGCGCTCGCCCGCCAGCGCGCGGAAAACGTCAAGCAGTACCTGATCGAGCGGCACGGCATCGATGCGTCGCGCCTCACGACGAAGATCGACATGACCGACACGGCCAACCGCACCCGGGCCGTCCTCGTCACGATCAATCCCTGACCCGGCCGATTTTCGGCCCGGCCCGCGCGCACCGCCCGGCCGGGATTAACCGCCCCCTCCCCGCTTGGAGGGGGCTTCTTGTTGAATCGCCTGTCATCCCGAGGTCGCCGACGCGCCAAAGCCGCTATGGCGACGGCGCGAACGCAGCGACGAGGGATCTGCTCCTGGAAGGCGGAAAGACCGAAGTCAGATCCCTCGCGGAGCCTGTCCCGAGTAAACGGTGTGACTAGAAGCAGTGGGAGAAGATCCCTCGCTGCGCTCGGGATGACAATGCAACGCCAGTTGACGGGGAGAAGAGGGCAGGACCAGAATCATCGCCACGATCGAGAAGGAGTTTCCATGAGCGTCGAAGCACCGGCCGCGCCCATCAGTTCCACGCGGCCTCTCGTGGTCAACCGGAAGGAAGGGGGCGTCGCCCATCTGACGCTCAATCGCGGGGAGCGGTACAACCCGCTTTCGCTGGAGATGATCGCGGCGATCGAGGTGGAGCTCGGCGCCATCGCGCGGGATCCCGCCGTGCGCGCCGTCGTCCTGGCCGGCGAGGGCCGCGGCTTCTGCGCCGGGCACGACCTGAAGGANATGAGGGCCCACGCCGGCGACGAGGCGTGGCAGCGCCGCCTCTTCGACGACTGCAGCCGGATGATGGTGGCGCTGACGCAGCTGCCGCAGCCGGTGATCGCCCGCGTGCACGGCATCGCGACGGCGGCCGGCTGCCAGCTGGTTTCCATGTGCGACATCGCCGTCGCCGCGGACACCGCGACCTTCGCGATGCCCGGCATCAACGTCGGCGTCTTCTGCTCGACGCCGGCCGTCGGCGTCGCGCGCAACATCGGAAGGAAGCGCGCGATGGAGATGCTCCTGACCGGCGAGCCGATCGACGCGCCGACCGCGCTCGCCTGGGGGCTCGTCAATCGCGTTGTCCCGGCCGGCGAGCTCGACCGAGCCGTAGCGCGGTTTACGGAGATCTTCCTCGCGCGAAGTCCCGCGGTCATCCGCCTGGGCAAGGGGGTTTTCTACCGGCAGATCGACCGGCCTCTCGAGGCCGCCTACGAGACTACAGGCGAAACGATGGGGAAGAACCTTCTGCTCGAAGACGCCGCCGAGGGTATCGACGCGTTCCTTTCCAAACGCCCCGCAGCCTGGCGCGGCCGCTGATCCGTCGAGGGCCCCGAGTCCGCCGCTTCAATCCCGAAGGCCATCGTATTTGGAATGGTCTGACTGGTCAGATATGTATTGAGGCCTTTCCTTCTCAAAATAAAGGGATTAGAGTCTCCAGCTCGTGGCAGGGTCACGTAAGAAATCGATTGGCCCGGAGGGGGCCGCGCTCGTCGCTCTCCGTGTAAACGGCGAGCCGGTCGAAGTCGCGTTCGCGCCGCACAAGACCCTGCTCGAAGTCCTGCGCGAGGATCTCCGTCTCACGGGTACCAAGCACGGG
>JGI12635J15846_10006228_pt1 | contig 10247 bp, 9 predicted proteins | sample BlaSpr_A8_OM2_M2_FD_15846 | JGI IMG/M metagenome (IMG submission 15846)
CGGACCAAGGACTTGGTTGGCGCACTCGACCAGGAGAGATCGGAGGTAGATGTTGCCAGCCTTGGTGATTTGGTTTAGCGCGACCTTCGGACCTTTGCCAGTGCCTCAAAACGACCAATTCGAATACAAGAGTTTGCCAAGCAGCAACGTGCGAGGCGAAACTCTTGAGATCAAGGTTTCACCGCAACAAGCTCTTCAACCGGTCCGACGGCCATATTTCGAAGCGCCGAGGGGGGTAGTTTTTCCAGCTCCTGCAGTTCCTCTTGCTGCTGTGCATTCGTTTCGCGGTTCATTCCACTGTGACCTTCGATGCGGTCCAGTGCTACCACCCCGACAGTTGCCGTCATCGACAAATTGCGCGACACCTCTTCCAGTTCGATCGTCAATGCATTCCGGTTGAGCATCGGTGCCAAGGCCTTATCATTCCCTGCCCAAAGCGTTAGCCACGCTCTCACCTCCACGTGCTGCGCCGGTGTCGCTGTCCCAATAGCCACAGCATGCGTCAGCTCCGCAAAGTGGCGTGCGGTCTCACTCTCGGCCGGAACGGCGTCCACCATGTGGGTCAGCGGCCTGATCTCGTCATAAGCCTGGCCCGGCACCGACTCGCGGTTGTAGTCCAAAGGCGGCTGAACCATTGCGGCTAGTACCATCAAGTGATAAGTATCAGTTGTCCCCGCCATTCGCTCCGCCATACCCTGCATCACTTCGCCATTTTCAATGCCCTGCATCCGCAGCTCATGCGCAATCCAGCCGAGTCGCGCATACATATCTGTCACATCGCGATCCGACTGCGGCGACCAGAAGCGCTCTGCTATGGCCGCTGACCGGGGCCACACACGATTGCTCAGGATCTCGGGCGTTATGTACTCCGTCCACTCGGTCGCCTCGCCGCCTAGAATTCCTGCTTCCTGTTCGGGTGTCAGGTGCTCCGGCATTTCTACTCCCTTAACCGTCGAGTCCTTCGGATCGAGGGGTGGCAGGACCACAGGGTCCACCAAATAGTGCTGCGATGCCGACTGGTTCAGGTCGATATAGTAGCCGGCTGAGAGGATGCCGCGGTTGCCGCGTGATGCTGCCTGGAACAGACTTCGCTGGCCACGCCAGGACTGAATGACGACGTCTTTTGGCGTGTCCGGCTGCAGCACCTCGTCCCAACCGATCGAGATCTTCCCATGCTTTGTCACCAGCTTCTGGACTCGTCCAGTGAAGTAGGCCTGCAGCGCAGGATCGTCCTTGATCCCACGCGCTTTCATAAAAGCCTGTACATGCGGAGTCACATCCCACTGCTTGCCGTCGCACTCGTCCCCACCGATGTGGAAGTAGTGATCCGGAAATAGATATGTCATTTCGGCGAGGAAACCGTCGAGAAACCGGTATACCTCCTCCTTCGTAGGATCCATCGCGGCGTCCTGCTTGGGATCGGGATGCTCAAAATCTTCGACGGTATAGTGGTGCACGACGGTGTACGGTCCCGGCAAGGCCGCCAGTTCCGGGTAACCCACAAACCATGACCGCGCATGTCCCGGCATGTCAAACTCCGGTACTACACGGATGCCGCGATCCCGAGCGTACGCCACGACCTCCCGCATTTCAGCCTGCGTGTAGAACTTGCCATCCGATCCCATGGTCTGAAGCTTTGGGTAGCGATGGCTCTCAGCCCTGAATCCCTGATCGTCGCTGAGATGCCAATGGAAGACATTCAGCTTAACCAACTCCATCGCATCCAGTTCCTGAAGTACCTGAGTCATCGGCTGAAAATGCCGGGACGAGTCAAGCATCAGCCCACGCCAGGCAAAACGCGGCTTGTCTCGGATTCTGACTGCATCGAGGACAAAACCCTCCTTATCCTGGTGAATCAGCTGAAGGAAGGTCTGCATCCCTCGCAGCACACCGAGCGGATTGGCCGCTGTCAACGTCGCCCCTGCCGTCGTAACTTCCAATGTGTATGACTCGTCCTCGCCCAACTCCTGCACCGGCTTGCTCGCATGGGCGGTCCGCACCGTGAGTATGCTTTGCGTGCCCGTCTTCTGTGGTAGGAAGATAAGGCCTGTTTCACGCTCAATACGATACTGAAGACGCGTGACAGCGCGGTTCAACCTTTCTTCGCGATAACCCTCGAGGACGACTGTAAAGTTCCCGTCCAACCGCATGATCCCGGTCCCTCGCTCCAAACTGGCCGGCAGCGGCATTAGTGCTGGTGCGACGGACTCAGGGAGCGCGGAAGCGGAAAGCAACGTCGCCACCGGTTTGCTCTGTGATTCAGCGACGCACGAGAGAACTGCCAGTAACAGCGTGATACCCAAAGGCGCAATAAGAGAACGGCGGCGACTTCTCCATCGGAACATTTCTTCTCCTCGATGCTTCCAGCTCCCGCGACAGTCTGCACCTAGCCATCATTTAAGTTGACCAGCTGGACCGTAGTTAGGATGGTGCCTGCCAACACGATATCGGAAGAAATGGACATTGTGGGATTGTGTCCTCTACTTGACGCTACCGCGGTGGGAAACATCCACAACAGCGGCCCTAGAGACTGCGGGCCACAGTGGAGGCGGCTGAGGAAGGCGAGCTGCCGTTGAGCCCACGCACCACAGCCTGCGCAAACCTCCTCTTCCGGACGGACGTTAATCGTCTAGAAGTGCGAAGTTTCTCAAAACCTCGTTTTGCGTGCAGTTGAGATTTACAAGGCTGTCAACTACGGGCACTTATGGGTGGGGGAGGTCACTTCGGCCTGTTCGGCGTCGAAACCCGCGTCGCTCTTGCACCAGCGTCAATCAGCAGTTGCTTTGACTTGAAATAGTCGTCTCGCAGGGCATTGCACCTGGAATATGTGGCAACCCCCTCCATCATCCCAGGCGGGTCTCTCTTCGTGACAATTGGTCGTCCACAGTTTGCTGCATTCAGATAATCCAATGCTGTCCGTCCCGCGGCATCCTTTCTTCGACCGTCTGCTCCAGCTCTAAGCAGTGTCGCAATCTCATCAGGGCGGCCTCGCTGAGATAGCAGCATGAGTACAGTCATGCTAGCATCATTGGTCGCATTTACATCGGCCCCAGCCTGAATAAGGTCCTCATCTGCCATGCCAGTGGCCGCTGCTGCCAGGCGGATTACGCGTCTGCTCGGATAGCGACAGATGAAAGCGGCTTCCCTTACAACAGTGAGATGGGCATCTTTCTCGGATTGCCCCTTCGGAGCAACCACGAACCGCCACTGGGCTACTACNTTGCCAGTCAGGTGATGAAACACTTCCGGTTTGGGGCCACCAGACGCGAAGTAGCGTCTCTTCTGGCAGGAGCAGCGCATCTGAAGATCGTTGCTGCCCGCGACAAGGCATCGGGAAGGCCTATCCGGTTTACGACCTACAAGCCCCACCAGATTCAGATCGAAGGCAATTCGCTCGTCTGCCGGAATGACAAGAGGAGTGTCCGGCTCTCCTCAAACTAATCGATGGAAACGGCTCTGCAGAAGGCGGTCGAGGCACTGTGGACGGGCAAGCACTATGGGTATGAGCCTGGACGGGATGACGGGAAGGCCCCTGTACCTTCTACGCCAACTCGGTCAGGTGCCGATGAGTCCGGGCCATAGAGGCATCTGCTCGACAGGTCTATCGTGTGGACGCGAGCACTCGTTAGCTCGTTGTCCGCACATCGCACGGTCTCCCTTCACGGAATATCGGCACGTTATCGGCATAATAACGGCTATATAATGGTGAAATAACGGCGTCAGTGTCCGCTGGGGTGTGCCATGTCCATTCGCAAAAAAAGTCCGTTTTCGCCGAATTTCACAATCTCTCCTGCAATTGCCGGTAGTCTCATGCGGATCGAGGCGGTGAAGCAGTCGATCCGGATGCTGCCGATTACCCCACGGGTACTTGCCAATCTGAGAGAGACCGCGCGCCTGTTCTCGACTCACTACTCGACCCTGATCGAAGGAAACCGTCTTACCCAGGAGCAAGTTGAGAAGGTGCTTAGCGAAGACCAGCACTTTCCGGGGCGTGAGCGCGACCAGGACGAAGTCAAAGGATACTACGCAGCCCTCGACGAAGGAGAGCGGGCGGCGAGGCGCGGCGGTCCAGTCGAAGAAGCGGATGTAAAGAGGCTCCACGCGCTGGTCATGAACGGCGGAAAGGCCCGTGTCAAGCCAACTCCGTACAGGGACGGGCAGAACGTGATCCGCGACAGTCGCACACGGAACATTGTTTACATGCCCCCCGAAGCGAAGGACGTACCGGAGCTGATGGATCAACTCATGCACTGGATCAACCAGCCGGATGATTTGCCAGTTCCCATCAGGGCCGCTATCGCCCACTATCAATACGCAACCATCCACCCCTACTTTGATGGGAACGGCAGAACAGCGCGTCTCCTGACGACGTTGATCCTCCATCTTGGCGGGTATGATCTCAAAGGGCTTTACGCGCTTGAGGAATACTATGCGCTGAACTTGCGGGACTATTACGAAGCGCTGACGATCGGACCATCTCACAACTACTATATGGGACGGGCTGCCGCCGACATTACCAAATGGATTGCCTATTTTGTTCAGGGCATGGCCTCATCCTTCCAAAAGGTCGAGGCTCAAGCACGGGCCGAGGCGGGCAGAGGAAGCACCGACCAGACGAAGGTGCTTCGCAATCTGGATGCGCGACAACGTAAAGTTCTAACTCTGTTCGAGCAGTCTCGAGAGCTTACCGCCAAAGAGATCGGCGCTCTCTTCGGCTTTCAGCCGAGAACTACAACGCAACTGTGCCAGCGATGGGTCGAGGCGGGATTTCTGGAACCCGTCAACATGTCCAAAAGAGCGAGGCGTTACCGGCTGCGCGCTGACTATGAAGCCTTGGTTAGCGGTGACGCTAGTCCAGAGCCTGAAGTCCTCAAGCGCATTGGACAGGAAGCCAATCAAAACAGGACGAGCCAAATGACTTTGCGTCAGATCGATCAGGTTATCAAGGCATCCAGGGCGCGGCGAAGGAAGAGCTGATGCTCGCCGTGTGCTTGGTTATCGCAGCACCCTATCTTATGCGATAGAGTTCAGGCTCAAAGCCCCGAGTAAGTTGGCGATTTCAAGGATTGATATGCTTTATTTCCGGCTCACATCGATCAATTTCGGATAGCGAGGAGGAGCATATGCGAAATGTTGGCCGGATTAAACTCGGCTACTACCCCTTACCCGAGGCGGAAGGAATACGCCTGCGCAATCTCTTGCAGTACCCGGCGGAGGCCGCCTGCGTACTCGATCCATGCGTCGGAACGGGGACTGCCCTGATGCAACTGACCGAAGGCGCCGTCGTGTCTCGCTACGGCGTCGAACTCGACGCCGATCGCGCCCTCGAAGCGACGTCCGCGGGAATCGAGACGGTTCATGGCAACCTGTTCGATGTGGAGGCGAAAGTCGGGAGCTTCTCAGTTCTCTACCTCAATCCGCCCTACGACTCTGAAGTTGGTTCGATAGACAACAAGCGGATGGAGTACCTGTTCCTCGAACATACCTACCGCTGGCTCGTCTACGGCGGTGTCCTCCTCGTGGTGGTCCCGCATAAGCAACTGGATTCATGTGCTTCCCTGCTGGCGGCGAACTTCACGTCGTTCCGAGTCTTTCGCTTGACCGACCCGGAGTCCGACCGTTTCGACCAGGTGGTATTGATAGGAATCCGTAAGAAGGTGGCCGGCGAGGCATACCAGCGCAATCGCGAGTTGCTGGTTAGGGCGATCTGGACGAATCCCCTTTCCGCCCTGACGCGTCAAGAAGCGCCCTATATTGTCCCAGTCACGCGCCCGACTACGTTGACCTATCGCGGCCTGCCACTCGATCAGCTCGAAGACTTCGTTGTTCGCTCTTCCTCCTGGAAAAAGGTTGAAGCCTTCCTCCTTCCGAAGGAAGAGATGGCAGGAGGCAGGCCGATCACTCCGCTGCACGGCGGCCATGTCGGCCTTCTCTGCACGGCAGGTCTGCTCAATGGCGTCTTCGGACAAGACAGAGATCGCCATATCGCACGCTGGCGCACGGTGAAGAGCGTCACCACCTTTGAGGTGGAGGAGGACGGGTTCAAGGAAGTCCATAAGCGCGAGCGCTTCTCGAATGAACTGGCGCTGATCTATGAGGACGGACGAACACAGGTTCTCACCGAGGACAAGAAGGAGAAGAAGAATGCAGAACGCACACTTGCGGCTGGGGCGGCTTGAGTACATCCGCAGCACCGAGAAGACGAAGACGCGCATCTTCCTCCACGTCGACCGTTATCTTGGAGAAGACAAGCAGGCCCATCTCGTAAGTCTGTTTGGGAACGATGCCGAGGTAGGTGCCATCACGGCCGCTATCCATGAAAGTCACACCTTCAACCTGACTTTTCCCGACGGGAAAACGCAGGTCGCGGGCTTTGGCAAGGACGTCTCTTGCTATCGTGGCTCCTTCCACCTGCCGGATCGTAAACAATCGCTCCGTCACCTCATCGCAGTCTCGGCGACGCTCCATGGCAACGGCAGCGCAGGCCAGACCTTCGTCATGAACTATCAGCCGGACACACGGGATCTCACATGGGCGACCCTGGTGAGCCTGCTAGGCCTGCCCGCCGATCCGCGATGGGGAGACCATATCCTCGGAGAGTTGCAGCGCCTCCGGAAGATCAGGCCGCTACTCGGTATCGGGTGCGATCCAGTCGTGATCCACGCCACCCGCGAAGAACTGCTGGAACAGATTGGCCGCGCCTGCGCCGCGGGAAATTTACTCTTTCCGGAGAAGAACGGCCCGGTCCTGTGGCCCAAGTTCACCATGCTCCAGGCTCTTCGGGCCGCGTAGCTCCATACCCGAATGCCAGAGCTCAAGCTCTTGGTTATGGATATGTCGAACAATATTCCATCGGCGCTTGCGCTGCTGGCCCACATGTTTGGCAGTAATGGAAATTCGCATTACAATAGAACAGGTCGGGTTGATGGAGGATCAATACCATGAAGACATTGACGGTCACCTCACGGGGCCAGGTCACATTTCGGAAAGAAGTCTTGCTGCACCTCGGCATTGAACCGGGAGAAAAAATTGAACTCGAGTTGCTGCCCGGAGGCAGGGGGGTTCTCAAAGCAGCCCGGCCATCGAAGAAGATAAACGGCTTTCTGGGCCTTCTCGCGGGTCGAACCAAGAAGACCGCCACGCTCGACGAGATCAATGAAGCAGCGGAACAGGGCTGGGCCGGCAAGAAATGAAGATCACAGTAGATACCAATGTGCTCATTCGGGCTGTCGTGCGTGACGACGAAAAACAGGCAGCGGCTGCGGATAAGATCTTGAAAAGCGCTGAGATCATCGCAGTTACCCTTCCCTGCTTGTGCGAGTTTGTCTGGGTACTACGCCGGTTGTACGAATTCGACCGGGAAGACATCGCAGCCGCCATCCGAGTCCTTGCTGATACTGCGAATGTTACGCTCAATCGACCAGCGGTCGAGGCTGGACTTGCTATTTTAAACGCCGGCGGGGATTTTGCAGACGGACTCATTGCCTATGAGGGTAACTGGCTCGGGGCAGAGACGTTCGTATCATTCGATAAGAAGGCCATTGCTCTCCTTTCGAAGCATAAATACGAAACAAGGCTTCTGTATTAGAGCCGCAAACGGCCGTTCACCATTGCACCGCGAACGGTGATCCTTCCTCGACCTGAGACCGCACGCCCCTTCCCGGTCACTTAATACAGAACGAAATGCGGGCCCAGACCATGATGCTGGGCAACCGCCTTTGTCACAAATATTCAGAACATCTTCATTCCACGCAAGATCTCAAGGACAGATGAATCCGGCGGGATTCTCCATCCCGCGCCGTTCCTCNCTTCTCTCCTCCTCCCTGTTTCGTTAAGCATCCACGGAGAAACGTATGGCACAAGAGAATCCCATCCGCAGACGTTGTGGAGATGGTCCTCGCACTGCTCGAAGATCGGTTTCCATGGCTTGCCAGTTCGGAAGAAGAGCGAGTCAGCGGTGCCGACACGATCGACGAACTCTCCAACCTCCACAAGAGCCGTGCGTGTTCTGCGCAGATCTGTTCCGCTGTATGCTTCTTCCCTTTGTTCCAGTTCACATGATGCAACCGGTACAAATTTCGCCTGGCATTCCAATTGCATGAAGCTTTTTGCTCAGCGACTAATTTAAAAACTTTCTTCAAAAAGATGGAATAAAGGGCTTGGTCATCAGTTTTGATTGGCAACGCGTCTGATGCGTCATGTGATCAACAGTCCCATTCACACATTGCACTCGCGCACAAAGGAGGATTGGGACAACTCACAACCTATGCGCACCCATTTGATTTTTCGCGCTCTATTGCACGTTAACAACCGTTATCAACTTTGCCGACTCGCGTCGAAAGCGACGCGACGGCTGCACAAACCTAACAACCGTTTACAGGACACGACCAACGACGTCTTGACGCGCCTAAATCATCAGGCTCGTCACATGTCTCGTTCTCCTTCGCAAGAGAGACCAGGCTAAACACAAACCAGGAAAGGTAAAACCATGATGAAAAATCAAGTAAGCAACACCAAGCGTACAGTTGACCGCCGCTCCTTTATGAAAAGCGGGCTTCTTGCAGGAGGCGCAGCTACAGTTGGCGTCGGTTTGTTAGCAAATGGAACTTCGGCCCATGCACAGCTTGGGGTAGGAGACAGTAGGCTCGATGCGGGCGATGTCGCTATCCTCCGGTTTCTTGCAGCGGCAGAGTTGCTCGAGTCGGACCTTTGGACACAGTACGCGGAACTGGGTGGTCTCACCCCGAACCAGCTTCCCCTCGAGGTAGTCCCGGCTCCTCCAATGAACAGCTACCAGGCTGCTTTCTTGAACCTCGATGGAGATGGTCCGCAGTACATCAGCAGCAACACGCTCGATGAAGTGAGTCACGCTACCTTCCTCAACGGCTATCTGGAGTCCAAGGGAGCCGAGCCGGTCAACCTGGACGAGTTTCGTACGTTGCAGGGAAGCACTGCTACAGGGTCAACAGGCATCGGACGCCTCACAAACCTCATGCACCTCAACGTCGACACCAGCTGGTTCGTTCGCTACCGCAGTGCAACCAATCCTGACTTTGGTGCCACGTTTCCGCAAGCTATCAATATCAATATCCGTACCGCTATTCCCATCACCAATGCTGATTTCAATGATCCTAATCACATTCAGGTGATAGCGAATATAGCGGCCTTTCACTTCGGATACATTGAGCAGGGGGGCGCCAGTCTGTACGCAGCCTTGAGTCAAAAAGTGAAACATCCGGAGGTGCTTGAGATCACCCTTGGCATCGGAGGAGACGAAATCGCTCACTTTCTCGAGTGGGTCGACTTCGCAGGCAACGGAGTACAAGCCCCTGTTGCTCCGGTGACGGATCTGGGCCTAACGTTCCCTGATTTTTTCAACAACCCGCCGTTGCTTCCGCCCAACTTGGTTCAGCCAAGCCTGATCTTTCCTGTCCCTTGCGAATTCATCAGCCCCAACCTGCCCCGCTGCGCCGTCATTCGTCCGATAACCGATAAATTTGGAGGCGCAGTCGCTACGATTGAAAGCTTCACCGCCGATGGACTCTTTTTCGGTCAGACGACAAAGTTCCTCAAAACGCTGCAGGAGCTCGCTGTTGCAGCAGATGCTGCCAGACGCTAACCGCAATCATCTTAGATTCCAGATAAATCGGGGGCCTTCGATAGTCGGCCCCTGATATTTCTAGAGATCCAACGAACAGAAGCGCAAGTTATCTGAAGCAGTAACAAAAGGTTGACTGAGAAGCGCAAGGGGATCGAGTGTCTAGTTGGCTGAACGACGTGATTAGCAAGGATTTGATTGCGGTGTACGAAGGCCACTATTTCACAGAGGACGCTCTCCTTTGGCTCCGGGAAAAGCCTCGCACCTTTGGCGAGTTGCGCACAGAGGAGATCGATTGGTTGCGGTGGATGGCTGCCAACATAGAGGACAAGGAGGTATTGGAGAACCTGTCACAGGATCCTGATACCGATGTCCGTATGTGGGTGGCGTGCAACCCTTTGACTCCTCGACTGGTTCTCGAGAAACTCGCAGTAGATCCAATCGTCTTCGTTCGGAGAGGAGTTGCGCAAAACCGAAGCACACCTGCGCACATACTGATAAAACTAAACGCCGATCCGGACACTAGAGTCCGCATCTTGGTTCAAACAACTGCGACAAACAATCGCGGATCAGAACTCCTCAGAGGCTGAGCGGATTCTAAGTAAAAATTTGGTGGCGGTATTGGTGCCGTTTTGTACTACCAGAGCGA
>JGI12635J15846_10006229_pt1 | contig 10245 bp, 9 predicted proteins | sample BlaSpr_A8_OM2_M2_FD_15846 | JGI IMG/M metagenome (IMG submission 15846)
AGCGCCGCCAATCAGCTTGTGTTGGAGGATGAGTTGATGGCCGAACCCGTCGGCCAGCGCCTGCAGAACGAGAACAGCTTGTTCCGTAACTTCCGGACCAATGCCGTCGCCCGGGAGGATAGTAAGGTTCAGAAGCATGAAGGGAATTGAGTGATTGAGTAATTTTGTAATTGGGTAATTGAAAACCAACCTATCGGGTGATTCGATTTCTTGAGGGTAAAAGGTCGCGACGCAAGCCGGCGTTCTTTAAATTACTCAATTACAAAATTACCCAATTACCAAATCCACTACACTCCCCAGAGATAGTCTTCCTGCTGCGTCTGCTCGTGCTGAGGATCGCTGCTGCGAACCGGCAACGGAACTCCGAACGCGTTCGTCTGGGGGCCCAGTGGAAATGCCTGCGCCGGCTCGGGCTCCGGCACTGGAGGAGGAGCATTAACGACCGCCGCCTTCGCTGGAGCAAGAGGCTCAATCAGCGGCGTCGCCGAGCCCGAAGGCTTGTGTGTGTCGCGGATCAGTTCCAGCAAGTGATGATCTTCCACATGCTTAATCTTGTCTGCCAGCCGGACAAAGCGACGGTAAATATCGTCCAATCCGCGCCGATCGAACTCGTAGCCCAGTTGTTCGCAGCGGATGCTCAGAGCGTGGCGTCCCGAGTGCTTGCCCAGCACCAGTTTCGAATCCGGGACCCCGACCGACTGCGGCGTCATGATCTCGTAGGTCAGCGGATTCTTCAGAACGCCATCCTGATGAATGCCGGCTTCGTGCGCGAATGCATTGCGCCCGATAATCGCCTTATTCGGCTGTACCGGCACGCCCGTGATTTCGCTCAACATTTGGCTAGCCGCGAAAATCTGCTCACCAACGATTCCGGTTTCGTACGCGAACCGGTCCGGCCGAACTCGCATCGCCATCACTATCTCTTCCAGCGACGCGTTTCCTGCCCGCTCCCCGATTCCGTTGATGGTGCACTCGACCTGCCGCGCTCCCGCCGAAACTGCCGCCAGCGCATTGGCTACCGCCATTCCCAGATCGTTGTGACAGTGCGCGGAGATGNTTACNTTCTNAATCCCCTTCACGCGTTGCCGGATGGTNGTGATGAGNTCTCCGAATTCGGCNGGCACGGTGTAGCCGACTGTGTCCGGAATGTTCAGCGTGGTCGCACCCGCTTCGACGACNGCNTCCAGCACGCGACACAANAACTCAGGATCGGTCCGAGTCGCATCTTCCGGCGANAATTCCACGTCNTCACAAAGCGATTTGGCAAAGCGAATCGCTTCCCGCGCCTGNTCCACACACTGNTCGCGCGTGATCCGCAGCTTGTACTTCAAATGAATGTCGGAGGTCGCCAGGAATACGTGAATGCGCGGACGCGCTGCATCCTGCAGTGCCTCCCAGGCGCGCTCAATGTCGGGACGGCAGGCGCGAGCCAGGCCAGCAATGATCGGACGACGCACCACCGACGCGATCGCCCTCACCGACTCGAAGTCGCCGTCCGAGGCGATGGGGAAACCGGCCTCAATCACGTCCACTCCCAGGCGGTCGAGTTGGTGAGCCAGGCGCAGCTTTTCCTGCTGGTTCATGCTGCAACCCGGCGATTGCTCGCCATCGCGAAGCGTGGTGTCGAAAATCGTGATGCGAGCGCGCTCTGCGGACATGATCTCCCTCAAAAATGAACTGATCTTCTATGGTACGGGCTTGCGACCCCAGAAGCAAAACTTATAATTCTTCAGTAATCATTAGTAATAGTCGTATAATAAGTTTCGCTAATGCATTGTCCAGAAGCGATTAAGGCGGTAAGCCTCAGTAAGGAGCAAGCCGATGGAGCTTTCTCAACTGGAAGTATTTCTGGCGGTGGCTCGCGAGCACCGCTTCTCCCGCGCCGCGGAGAAGCTTTTTCGCACTCAGTCGGCGGTCAGCCAGACCATCCGCAAGCTCGAGGACGAACTCGGCGAAGCCCTGTTCGACCGCTCTTCCCGTGAGGGCGTGCTCACCGACGCAGGCAAGGTGCTGCTCGAGTACGCTGAGAAGCTGATCAACCTGCGGAGTGAAGCGGCCGAATCTCTGACCGAATTGCGAGAACTGCAAAAAGGCAAGCTGGTCATCGCAGCCAACGAATTCACCGTGCTCTATCTCCTGCCGCTCTTGGCCGAGTTCCGCCGGTTGCATCCCATGATCAAGATTACAGTCGAACGCGCTCTGGGCAGTCACATTCCCGATGACGTCCTGCGCTACAGCGCCGAATTCGGCGTGCTCTCCTACGAACCGCAGGAAACTAGCCTGCATTCGATTGTCGTGTATCTGGATGAACTCGTATTCGTCGTCCCACCCAACCATCCGCTCGCGTCCGCGCCGCAGGTCAGCATCCGCCAATTGGGCGCGGAATCATTTGTCGCTCACATTGTCTCCTCGCCCTACCGCGAGAAAGTCATCCAATTATTCAAGACGCACAAGACGCCTCTGCACATGGACCTGGAACTTCCCACCCTGCAGGCCATCAAGCAATTTGTAGCCATGGGACATGGAGTGGCGTTGGTCCCGGAGATCAGCGTCGAGACGGAATTAGCCAGAGGGGAACTGGTCGGAATCCCGGTGCGGGAACTGCAGTTGAAGCGCAAACTGCGCCTCATCTATCGCAAAGACGCGAACCTGTCGCACGCTGCGACGGCATTTCTGAAGGTGGCCGAAGCCGTGGCTGTCGAGCGTAGAGGACGTTACCGTTTCCAGCACGAGAATTAACGTCTGTCTCGGCGCCCTCCGCGAATCCTCAGCGCCCTCCGCGGTTAAAGTCTTTTGTTCTGGTTCTCGGTTCAGGACGGGAAGCAAAAAAGGAGCAAAGCGAACTTTGCTCCTTCGTGAAACCAATCGTGTCCAGCTCAGCAGTCGGCGCACACCCGCTCTTCACGGAACGACGCCAACGCCGCATCCACCGACGGATGCACTTCCAAAACCGAGTCCAGGTTCGTCAACTCCAGCAACGTGCTGACCAGTGGATTCGGTCCTGCACACTTCAGACTTACGTTTTGTCCCTGGGCCCAGGATTGCAGCAGGGCCAGTTCCCCAATGCCGGCGCTGTCCATCGAACTCACGCCACTCAGGTCGAGCACCAGCTTCCGCGCCTGTTGCAGGACTTCGCCTACAACCCGCGACAGTGCGGCCGCTTCGTCGCGATAGACGATGCGCCCCTGGCAGTGCACGATGGCGATATCGCCACGATTGCGTGTTTCCAGAGTGAGTTTCAACTTCGACTCCTTGTGGTATTCAAAGGCAGCCGCATATCCCGGCTGCTCGTTCATTTGCCAATTCGTGTCCATTGGTTGCATGCTACTAGATAGACGTGGGTAGATTGGTTTTGGCACCATGAAATTCCGGTAAATTTTCAATCAATAGGCCGCATACCCGAGGTACGGACAAATATTGGCAAGTGGGACATCTTGGCCATCCGGTACACTGCATCTAACAGATTTCGTTAATCAAACTGCATTTTTTGCCGGCCTAAGGCCGGGGAGGAATAATTCGTGTCGAAGACTGCTGCCGCTGTGCTGGCGTTTGCAAGTTTCATTTTGTTCTCGATTCCGATGGCAGCACAATTTAACGGCCTTCTTCCCAACGGCAACGTTTACGCTGGAGTCTCTTACGGCCAGCTCAGCGACGTCATCAACAGGCAGAGTTATCGCGGTTTTGAAGGCTCCTTTGAGGCCCTTCCCTTCACCCGCTTTCCGCGCCTCGGGCTGGTGGCAGATGGCAGCGGTTACTATCGCAGCGGAACGGTCGGAGTTACCCAATACCTCTTCGTCGGCGGCCCGCGGTTCTCCTTCAACTACGGAAAATTTCGCCCCTTCGTGCACGCCATGGCCGGCATTCGGCACGTCAACTCGGANGGCTTTGTCTANAACCCGATCGCCATNGACGTNGGCGGNGGCGTGGACTACAAACTGCCCTTCAAGAATTTTTCCTGGCGGCTGCAAGGCGACTACGTGCACAGTCACTACGCCAGTGCTTATCAGGAAGACTACCGAGCTTCCACCGGAATTGTCTGGCGCTTCTAAGGCGTCCTTACGGCGTATTTCTCCATCAACCAATTGGCGGATATCCGAATCTCTTCTGCAAACATCCAAAACTTTACGGTTGCGTAGGGGTTGATGGATGCCAGGAAGGGAGAGTCGCGTCATGCTGAAAGCTGCAGGCATTGCCGGCGTGCTATTTTTTTTCGCAGGCCTGGCGAGCGCCCAAATACCATCGGGAAATATATTCCTCGGATTTTCCTACGAACGTACAAATTCCACCGCTTTGAGCGGCTCGAATCTGGTCACCACGACTTTCAGCCATCCCAATCTACACGGATGGGAAGCTTCGTTTGAAGGAAAGGTCCTGCCGTTGGTGGGAATCGTCGGCGACGTCAGCGGACATTACGGCTCGCAGAGCTTCGTCGAGGTCACGCCCAACGGGCCACAAAGTATTAACGTGACCGGACACGAGCAGGAATACCTCGTCGGCCCCCGGCTCTCCATTCCCGTGGGCAAGTTCACTCCATTTGCTGAGCTGATGGTGGGCGCGGCGCACATTCATACCGGGGGGACTTTGCCCAGTCCTTCCAACACCTCGTTCGCCTACGCATTGGGCGGAGGCCTGGATTATCGGATTTTTCGTCCCATCGCGCTGCGCGTCGAAGGCGACTACCTGCGCACGAAGTTCTTCAGCACGCGTCAAAACAATTTCCGCTTGTCGGCAGGCGTTGTCTTCCGCTTTTAGTCGTGAAAGGATACGAAGGAACGTGTGGTAGACGATTTCCTTCGTGAACCTTTGTGCCCTTCGTGGTTTCCGTTTTCTTCGGCGAGACGAACCTAGGCGCGCGGCACGCCGTCCGCCTCCGACGCCCAATATTTGTGGTCTCGCAGAAAGTATTTCTCGTTCCAGTAGTTCATAGCGGTCCACAGGAACAGCCAGCCCACGCGCAAGTGTCCCATCTTCTTGAATCGCCGATTTGTCGTGTAGACCCCGCCCCGCACGATCGAGAAGTGCCTGCGTTCGACCTGCTGGCTTAGCCGGTAATCTTCCGCGAACAAGATCTGCTCGTGAAATCCTCCGAGTTCCCAGAATTTCTTCCGGTCAAACATCATGAACATTCCCGTCGCAAACGGGCGGTGCAGATATGACAAGTACTGAAAGAAGTCGTTGCCCATATAGAACGCCTTGTCGAGCCAGCTGCCTTCGGCGCACAAAATGTTCGTCGTCACGCAATGCAGTTCCTTGCCCTGCGCGAGCTCAACGCAGCGCCGTACCAGCGAACGGTCAGCCAGCTCAATGTCCGCATCCAGAAACAAAACATAGGGCGTGTCGGCCTGCGCGGCGCCCAGGTTGCGGCCAACCGAAGGCATCCCGCCGCGAATCACGCTCACGTTCAAGCGGTCGCGGAAGCCAAGCACGATCTCGGGCGTTCCATCGGTCGAGTTGGCGTCAGCCACCAACACTTTCGTACTCGGCATCTTCGAGTAATCCTGATTCGTCAGCGAGATCAGCAAACGCGGAATCAGCTTGGCCTCGTTCTTCGCCGGAATCACGATCGTCAGCTCGTTCGCGGTATTCCTGCTCGTCATAGTCATGGATCTGGACCCCCTCTTCGTCGATGGTCAGATAAGTGAGCCGGGAATCGACCCACCCGCCCGAGTTGTAGTAATGAATGCCATCCTGCTCCACATGAATCGCTTCGTGGGTATGTCCGCAGAAAATTCGTTCCGCTCCGCGCTGTCCCGCATAAGTCAGCGCTCCCGACGCCACTTTCGGCGACATGCGCAGCCACCGCGTGTTCAGCCGGTCTATCAGCCGTGCGATCGGCTTCCCCTTCAAATCCATCTTTTGCAAACGCAAGTACAGCGACGTCCCCCACTGGCTGAGGCGCACGCGGCTGACTTGAAACCCGTCGAACTGGTGCCCGTGAATCGCAATGTGCCGTAGCCCGCGGTACTCCCACGAATAGTCCTGGTAGACGCGAACTCCGACCAGGTGCGACATGATGTTGGTCAGCCCATGATCGTGATTGCCCTCGACCCAAATGACCTCAATGTTGCGCTTGGGATTGGAGAGCTTGCGGATGTAGCCGAGAAACTTCCAGTGCTCCTTGGTGAGGCGGGCAAAGTTGAGATCGGCAAAAATATCGCCCAGCAGAATCAGCCGCTGGAAACGATTCTGCTTGAGCACGCGCGTGGCTTCGCGCGCATGACTGGTCTCTGCACCCAGGTGCAGGTCGGAAAGGATCAGCGTGTTGTACTCGTGCAGATCCATACTCCGGTTGTAGCAGCGAAATGTTACGGCTTGATGAACGTTGCATCAATTTTGGTGCATCGGTAACCGACCGAGTAACTCTCCAAACCCTGCTGGCTTCATCCCGAGAGCCGCCGCTCTTCAGGATCAGTTTGGCGTTGGAAGAGAAAATCATGAACCACCAAGGACACGCAGTATCACGAAGGGATTCATTTGGAGCTGCCTCCTTCGTGTGACTTCGTGCCCTTCGTGGTAATTCCTGTTCGATTGAGCGACTACCGCTCTCGGCCCTCCTTTGTTTTTCCCGCCTCATCTGCGAAACTGACCACTAGCCGCTGATCACCGACCACTGCCCCATGGGACGCATCCACGTACTCTCCGAAACCGTTGCCAACCAGATCGCCGCGGGCGAGGTGGTGGAGCGGCCTGCGTCGGTAGTCAAGGAAATGCTGGAGAACTCGCTCGACGCCGGGGCAACGCGCATCAAGATCAGCGTGGAAGCCGGGGGAAAGAAGCTGATCCAGATCACCGACAACGGATGCGGCATGGTACGCGACGATGCCATGCTGGCCTTCGAGCGCCACGCGACTTCGAAGATCAAGAACGCGGAAGACCTGCTGAGCGTGGCTACGTTGGGATTTCGCGGCGAAGCGCTGCCCTCGATTGCGTCGGTGTCGCGGTTGCGGCTGGAGACGCGCGCGGAGGAAGATGCCGCTGGAACGGTCATCGAGATCAATGGCGGCAAGATTGCGCGTGTGGAAGAGGCCGGACTTCCTCTGGGTACTTCGATTACGGTGCGCGATCTTTTCTTCAACACTCCGGCGCGCAAGAAATTTCTGAAGGCGGAGTCGACCGAGTTGTCGCACATCGCGTCGCTGGTCACGCACTATGCGCTGGCGCATCCGGAGAAGCATTTCGAGCTGCACTCGGCGGCGAATGCCATGCTGGTCGCGCCCCCGGTCGCAGGCTACAGCGAGCGCGTATACCAGGTGTTTGGCAAGGAGACGCTCGATCAGTTGATTCCGGTGGCGTCGCGGCAGGCGCTGGAGCACGTGGGATTGCCGCAGCCTCCACCATGGCGGCGCAAGGAAGAGGAAGAAGAAGAGGCCGCGCCCAAGGATCCAGGCGAGATGCGGATTCACGGGTTCGTGTCGAAGCCAGAGATTCAAAAGCTGAATCGCAATTCGATTTTTGTTTTCGTGAATGGACGCCTGATTCGCGACCGACTCATCCAGCACGCACTGACCGAGGCTTATCGCAACATTATTCCTCCGACCGTTCATCCCGTAGTGTTGCTGTTTCTGGAGATGCCGGCGGGCGAGGTGGACGTGAATGTGCATCCCTCGAAGACGGAGGTGCGCTTCCGGCAGCAGAGTGTGATGCATGACTTTGTCCGCGACTCGGTGCGCGCGGCGTTGATGAAGGCGCGTCCGGTGCCGCAGTTCATGACGGAGATGTGCGCGCACGCCACCGCGAGTCAATCACTGACACCGGGGGCAATGACTCCGGGCGCCGAGTGGGAGCCTTCGAGCGACGGCGGGCTTCCAGCTTCCGGCTCTCGCCTACCGGAATCCGGATTGCGGGAGCCAGGCGCCAACGGTGTGGGATTCGCATTGCAAGCGCCCGTGCCGCCACCGATCTCCACTCGATTTCAGTTTGAAGGCGGAATTGCCGTGGAGGCGAATGCGGCGATCCCGGTCGCGCGCGGGCTGGAGGCGATTCCTGACAACGGGTGTGCTCCGGCCCTGGACGTCAGCGAAGAAGAGCCCACGCTGTCATCCCTGGGCACGCTCAAGCCGGTAGGACAGATTCGGAATTCGTTCATCCTGGCGGTGAACGAAGATGGTTTGTGGATCGTCGATCAGCACGTGGCCCACGAGCGCGTGTTGTTTGAACGCGTGTTGAAGCAGCGGGCCAAGCAGAAAGTCGAAAGCCAGCGCCTGCTGATGCCGATCGTGCTGGAGTTATCTCCCGCGCAGCAAGCGGTGTTCACCGAGATCTCTGACGAACTGCAGCACAACGGATTCGAGGCCGAACCCTTTGGCGCGCGTAGCGTGGCGGTGAAGGTCGCACCGGCGGGAGTGGACGCGGCCGCGGTCGAGAACATGCTACATGAATTGCTCGACCAGTTCTCCCGCGAGGAGCAGTCGCTGAATCTGGAGAAGATTCGTGCCCGCATCGCCGCGTCGATCGCCTGCCACGCCGCCATCAAGGTAAACATGCCGCTGGAGCAAAACAAAATGGAATGGCTGCTCGCAGAACTGGCCAAAACCGACCATCCGATGTCGTGCCCGCACGGCCGACCGGTGGTACTGCGGTATTCTGTGAAGGACATTCAGAAGGCGTTTAAGAGAATCTAGCTGTCAGCTTTCAGCTCTCAGTAAGATCGGGTTTGTGCGCTCATAGCTGATGGTTGATCGCTGAAAGTTTTCTGAGAATCTAGCTCTGAGCTCTCAGTAAGACCGTTTTTGTTTTAGCTGATAGCTGACGGCTGATAGCTGACAGCTGTTTTTATGACTGAGCAGGAACTCCAGCAATTGCGGCGCGAGAAGTGGCGACTGGATGGAAAGCCCATCCGGACGATCGAGCAGGCGCGGACTTTTCTCGACGAGGTAGGATTCTGCCTGATGTATCCCAAGCGTCCGGCGCTGCTGGTGCCGACGTTTATTGGCGCGTTTGTCGGGTCGGAGGATCGGTTGCCGGGTTGGCAGCATGCGTTCAAGGATCCGCGGGCGGCCGAGGCGACGGAACTGATGGTGCGCTTGCTGCGGGAGCGGACGGCGTTCGAGGCCAACCTGTTCGACGAGAACAATGGGTTTCTGGTATCGGCGTCGGCGTTCCCTTATTTTTATGCGCTTATGGGGGAGCGCAATCCCAAGCAGGCACCGAAGGCGGGGTCGCGGTCTCCGTATTCAGCCCTGGCCTGCGACGCGTTTGAGTTGATCTCCCGCGACGGGCCGATCTCGAAGCAAAAAATGCAGGAAGTGCTGGGCGGGAGCGTTTCGTTTCCGGCGCTCGACGGGGCTCTGGGCGAGTTGTGGTCGAAGCTGCGCATTACGCGTGTGGATTACAAGGCCAGCGAAGGATCGGTTTGGGATGTGCTCTATCGCTGGGCGCCGGACGCGGTGAAGGAAGGCGTGGGATTGTCGGTGCAAGAAGCGCTCACCGCGCTGATATCGAAGTATCTGGACTGCGTGATTGCGATCGAACAGGCGGATCTGGAGACGTTCTTTGGCAATTTCATCGCGCGGTCGAAGGTAAAGGATGCGGTCAACGCGCTGCTGGCCGCGCGGGAACTGAGCTTTGTGCATGTGAGTGGACGATCCATGCTGCAGATCACGCCGGAGAAAGTCGTGACGGTGCCCGCGCCACGTCCCGCCGCGCGATAATTTCTGTGCAATCGTAGCGCCGGCACCTTGCCGGCCGCCGCGGGGGCGTCTCACCTTCGCTGCGACGGCGGGACGCCGCCGCGACAGCCGCCGAGACGGCGGCGCTACATGGATCCCATCTCAAACTCTACCGCGGGCGGCTTGCGCCTTCGCCCACTGGCTTGCTGCACCTGGGGCATGCGCGCACATTTTGGATCGCGGCGCAGCGGGCGACTGGGCACTGCGGCCAGTTGATTTTGCGCAACGAAGACTTGGATTTGCAGCGCTGCCGGCCGCAGTTCGTACAGGCAATGATGGACGACTTGCGCTGGCTCGGGATCGAGTGGTCGGAGGGGCCGGACTGCGGCGGACCTTGCGGTCCTTACACGCAGAGCGAGCGGCGCTGGTTTTATCTGGAGGCGTGGAGGAAGTTGCGGGACCGGGAAATGATTTATCCGTGCACTTGTTCACGGAAGGATGTGGCGCAGGCGGCGGGGGCGCCGAATGATTTGGATGATGAGCCGGTTTATCCGGGGACGTGCCGGCCCTCGAGCCTCGATCCCGACGCCGCTCGGCTTCGCCTTCGCGAGACAGCCGAGGCGGCTGTCGCCACATG
>JGI12635J15846_10006230_pt1 | contig 10244 bp, 6 predicted proteins | sample BlaSpr_A8_OM2_M2_FD_15846 | JGI IMG/M metagenome (IMG submission 15846)
GGGAGAAAGCTCCACGGCCACTGCGCGGTGGGCGGCAGAACTCTTTCCTCGGTCGCAGTCTAGTACGAGGTGCGGAAATCAGTCAAGCAGGAAAGGGCACTTTTTGACTCTTCGTCAAGATACTGAAAATAATAACCTTAATTGCAAAAACGGAGCTTTTCCACCGGGTGGTCACTTCGGCGGTTTTCGCTCGATCCCGTAGAAGTCCTCTGAATTGATGGGTTTACTGCCCAGCCCTAACTGCAGCACTTGCATCGTGCTGCTGCGATCAAACACCTTATCCGGCAACAACCGCTTCACCACAATCCGAAACCCGCCAAATGCTATCCCTGAAATCAGCGCGAAGCAGCAGATGATGCCAGTGCCGATGATCGCTCCGACAATCATCGTAGTGATCGGCGGCTCTTTGAATTGAAATGTCGGCTCGTTCCAGGTGACTTCTGCTCCAGATTGAACCTGATCCAACAATTTATCCGCTTCGGCCTGCGTCCGTGCGCCAAACACAATCGCCAGCAGCGTGATCGAGCGCTTGCCGAACACCGGAGAATCATTCCGCTCTGCATCGGCCGCGTTCACGTGATAAACCTGCTGCAGCTCGTTCAATTTCTTCTGCGCAGTCTGCGGAGTAGGGAAGTCGGCGATCAGCAGATTCAACTCGCGTCCATCTACGTGATATCTCGCGACCTCTGCTTCCGCCCCAGTCGCAAATCCCAGCCAGTCGTTCTGCGACACCGGGAAAAATTGGTTCAGCGTCACCGGCCCCAAAATGTATTTGTCCGAACGGTCGATGAATCCTTTCACCGGCAAGTGTTCGCTAAGCGTCGGCAGAGGACCTTGCTGTGCTTTGGGCGCGACGGCGCTTACCAAGGCGTTCAGTTCCCCGGCATTTTTGAAGAGGTCACTGCCGTGAATATCGAGCACCAGGTTTCCCAGCAGCACCAGCGCTTCGTCGCGAGACATTACCGAATGTTCATTCGTTCCCGACCGCTCCATGTCCGGCGAGCGCAAGTATGAGTATAGCCCGTACGCTCCGCTGGGATCCTTCATCCGGTACAGAGTCACTTCGATCAGGCCGCCATTGTCGCGAGTGTAAGCCGCCGATTCACCTGACGAATAGCCGTACTCGTGCGCGGCAGCCTCGGTATTCGGAACCTTGAACCCGACGGTGGGTGCAAGGGTGGTGCCGGCAGTCCAACCGGCAAAGGAATTCGGCAGAATGCCCTGCGCTGAAGTAGGAATGGCAGCTAGAAATACAAACAGGATAAGCAAAGGCATGGCGTGGCGCATAGTGTCCTTCTATTAGACGCCACTATTCTACTTAGGGTTCCCGTCGGAAGCTACTGTGGCGGACCCGCCGCCCGAAGGCCGGTTCGCGCTGACCAGCTTGGACTTATCGTAGGAAAGACTGTTGAGGCTATCGAGGTAAGAGGCGATGCCGCGGTAGAGGCCGTCGGCGACGCGCTGCCGCTGGTCGGTCTTTTTCAGCAGCTTTTCATCGCTGGGATTGCTGATGAACGAAATCTCCGAGAGCACTGAAGGCATGTTCGCGCCGATCAGCACCACAAAAGGAGCCTTCTTCACGCCGCGGTTGCGCTCATCCTGGCTCACCAACTGCAGCCGGTGCGTCAACGAATCCTGAATGTCGCTCGCGAGCTCCTTGGACTCTTCCACCTTTTCGTTGCGCGCGATTTTCTTGATGATGTCCTGCAAATCGTGCAGCGAAGACTGCGCCAGCGCGTTTTCGCGCGCCGCCACCGCCATGGATTCTTCCGAAGTGGCAAAGTTCAAATAATAAGTTTCAATTCCGCGCGCTGCGGCATCATGGCTGGAATTGGCGTGCACCGAAATAAACAAATCCGCTTTCGCCTCGTTTGCAATCGCGGTGCGCTCTTCCAGCGGAACGAAGGTGTCGTCCTTGCGCGTGTAAATTACTTCCGCGCCGGGAAGCTTTTCCTCGATCTCGTGGCCCAGTCGCAACGCTACATCCAGGCACAGATCTTTTTCCATCAGTCCGTGCGGCCCAATCGTTCCAGTGTCATGTCCACCGTGGCCCGGATCAATCACGATCCGGCTGATTTTCAATCCCAGCGCGCGCGTCAAAGAGCGCTGTCCGTCCCGTGTCGGTTTCGATTCGGGTGGCGGCGCAAGCACGACTGTCTTAGTGCTGTCCGGTTTCGATTTCCCCGCAGCAGTAGCAGTTGCGGCCGAGGCCCTATTAGTAGCAGGCTTGCTTTCCGAGCTCACTGAAACTGTCTCACCGGCCGCCGGGCGCGGCTTCGAATCAGTGTCATCGGATTCCGTCTTCGCATACTTTGCCGCCGCGTTAGACGCCGCCGCTGCCGGCGTCGCCGTGTTCGCGACGTCACCCGCGGAAGAAGCAAGCGGCTTCGCGTGAACATCAATAACCAGCCGGTAGGGATTCGCCAGCAGGTAAGCGGAATAATCGCGCGCTCCGTTCACATCCAGCACCAGCCGCACCACTCCGTCCTTGTTCTGCCCCAAGCGCAAGGACTTCAGCAGCCCATCCTTAACGTCCCAGTTTTTCTTGGCGATGTCCGGCGTAAGCTTCGCTCGGTGCAAATCGAAATAGACGCGATCCGGCGCCGCAATCCGCGCCGCATTGAAAGCAATCGTATCGTCCAAAGTCACGATAATCCGTGCCGCAGTCTCCGAGTTCCAAATCTTGACGTCCCGCACGCGCGGCGTCCCGTTCTCGCTCTCGTGCTGCTCCACCGTCTTGCCTTTCAACTCCGGCAAAGCATCCGTCGCGGCAGCAACCGGCAATTTAGCTTGGGCCTGGAGCTTCGCCTGAACTTGTGCCTGCGCTAGCGCCGCGGCTTGGGCCTGCGCCAATGCCTGTGCCTTGGCTTTTTCCCGCGTATCCGCAATATCCTTCAACGCCACGCGCGCATCGCTCGCCAAATCAGACTTCGGGTACCGCTTTATGTAATCTTTGAGCGTCGCTTCAGCCACATCAGGCTGATGCAGCCCATCTTTTTGCACCAGGCCAATCGCATAGAGCGCCTGCTGGCGATAGCGGCTGCCCGGATACTGCTTCAGCAAAAAATTGTAAGAATCAATCGCGGCTTGAAAATACTTGGCGTCAAACAATCTCCCCATTTCTTCGTACAACTCAGCTTCCGCGATCAACGAAGGCGTCACTTCCTCAGCCTGCGCGGAAATCAGATAAACCTTGTGATAAGCGGAAACGGCCGCGCGGTAATCCACAAGAGATCGTTCTTTCTGCGGAGTGCCTTCCAGGGTAGTGCGCATCCGCACCGCGCGTTCAAACTGCTCGCGCGCATCCATCTTGTGGTCGGTTCGTGCGAACGAACAAAGGGGAACGGCTAGCGCCAGGGCTAGGAGGAGCCATCGGGCCGGCAATATTCTAACGGATACCACGTGCGTCATTCGTTCGTGAAAATTACCCGGCCATTCGAGTCCACTTCTTTTCGCACTGGATTTCTTGGCGGAGTCCAGAGCGTCGAATCGCGGCCCGAGCCGGGGCGAAAGTATGCGTCTTGCACCTTATGTACGTACCGTTGCGTTTCAAAATACGGTGGAACGCCTCTATTGGCATCCACGGCGTGCTCGCCGGCGTTGTAAGCCGCGAGCGTCTTGTCCAAGTCGCCGTTGTAACGATCCAGCAGAGATTTCAGGTACGTCGTCCCGCCTTCCACGTTCTGCGCGGGATCGAAGGGGTTGCCGACGCCAAAGCGTTGTGCCGTCCCAGGGATCAACTGCATCAAGCCCACGGCGCCCTTGCGAGACACCGCTTGCGGATTCCACCCGGATTCCGTGCTGATTACGGCTTTCACCAGCGCGGGATCCACCTGATGACGCGCCGCTGCATCGCGAACAATGCGATCCAGCCGTCCGTCATTGGCACCGAGTGCTTCCGCCGCAGAACCGGTCGAAATCCCAGACCGGGAATGCGACGCGCCGAACGCAGGACTGCCCGTTGCAGAACTGATAGTACTCCCACGGCGGCCGTTCGGGGAATCCCCATTCACGAAGACCAGCTTGCCGTGCTCGTCCACCTGAGTTGCAATCTGGGCGCGCAACGGCGTGGAAAGCGCGAACAGCGCGCCCGCGGCCAGCACTGCAACTGGGATGCAGTTCTTGTTCATGGTTCTGCTTTTCGCCAGCGCTTTTTCACGGCGCCGACGCACTACCTGACAGCGAGCCTCGGGGAAGGCAGAGCGCTTTGCTTCCTAGCACAAACCAAAGACACACATACGGCGAAGAAGCAGGCTTCTCCGTCGTAAGCATCTGGCACAGCAGCAATTATAGCAATCGGTCGAGTAGAGGGTAAACCTGGTCAAGGGCGTTTTGTATGCCCGATGTGTCTTTTCCGCCAGCCTCCGCCAAATCGGGTCTGCCGCCGCCGGAACCCCCGACCAACTTGGCCAGTTCCTGGACGATTTTGCCGGCATGGAGCTTGGGGATCAGGTCCTTCGTAACCGCTGTGATTAGAGCGACTTTGCCGTCATCGGCGGAGGCTAAGACGACCACGCCAGAGCCTAGTTTTTGGCGCAGCGCATCCACCAGTTGGCGCAGGGCGTCGCGGTCGAATCCGTTCACTTGAGCGGCAATCAGGCGAACGTTCTTCACTGTGCGAGCCTGTTCCACCAAATCGCCGGCCAGGGAGCCCGCCGCTTTGCGTTTCAGGGACTCCAGCTGCTTTTCCAGTTGCTTGGTGGCTTCGAACTGCCGCTCCAGCGCGGCGATGATTTCGTCCTCGCCCGCATTCAGCATTCCCGCGACGGCGCGCAGCGTCGCGAGCGACTTTTGATACTCGGCGAGAGCGCGATCGCCGGAAATCGCTTCGATGCGGCGGACTCCTGCAGCCACCGATTGCTCGCCGATGATTTTGAAGACGCCGATGTCCCCGGTGCGGATGACGTGGGTTCCCCCACAAAGTTCCTTGCTGTAAAAACCGCGCGGCGCGGACGCGTCGGGAATGGTGACGACGCGCACGTTGGCTTCCGGATACTTGTCGCCGAAGAAGGCCAGGGCGCCGGAAGCGAGCGCGTCGTCAATATTCATGATGTCCGTGCGCATTTCCAGGTTCTTGCGGATCTCTTCGTTCACTTGCTGCTCGATCTCGTAGAGTTCGCTGGGATCCACTTGCGCGAAATGCGAAAAATCAAATCTTAGATGATCGGGCGCGACCAGGGAGCCCGCTTGCTTCACGTGCGTGCCCAGAGTATTGCGCAGCGCGGCGTTCAGCAGGTGAGTGGCCGTGTGGTTGCGCATGTCGCGCACGCGCCGCTCGGGATTCGCGATGGTGGCAACATGATCGCCTACGTGCAGGTCTTCTTTCGCGACGATGCGATGCGCGATCAATCCCGTGACCGGGTAATACGCGCCGCGCACTTCCGCGACTTCCAGTGCGCCGGAATTGTCGAAGAAGCCGCCGGTATCGGCCACTTGTCCGCCGGATTCGGAGTAGATCGAAGTGCGGTCGAGCACCACTTCGGCTTCCGTGCCGGCCTTGATTTCATTCACCGCGCCATCTTTCGTGACGATAGCTTGAATGCGCGCGTCGCGCGCCTTCGTGCCGTGGTAAAAATCCTGCTCGGTCTTGTTCGTTTGCGCGAGCTTCGAATACACAGGATTCGCCGCGTCCTTGTGCGCTCCTTTCCAGGAGGCACGAGCGCGCGTGCGCTGTTCCGTCATCGCTCGCTCAAAGTCGTTGCGATCAAATTGAAGTCCCAGATCGCGAACCACATCCATCGTAAAATCCAGCGGAAGCCCGAATGTGTCGTACAGGCGGAACGCGCTGTCTCCTGGAAAAATGACCGGGATTCCCTTGTCCTTTAGATTGCGCAGGCCTAGTTGTCGGCGTATTTCCCCCGGAACATCAGGATCAGGCTTGAATCCAGCCTGTAGAACGGCGTTTTCCGTTATTTCGGCCAATTCGCCGTCTAGCTTCTGCGCCCCTATCTCGAAAGTCCTTCTGTATCTCGTTTCTTCGGAACGCACGACCTGCTCGATGAACTTGGCTTGCTCTTTGAGCTCCGGATATGCCTCGCTCATCTGCCCAATCACTTGGGGAACCATTTCCCAAAGAAAATAATCCTTTATTCCGAGCAATCTTCCGTGGTGGATAGCCCGTCGCAGAATTTTTCGNAGGACGTAGCCTCGGCCGTCATTCGAAGGTATGACTCCGTCCGNGATCAGAAAAGTGACGGCCCGAGCGTGGTCTGCGATCACCCTCAGTGAAGCAGCCGTGACAGATCCGGACTCNGGCTCTGCGATTGCTTTCGCCTCGCCGCGGCTGAGAACCAAATCCGCAGCAAATTTTANGAGTGGCGTAAAAAGGTCCGTTTCGTAGTTCGAGATGACGTGTTCAAGGACAGCGGTGGTGCGTTCCAGGCCCATGCCGGTATCCACTGAAGGCTTCGGCAGGGGATTGAGGTTGCCGGAAGCATCGCGATTGAATTGCATGAAGACCAGGTTCCAGATTTCGACGTAGCGGCCGCAGTCGCATGGGAAGGTGCAGTTTCCTGCCGCGCAATCCGGCCCACGCGGGTCGTCAACGGCTGCGCGGCCCATGTCGTAGAAAATCTCGCTGCAGGGGCCGCAGGGGCCGGTGTCGCCCATGGCCCAGAAGTTATCTTTCAGTCCGGGCACTGCAAAGACGCGATCTTTTGCGGCGCCCACATTGAGCCAGAAGTCAGCGGCTTCAGTATCAGTTCCGAGCGTGTTGCCAGGCGCAACTTCGGCGCCGCCGAAAACCGTGAAGTAGAGTCTTTCCAGCGGGATGCCATACCAGTCGGGCGCAGTGATCAGCTCCATCGCGAAAGCAATCGCGTCTTTCTTGAAGTAATCGCCGAAGGAAAAATTTCCCAGCATCTCGAAGAACGTGTGATGGCGGTTGGTGAAGCCGACATTTTCCAGGTCGTTGTGCTTGCCGCCAGCGCGCACGCATTTCTGGCAGGTGGTGGCGCGGTTGTAATCGCGCTTTTCGAGGCCGAGGAACACGTCCTTGAACTGGTTCATCCCGGCGTTGGTGAAAAGCAGCGTGGGATCGTTCGTCGGGACCAGCGAAGAGCTGCGCACCACGCGGTGGCCGCGCTCTTCGAAGAATTTCAGAAATGTTTTGCGGACTTCGTTGCCGGTCCACTGCTTGTCAGTCAAGGATGCCCTCTGTAGAAACGGTTCATTATCGCAGAGGGTCACAACGGTCGCAACGCCACGCGGCGCCACGACACCTAGCATCAGGAAAGGACAGCTGTCCTGATTCTTCATCGCAAAAAGGTGCAGCTAAGAAACTTTTTGGGTCCGCCTGCACCGATTCTGTCCCGTCGTTCAGCTGTTTTCGCATCGCTTCGATGTTAATTTCAAACGCAGACCAAAAAATGAAACCGCACACACAATGCCGTGATTTACCACGGCGCCCAGCGCCTTTGCGGGCTGCACCACTCGGCCTCCCCGCTGTTCACCGGTTGCGGGCCGCGGGTCGCGATTCACGGCTCACGAATCGCAAATCACAAATCTCGATTTGCTCATCACTCGTCACTTCCACTCACAGGTTCCGCTCCGCCAATCACACAGATTCTAATCGGCTGTGCGCGCTTAAAAATGTCCGCAACTCCCGTGAAAACAATGCGTTGAATTTTTCTAATCGGCCGAAAAGTGCGTATTTGCAAGCGCGCTTTGCACGCCTTCGGCACCCCACGAACCACCGATCACAGCTCGCCACTCACGTATCGCTAGTCAAATATTAGAAATCCAGCTAACTTGCTCGCAACAAACGAGAAAACATTTTCTAATCGCTACTTTTTTTGCCATTTGGCATATCCTCGGCACTTAGCCGCCCGCCAATCTCATGCGGCCTAAATTATGGGAACTCGGACGCACAGCACAACACACATACGAAGGAAAGACGGCGGTGTTGTGGCCGTTGAAAGTGCGCTTGAGCGGGCCACGAAGCTGCTTTTGAGCGGAGATGGGCCGGGGGCGCTGCGGGTGTTGCGACCGGCGCTGCGGAGATATCCGGAGAGCGGGGAGCTAGAGGCGCGGTGCGGCGACGCGCTGTATCTAGAGGAGCGATTGGCGCAGGCGCGGGAGGCTTACCGGCGTGCTTTGTCGCTGGACGATACGATATGCCAAGCGTGGTACGGCCTGGGATGCGTGGAATTCTCTGGGGAAGCTTACGCCGCGGCGATTGAATGTTTTCGACGCGCGGTGGCGTTGGAAGTGGGCGACGCGGATGCTCGGATGTATCTGGGCAGATCGCTATTCCCCATGGGCTTCGTGGACGAGGCGATTGACGAGTTTCAAGCCGTCGCGAAAATGGCGCAGCCCGATTTGCGCAGAAAAGCGCTGGGCCGAATCGCGACGATTATTCCGGGAAGCCCTACGAGAGGGAACGTGGAGGTAATGAAGGCCCGCGTGATGTGGGCGAGGCAAGAAGCGCGATTCGAGCGGCGCATGCCCAAGACGCCCGCCGACGCGCGCGTGCGAGGCGGTACGCATTCACGCGGCGCGAAAATTCGCATTGGCTACGTTTCGGCATTTTTTGGTTCGCGGAACTGGATGAAACCGATATGGGGAATGCTCAACGAGCACGATCGCTCGTCGTTCGAAATTCATTTGTTCTGGGATGTGCAAAACCCCGCCGCNGCCAATGAGTACCGGCGACACTCTCGCGATTCGATTCATGAGATCAATGGCCTTTCGAACCAAGAGGCGGCGCGGCGCATTCAGAAGTCCGGAATTGATATCCTGGTGGACCTGAACGGCTACAGCTTTCCGGACCGGCTGGGAATGTTCATGAGGAAACCCGCCGCGATTCAGTTCGCACACTTCGCTATGTATGCCACGACCGGGATTCGAGCGTACGACTACTTGATCGGCGACATGGCCGCGCTGCCGTTGGCGGAAGAACGCTTCTGCACCGAACGGGTGTTGAGGGTTTCTGGGAGCTATCTGGCGTTCCGCGTTCAGTATCCGGTACCGCGCGTTGTTCCGCCGCCTTGCATCAAGAACCGATTCGTGACGTTCGGATGTCTTGCGCCGCAATATAAGATCACCGATGAAGTGATCGCGACGTGGGCGCAAATTCTGACGCGTGCGCCGAACAGCAGGCTGATTTTGAAGAGTACGTGCCTCGAGCAGCCCTCGAATCGTGCGGCACTGCTTGCGCGCTTCGCGCGATTCGGTGTCGGCGCCGAACGAGTGACTCTGGAGCGGCCGGCGGAACATTTCACGTTCCTGAAGGCCTACGGAAGAATTGATATCGCGCTCGATACTTTTCCCTACAACGGGGGAACCACAACGATGGAGTCCCTCTGGCAGGGTGTGCCGGTGCTGACGTTCAACGGCGACCGATGGGCGAGCCGGACGAGCCGTACGTTAGTGCTGGCGGCGGGGCTGGAAGAATGGGATGTGCCGTCGCGCGAGGATTATGTGGAAGGCGCCATCGCGCTGGCAAATTCGAAGGAGACTCCTGCCAGGCTTGCGGCGCTGCGAACTGGGATGCGAGCGCGGCTGCTGGATTCGCGTGCCTGTGATAGCCAGGGGCTCTGCCGAGAATTGGAACAGCATTACAAAAATACATACCGGCGGAACGGGACGCCCGCAACCAGATGAGAGGTCCGGGCGGCCCGATTCAGCCGGCGGAAATCCGTTCCGATGCAGGGGTGCCTACATTTGGATCCAGCCCGCGTGGCGGGCGACCGACAAGTTCTGGACTTTCTTCAGAGGGACTTTCTTCAACTTCTTGCCGCTGGATTTCTTGGATTTCTTGGGAGCCATGTAGTCCTCCTTTCGAATTTTGGTTCTGCTTGGTCCTCAAATGTGACGCACATGCAATGTGGTTCTATGCAAATCGCGCGCCAAAGTCAACGCTAGCGGCAGGCGAAAGCGATAAGCTTGGGAATGCGGGAGTTAGAATTGAATACGCCGGTGAATTGACGCCCGGTGCGGCGTGGCGCTGTTGAATAAGTAAGCTTTGGTTGAAAATTTCAACGTTGCGCAGCGGGTGTGGAGAAAACCGGGGCGGCTCTGAGAGCCGCCCCTACAATCTGCGACGAAGTTAACGCAGGAGGCGCCAGGACGCCGTTCTAGTTTTCTGGCGCGGCTTGTTTCTTGGCTTTGGCTGCTGCTTCGGCTTCTGCGGTCCATGGCGGGACGATGCCGTTCACGCGGGCGTAGGCGATGGATTGGCCGAGATGTTCGTGCGCGTGGGTGACGAGAATGTAGATAACGTCGCCGTAGTTGGCGTCGGGACC
>JGI12635J15846_10006232_pt1 | contig 10243 bp, 12 predicted proteins | sample BlaSpr_A8_OM2_M2_FD_15846 | JGI IMG/M metagenome (IMG submission 15846)
TCGGACCGGCGCCGGCAACACCCGCGGAGGGTAGCGGCGGCACCGGCGGCGGCGTCGGCTGCGGCCAGGCACCCGCAACACCCGCGCACGCACCCCCGGCCGCGAGCATCAATCCAGCGGCGACAGTAAATCTTGCCGCGACCGGTGCGAGCGCCTTTGGACTCATAGAACTGAATCGTACCGGGATGAGCGCCCTATTTCACATGGGTGCTCTGCCCAGGCCAGCGACCGCGACTTAGGTCAGTCGCCGCACTTTGCCGGCGTAACCGAGCGCGTGCTCGTACGTCTCGAGGTTGTCGCGAGAAATCCTCGCGTGCACCGGGCGCTCGAGGAAAAACCGCAGCACTGGGTTGTAAGCGTGATACGTCTCGTGGAAGGTCAACACCGTGGTGCCGTCGGGCTGTTCCTCGAGTTGGTGGTAGCCCTCGGCCCGAGACCAGAGCGGCGCGCCGACTGCCACGTACCGCGACAGCTTGTCGATCTCCGCCTCGGTCACGGTCTCCCACGATCGCGCCTTGCCGCCGGACAGCAGGTACTTGGGCACTGGATAAATGCAAGTGCGGACCAGACCCTCGCCGGCTTCGTCGCCTTCGTTGAGGATTTCCATGCTGCCGCTAGGCCACTCGAGCACCCGCGGGCGCGGCGAGTTCGGCGGCACTCGCGGATGCAGCACCCGCCACACCTTCCTGGGAGGTGCGTCGACGTGAAATCGCACAGTGTAGGACTGCATCAGCTGTCTCCCCAGCTGTCCCAGAAGGTGATGGTCTCCGCCGGCGGCCGCTTGGCCGGTCGGAAGTCGGTACCAATGGTGTAGGCGACGGGGAACAGCGCCGCCTGCGTAACCGTGGGCGGAATCCCGAGCAACTCGGCCACCTCTTGTTCCTTGGCCAGGTGCATCGTAGTCCACACCGATCCCAAGCCGCGGGACCGAAGGGCGAGCAAGAAGCTCCACCCGGCCGGGATGATCGACGCCCATGCCGACGCGGCAGCCAACAGATTGGCGTTATCGATGCGGTTGTCCAGGCATGGGATGACGTGCACGGGAACCTGGGCCAGCGTGTCAGTCAGGCTGAACGCGCTGGCGTACACGCGCTGGGTCTGCGGGTCGGAGGCGTCCTTGGCGGCGTACGCAAGATATTCAGCGCCGATGCCGCTGTAGATTTCGGCGATAGCGGCGCGTTTGTCGGCATCGGTGATCACCAACCAGCGCCAATCCTGCGCATTGCTCGCCGTCGGCGCCTGCATTGCCAGCTGCACGCACTCGAGGATTACCTCACGGCTCACCGGGCGGGTCAGGTCAAGGCGTTTGCGCACCGATCGCGTCGTGCTGAGCAGTTCGTCGACCGAAGCGATGTCCATTTGGGCCTTTCCGCCGCTGAAGTCAAAGGTCGATTGCGCAGGACTGAGCGACACCGAGCACTGCGAAAAACAGGTTTACACAGGTTAGAGACGGTATCTGCGGCAGGTCGGGGGAGGGTCGTGAACTCCCCGTGAACTCCCCGAAAATTTGGTCACCCCCTGATATTAGGCGCTACACCCAGTGCCGGTATCGGCGATTTGAAGTCCAGAAAGTTGAGTCGCACCAGCTCAACCCACGCGCGACAGGCGTCCGAACGCGCAGCCGACGAAGCCCGAACGCTGGGACTCGGCGACCTCTGATTTTATTGCGCTCAAATGCAATGGGGTTTAGTCGCTGGCCATCGCCTGATCACGCCACACAACGCCGTCCGGTGAAACCCACTCCACAGTCCACTCCTCAACACGATCACTCCAATGAGTGCGCTGCCACCCCGCCACATGCATCTCATGCGCGGCCACCCTCGCGGGGTGACCATCAGGCAGTTGGGGCAGACGCCAAAACTCGAGATCATTCAGTTGCCGGACATCTTCAGCAGTGACCGGATGCGGGCCCGTACACGGGTGGCGTTGCTCACCGCACGATTCGTGCTCGCAGTGCATCCCGCCGTCGGTGCTGTCCTTCGCCACCAGCGCCGCCGCCTCCGCCGCCAGGTCCGTATCACCGGACACCTTCTGCGCCGCCTTGAACTCGTCAATCACCCTGGCCACAGTGTTCCGCGACAACCTCAACTCCCGAGCAATCGCCCGCACCTTCTCACCAACACCATGCCGGCGGATGATCTCCTGAGCATCCCGCAACATCTGATCAGGACTCCGCCGATGCCGTGACGGCGGGTCACGCTTATCAGTCACCGAATCATCACTCTCACAACAACATTCGCGTGCCGGCAAACCCGTTGTGGCCAGCCACAGACCAAATGTGGCCACTTAGTGGCCAGTATATCCGCAGGTCAGAGCGATTTAATAGCTGACAGGCCGAAAAGGTCGGGGGAATCGGGCGGGAATGCCACAGAGGGATCGATTACCCGCTCCGCCAGTGCAACCCCGCCAGCGTGGCAACTTTGCGCACCCCGCCCACCTGCGATGATGTTCATCGGCGGAATGGTTGCCTGATGCAATGGTTGAGTGGGTCCGCCCTCGCCGGCATCGGCGCGGCGCTCGTCGCCGGGGTGTCTTCCCTACCGTGAGAGATGCCACCAGGCACAAAAAAACCGCCCTCGTGTGGGCGGTCTGTTTGGTCGTGCTCGGTTAGAGCGCTTTGCGGAGCCCGATAGCGGCGATGGCCTCTAGGTGCAATATTGCCCGTTGAGCAGACAATTCGACGGTGGCGAGTANGAACCGGTCAGCACGCCTCTTAGACCACCTGTGGCTGAACCACCGGGTGCAATGANGCGATTCCAATTCGCGGGGGTGAGCACATAGTGCGTGCCAGATTGTGCAAGGGTGCTATTCCACGTGTGCGAGACACCTTCTCCCACCGGCAAGTCGAATTCAAGCTTCCAATCGGTTAGCGGCACCGTGCTCGAGTTGGTGATGGTGAAGTGGGCGATGAATCCGGTCTGCCACGTGTGTGACACCGACAACGTCGCCGTGGCCGCAGCCGCATGAGCTACGGGGGTGATGGCGAGTCCGAGGATGGCAACTATAAATGCCGACAAGGTTACGTGAAGCCCTGTGCGCCAGAGCTTCTCGTAACGGTTCGGTCCGGTCATAGGAGCCCACACTATAGCCAAACAGGCGATATCGGCCCTCCGTCGCGGGTAAAGCTGCAGTAACTTTGCTCAACCGAAACCGACATGAAATCTTAGCCTCGATCCACCGGCTGTGTCATTGCGCACACCCTGAGATCAACCCACTCACCTACAGCGTTGCGGTCAGTCGAGGAGGTGATGACAGTGTTGCAGTTAGTTGATGAGGTGAGAACGATGACGGATGCAGAGCAATGGTTCATTGTCGCAGGGGTCGCGTTGCTCGTCGTCGCGTTCACTGGCTACGTCGGCCTGGCGGTCTGCCTCGTGGCGCGTGGCGTCGTCAGTATCGGGCGGCGTGCTGATGCTTGGCGTCGTTCTGGGAGCCGCCCGTAAGCGTTCATAGTAGCCGCGCCCTTTGCCACTTGGGCTGGGTCCACCTCGCGGGGGCTGCTGCGTGCTTGTTACGCGAAGATACGCGGACTTGCTGGACGCGCGGACAGTACGGAGTTGCTGGCCGCGCGCAAAAGAACCTTTGTTATCGCTGTCATTTCGACTTCTCACGAACCAGTTGAAGAAGGCGGAGGCGGTGTTGACGTAGCTCTCCGCAAGTGGCGGGGACGAGGCCCGTGAGACTTTGCCCCGAACCGTAGTCGAGGGCATTTGCGTGACGGGCTGAAGGTTCCACATTCGGGTGACACGTGTCGCTCATGCTGCCGCTAGAGCACGTCACTATCCTGACAGTATGCTGTCAGAGGCCGGTGCTGGGACTGCCCCAATGAGCCAATCGAGAAAACTCACTATTCTCCAACAGGACTAACAGAAATATGGAAAACAATTTGCCAGCAGCAGCCTTCGGACATTTCATCATGAAGGTTAGTGACATTAATATCAGTTATCAATTTTATACAGATATGGGCTTGCGTCCACGCGGAATATTTCCTGATATGGCGATCATCGAATTGCGAGGCGGATCGCATATTTTATTTTTTAGTAAAAATGGCGAATTGCCATTTTCATTAACTAGTAGCCAACTTGGACAACGCGGCGCTTTTTTTAGTGAACGACTCGACTTGATGATTGATGGCAAATCAAAGAGCGAGCTGGAAGTGTATAGGACGACTCTAATGGAAAAGGGATTGTCTGTGGATGCAATCGCTCAAGACCAATTGTTTGGTCACGACTACTTCCAGTTGGTCGATCCTGATGGCAATGGCATAACGGTCTATACCAGCCACGTGGGCGAATTGCCAGTCTAGATTGGGCTGGCTCCGCACGCGTGGAGAACGGACGTCGGTCACTTTGCCGAGATCGCTTGGGGAACCAGGTCGCTGGGCCACCGACCGCTATGTCGCCCACTACTGCCGTGCAGAACGGCTGGCCCGGTTGCAGGGTTCTAAGGGACGATGAGCACACCGCGATCTCTCGGCAACTGTCCCATCTCCATGCACTACGGCCCGGAAGGCACCGCAGGCAGACCGCTCAGATATCTATCGCGCAGGACTGATCGACACCGAGCACGGTCAACGACCGCCCCAGGCCAAGAAATACCGCGACGCACAGCGTGAGATCGAGGACTTCCTCGTCGGAGAACCGCCCTCTGAGCCGCTCGAAGAACGCGTCGTCCATCGAGGCGTGGTCGGTCGCGAAACGCTCGGCATACTCGATGGCAAGACGCTGGCGCGGCGTGTAGCCGGGGTAGCTGGCGTAGGCCGCGACGTTGTCGTAGAGCTCGGGTGCCGGGGCTTTCGGGCCGGCCTCCAGCACCGACGGTGCCCGAAAGCCCGAGCACGCGACGCAGTCGTTGATCTGCGCGATTCGCATCCTGGCCAGCTCGCGCTCGTCGACGGGCAGGATGCTCTGCTGGTAGGCGCCGCGGATCATTCGCTCGACCATGCCACCGAGCTGCGGCCGCAGCGTCCAGATCATGGCCGCTTCGCCACCGGGGCCATCCGGCACGTTCACTCTAGCCATCAGCGAACTCCTGCCCGGTGAGACGGTTACCGAGTCGAGCAAACCAGATTGTCGGCTCAGCTGTCTAGGTCACTCAGCGTGCGTTATTGCGCATGTGTGGGTCGCGTTGGGCCAGAAAAACGATGGGAGATACCGTCCGTTGTACGACGGCGTTCAACAAAGCGGCGCCGCGTCTGGGAGGTCCGGCGTGCTGTTCATGCACGAGGTACACAAAGTCCGCGGCCGGCATGAGGATGACTTCGAGGCGGCTTTCCGAGACGGCTGGATGCCAATGCTCGCCGAAAGCGACGACGCCCGCTTGCTGTGGTATGCGGACCACGCGCAAGGCAGCGGTCCCGCCTACACCGTCGTCACCATCACGGCGATCCGGGACGGAGCCGCATGGGAACGCCTTGCGCTCAGGGTGCAGAAGGGCGATCTGCAGAAGTGGATGCGCAGCCTGGACGAGCTTCGCCACGAGGTCGATGCCAAGCTGCTGGTGTCGCTCCCATGGTCGCCACTGCAGAACGTCGCTTTTGAGGAGGTGCCGGTCGATGGGCGGGAGCACGAGCTGACCCTTTACATGGAAGACACCATGTGGCCCTACGAAGACAAGTTCGAGGAATACATCGACCGCTGTGGTGAGGTGTACGCCAGGAGCCTCGAGCGACCGAAATCCATGCTGACAATCCAAGCTGCTTTCCAGCCCGCGCTCGGCAGCCACCTGCGCCGCGAGGTGATCTTGATGCAGCGCATCGACCGGCCGGAAGCGCTGCTGCAGCTGCTCCGAACCCACATTCCTCCCGAGTACCGCGCCCCCGGGACCTGGATGCACGACGCACTGGACCTGCGTGACCAGTGGACCAGCCGGCTGCTGCGCTCCTCCGCGTGGTCACCCCGGTTTTAGGCCGTACATGAACCTGGGCAGGATCATCGACGCCGTCGCGGCCGGCGATCCGGCCCGCACCGCGCTCATCATCGATGGGCGCCGCATCAGTTATGGCGAGCTTGATACAGCAGTCCGGCAGTGCGCCGCCGCACTGGCCGCCCACGGCGTGCCGGCAGGCGAGCGCCTCGCCGTCGTCGACGGCGGAAGTCTGCTGTCGATCGCGACGGTGCTTGGCGCGGCGCGCATCGGTGCCGCCGCGGCGCTGATGAACCCGGCACTGACACCGCCGGAGCTGCAAGGACTCCTGAAGAACGCGGGTTGTGCCGACGTCGCGGTCGCGGGGGAGCCGTACGTCGACCGGCTCCGCGAAGCGGGTGCAGCCACGGTGCTATCGGAGTCCGACCTAGCCGGCGGGCCGTCGCCGATTGCGCTTCAGGAGCCCCCACACATCACCGACACCCCCGATGACGGGGACGCCTTGATCCTGTTCACCAGCGGCACCACCGGACTCCCGAAGCCGATCGGCATTACCAGCCGGCGGCTCACTATGCGGATCAAGGGAATGACGCCACCATTCCGAGCGGATGCGAAGCCGTCGATAGGGATGATGAGCGTCCCCTTCTTCCATGTCGGCGGCGCGCTCGGCATCCTCGGCAGCTTGTACTCGGGCAACACCTCGGTGGTGCAGAAGCGGTTCGACGCCGGCGAGTGGTTGCGTCTGGTGTCCAAGCATCGGGTGACAACTACATTCCTGGTGCCGACGATGCTGCAGCGGATCCTCGATCACCCCGACTTCGCGGGCACCGATCTGACGTCTCTGGCCGCGATCGCCTACGGTGCCGCTGCCGCACCTCTTACTTTGGTGCGCAGGGCGATGGCCGCGCTTCCGCATGTGGGGTTCGCCAACGTGTTTGGTCAGACCGAGACCCTCGGCGCCTACACGACTCTGCTGCCCAAAGATCACCGGGATCCCGCGCGCGCGGGATCAGTCGGCCGGCCGCTGCCGGGCGTTGATGTGCGCGTGGTGGATCCTGCCACGGGAATCGACGTCGAGGCCGGGACGGTCGGCGAATTGTGGGTCAACACCACCCAGAACGTCACCGAGGGTTGGCTGCGCACCGGCGACCTCGCCCGCCAGGATTCCGATGGCTACATCTTCCCGAGCGGCCGGCTCAGTGACACGATCAACCGCGGGGGAGAAAAGTTCGGACCGATCGAGGTCGAGGAAGCGCTGCGCTCCCATCCGGCGGTGACGGACGTCGCGGTCACCGGAATCGCCGACGAGGAGCTCGGCCAGCGGGTGGGGGCCGCGGTGGTTGCTTGCGCCCCGGTGACACTCGAGGAGCTGCGGTCGCACTGTCGCGAGTTGATCGCGTACTTTAAGCTCCCCGAGCGGCTAGCCATCATCGACCACATCCCGTACAACGCGACTGGCAAGGTCAGCCGGCGTGATATCGCCTCGCTGATTGCCGAGGGCGCCTGAACTGCAAGAGGAGACGCAGTGCTGTTTCTTCACGAGACTCACAAGGTGGTCGGCGCGCGCCACGACGACTTCGAGGCTGCTTACCGTGAGGGCTGGATGCCCACGCTGGCCAGAGAGGACAGCGCTCGGCTGCTCTGGTACACCAATCACGCGCACGGCTCCGGTGCGTCCTACAACGTCGTCACCATTACGGCTATTACCGACGGCGCGGCATGGGAGACGCTGGTACAGCGCGCCCAGACAGGGGACCTTCGACCGTGGATGCGCGAATTGGACGATCTGCGCCACGAAGCAACAGGCAAGCTCCTGCTGCCGGTCGCATGGTCACCACTTCAGACAGTGGACCTGGCGACCGTACCCATCGATGGTGCGACCCACCCCTTGAGCCTGTTCATGGAGGACACCGGCTGGCCCCATGCGCCGCTGGACGACTACATCCGCTCCTGGGACGAGATCTACTATCGGCCGCTTTCCCAGGCGCCGGCCAGAATGCGGATCCTCGATATCCAGGCGTGCTTCCAAGTTGCGCACGGAAGCTACCGGCGACGAGAAGCGATGCTGTGGCAGAAGATTGACGACTCCAACAACTACGCGGCGCTTGTCCACCTACTGACCAAAGAAGTCCCACCTGAGCATCGGGCACCCGGCAGCTACATGGCTGAGGCCCTGAAATTCCGCGATCAGTGGGAGAGCCGCTTGCTGCGGACATCAGCCTGGTCACCCCTGTACTAAGCGCGGCGCGTCCGCCCGGTTCAGGATTCGGGCGGCGTCTCGTACCATCTGGCCCACCACGTCAGCGGCCGGGCTGACTTCGTGAATGAGTCCTACCCCCTCGCCCACGAGCATGGCGGCGACGTCGAAGTCCTCTGCGGCGACAGCCTTTTCGAATGCGTCCGCCACCTCGGGCAACGATGCCGACAGCTTTGCCTCGTTGCCGTGCCAGGTGTCCAGGAAGGAGTTGCCCAGCGCGCGCTCATTGTATTCGGCAGGCCAATCCAAGCGCCGTACAACGTCATAGACTCGGGTGCGGAAGGTGTCGTCTCCGCTGGCGGGGATGGCCCGCTGGTGTGCTCGCGGCGACACCAGCGCTTCTCGGGACGCCCAAAATCTGGTGCCCACGAGCACGCCGTCGGCACCGAGCGCCAGCGCCGCCGCAAGTCCACGGCCATCGGCGACACCGCCGGCGGCCACCACCAGTGTCTCGGGCGAGCGTTGGGCGACGAGGTCGACGACCTCGGGTACCAGTGTGAAAGTCGACCGGACAGTCATTCCGTGCCCGCCGGCCTCGCCACCCTGAGCCACAATGACGTCCGCGCCGACATCCAGCGCCTGACGTGCGTGGTCAACATGCTGTGCCTGGGCGATGAGCGAAACGCCGGCCGCGCGGACCCGGTTGGCGAATGGCCGCAGATCACCGAACGACAACATGATCGTCGCCGGTTGCTGCGCTAGGGCCGCATCGAGCAGCTCGGGGTTACGGGCCAGGCTCCAGGTGATGAACCCGACTCCGACCCTTGCCCCCTGAGTTTCGCTGACTTGGGCTTGCAACCATTCCGCGTCGCCGTAGCCGCCGCCGATGAGGCCCAGGCCGCCTGCGGTAGTCACCGCCGCCGCGAGCCGGCCGCCGGAAATCATGGCCATCGGCGCGAGCAGGATCGGATGTTCGATCTCGAAGAATTGTGTAAGACGAGTATTCAGGGTGGCGTCAGACATCGCTGTGCCTCACTTCAGCTCTCCGGTGAGAAACTGTGCCCGGCCGTGACCGAAAGACCAGTCCTCATCGTCGTTTTCGGTAATCGAGACGATCAGATCGGCCGGGTCGAGCCCGCACCGATCAGCAAGCTTGGACGCCAGCAATTCGTAGAACCGTTCCTTCATTGCCCGGGTACGTCGCCGGCTCACCACATGCAAAATTACCTGCCGAGGTGAGCGGTCGATGCCGAGACCGGTATCCCAAGCCACGATCTCGTGGGCCGGATGGGTGCTCACCACCTGGTAGCGGTCGCGGTCCGGCACCCCGAAGGCTTCGAGCACGGCCTCATGGACTACGTCCAGTAGGGCCTGAACCTCAGACGGCGTGCGACCCTCGATGAGGTCGATGTACAACAGCGGCATTGTTGTTCTCCTGTCCGGACGACGGCACTTCATCGGCCCCTTCTCGCTGTCGACGTTAGACGCGGGAAAACCCGTAGTGAAATGCCCGTCGTATTGGATCTATGCTTGCCAGGCATGGGTGGCCTTGATAGCGGCCGAGTCGAGCTGCGACACCTACGTGTGTTCGAGGCAGTGGCCCGACTCAAGTCATTCACCCAAGCCGCCGACGAGCTCACGATCACCCAACCCGCGCTGAGTCGCACCATCCAGCAGCTCGAAGATGCGCTCGGGGTAACACTTCTCGACCGCAGTTCGCGACACGTGGAGGCAACACAGGCCGGACGGATGTTCCTCGACCATGTCGAACGCGTCCTCGCCGAGCTGGAACGCGGCTTCGACGCCGTGCGGCGGCAAGCGAGCATTCGCCTTGGATTCAGTTGGTTGTTGCCCGACCCATGGGCGCAGGACACTGTCGCTTTATTCGAGCGCGGCACCGGCACCACGGTCAGCTTGATTCGCACCGACGATGCGCTGGCCGCAGTACAGCAGGGAAAAGTCGATGTCGCCGTGGTGCGTGGGCATGTCACGTCGACCGCGGTNCGGGTCGTGCATCTGTTCAATGAGTCACGAGTGGCGGTGTGTTCTGCCCACTCGCCCCTNGCNGATAGATCGGAGTTGGACTGGGCCNAGGTCCCGCGGTGGCCGTTGGTTGTCAACACCGCCAGCGGCACCACGGGACCATGGTCCTGGCCGGCCGGCGAAGGGCCGAAAACGGTT
>JGI12635J15846_10006233_pt1 | contig 10242 bp, 11 predicted proteins | sample BlaSpr_A8_OM2_M2_FD_15846 | JGI IMG/M metagenome (IMG submission 15846)
CCGCGGCAGATACGGCGGCGGCCAGTCCGGCAGCGGCCGCGCCCGCCGCGGCGCCGGCCCTGGTGCTGCGGCCGATGCGCCCGCGCGAAGAACTGTTCGTGCTGCGGTCGGCCTGCGGCGGAGATGTGCGCTCGCTTTGCGGCGGCGTGCAACCCGGCGGCGGCCGTATCGTGCAATGTCTGGCGACGCAAGCGGCTTCGCTTTCGCCGGCCTGCAAGCAGGTTCTGGGCCAGTTCGCCGCGCAATAGGTCGGGAATTGCACGCCCGACGCGGTCTCGCATGTCCGTGCGAGAATGTGTTTGTGAGACCGCCGGCTACCCGCTGCGAAAGGCGAGGATCAACTGGACCAATCGGACCGACAGCACGAAGTAGCAGACCGACATCGCGATCTGATACGCGGCATGCCATTTCAGTCTTGCAAGCTTGGAAAGGCCATCGACGAAATTTAAGGCCAGAAGGATGATGCCGAATAGCTCAATGCCGCGCCCGACCAAGCTATGGCGGAGATAGCCAAACAGAACGATCGCCGGTTCGTTGCTCGAAACATGGGCGCCTGCCGAAATGATCAAGGTCGCGACAATCATTCTTTCGACGTAAGCAAAAATTTGCGTGCAGGCTTGTTCGAGATGTTCAGCGTAGAAAGCAAGCCACCTGGCTTTGATATCCTGCATGATTTCTCCTTCGACAGGGCGTGCTCAAANCGCGGTTTATCCGAGTGCGACTGTTCCGCGATCANGAAACAATAACGATACTCTGAAAGGGAAACTACAGATGTTACGCGTCTTCACGATTGCGGNGCTACTTTGCGCNTCCGAAGCGGCGTTCGCGCAGGAGCTCACATCGGCGCAACGCGATGCCTGCATGGGCGATTATCAAAAATATTGCAAAGGCACCAAGCCGGGCGGCGGCAGGATCATCGCCTGCCTCTCAGGTGCGGGCGACAAGCTGACGCCGGCCTGCAAGAAGGTGCTGGCCGAGGCCGAGAAGAAGTAGGGCACCGAAAACGGATGCAGCCTAAGACGGCGTACAGACAACCTGAGGGCGTACGCACCCTGTAAATGTCACGCTTTGGGCGCAGGCTAAAACGCGTCCGCAGAGCATCGCCAAAATCAACAAGGACAAAAGAGGGAGGCAATCATGCGTGCATTTTTGCTCATCGCATCCGCCGTTCTGGCCTTTGCCGCCACGATGACTTTCGAGACGACCGGCGCCAGTGCGGTCGTATGCGCCCGCGGCGTCTATCGGGCTGGTTGCGCCGGCGCTCGCGGCGCGGTTGTGGTGCGCCGGGCCCCGGTGGTTGCCGCCTGTCGTCCCGTGCTGGTGAACGGCGTATGGGTTCGCCGCTGCGTCTGACGTAAGTCAAGGCCTCTGACGTAAGCCAGATTACCTTACGATTTTACGGTAGCGCCGCGACGACGCACCGATTAGTCTGAGCCTAATTTAACAGTATACTGCCAAATCGGGAGGAGCGAGTGTGCGTATCGCTGTGATCGGCGGAGGGCCCGGAGGTCTTTATTTCGCGTATCTGTGGAAGAAGCGCCATCCGGACGCCCGGATCGATCTGTTCGAGCAAAATGCCGCCGGCGCCACCTGGGGGTTCGGCGTGGTGTTCTCCGAACAGGCGCTTGAATTTTTACGTGCCGACGACCCCGACACCGTCGACGCCATCGCGCCGCGGATGGAGAGCTGGAAGAACATCACGCTCAATTTGCACGGCGAGAGCGTCGAGATCGACGGCGTCGGTTTTTCGTCGATCGGCCGGCTCGATCTGTTGACGATCCTGCAGCAGCGCGCCTCCGACGCCGGCGTCGTGCCGCGCTATGACACTCAGGTTCACTCCGTGGACGCGTTGAACGGCTACGATCTGATTGTCGCGGCCGATGGCCTGAACTCGTTGGTGCGCCGCAGTTTTGAGGGCGATTTCGGGACGTCGCTGTCCTATTCGCCCAATAAGTTTGCCTGGTACGGCACGACAAAGCGGTTCGAGACCCTGTCGCAGACGTTTATTGCGACCGAGCTCGGCGCCTTCAATGCCCATCACTACCGCTATTCGCCTGATATGAGCACATTCCTGGTCGAATGCGATCTGCCGACCTGGCAGCGTTATGGCTTTGCCGACAAGACGATCGAGGAATCGAAAACGATCTGCGAGCGCGTGTTCGCCGAAACCCTCGACGGGCATCCACTGGTGTCGAACAAATCGGTGTGGCGCAATTTTCCGTGGGTCTGGAACGAGCGCTGGTCGTTCAAGAACATGGTGCTGATCGGCGATGCCTTGCATTCGGCGCACTTTTCAATCGGGTCGGGGACACGGCTCGCAATCGAGGACGCGATCGCGCTTGCCAAGGCACTCGAGGCGGAGGGCGACATTCCCGCAGGCCTCCATCGCTACCAGGCCGAGCGCCAGCCGATCGTGAAGAAGCTGGTGACGGCGGCGCGCACCAGCGCCGACTGGTACGAAAACTTTTCAGAGCATATGAAGCGCGACCTGATGGATTTTGCCTATCGCTATATCACCCGCTCGGGGCGGATCGACGACGCCCGCCTGCGCGCGATGTCGCCGCAATTCATGGCGCGCTATGAGGCATCAAGACAGCCGTTGCAGCAAAGCGGGAGCCAGCGATGACGCGCGAGATCACAGATCGCGTGCCGCGCGATAGCCCCGGGGCCACCGAGATCGGCTTTACGATTCCGACCCGCTACAACGCAAGCCGCATCCTGTTCGACAATCTCGCAAAAGGCCGCGGCAACCATCTCGCGCTGACAGGCCCGCTCGGGTCGCGCAGCTACAGCGAACTGTGCGCGGAAGCGTCCCGATGGGGCCACGGCTTTGTCTCGCTCGGACTGAAGCGCGGCGACCGCATCCTGATGTTCCTGGACGACACGCCGGCCTATCCGGCGGCGTTCTTCGGCGCGGTCCGCGCCGGCTTCGTGCCGCTGTTGATCAACACGCTGACGCCATCCGACCTTTTGCAATTCTATCTGTCGGATTCGGGTGCATCCGTTGCCGTCGCCGATGCCGAGTTTTGCACACGCTTCGACGCAACGGCCTGCAAGGGCACGCCATTGCGCACGCTGATCGTCGTCAACGGCGCGGCCGGTGATCACGCAGCGCCCGACACGATCATCGCCGAACAATGGTTAGCCGCGTTTGCCACTGATCTCGCGGAAGCCGACACCGACCGTAACGAGATGGCGTTCTGGATGTATTCGTCCGGCTCGACCGGACGTCCCAAAGGCATCGTCCATCTGCAGCACGACATGGCCTATAGCGATCTGGCGTTCGCGCGCAACGTTTTGAAGCTCATGCCGAACGACATCTGCTTTTCGGTACCGAAAATGTTTTTTGCNTACGGGTTTGGTAACTCGATCNCCTTTCCATTCTCGGCCGGCGCAGCGACGCTGCTGCTGCCGGGCCAGCCAAAACCAGCGGCGATCTTCGAGGCGATCGGGCGCTTCCACCCCACCGTGTTTTTTGGATTGCCGACGCTCTACACCTCTTTGACAAAAGCCGGGGGCGCGGTGCGTGCAGATTTCTCCTCGCTGCGCATGGCGCTATCGGCGGCGGAGGTGCTTTCGGCCGAAGTCTTTAATGGCTGGAAGAAACTGACCGGCCTCGAGATCGTCGAAGGGCTGGGCTCCACGGAAGTGCTGCATATTTATCTCTCCAACTTGGCCGAACAGAAAAAGCTCGGTGCCGCCGGCCTGCGCGTGCCCGGCTACGAAATCGCGCTCAGGGACAAGGACGGCCGCGAGGTCGCCGACAACGAAGAAGGCATTTTGTGGGTACGCGGTGATTCCTCAACGCCGCTGTACTGGAACCGGCCCGACAAGTCGGCCGAGACCATCCGCGAGGAGGGGTGGATCTACACCGGCGACCGCTTTGTGCGCGATGGCGACGGTTTTTTCTTTTTCCGCGGCCGCGCCGATGACCTGATAAAAATCTCCGGGCAGTGGGTCTATCCGCTCGAGGTCGAGCTTTGCCTTGCCGAACATCCCGAGGTGCGCGAATGCGCAGTGTTCGCCACTGAGCTGCCGGACCGCCGCATGACGCTGAAGGCGGTGGTTGTCATGAACAGCTGCGCCTTCGATGCAAACGATGCGACCAAAATGCTGCAGGATTTTGTGAAGGCAAAACTATTGCCTTACAAATATCCGCGCGAGATAAAATTCATCGACGAGTTGCCGAAGACCGGCACCGGCAAGATCGACCGCCAGGCGGTGCTGAAGATGTAGCGGTTTTCGTCCCCACACACTCGCACTCGTCCCGGCCTTGAGCCGGGACCCATAACCACGAATCTTTGTGGTTGCACTCGATGCCGCCCCAGCCTTCGCCAAACACACGCTCGTGGTTATGGGTCCCGGCTCAAGGCCGGGACGACAGGGGCGTTAGCTGGCCAACCCCGTCCCGCCATACAGCCACGCCAGATCGCCGTAATAATCCTCCGACGATTTTGCGCGCATGATCGCGTTGCGGATGCGCGCGTGTTCGCCGGCGGGGTGATAGATGTGCTCGCCGATGGCGCGGGACAAAAGCTGCACGCGCGCGGTGCGCGGAAAGCGCTGCGCGCGATAATGCTCGAGCGCTGCGGCGTGATCGTCGTATGTCCCGAGCATATGCGACAGGCAGACCGCGTCTTCCAGCGCCATGCAGGCGCCTTGTGCGAAATATTGCAGCATGGGATGCGCCGCATCGCCGAGCAGCGCGACCCGGCCGTCGATCCAATGCTCGCTCGGATCGCGGTCGCACAGCACCCAGAGCCGCCAGTTCCTGCCGTGGCGAATGATGTTTTGCGCCCGCTCATGAACATGCGCAAAACCCTGCATGACTTCGTCGTCGGATACGGGCTTGCCCGCCACCGGCTCCGGCGCATCGTTGTGATAGGTCACGACGAGATTGAAAACTTTCCAGCCCGACAGCGGGTAATGCACGATGTGGCATTTGGGGCCGGCCCACAGCGTCGCCGCATTCCAGCGTAAATCTTCCGGCATCTGTTCGGTCGGAATCACCGAGCGATACGTGGTGTGTCCGGAAACCCGCGGTGGCCCGTCTGATATCACGGACTTGCGGATGTTCGACCACAAGCCATCAGCGCCGATCAACAGCGATCCCGTGATGCGCTCGCCGTTGGCAAGACGCNCNGTCACGGAAGAGGCGTCCTGATCGTAATCGACCACTTCGGAGCTCACGCGCAGATCGATCAGACCATGCGTCTCACAAGCTTTCAGCAGCACGCCATGCAAATCGCCGCGATGCACGACCGCGTAAGGATTGCCAAAGCGCGCGCGAAAGGCGTCGCGCAAATCGACATGGGTAATCTCTTCGGCCGTGACCGCATCCATCAGCCGGAGCTGATCGATATAGACCGCCATGCCGCGGGCGGCTTCGCCGACGCCGAGATAGTCGAAGGCATGGAACGCATTCGGTCCGAGCTGGATGCCGGCGCCGATCTCGCCCAGTCTCGAAGCCTTTTCGAGCAGAACTGAAGAAATTCCCTTTTGCGCCAGCCCAAGCGCCGCGGCCAGGCCGCCGATGCCGCCGCCGGCGATCAGGACCGGACGCGTGCCCAGGGATGCCATCAGCCGGACTTCCCGAGATGTTCGAGCGCGTCTTCGGCACGCAGCGGCACCCGCGACGCCTCGTTGTTGAGATCGACCAGTTGCGTCAGCAGCGCCAACAGCGTCTTGCGGTCGGCCGGCTTTAAGGGCTGCAGCATCCGCGCCTGCGCGCGATCGACCGACGGCATGATATCGCGCAACAACGCCGCGCCTGATTTGGTCAGATACAGCAGCTTTATTCGTTTGTCCTCGCGCGAGGGCTTGCGCTCGACGTAACGTTTTGTCTCGAGCCGTTCGATCACGTTGCCGAGTGTCGAACGGTCGAACGCGATCACCGCGGAAAGCCGCGTCGCATCGATGCCGGGATGGGTGTGGATCGCAACCAGGCTTGCGAATTGCACCGGCGTCAAATCGTGATCCCTGCACTCCTCGACGAAGATCGAAACCGCGATCTGCTGCATCCGCCGGAACAGATAGCCGGGCGCGGTGTAGACCGCATCCATCGTCACCGGCGGGGTTTTATTGTTCTGCATCGGGCTGCCGCTCCGGGGCTGCATCCGCGAACGCCTTGAGCGCTTTCGCCGCCGCCTCAGCCTTCAAGAGGCGTGGGAACGCTGCGAGATCGACCCCGAAACGCCGCGCATTGGCCAACTGCGGCACCAGGCAAAGGTCGGCCATGGTCGGCTCCGTGCCGAAGCAGAACGGACCCACCTCGTCGGCGATCAGCGTTTCGCAGGGGCCGAGACCCTCGCGGTTGGCCCAAGCCGCCCAACCCGTCACCTGTTCCTCAGGCAGCCCGAGTTGCCGCAACCGCGCCAGCACCTTTAGATTTTGCACCGGGTGGGTATCGCAGGCGAGCGCCATCGCAAAGGCGCGGACTTTTGCGCGGCGCAGCGGATCTTTTGGCAGCAGCGGCGGTTCGGGGTGGGTTTCGTCGAGCCATTCGATGATGGCGAGCGATTGGGTGAGCACCGCACCCGCGTCATTTTCCAATGTTGGAACCAGCCCTTGCGGGTTGATTGCCAGATAGGCGGGCGCGCATTGTTCGCCCTTGCGAAGATGGTGCGGCAGGTGCTCCGCGCCGAGCCCCTTTAGATTCAACGCGATTCTGACCCGGTAGGACGCGCTGCTGCGGAAATAGCCGTGCAGCTTCATGGCAGCCTCCCCTCAATTTTATGGTTTGCTTGGTTGACGCTAGCCACATTGTAAGTATGCTGTCAATCTCGAGAAGCAACAAGAACGACGGGAGGCCGCCATGGAAGCCGTACAGAAGACGCCGGAACGCGAGGCGTTTTACAAGAAGATCGACGGCGAAAACCTTTCAGCGCTCTGGAACGTGATGGGCGATCTGATCACCCCTGAGCCGAGGAGCGCCTGCCGGCCGCATCTTTGGAAATTCGACGCCATCCGCGACTACATGACCGAAGCGGGCAGATTGATCACCGCCAAGGAAGCCGAGCGGCGGGTGCTGGTTTTGGAAAACCCGGGGCTGCGCGGGCAATCAAAGATCACGACCTCGTTGTTTGCCGGCGTGCAGATGGTGATCCCGGGCGACGTCGCGCCGGCGCACCGGCACAGCCAGTCGGCGCTGCGTTTTGTCCTCGAAGGCAAGGGCTCGACGACGGCTGTCGATGGCGAGCGCACGGCGATGGCGCCCGGCGATTTTGTCATCACGCCGTCGATGACCTGGCACGATCACGCCAACGAGACCTCGGAGCCGATGTTCTGGCTCGATGGGCTCGATATTCCGATGGTGCAGTTCTTCGATGCATCCTTCGCGGAAGGCTCGAACGAGGATCAGCAAAAAATCAGCCGTCCTGCCGGCGACAGTTTTGCGCGCTATGGCCATAATTTGCTGCCCGTCGATGAGAAGCGTACGTCAAAAACCTCGCCGATTTTCAACTATCCCTACGCCTATACGCGCGAGGCGCTGGAACAAGCAAAGCAGCGCAACGAATGGGACGCCTGCCACGGCTTGAAACTGAAATTCTCCAATCCCGAAACCGGCGATTTCGCGATGCCGACCATCGGCACCTTCATCCAGCTATTGCCAAAGGGATTCAAGACCGCGCGCTATCGCTCGACCGATGCCACCGTGTTCGCGGCGATCGAAGGCCGTGGCCGTTCCCGGATCGGCGAACAGAGTTTTGACTGGGGTCCGCGCGACCTGTTCGTGGTGCCGAGCTGGCAATGGGTCACCCACGAGGCGAATGAGGATTCGGTGCTGTTCAGCTTTTCGGATCGTCCGGTGCAGCAGAAGCTCGATCTGTTCCGGGAAGATCGCGGCAATGCGTGAGTCGCGGTCGTCCCGGCCTTGAGCCGGGACCCATAACCGCAGGGCTTCGTTTTGCGAAAGGTGTCGACCACTCTGCCTTATCGATGGATCACGCGGTATGGGTCCCGGCTCCAGGCCGGGACGACGATTAGCGCCAGTGCAGCAAGCGCGCTTCCAGCAAGCTGATCAGCTTGCCCACCGCCAGCCCAAACAACGACAGAATAACCACGCCCGCGAGCAGCTGATCGGTCTGCATCAGATTTCCCGCCTGCAGCACAAAAGCGCCGATGCCNTATTCNGCGCCGATCATCTCGGCGCTCACCACNAGCAGCAGCGCNACCGAGGCGGTGATACGAAAACCGGAGAGGATCGAGGGCAGCGCGCCCGGCCAGATCACCCGGCGCACGATGGCGTGAAACGGCACATTAAAGCTCTGTGCCATCCGGATCAGATTGCGCGGCACATTGTCGACGCCGCCATAGACCGAGATCGCGGTGGAAAAAAACACGCCCAGCGCGATGGTCGCGATCTTCGGCTGCTCGCCAATCCCGAGCCACAGGATCAATAGCGGCAGCAACGCGATCTTCGGGATCGGGAACAACGCCGAGATGAAGGTGATGCCGACGCCGCGCGCGAGACTCGAAAGCCCGATGGCAAAACCGACAATGACGCCGGCGATTGTTCCCAAAATCCAACCCGTTCCGATCCGCATGATCGAATAGGACAAATGATGCCAGAGCGCGCCCGAGATCGCGAGCTGCCAGATCGCGCGCGCGATCGAAATCGGTGTCGGCAGGAACAGCGGATTGACGAGACCGGCGCTGCCGGCCAATTGCCAGAGCCCGATCGCGAGCACCAGCGCGATCCAGCCGGAATAGCGGCCGGCCTTCGGTGCAAATCCGGCACCACGAAAGGTGACCGGCCGCGGCGTGGTTTCAAGATCGCCCGGCTTGGAGGCTTTTGGTGTTTGCGCGCGGTCAAGCATGCTGGACCTCGCGCTCGGCATCGATCGCTTCTTCGCGGATCAGCGACCACAATTCGCTCTGCAGCGAAACCAGTTTTTCGCGGGCACGGATATCGCCGCGTTCGCCGCGCGTCATGGGAATGGCGACAACCTCGCGGACCCGGCCGGGCCGCCGCGACAGCACGACAATGCGATCCGCCAAACGAACCGCTTCCTCGAGATTGTGCGTGACATAGACCGCGCCCATCGCGCCATCGGCGAGCAAACCGACAAAATCTTCCATCAGCAATTCGCGGGTTTGCGAATCCAGCGCCGACAACGGCTCGTCCATCAAGAGTATCGCGGGCCGCACCGCGAGCGCGCGGGCAATTCCGACGCGCTGGCGCATGCCGCCGGACAATTGTTTTGGATAGGTGCCGTGAAAATCCGAGAGAGACGTGCGGCGCAAGGCGTCCTCTACTACCGCGCGGCGCTCGCTCACGGCGAGAGCGGCGTGGAGCAGCGGAAATTCGACATTTTCTTCGACCGTGCACCAGGGCAATAGCGCAAAATCCTGGAACACAAATGTCAGCGGGTTGAGGCTGTCCGGCGGCGGCGCGCCGCGCAGTTCGGCCGACCCCGCGCTCGGCCGCAGCAGCCCGCCCAGGATCGAGAGCAGCGTGCTCTTGCCGCAGCCCGAGGGCCCGACGATCGCCACCACCTCGCCGGCGCCGACCGTGAACGACACGCCGTCGAGCACCTCGAGCGCGCCAAAACGATGGCTGATATGGTCGGCGATCAGGTCCATCTGGTGTCCCAGGCGTCATTCCGGGAGGGTGCGTTGGCACCATACCCGGAATCTCGAGATTCTCCGATGTGCAATTGCACATCGTAGTTAGATGCTTCGCATCTCCCCGGAATGACGGCTTCAATTGATACCAGCATCAATCCGGCTTCACATAGTCCTTGGCGATGATCGCGTCGACACCAAATCCCTTGTCGACAAAACCCTGCGCCTGCAGCCAATCGATCTGGTTGCTGACATTTTTCACGTCGAGCCTGCCATCGGGGTCGATATAGGCGCAGTTGCCGACCACCTGCTCGACTGGCAAATTGGTATATTTCGCGATGATTTCCAACAGCGGTTTTGTCACTTCGTTGATCGGCGCCTTGCCATCTGTGACCGAAGCCAGGATCACGTCGTGATATTCGCGGTCGGCACGCACGAGCGCCGCCAGGAGCTTTGTCACCAGCGGCTTGTTGTTCAATGTCTTGGGCGAGGCGAACACCGCGCCCAATTGCCACGGCGTTTCGTCGCCGACCCAGCCGAGCAGTTTTGCCCCGCCATCGTCCATCAGTTTGCGCGCGGTCGAGACAGGCAGCAGCGCGGCATCGACGGTCTCGCCCTTCAGCGCGGCCGCCGCATTCGACAGCGACTGCAGCGGCAGCACTTTTATCTCGCTGA
>JGI12635J15846_10006235_pt1 | contig 10241 bp, 9 predicted proteins | sample BlaSpr_A8_OM2_M2_FD_15846 | JGI IMG/M metagenome (IMG submission 15846)
TCCGGCGAGCGGGCCCCCAGTGCCGCCAGCCCCGCCGGCACCGCCGGTGCCACCCTCGCTAAATCCGCCGAGGCCACCGACACCGCCGGGTCCAAACAGCCCACCGGCCCCGCCGGCCCCACCAGCCCCCCCGAGCCCGGTGTTCGTGGTGCCCCAGGCAGCGCCGCCTGCCCCGCCAACCCCGCCGGTGCCGAAAAAGAAACCACCGGGCCCGCCGGCTCCGCCGTTGCCGCCGGAGCCGGTCGACGTGGAACCGCCGGCTCCACCGGCCCCACCAACACCGANCAAACCCGCCGCCCCACCGTTGCCGCCGTTTTGCCCTGGTGCCCCCGACCCCCCGGCGCCGCCGTTGCCAAACAACCAGCCTCCGGCCCCGCCGCTTTGCCCCGAGCCGGGAGCCGCGTTGGCGCCGATACCNATCAGCGAGCGACCGGTGTACCGCACGAAGGGCGCATTGATCACCGGGAACAGCAGCTGCTCCACCGACTGCAGCGGATTGACGCTGGACGCCTCGGTGAGCGCGTACGATCCCGCGCCGGCGGTAAGTGTCTGAACAAACTGGTTGTGAAACGCTGCCGCCTGCGCGGACAGCCCCTGATATTGCTGGGCGTGACCGGAAAACACGTCGGCAATCGCGATCGACACCTCGTCGTTTGCCGCGGCCAGCACTGATGTGGTGCGAGCCGCAGCGGCCGCGTGAGCATCCGCGAGCGTATTGCCGATGTTGACTAGCACTGTCGCCGAGGTTCCCACCACATCCGGCACGACACTGACAAACGACATTCGATACCTCCAGAGGCCCCGACAACCTGATGAGTACCGCCATCTCGAGTACTCATGTCTACAACTGTTGACTATAACTCAACAACTGTTGACTACAAAGGTCGAATGCGGCGTCGCGTCCTCTCGGTCGGCTCGATCCCGATTGATGGGCTGTCTACCCAGTCGCAAACAGGATCGACACCGGCATCTCAGGTCCGACCACCGGCCACCTGGCGCGCAGCTGCGTCGGCAGGAGGTTGCTTGAGGCCGGATGTCAGCACGAGGACCGACAGCACGATGGCTACGAGAATCAGCGCCGGGACATCTCCCCACAGATGTCCCATGTGGTGGTCGCTCCCGAAGGATTGGACCGCCATGATTGCGGCGTGGACGACGCTCGAGCACACGGTGAACCAGATCAGGCTGATATTGGCCTCAGGACGTCGCGCCGCGTTCCAGAGGAAAAGGCCCAGCGTCGCGTACAGGCCAACGATCATCATGAAGTAGTCGGACTGGTAAGGAGCACCAGGATGCCATGCCCACCCCGACGGCCACACCGCCGCTAGCGGATACAGAAGAATCATCACCGCGCCAAAGCCAACGAGCGCGATTCGAAGAAGTCTGTAGCTGTATGAGGATGCCATTACGCGCTCCAAGAGGTAGGCGGTCCAAGAGGGTCGTGTTTCAAGGATCTCGAAGGCGATTCGTGGAATCAAGCACACCGATGGTTCGGGTCGGCAATGCGTTGTGCGCAAAGCGCAAACGGGTCGAGCGGAACAGATGATTCCTGTTGAGGAAGAGGACATTTTGCTGGCTAGCAAATAGCTCAAGTACCGCGGCGCGTACTCTGCGGCTAGCGGACCGGGAGAGGATGCCCGATGAAGACCTTCACCAACGACGAGATGAATAAGCTGCTGGTCAGTGCGAAATCGTACAGTCTTGTCATCCTCAAGTCGGGGCCGAACTCTGGCGACGACACGTCACCGGCGGTCATGCTGGAGCACGCTCGCCGCAACTTCGGGATGCTCGACGCCGGCGTAGTGACGGTGTCGTTGACGGTGCTCGACGGCTCGGAGGTCTTTGGCGTCAGGGCGTTCATCGGGACGGTCGACGAGACTATCGCGATCATGAACGACGATCCGGCCGTTGCGGCAGGGGTGTTCACCTTCGAGGTGCACCCCTGCCGCGGATTCGTCGGAGACTCGCTGCCGTGATCGGGCCCTAGAGCCGAGGTCTTTGTTGGCATCTCGGGGCCATCCCACCAGTCGGACAGTACGGTGATATGGCTCCTGTCCGACGGATAGACGTAGGTGACCACTCCGGGAGCCGCGCAGCGCGGATGCCTACCCGCACCCGCACTCGTAGCCAAAACCGCGCGGACCGCAACAACACAGAACGCATGCGTAACCGGCTCAGCCGCCAAGCCGGCGAAGCTGACCAAACTATCGGGCCACCGCGTCGGCCACCTCATTTCGGTCACCCGATCCCGACATGCCACCGCCTTTTTAGCGACTACTAGCCTGGATACGTGCCGGATCCCGCAACATATCGCCCCGCGTCCGGGTCCATCCCGGTCGAGCCCGGCGTCTACCGATTCCGGGACCCGCATGGCCGAGTGATTTACGTCGGCAAGGCCAAGAGCCTGCGCAGCAGGCTGACGTCATACTTCGCCGACGTCGCGAATCTGCACCCACGGACCCGCCAGATGGTGACCACCGCGGCCAAGGTCGAGTGGACGGTGGTCAACACCGAAGTCGAGGCGCTGCAGCTGGAATACAACTGGATCAAGGAGTTCGATCCGCGCTTCAACGTCCGCTACCGTGATGACAAGTCCTACCCGGTGCTGGCCGTCACCCTCAACGAGGAGTTTCCACGGCTGATGGTTTATCGCGGCCCGCGGCGTAAGGGCGTGCGCTACTTCGGTCCGTACTCGCATGCGTGGGCAATCCGGGAAACGCTGGATTTGCTGACCCGGGTATTTCCGGCACGAACCTGTTCGGCTGGAGTGTTCAAGCGGCACAAGCAGATCGACCGACCCTGCCTGCTCGGGTACATCGACAAATGCTCGGCGCCGTGCGTCGGCAGGGTAAGCGCCGAGCAGCATCGTCGAATCGTTCAAGACTTTTGCGACTTCCTGTCCGGCAAGACCGACCGCTTTGCCCGCGAGCTGGAACAGCAGATGAACGCCGCAGCCGAGCAACTCGATTTCGAACGGGCCGCCCGGCTTCGCGACGACCTGTCCGCACTGAAGCGGGCGATGGAGAAGCAGGCCGTAGTGCTCGGCGACGGTACCGACGCTGACGTGGTGGCCTTCGCCGACGACGACCTCGAAGCGGCGGTACAAGTGTTCCACGTCCGTGGTGGCCGGGTTCGTGGCCAGCGCGGCTGGGTTGTCGAAAAGTCCGGAGAACCTGGCGATTCCGGTGAGGAGCGGTTGGTCGAGCAGTTCCTGACGCAGTTCTACGGAGACCAGGCGGAGCTGGACGGCGCCGCCGACGAATCCGCGAACCCGGTTCCCCGCGAGGTGTTGGTGCCGTGTCTGCCGTCCAACGCCGACGAGTTGGCCGACTGGCTCTCAGGCCTGCGCGGATCCCGGGTCGCGCTGCGGGTGCCGCGCCGCGGCGACAAGCGGGCGCTGGCCGAAACCGTGCAGCGCAACGCGAAAGATGCGCTGCAGCAACACAAGCTGAAGCGAGCTGGTGACTTCAACGCCAGATCGGCTGCGCTGCAGAATATTCAGGAAGCCCTGGGCTTGGCCGATGCACCACTGCGGATTGAATGCGTCGACGTCAGCCACGTGCAGGGCACTGATGTCGTCGGCTCGTTGGTGGTGTTCGAGGACGGCCTGCCGCGCAAGTCGGACTACCGTCACTTCGGCGTCCGGGAGGCCGCCGGGGGCGGGCGTTCCGACGACGTCGCCTCCATCGCCGAGGTGACCCGGCGCCGGTTCCTGCGGCACCTCAGTGACCAGAACGATCCGAATCTGCTTTCCCCGGAAGGAAAATCACCAGAGAAGTTTCGGAGGTTCGCCTACCCTCCCAATCTGTATGTCGTCGATGGCGGCGCGCCACAGGTCAATGCGGCGAGCGCCGTGCTCGACGAGCTCGGTATCACCGACGTCGCGGTGATCGGCTTGGCCAAGCGATTGGAAGAGGTGTGGGTGCCGTCGGAGCCGGACCCCATTATCATGCCGCGCAACAGTGAGGGGCTGTATTTGCTGCAACGGGTACGCGACGAGGCGCATCGATTCGCGATCACCTACCATCGCAGCAAGCGATCCAAGCGAATGACCGCATCGGCGCTGGATTCGGTGCCAGGATTGGGCGAACATCGCCGCAAGGCGTTGGTCACTCACTTCGGATCAATAGCCCGCCTCAAGGAGGCCACCGTCGACCAGATCACGGCCGTTCCGGGTATCGGCGTGGCCACGGCCACGGCCGTCCTCGAGGCGCTGCGACCTCAGCAGCCCGGGGTTTCGGAATGACGACCTACGGTGGGGACAGCGAGATCCGGCATGCCGACATCAACCCGGGCGACGCCGCGGGAGGTATCGACGTCGTGCTTGTGACCGGGCTGTCCGGCGCCGGGCGTGGAACGGCGGCCAAGGTACTCGAGGATCTTGGCTGGTATGTGGCCGACAACCTGCCACCCCAGCTGATCACCCGGATGGTGGATTTCGGGCTTGCGGCCGGATCGCGGATCACCCAGCTTGCGGTGGTGATGGATGCGCGGTCGCGCGGATTCACCGGCGACTTGGACTCGGTGCGCAACGAATTGGCGACCCGCAACATAACCCCGCGTGTGGTGTTCCTGGAGGCGTCCGACAACATGTTGGTGCGCCGCTACGAACAGAATCGTCGCAGCCACCCGCTGCAGGGCGAGCAGACCTTGGCCGAGGGCATTGCCGCTGAACGCAGGATGCTGGCCCCGGTTCGCGCCACCGCCGACCTGATCATCGATACGTCGACACTGTCGGTGCGGGGCCTCAGGGAAAACATCGAGCGCGCGTTCGGCAGCGATGCCAGCGCCTCTACCAGCGTCACGGTCGAATCTTTCGGCTTCAAGTACGGCCTGCCGATGGATGCGGACATGGTCATGGACGTGCGATTTCTGCCGAACCCGCACTGGGTCGACGAGCTGCGTCCGCTCACCGGCCAACATCCGGCGGTGCGTGATTATGTGTTGGGCCAACCTGGCGCGGCTGAATTTCTCGGCGCTTACCATCGACTGCTATCCCTTGTTGTCGAGGGCTATCGCCGGGAGGGCAAGCGCTACATGACGGTCGCGATTGGCTGCACCGGCGGGAAGCATCGCAGCGTCGCGATCGCGGAGGCATTGATGGGTTTGCTGGGGGCCGATGAGCGACTGTCGGTGCGGGTGCTGCACCGGGATCTGGGTCGCGAATGAGCGGCACGGTGAGGCAGCCAATAAGTCACAGCATCGTCGCGCTGGGCGGCGGGCACGGCTTATACGCAACGCTGTCTGCGGCCCGCCGGCTGACTCCGTACGTCACCGCCGTGGTGACCGTCGCCGATGACGGCGGCTCATCCGGCCGGCTGCGCGGCGAACTGGACGTGGTGCCACCGGGCGACCTGCGAATGGCGTTGGCGGCGTTGGCATCTGACAGCCCTTATGGACAACTGTGGGCGACCATCCTGCAGCACAGATTCGGCGGCAGTGGCGTGCTGGCCGGACATCCGATCGGCAACCTCTTGCTTGCCGGCCTCAACGAGGTGCTGGCTGACCCGGTTGCCGCCCTGGACGAGCTGGGACGCATCCTCGGTGTCAACGGCAGAGTGCTGCCGATGTGCCCGATCGCGCTGCAGATCGAAGCCGATGTGTCCGGCCTGGAGACCGACCCTCGGATGTTCCGGCTGATCCGTGGCCAGGTGGCGATCGCGACCACACCGGGCAAGGTGCGGCGGGTGCGGCTACATCCGGCCAACCCGCCGGCGACCCGGCAGGCTGTGGACGCCATCATGGCCGGCGACTTGATTGTACTGGGGCCCGGGTCGTGGTTCACCAGCGTGATTCCGCACGTGCTGGTACCGGAGCTTGCCGCAGCGCTGCGGGCCACCACGGCGCGGCGGGCGCTGGTGTTGAACCTGGTGGCAGAGCCGGGGGAGACGGCCGGATTCTCCGCGGAGCGTCATCTGCACGTCCTGGCCCAGCACGCGCCCGGGTTCACCGTCCATGACGTCATAATCGACGCCGAACGGGTGCCGGCTGAGCGGGAACGGGAGCAACTACGCCGCACGGCAACACTGCTAGAGGCCGAGGTCCACTTCGTCGACGTGGCAAGACCTGGTACACCTTTACATGATCCAGGGAAGCTCGCCGCTGCTCTGGACGGCGTCCGAGCCGGCCGCAAGGGCCCGGGGGCGCCTCAGGTGACAGCCACCGCAGAGATGCGGACCGACGGTGAAAGTCCACAGACTGGCGTTAGCGGGCCGGCTGATAGCGGACCAAGGGGTGACGACGCGTGGCGATGACGACCGAAGTCAAGGACGAGTTGAGCCGCCTGGTCGTGAAATCGATCAGCGCTCGTCGTGCAGAAGTCACGTCTCTGCTGAGGTTCGCCGGCGGGTTGCAAATCGTGGCCGGCCGGGTGGTCGTCGAGGCTGAGGTCGACCTGGGCAACATCGCGCGGCGGCTGCGCAAGGACATCTTTGAGCTCTACGGCTACAACGCGGTTGTGCATGTGTTGTCGGCCAGCGGGATTCGCAAGAGCACTCGGTATGTGCTGCGGGTCGCCAACGATGGTGAGGCGCTGGCGCGGCAGACCGGACTTCTGGACATGCGGGGGCGTCCAGTGCGCGGACTGCCGGCCCAAGTCGTCGGCGGCAGTATCGCCGACGCCGAAGCCGCATGGCGGGGAGCTTTTTTGGCGCACGGGTCACTCACCGAGCCGGGACGTTCGTCGGCATTGGAGGTCAGCTGCCCCGGCCCGGAGGCCGCGCTGGCCCTGGTGGGTGCAGCGCGCCGGCTCGGGGTCGGCGCGAAGGCCCGCGAGGTGCGCGGTGTCGATCGTGTGGTGCTGCGCGATGGTGACGCGATCGGCGCGTTGTTGACGCGCATGGGCGCCCAGGACACCCGGCTCGTCTGGGAGGAGCGCCGGATGCGTCGTGAGGTTCGGGCGACTGCCAACCGGCTCGCCAATTTCGACGACGCCAATCTGCGCCGCTCGGCACGGGCCGCGGTCGCGGCAGCCGCCCGGGTGGAGCGGGCGCTGGAGATCCTCGGCGACACCGTGCCCGATCATCTGGCCTCGGCCGGCAAGCTACGCGTCGAGCACCGGCAGGCTTCCCTCGAGGAGCTCGGCCGTATCGCCGACCCTCCGATGACGAAAGATGCTGTGGCAGGCCGTATTCGGCGATTATTGTCGATGGCCGACCGCAAGGCGAAGGTGGAGGGCATTCCTGACACTGAGTCGGCGGTGACGCCGGACCTGTTGGAGGATGCGTAGCTGGGCAATGTAACCTAGCCCGGCGCCGCCGAACAAGGCTACCGTCATGGCATGAAGCGGCTTTCGAGTGTTGATGCGGCGTTTTGGTCTGCAGAAACTGCGGGCTGGCATATGCATGTGGGTGCGCTGGCTGTCTGCGATCCCAGCGATGCGCCCGACTACAGCTTTCAACGACTCCGCGAACTGCTGATCGAGCGCCTGGCCGAATTGCCGCAGTTGCGGTGGCGGGTCACCGGTGCGCCACTCGGGCTGGACCGGCCGTGGTTCGTCGAGGACGAGGAGCTCGATATCGACTTCCACGTCCGCCGCATCGGCGTTCCGGGTCCCGGCGGGCGGCGCGAGCTCGAAGAACTCGTGGGCCGGTTGATGTCGTACAAACTGGACCGGTCCCGCCCGCTGTGGGAGCTGTGGGTAATCGAGGGTGTCAGCGGTGGCCGCATCGCGACGCTGACCAAGATGCATCACGCCATCGTCGACGGGGTCTCCGGCGCCGGGCTGGGCGAAATCCTCTTTGACGTCACGCCAGAACCCCGACCGGCGCAAAAGGAGACGGTCGGGTCGCTGGTGGGATTCAAGCTTCCGGGACTGGAGCGGCGCGCGGTGGGTGCCCTTATCAACGTCGGGATCATGACGCCGTTCCGCATCGCCCGACTGGTGGAGCAGACGCTGCGCCAGCAGGTTGCCGCTCTGGGCGTCCACAGCAAGCCGTCGGGGTACTTCGAAGCGCCCAAGACCCGGTTCAACGCGCGCGTGTCGCCGCACCGGCGGGTTACCGCCTGCCGCGTCGAGCTGGCCCGGGTCAAGGCTGTCAAGGGTGCCTTCGGCGTCAAGCTCAACGACGTCGTGCTGGCGCTCGTGGCCGGCGCCGCCCGCGAATACTTGCAGAAGCGTGGTGAGCTTCCGATCAAACCCCTCATCGCGCAGATCCCTGTCTCAACCCGCACCGACCAGACCCAGAGCGAGGTGGGAAACCAGATCAGCTCAATGACGGCTTCCCTTGCCACCGACATCGAAGGACCCGTCGAGCGGTTGCGGGTCATCCATGAAAGCACCCAAAGCGCCAAAGAAATGGCCAAGGCGTTGTCGGCGCATCAAATCATGGGGCTCACCGAGACCACGCCTCCCGGGTTGCTGCAGCTCGCTGCTCGCGCGTATACGGCCAGCGGGCTGTCTCGAAACCTGGCTCCTATCAACCTGGTTGTGTCCAATATCCCCGGTCCGCCCTGCCCCCTGTACATGGCGGGCGCCAAATTGGACTCGTTGGTGCCGCTCGGGCCGCCGGTCATGGACGTCGCCCTGAACATCACCTGTTTCTCCTACCAGGACTACTTGGACTTCGGTTTTGTCACCACTCCCGAAGTGGCCAGCGACATCGACGAAATGGCCGATGCCATCGAGCCGGCGCTGGCCGAACTCGAGGACGCCGCGCCACCGCCCCAAGCAGCTAAGCGCGGTTGAGGTAGCTGGTCGCATACACCCAGGACAAAAAACGCGCGACGGCTTCGGCTGATTTATGCGCTCGCGGGGAACCGAAGATGTCGAAAGCGTGTTGGGCGCTGGGTAACTCGGCGTAGGTGACAGGGGATTTCGACACCGCCCGCAGTTCGTCGACGAACTCCTGGGCTTCGCCGACCGGGATGAGCGAATCGTCGTGGCCGTGCAAGACGAAAAACGGCGGCGCGTCCGCCCGCAGCTGCCGGATCGGCGAAGCATCGACGTAGATATCGCGGTGCTTGGCGAATTTCCGTTTGACCACCAGCTTTTCGAGCAACCAGACGAACTCGGGACGACCCTCACCCTCGGTGGTGAACCAGTCGTAGCGCCCGTACACCGGAACCGCGGCGGCCACCGATGTGTCGGCATCTTCGAAGCCCGGCTGGAATTTGGGGTCGTTGGCGGTCAGTGCCGCCAGCGCGCAGAGATGGCCGCCCGCGGAACCGCCGGTGATCGCGACGAAGTCAGGGTCCCCGCCATAGCAGGCGATGTTCTCTTTGACCCAGGCCAGCGCCCGTTTCACGTCGACGATGTGGTCAGGCCAGGTATGCGCGGGGGAGACGCGGTAACCCACCGACACGCACACCCAGCCGCGCGCAGCCAGGTGGCTCATCAACGGGTAGGCCTGCGGACGGCGCATCCCGATTACCCAGGCGCCGCCGGGGACCTGGACCAGCACCGGCGCCCTGCCGTCGCGGGGCAGATCGCGGCGGCGCCACACGTCGGCCAGGTTGGCGCGCCCATGTGGGCCATACGACACGACGTTGGTCTTCTCGACGTAGCGCCTGCGCGCCACGGTGGTGCGCAGGGGGAGGTTGCGCCGCCCGCTGCGGGTTAGCTTCGACGTTGGCTTGGTCGCAGGCAAGGCGGTCAGCGCTTCGGCGTAGTCAGGCCCGAGTTGTTCGCGCAGCCCCGCCTCCAGCACCGGTCCGGGGGTGGTGACGCCGCGGTACCGAATCACCCCCAGGATGGCCCACGATNCGGCCGTCAACGCGAGTGCCGNCTTTCCCCGCCGCCCGGCGAAGTCGCCNCGGCGACCGCGGCGCAGCACGTCCAACAGCGANGCCGAGAAATACAGGCCGGGTACCTCCGACGTCGGCCAGCCGAACCAGAACACCAGCACCGTGCTGTAGCCCTTGCGGGCAAGCGGCCGTAACCCGTTGGCGGCGTTGGCGAATTCGAGTGCCGCGCGCGCCAGCGGCCTGGGCTTACGTAGCCGCATCAGCTGCCAACCCGTGATTGCAGTTCGTTGCGGAGGATCTTGCCGGTGCTGCCGCGGGGAAGCTCGTCGAGGACGGCAATTTCCCGGGGCACCGCGGGCACGATGGGCACGCCGGCTTTCGATCGCCGTGCGGACATATCCGTTGCGAGTGAGTGATCTTTAGTGGTCACGCGACTCGCACCCCGTCTCGGGGTTGTTCCCCGGCCGGGTGGCCGGTTCCCTTCCGCGCTTCACGGCCACCAGCCCGGCTAGGCCGGGTCTTACGGTCGGCTCCACGCTTGACGGCGGCCCCAACTG
>JGI12635J15846_10006237_pt1 | contig 10240 bp, 9 predicted proteins | sample BlaSpr_A8_OM2_M2_FD_15846 | JGI IMG/M metagenome (IMG submission 15846)
TTCATATCGAGACCAGTGGAAGTAGCCTTCGTGAAAACCGACCCCATCCAGCGCCAGCCACCGAAGCAGCGGATCCAAACGAGCGAGCCGCCGCTCAATCCCAAAACGCCATCTCGCCATCGACCACCCGATGCCCACATGAACCATGTACACATGTGCTCTTCCCGCACCTCGCAGAAATTCGTCGATGCGCCGCGCCTTCCATGGCTGAATCTGATCGAGGAGGTCCAACCCCATAGCGGCGCCTTCGAAAGCGAAGCCGCGAAATTCCAGTTCGGTGCCGTTCAATTGTTCCGCCAGCAAGTCGATTTCATAATCGGCGAGCGCCAAGTGATATCCGCGCAGGAACGTTTCTCCAACCTGCTCCAGCCTCTGCCGCGCCGAAGCGCAGACAAAATGAAACTTACGCCGCGCAAAACTCGCTTCCGCGGGAGAAATACTCAGCAATTTTTGCAGAATGGCAGCCATAAGAAATCTTTAGCCCAAGCCCATGCATTGACGGCAAGCGGTCAAGCCGTTTTGCGCATAGCAACTCCGGCAGCACGGGCCGGAACCGTCGTTGGATATGCACTGCGGCTCCGACTCCCGAGGTATTGCGCCAAGCCGCGCAATCCGGAGACCGCGGTCAGCGCAAAGAACAGGCCGAATACCACATGCATGCAAACCAGCAATCCATAAACCACCGCCACCGACAAACCAAAGAGAACCTGGCTCTTCTTGTCGAACGGAGTAGTGGCCGGATCGGTCACCATGTAGAAACTGAACAAGAGAAATGCCACGCCCATCATCGGGTTAAGAGCGGCGATCAAGGGCGTACCAAACACAAGAGTGCGCACTGCCGCCTGCGTTACGAACCCGCCCCACCATCCGGCGATCAAGGGGAGTTTTCCCGTGAAACGCAGGTTGAGGGTTGTCCCTGTAACGCAAATAATCGCCGGCAAAATCCAGTAACCGGCGCCTGCGAGATTTTCAGTGAAGTGGTACGGCGGTGCGATACCGACCCAGGGAAAGAGCAACAAGACTATCGTTATTCCGAAATTCGATGGATTCAAAAAGTGCCGCACGCGCCCATTGAGTTTCAATCGCAGCGTGTTCTTCGAAGCGATAGCAATCGCCGCCGCCAGCATCGTAGGCATGAGCCGGTCGCCGCTGTAAAGAAGCATCGCGATGGCAAGCCCGGTAATGTGGGCGGGCAGCAGAAAATCTACCAACTCCCGCCACCCTCCCAGAAATCGTGGCTGTCGATCTTCGGCTCGCGCTTCCATCCACTCGCAAAACAGCTCGCAGATGTAGGTAGTGGCTAAAGCGACAAATGGCTGCGCCCACGACTGCTCAAAGCCAAAGACAGTTTGGCCCAGAATATTTAAGATAGTGATCGCCAAAGCAAACCGTCGCAGACCGCCAATGCGCTTTGCTTGAATCCAGGCGTCTTTATTATTATTAATGGTCATTTTCTTGACTCGCCAACTGGACGGTGTGCCAGCCAGGTCTCAAATATGCTTCGTCATGCCGGACGGTTCCGTGCCAATCTCGCCAATCAACTGCGACGTGAAGCGCCTGCTGATCGACCTTGCCCAATCCGAAGTGAATATCAGGGCTGCTTTTGCCTGAGTGCCCGTTTCCCCCATCCACTTCTTTCACCAACTTCCGGCCATCGGGAAGAAAAACAGTAATTCGAGCGCCAATGGCTGGACTCACTCGAACATGGCCCAACGGATGGCCATCGCTTATCATGGTTTCTCCAGAAAATGGCGACCGATAAACATGCAGTGCGAGAAATGCTCCGGGTGACGGACTGACATTGCGGAAGAGGTAGGAATCTCCCCACTGATTTGCCACCACGAAATCCAGGCGGCCGTCCCCATCCACATCCCCCACGGCGATGCCGCGACTCAATTGAGGATCAGCGAGGCCAATTTCGGAGGATAGGTCATAGTACCGACCGGAATGGTCGCGAACGAAAAAGTGATCATGGTCCCTGGTGCCGCTCAAATCGTCTCCGGTAACAAAACGCGGCCAATGTGCAGGATTGCTCAGCATCAAATCGTTGCCCATGGCCAACTCATGCAGTTCCGGCCAACGATCGACCGTGCCCCTCACGAATCCGGCTGCCTGCACGATTTCGGGTGTTCCGCCGTTATCGAAGTCTCCGAAGCGCACATCCCACGACCAACCACTGTGAGCAAGGCCCAGAGCCTCACCTGCTTCGCGGTAAGGTGCAATGCCGTTCCGTATCGCGGGCGCATCTCCGGTGCTGATGTAAACGAGATTGCTCTCTTCCAAGGCGTAAGAATCCGTGATGTTCCCGACCATCAGATCCGGAATTCCATCGCCGTTCAGGTCGCCGCAATCCACTCCCATCCCCTTGAAGGAATCCTGACCGATCACTTTAGACTTTGGAGTCGTCCAACCTCTTCGCCCCCGGAGTACTTCAAACGCAACATGACCGGGAGCGGACTTATTATGCAAGAGCACATCGGGGCCAAAATCATTGGCAATATAGAGCTCCGGCCGCAGGTCACCATCCAAATCGCATGCAGCCATAGCGAGCGTCCACCCAGTTCCCAGCTGGGATTCCAAGCCCTTCACGCGCTGGTAGTCCACGGCCGGTCGTTGACCTGTAGCGGCTGATTTCCAGAGCAGGATTGCCTTGCTGCCTCCGTTTCTGGCGCGGGACATTGAGGCCTGCATTTTTACAGGACCGGCGCGGCCCAACACTACCGAGCCATCGGGAAAATAGTTCCCAAACACGAGATCGAGATGACCGTCACCGTCGATGTCGGCGGCCAAGCCGGCATTTGTGTACCAGCGCTCTCCTCCGGGAACCAATTCCTGACTTACAAAGCTAGCGGAAGATAAGTGTGGGCTGTCGCCGCGCCGCAGAAAAGCTACAGGTGTTCGACCCCAGTAGTAAACAACTACGTCAAGCAAACCATCTTCGTTTAGATCGACCAGGAGACAACCCATTGGGGCCATTGTCGATGAGTCATACATCGAGTCTTCGGGCCGTAGCGTGAAAGCTGGGTAACGTTCCCCCGAACTAGGCGCTGGAGAGAGAATCACATCATCCGTTCTGGGATCGACCAGGCATATGTCGTTAGCCAATCCGTCGCCATCAAGATCACCCAGGGCAACCGCCGCTCCCGTTGAAGAAATCCAGGAAACGATGCCCGCGAGTTTCGGATTAACATCCCGCTGAGTCCTGATGGGGGGCCTGAACGGGACTAAAGCCGTTCGTTGGAAGTGAAAGCGGCCAGCCAGATCGGCGGCCTCGTCGGGGGCCAGCTTTGGAAGGCGCCCGTGCCACCAGATCAGAACTACTGCCGCCCACACCACCAACGTCTTTACGTACCGGATCGGGAGATAGTTTGAAATTTGCACCGGAATACTCGCCACCGAACCAAAAATCGGACTTCGAATGTGTTAAGCCACTGCGGGCAAGTTCTTTCTTTTCTCCAGCAGAAAAGGAAGATTGACTAGGATAGGAGCATCCGTCGGAGTTGCTGCTCGGAGACATATCTCCCTGAATTCCGTTTTATCCCCGTCCACCGACACGAGCGCACCTCCTCCGCGGAAGGCAGATTCGTGACTAAAAAAGTCACTCACTCTTTCTGGCCATGGCAGCCCGAGGGCGAATAAATAGTGTTTGCCCTTAGGGGCTGGAGCAATCCGAAATCCTCCAGAGCCGTACTGGATAGTGCAAGCCGCGGGAGCACCCTCTGGAATTGGAGTCGGAAACAACCCGACAAAAATGGGTCCTGAAAATGAGGCCGGTGCGAGAATCCTGCCTTCGACAGAACAGACGGGTTCTCCGTTCGCCTGCGAGGGCGTCTCCGGCTCTTGGAGTAGGCCTTGACCACTGGATCGTCTGGTGGAGCGGAGTCTCATGGGCGACACCCCAAGCGCTTCAGAGAAGCGGCGGATGAATGTCCCGAGACTGTTGTATCCCACGTCCAGGCAGATGTCCGTGACCCGATGGTCGGTATCCAAGAGCATGCGAGTTGCGGATTCCACGCGCAACGCGCTCAGAAATCGTCGTGGAGGCAAACCCGTGATCTCACGGAAAGTGCGGTTGAAGTGGAATCGACTCATATAGGCAACCGAAGCCATGTCCTTCAGCGAAATATTTTCGTCGAGACGGCCGCGTATGGTGCTGATTACGCGATGCACCGCACGAGTGTGAAAATCCGCTGTATCCGGGCGCCTTGGTTTGTCACCGTTAGTGCTAAGCATTGTCTACCGCCTCGAGTCCGCTGATCGAAAAGAAAATAGTCCGAATTTAAAAACAGAAAGAGACATCGCCCTGCAATGAGGGATCTGATGGCAATTAATTTTCTGGTGATACTCGATATCGCCGAGTTCAAAATATTTACACTGACTAGTCGCCCTGAGACAATCACCCGTGAGATCAAAAACGGACCATACCAAGCTCGACTCGAAATGGTCCTTTTCTGTAGATCAAGTGATCCCCGCTGAGTGGGTTTCTGAAAGCAAATCAGTGATGAGGTTTTCAAGAGAGAGGCAGTGTGCTGTTCTTCGATGTTCCTGTTCCATATGGCGCTGAGTGCGTTCGGATTTCGTAACACAATCGCTTGCGATCTTGACACCACCTTATGACGGTGCTAGATTCCCGAAACCCCAGTGACTTGCTTCCCCTGCACGCTCACTAGCCAGTCGTGGAGGTTCGCTATGGAGCAGGTACAACACTCTTTCGCTGGTTACGGTTGGGACCTCTTGCCAATTGAGATCCTGTCTATAGGCTTGTCGAACCACGGTTGGCACCTTGTTCAATCGCTAGCCGAACCAGCGAAATCCGACCCTCTCCCTCTTGTACTGGTCTATAACCCGCGCTCGACGGTGAATATCGAGATTGTTCGTCGAGCAAAAACAGAACACCCGAACGCGGGTGTCGTACTGGTGACCGGCGAACTTTCCGAATCCGAACTGCTGCAGTTCATTGAAGCGGGAGTGAGTGGTTACGTTGGGACGCACGAGTCCTTTGCGGAACTTCTGGAAGCCATGCGGATGACCCTGGAAAACTGTAGTCGCTCCTCCGGTCGCGTTATGCGTTTGGTTGTGGAGAATATCAGCCGGCTTGCGCAGATGGGCAGGTCAAGCGATCCAATGCGACTTACAGTTAGGGAACAGGAGATTCTTACACTGGTGAGCCGAGGCTTCAGCAATAAGGAAATTGCTTCGCAGCTATCGATTGCCCCCAATACGGTCAAGCATCACGTGCACAATGTGTTAGACAAGCTTCAAGTAAAGAATCGCCATCAGGCCGCATCGATGGACATTCCCCGTTCGCCCCGCAAAACCATTTCGTCGTAACGCACAAAGCTGCTCACTCGCNGTGCGGTTTCGTTTTTCAGTCGGCGGTATCGTTGAATGTTATTAACATTCCTGTAAGAGTTTCTTTCGATGCGGTGCGTACTTTCTTGGACAGCGCTATTCGGCAAAGTACATTTGTTCCACCCGTTACTGGAACTAGTACGATGACAATATTGGGAAACTCAAGGACAAAATGACTGCACACGCCGGGTTCGCTGCCGTCGCGCTTTTGTGAGAGAAGAACAACATCAACGTTTTCGTTTTTTGCAAACAGCAATACGTCGAGGGGCTTTTCCACTCGCCCGACAATGCTAACCTCGGGATTGTCTCTTGCAATCCCCTCTACCATCGATTTCCATTCATCTGCAATGTCGCCCAAGAGGATTCTTGTGGCAGCCATAAAGAACCTTCCTACCACCGATTTCACGGTTCATCTTCTCTGATTTTGCTATTCCATTTCTTTTCTTTGGATACGTCACTCCGAGAATCGCAATTTAGGAGAAATCTTCTGCAAGTTTCGTGTATAGTCTTGCCCAGTTTGTACAGGCGACGTCTTGCCCCAATGACAACCAATTATGGCTACCAGCCTAGCCATCGCCGTTCTGGCCATGAAGAAATACCGTGGCCAAGCTTTCGCTCAGTCAATTGCTGAGAGAACGCAGTGCCATGTAGTGCCTCTGACAAGGCCAGATCCTGTCGTTCTGAGTCAGTGTTGTACGATTCTCATCGAGTCGGACGTGAACCTCGAGAATGTGTTGGGACTCATCCAGACCATCGCGGTGCAGAATCCAGACGTAGTGGTGGTCGTTTTGGGATCTGCGGAGTCGGCCGAAGATATTGCGAAGCTCGCCGAAGCAGGAGCGTGCGGGTACCTTCCAGCGGACGCTGACTTCGAAGAGATGCTTGCAATCGTCCTATCCGCCGCAAAAGGTGAATTCATTTGTCCCCCGCAAATCAACCACAAATTGTTCCGGCAACTGGCAGCCTTGGCGCAGAACCGAGAACTCTGTGTTCTTCAAGACGCGGGACTGACTACGCGGGAACGTCAGGTGTTAAGTCTCTTGCGCCACTCTCTTGGCAAGAGAGAGATTGCAGATCGGTTATGCGTTTCTGAATGCACAATAAAGAGTCACGTCCACCGTGTTCGACAAAAGTTAGCCAATAGTGGTCCCTTTCTTTGTTGAGAATCAGCTTCTTTGTTGAGAATCAGCGGTCGTTGCGCTTACAGGTTCACTCCCGGCCTCAAACCCGCTGGTGCTTTAGCTCTTTCAGTCATTGATCTGAGGATAGGTGTGCATAGATTGAGCAATAGCCAATCTCCGATTAACCTGCTAGAGGTGCAGCGTCAGAGTAATCCCGGCAAGCGGGGTCGAGATGCCCGGCGATTCGAACCCTCAACTGATTATTGAAGAGTCGCGTTGGAACATTTGCTGCCCTCGGCTTTGATTACGCGTAAGTTCGGGCGCGAAAATGAAATCGCTTTGCGGTCATGGCGATCCAAGCAAGGAGATTAATGCTGATGAGCAAATTGGGAGAAGTAAAACTACCCTAAAACAGATGTAAAGTCAGGCCAAGGGAGAAATGCGAGGCTGAGGGAGAGGCGGCTGGTGGCCTGTAGAAGCTATGCCTCGCGGTCGAGTGGTCCTGAAGATTCGTAGGTCGCAGCACGGCTAACCAGCGATTGGAGAATGGTATGGCGTATGACGCAGTCGCGGTCCGAGAGAAGCAACTCCAAGTGTGGGATGTGTCCGATGACCCGCGCTGGCGTCTTACGATCTACGAGCCGTTATTCGCCGGCAGGATCTTCGCCAACATCGGCGGTCCAGCGTTGCTTGACTACGCGGGCGCTTACGCCGGCCTGGGGCCGGAACACTGCGTTCTCGAACTCGGCTCGGGGATGGGTGATGCTTGCGAGTATGTCTCATCCCATTTCGGTTCGCGTGTGACCGGTGTGGAGATGAGCACTCAGCAAATCGAGCGGGCGCGCGCTCGACACCCCGACCACCGTTCGCGCGGCTTCGACTTCGTCGAGGCGGATGTGCTCCAGTGGGAGCCGTCGCAACGTTACGACTTGGTTTACTTCGGCGACATGCTCGCGGTTTCCCAGGATCGTAGCGCGCTGCTGGAAAGGGTCCATCGCTGGCTGCGGCCGCATGGGATTATGACGATAACGGATATCGTCGCTGGCCCTGACCTTAGCGACGAAGACCGGGCGTCCCTCTGGGAGCAGGACGGGATCAACAGTCTCCCGTTCCAGGTGGACAGCCTCGCGCAAATCCGCGACGTGGGGTTTCAGGATCTCGAGGTGACGGACATTACGCACACCGTGGTGACGCTGCAAGAGACCATATTGCAGGAGTCGTACCGGCACAAGACAGCCCTGGTCGATGCCGTTGGAGCCGACAGCTGGCTGGCCTGGGTCAAGGACGCCAGAAACTACCGTCGGCTGTTTGCTGAGCGGAAGCTGGTTGGGCTGCGCATCGGGACGCATCGCGCTTAGGGTGACGCACAAGGCGAACAGCTTGGTTGTGTAGGGCAAGCTACCAGTGCACGCGCATTCGAAGCTTACGCAGATAGTTCTTCAATCCCCCGGTGCCTTGATCCTTCTCTTCCGCTAGTGCTCCGGTCGAGGGTGCGCCGCTGCGACTCGGAAGGGCAATGTGGGAGAAGTGTTTTTGTCCGCACCTGCGAGACTATGCGTCCTTGGATCCTTTTTTGAAAGCTGAGGCGGCCGAAAGAGGCAGAGATGACGAAAGTTCGAGTAAGCCTGGTGGATCAGGGGGTGTGGAAAATGGACACCGTCTCGATGCCATTGTCTCTTGGGTACATCAAGGCTGCCGCCTACGCGGATCTCGGGATCCGTTCCGCAACGGATATCCAAATTTGCTCGTTCCGCGGGAGCGATACGGCCTCCGAAATTATCCACGCATTGCTCACACAGGCCCCGCCCGACATCCTGGCCTTCTCAGTGTTCGGCTGGAACCTATATCGCTTCGCCGCAGTCGCCGAAGTCTACCGGCAACTTAGACCAGACGGCTGGATAGTTGTGGGTGGGACGCACGTGGCCAATCAGGCAGAGCGATTGTGTCGGCTCTATCCGGCGATTGACGTAGTCGTAAATGGGGAAGGCGAGTTTATCTTTCGCGACATCCTTCAGGCCTATTTGGGAGGGCTCAACAAGAACGAATTGGACCACATCCCTGGGATCTCCTTCCAGCGCGATGGCCGGGCGGTCACTACACCCGAGCGTGCTCGGATTGCTAATCTCGACGACATTCCGTCTCCCTTCCTGGAGGGCATTCTTCCGTATCGCGACAAGTACGGTAAAGCGATCTACGCCGTCGCCCTCCTCGAGACTAACCGCGGCTGTCCCTACAAGTGTTCGTTTTGTTACTGGGGCGGTGCCATCGGGCAGAAAGTCCGCGCTTTCTCGCGCGAACGGCTGCGTGAGGAGCTCAATCTATTCGCCCGGGAGGGCGTCGAGAGCATTGCTCTATGTGACGCGAACCTGGGGATGCTTCCTGGAGACGAAGCCTTTATAGATGACGTGATTCGTGTGAAAGAGCGCTACGGGTACCCGCTGAACATCGAGTCTTCGTGGGCCAAGAACAAGGGAGAGCGCTTCTTTAAAATTGTCAGGAAGATGAAACATGCGGGACTGAAGAGTTCCTTCACGCTCGCCCTCCAGAGCCTGGAAGAAAAGGCATTGGAGAACATGCAGCGAAAGAACATGAAGTTGAATGAGTTCGAGGGCTTGGCGAGCTGGATGCGGGAAGAGGGGCTCGACACCTACGCCGAGTTGATCTGGGGACTTCCAGGGGAGACCGCGGATACCTTCATTGAGGGCTATGACCGCATCTCCGAGCATGTATCCAAGATCGCTATCTATCCCCACCTGATCCTCCCAAATACTGACTTCGATAAGAACCGCGACCGCTACGGCCTGGTTACGATGCGCCGCGAAGACTGCGACTTCGAGTACGTCATTAGTCATCCCGACATGACGATCGAAGAAAATGCTCGCATGCATCAGTTCCTATTCTGGGCTCGCGTCTTCGCCGAGAACATGATCTTTCGGAACATCTGGATTCCCCTTCGCAAGCTGGCCTCATTCAAACAGTCGCAGGTCTTGAAATCTCTCGACGAGTGGGCCGGACGCCAGACCGATGACGTGGTTCGCGGGATCTGGGAGTGCCGACAATTGATGGTGCGAACCATGGACAGCGGGAACCCTCATCAGGGCGCTCGATACTTCTATCTTCACCACACGCTGACGACGAGGCTCGAAAGTTGGTGGCAGGAGGAGATTCTCCCGGCCGTGCCGGTGCATCTGCGGTTCTTCTTTACTGAGCTCTTCCGCTACGAGATGTTGACACTCCCGATTCCCGAGGACTCAGAGATCGCTTCCGATCTGAAGAGGGTTTACCTGGGTGAAACGGAGTACTTCGAACGCGAGGTTGGAGAGTTCCACTTCGACATGCCCACACTGCTGCGTTCCATTGAGGCGGGGGTGCCATGCGATCTGGCGGAAGGATCGCCAAGGTCTGAAACCTTTTACTACCGGGTTGGTTTTGCGGCCTACGTGGACAGTCACGAGTTCGTAGCATTCTACAGCGGCAGGTCCATGGCCGAGTTGCGGAATGATAAAACTCTGGTGGAGATTCCCTCTGCGGGCGAAGTCAAGCCGTACTTCGACGAAACCTATGACCAGCTTCTCGCGGAGCAGCCGGATGATCGGCTAATGTTGCCGGTCATTCGATGAGCACCTTTAGCAATCCGCAAGTTCGGAGAAGATTAAGGGGCATGGGCGGACCTATAGTGGGGGCTCTAAGAGTCGCTGACGGTTCAACCGCAACTCAATGGGAGAATGGAGGCAATATCATGGCAGGAAAGCTCATCAGCATACGGG
>JGI12635J15846_10006238_pt1 | contig 10240 bp, 11 predicted proteins | sample BlaSpr_A8_OM2_M2_FD_15846 | JGI IMG/M metagenome (IMG submission 15846)
CGCAGCGGCTTCGCGGCGTTTCTTGATTATCCGTATGCGATCGACAACTACGATTCGTTGCCGTCGTTCCTGCTGCGCGGAAATCCAGCGTCGTACCATCGCTACTTCAAGGAGGCCGGCTTCGTCACCGAAAAAGGGCAGGTCGATTACACCGCGCCGCTCACGTCCGAAATCCTCGCGCGCTATCGCCGAATGGCCGAGGCGGCGGCTGCCGGCGGGGTTAAGATTCAAAGCTGGCGCGAGTACGGATTTCTGGCCGCGATCGACGCGTGGACCGACGTGACCAACGCGGCATTCGATCGTCATTGGGGATGGAATCCTGTGACGCGGGCCGAAGTGCGCCCGATGCTCACCTCGCTCTGGGAAACTCCCGTCGCCGACCTTTCGATGCTCGCGACCATCGACGGTGAGTGCGTCGGCGCCGTCTTCTCGGTGCCCGACCTCAGTCCCGCGCTTGCCCGCGTGCGCCGGGGTACTCGTCTCGACCCCGAACGCGGCGGCGGCACGCGCGGCGCGCTCATCAATATCGGAGTCCTCGAGCGCGCGCGCGGACGCGGTGTGGCGCTCGCGATGGCGGCGCGATCGTTCCTGGCGATGGCGCGTCGCAAGATGCGCTTTGCGGGCTACACGCTGGTCCTCGACGACAACTGGGCCTCGCGCCGCACCGCGCTCAGCCTGGGCGCGCACGTCACCGGCAACTTCGTGACCTATCGGCGAGATTTCTAGCGTTGCCGCGGCGCGGATGATTCTCGACAACGACGACGTGCGCATGTGGGAGTAATCGCTTTCGCCGGGAACCGTGCTATGGTGCGTGGAAGGTACGCATCGCGGTTTCATCAACGTCGGAACGGAACGCTATCGCCAAGTCGCTGTCGAGTTAAAGTGAGGCGGTCGAGTTAAAGTGATACTTTAGAATATGAAAAAACCGTACGGACTCCGCACGCCGCTGTCCGTCATCGCAGTCTTTTTCGCGCTGACATTGTTATTCACTCCCGCCCACGCACAGGTTAAGCCCGGCGACCGGATCACCGCCAAGAGTGCGGAGCAGGTCCGCGCGCTGGTCAGCCCGGGCACCTTCATCGCCGTCTCCCGCGGCATGGAGATGAACATTGTCGCGCCGAGCCACGTCACCTGGCCGCCGCCGTTCCAGGACGCGACCGAAAAATACTCGGGCCAGGTGCGCCTCGCCCCGGACCATCGCGAGCTGCTCGGCTACGTCGCGGGACAGCCGTTCCCGCTGCTCGATCCCAACGATCCTGAAGTCGCGACCAAGATCATGTGGAACCAGTACTTCAAGCCGATCTCGAGCGACGACTACGACTTGCGCTTNTTCGANTGCCAGGTNGCGAAGCAAAATCCCGGCGCCGANCAGTCGTTGATGACGCAGACCGAGGTCGGGCATCTGGCGGGTTACTCCGATATCGGACGCACTGAGGTCGAGCCGATGCCGGCCGATCCGGATTTCCAGACTACTGGCATCTGGTCGCGTGCCGCGGCGTACCCGACGCTTGCGCCCGCGGAAGATCGCGGCAGCGGCGCGATCCTTTATCGCTATTGGGACGCGAACAAGGGCGACGACACGTGGGCATTCCTGGCGGGAACGCGCCGCGTGCGCCGGGTGAATGAAGTGCTCTTGAGTTCTTCGCCGGGCCTTTCGACCTGGGACGCCGATCACGCCGGCGGATTCGGCGCTAAGCCGCAAGAGTACAACTTCAAATATCTCGGCGACAAAAACATGCTCGCGTGTGTGCACGCGCAGAACTCGCCCGCGCATCCATGCGCGACTGACGGCGGCGCGACCTCATGCGCCGACGATTGGGAGATGCGTCATCTGTACGTGGTCGAGGTGACGCCGCGTCCGGAAAGAATCCAGGGCGTGCTGCAGTCGAAGACGATCGTGTACGTCGATGGCGAGGGATGGTTCAATCCGTACGTCGACAGCTACGATCAGAAAGGCGAGCTGTGGAAGACGCAGATCTATCTGAATACATTTCGCGACCGTCCGGTGCCGGACGCGAAGATTGCGGTCTATCCCTTCAAGCGCGAGTTCATCGTCGCCGCCTCGAGCATCGACGTCCAATCCGGCGTCTCAACGACCTGCTATCTCCCCGGCCCCGATACGCCCGAGCGCGAATGCTGGTACATCAACATGGGCGCAGTGGACAAGAGCTTCTTCACAACCGAGGCCCTGACAAAAGCCGGCCACTAAGCGCGGCCTATTTGATCGCCAACGCGTTCGGCGGCGAGCCGACGCCTCCCGGGATGTTGAGCGGCGCCGAGGTCAGGAAAAAATCGTAGTCGCCATCAGCCGCGCAATCGTCCGCCAGCCCCTCGAGATTCCACATCTCGCCTATCGGCATCCCGAAGAACGCGAGCATGTGGAAATGCAGAAACTCCGCTTCCTCGCCCGCCGGCTTCGGCAGCGCCTCGAGCGCCGGCGAATCCGACGCGACCGCCGCCAGGTGATTGTTCCACAGCCATCGCGCGGTCCGCTCGCTGCCTTCGATTCCCGGCACGACGGTCTCCTTCGCCAGCTCCGCCTTAATCTCGTCACTCGCCGACAGGTAGAACTTCGTCCATCCGATGCGAACCAGCAGGATGTCGCCGGCACGCAGCTCGACGCCTTCATCTTCGAGCGCAGCCTGTACGTCTTCGAGCGGAATCGATTTGGCGGTGGTGAAATCGATCGACTTGCCGACCCGCTCATGGTAGCGCGCGACATCCGCGAGCACTCCGCGTCCCGCGATTCCGCGCCGCGCCAGGTTGTCGATCCCAAGACGCATCCCGCCGCGCCCGGTCATCTGATTGTCGGGGATGCCGTTGTAGGCGCCATGAATCGGATGCTTCACGTGCGCGAGCGCGTCCCATTGCGACGACGCTTGCGGATAGAAGTTGTCCAGGAAGTCGTCGAGCACGAATTCCGCATTCGGAAAAATCTTGACCGTGTGCGTATGCTTGCCGCGCGTGAACAGCGGCGGGTCGGGGATGTTGATCGGCAGATTGAGCGCGAACACTTTGCCGGTGCGAATCGACGAGGTCGCCGCTATCACGCGCTCGGGCGTCAGCAGATTGATGGTGCCGACTTCGTCGTCGTCGCCGAATACGCCCCACGCGGCACCCGCCGGCGCGCCCGCCCGCACCGGCAGCTCGTCGTAACTGGGGAGTTTGATTGGCGGAGAGATGGCATCGCGTACCGCGCGGGTCGCCCGCGCTGCGATTTCACCGACTTTTCGCACCGCCGCCCGTTCCATCCGTCCGATCGAGCTCTCGAGATCGACCGATGCGCGCGTGGTTGCAGTGACAACGTCGGCAACCTTGCGCCCGGAGATTTTCTTCGCCGGCTTCGCAGCCTTGACCGCAACCGCGCGCTTGACGGCTTTGGCGGCGGGCTTTTTTCGCTTTACCGCTTTCGGAGCGGCTTTTCGAGCCTTCGGTGCTGCTTTTTTCATTTTCTTTTTGGGCTTGGCCATCAGATTCTCCTGAAGTTCGCTCGATCGGATCGCATCTTTCTCTTAACAGACCGCTGGCTAATGGCAAGACTAACGGCGCGATTCGAATTTTCCACCCGTCAAATAACCGCGTTTCGGCCTTGAGGATGCATACCCGCGATGGTACTGTACGGGATTGCTCCTTGCTCCAACCTGGGGCTGCAATCCGTAAGGAGGACTGCCAAGCGCATGCGGCGCTACGAAACTATTTTTATTCTCCGTCCTGATTCGGGCGACCCCCAAATCAAGGAAGCCATCAAACGCTACGAGGGAATCATCGCCGCCGGTGCCGGCGAGATGATCGAAACCGAAGAATGGGGCTCGCGCGAACTCGCCTACAAGATCAAGGGTGAGCGCCGAGGCTTCTACGTTCGTCTCGACTACGTTTCGCCCGGCCCCGTCATGAACGAGGTCGAGCGCAACCTGCGCATCTCGGATGCGGTCCTGCGNTACCTNTCCGTCCTGGTTGACGACAATGCCGACGTGGCGAAGGCGCGNGAGGAACTCGAGGCGCGCAACCGCCGTATCGCCGAGGCCAAGGCCGCCCAGGAAGCGCGCGCAGCCGCCCTGATGGCCTCGCGCGAGGAACGGGTCGAGGAAACGCCCGACGCTCCCGAAGAGATAATGGAAGCGGCGGCCGAGGAAATCGCCGGGCCCGAAGGTGACCGGGAACCGGATTGAGCTCGAAGGCCGGTTGCTCGGCAAGCCCGAAGTTCGCATCACGCCCGCAGGCACGCCAATCCTCCGCTTCACGGTCGAATGCGGCGCGCCGGGCGAGGAACTCAGGCTCGGAATCGTGATGGCCGGTGAATCGGTGATGGAAGCAAAAGCGCTCCTGGAGCCGGGCCGGCAGGTTAAGGTGATCGGGAGAATGAGGGCGCTGAAGGGCAACTTGAAGACTGGCGGCGCGTTTGAAGTTGTCGCCGACGCGATTGAGTGAACTGAATAAAGACTGAAACTTTCACCAAGGAAATATTTTTAAGGAAGATAAATGGCTGACGAGGAAAGATCGGAAAGAGGCGGCGACCGGCCCCGTGAGGGCGGCGGCGGACGCTACGGCGGTCCGCGCCCCGGCGGCGACGACCGCGGCGAGGGCCGCACTGGCGAGGGTCGCGGCGGCGGCGGGATGCGTCGCGGGCGTCCGGGCGGACGCCGCAAGGTATGCCGCTTCTGCGCCGACAAGACACTCAAGGTCGATTACAAAGACGTGCGCACGCTCGGCAGCTTCATCACCGAGGGCGGTAAGATCGTGCCGAGCCGCACCTCGGGCAATTGCGCCAAGCATCAGCGCCAACTTGCGGTCGCGATCAAGCGCGCGCGCGTACTCGCGTTGCTGCCGTTCTCGACGCTCGGGGTCTAGCGGCGTAATCCAGTGACGCGCAAGGCGGTTATCGGGATGGTTCGTGCGGCCGCGTTGGCGGGGGCGTTCTTCCTCGCCGGCGGCGCGATACCGCTCATCGGCGGCATCCTGATGATGCTTGCGCCTGCGCCAATTCTCATCTACGCGGTCGGCCGTCCGAGTCCCAACCTGCGCGCGATTATCGCGGTGCTGCTCGCGACCGCATTCGTGGCGGCTCTGTGGGGACCTCTTGGCGGTCTGGCCTACTTCGTGTCGTTCGGTCTCGCGGCTGCAATCATGTGCTACATGCTGGAGCGGCGATCGTCCTTTGAAATGATCACCGCGGTCGGCGCGGGCGTGATGGTCGCGGTTTCGGTCGTCGTAGTGCTGGTGATGGTCGGCGGCCCCGACGCGCTCATCAAAACCGTCCACGACTCGCTTACCCAAATGGTGGTGCGCGGGCAGGACTTCAACAAACTGCTTGGGATGCCGGCGATTCCGCCCGACACGCAGGCGAGCGTCATTTCGCTCACGATGCAGTTGTCGCCGGCGTTCGCGCTGCTGATCGCGGCGAGCACGATGCTGCTAAATCTGCGCGTGTTCTGGCGATGGGCCGGGCCGCAGCGGCTGGCCTACAACCTGTTTGGCGATCTTTCGCGATGGTCGGCGCCGGAATGGATGGTGTGGCTGTTGCTGGCGAGCGGGTTCGGGCTGTTCATCCCGGTTCGGGCAATCAGCGATATCGCGCTCAACGGCTTCATCTGTATCGCAGCGGTTTATTTCTGCCAGGGACTGGCAATTATCGGATTCTATTTTCAATCGCTCGCGGTCCCGTCGATCGTGCGCGGCATAATCTATTTCGTCGTGTTCGCGCAGCCGTTTGTGGCTGCGCTGGTGGGCACTGCGGGTGTGTTCGATATGTGGATCGACTTCCGGCGGCTCAAGCCCCCGAGCCCCGAAGCGAACAACCTGGGTGATTTCTTCTAGGAGTGGGGCGGAAACACTTCGGTCAAGACAACGAGGCGGTATAGTCGATGAACGTGCAAGTCATACTCAACGAGGATCTTCCCAACTTGGGAAGGACCGGCGACGTGGTCAAGGTCCGCGCCGGCTACGCGCGCAACTACCTGTTGCCGCGCAAGCTCGCGGTCGAAGCGGATCAGAAGAATATCCGCGCCTTCGAGCATCAGAAGCGCACCGCGGCCCGCCGCGGCGAGACCAAGCGGAACGACGCGCTCTCGCTCAAGGGCAAAATCGAGGCGCTCGTGCTGACTCTCCATGCCCGCGCCGGCGAAGAGGGCAAGCTCTTCGGCTCGGTGACCAATATCGATCTCGAACGTGCGCTCCGCGAGAACGGCCTCGACATCGAGCGCCGCAAAATTCACCTGCCCGAGCCCATCAAGCAGCTCGGAGATTTCACGGTGCCGGTCAAGCTCGATTCCGAGGTTGAAGCCAGCTTGAAGATTACCGTCGCGGCGCAAGCCGAATGAGGACTTGCCCGATATGATCAAACTCTACGACTTCCTGTCCTGCCCCTTCGGTCAAAAGGTCCGCATCGTGCTGGCCGAGAAGGCGCTGACCTACGACCTCATCAATGTCGATTTGACCCAGCACGAAAATCGCAAGCCCGATTTCGTGCGCCTGAACCCCTTCGGACGGGTGCCGGTGCTGGTCGATGACGACACGACGATTTACGACTCGACTATCATCAACGAGTACCTCGACGACGAGTATCCAGAGCCGCCGGTGCTGCCGCCGGTGGGTTCCAGTGCGATGCGCTCGCGCGCGCGGTCGTTCGAGGATTTCGCCGACACCTCGTTCACGCCGCCGGTTGGCCAGCTCATCGCCGAGGTTTCCAAGCCCGAAGGCGACCGCGACCAGGCTCGCGTTCAGCGGCTCCATCAATCGGTCGAGCGAGTGCTCGACTACCTGAACCACGAATTGCAGGGCAACAATTTTCTGGCCGGTGAGTTTTCGGTCGCCGACATCGGATTTGCGCCGCGGATGCTCATCCTGAACGAAATCGGAATCGACGTGATGGGCAACAACCGCAACAACATCGACGCCTGGATCAAGCGGATGATGGAGCGCCCAAGCATCCGCAACCTGCAAGGAGTTGCCGCCGTGCCGGTCGCCGGCGGCTGATCGACGTACTGGGGAACTACTTTCCTGAAAAGAAAAAACGCGCGCGCCGTCCGGGTTTCCGGACGGCGCGCGCGGTACTGATGAAGCTACGGATCTGGTGACGGCCGACCTAGATTAGATGATCCGCGGCCACGTTAATAGCGGGAATCTGCTCCCATTTCGTCTTCATCGCTACGAGTCGGGCCGATGCCGGTTGGTCGGAACAACAGCTTTGCGGCGAAGAGCTTTTCGCTGATTCGGCCTTGGGATTTCAACTGGCCGCCATGACGCTTGCAGTGCGGACACGGCATCGTGCCGCCCAGCAGGCTGGCGTTCTGAGGTGTAATCCTGAGGTCGAATTTGAATCCGCATCCGGGATTCTGACATATGGTGCGGTAAACGATTCCAGGGATGCTGGAGCTTTTGGTTTCATGTCGGCTGAGTGCTGTTTCCATTTTGTTTATCCTCCGCTCCCGCGCCACCGCGTGAGAGGCTGTATCCGATTAAAGTAACCACGACTAGCAACTTAGACGTAAGATCTTCTAGGAAGTTTCAAGCAAATGGTGTGCCTCGGGATACAATTGGCGGCAGACAGCAAAATCGAGTAAAATCAAGCTGAATTTGCCGTGGCGCATCCTCTTCTTCTGAACGACTCTGGCGATAACCCGGAAATTCCTGCGGTACCTGCTACAATCCGCCGATTTCGCGAAGAAACCTGTGCCTTGGTGCCGGACGAAGATGGACTTTTCGATGATACCGCGAGACACCTATACTTGGCGGGCTAATTTCGCTGAACTTGGTTATGAAATGACGATTCGAGCCCTTTTGTCCAAATGAGAACACTGGCGCTAGTGATGGCGGGAGGGCAGGGCACCCGGCTGCATCCACTGACCCGGGATCGCGCCAAACCCGCCGTCCCGTTCGGCGGCAAATACCGCATCATAGATTTCGTGCTCTCCAACCTGGTCAATTCGGGCATTTACGCGATCTACGTGCTGGTGCAATGGCGATCGCAATCGCTGATCGAGCATCTCAAGGACGGATGGCAATTCGGCGGGATGCTGCCGGATCACTTCGTCATCCCGGTGCCGGCGCAAATGCGGATGGGCGAGTTGTGGTATCAGGGTACGGCGGACGCGATTTTTCAGAATCTCAATCTTATCGACGACACCAAGCCGGACCTGGTCGCAGTTTTCGGCGCGGACCATATCTACCGGATGGACATCCAGCACATGATCGAATTTCACATGGAGCGTAAGGCGGCGGTCACGGTCGCGACGCTGCCCGTATCGGTCGACGAGGCGGATCAATTCGGGATAGTGCAGGTCGATTCGGGGCTGCGCGTTTCAGGCTTTGTCGAGAAGCCCAACAATCCGCCGCAGATGCCCGGGGCGCCGGGACGGTCGCTGGCGTCGATGGGTAATTACCTGTTCAGTCCCGAAGTGCTGCGCGAGGCGTTGATCGAGGACTCGATTCGCGAAGACAGTAATCACGACTTCGGCCGCGACCTGATTCCCGCGCTGATCAACCGCGTGCCGGTTTACGCGTACAACTTCATGACCAATCGGATTCGCGGCGACTCGGAGGTCAATCTGAGTTACTGGCGCGACGTCGGGACGCTCGATGCATACTACGAAGCCAACATGGACCTGCGCGACACGCGCCCGCATCTGAACCTGTACAATCCGTACTGGCCGCTGCGGACCGCGTACTACGATCAGCCGCCGGCGAAATTCGTGTTTGACGAGAACGGACGGCGCGGGCTGGCGCTGCATTCGGTGATCGGCGAGGGATGTATCGTTTCGGGCGGCGCGGTTCGCAATTCGGTGCTCGGGCGATCGGTGACCGTGCATTCGTACAGCGTGGTCGAGGATTCGGTCATCATGGACTACGCGGAAATTGGGCGGCACGCGAAAATCCGGCGCGCGATCATCGACAAGAACGTGTACGTTCCCGAAGGCGAAGAGATAGGATACGACCTCGAGCGCGACCGGCAGCGATTCTTCGTCACCGACTCGGGCCTGGTCGTCATCCCCAAGGGCCCCAAGCGCGAACGCTCGGTATTGTAGATGGCACAAGCTTCTCCGTCAGCACGACCCACATCTGCTCCCCACGGCGCGCAGGATTTGACCGGCGACGTATTGAAGCGTGGCGCGCTCACGGCCGACGGGAAGCATGAGCCGGTCTTTCCGCTGTCGAACGGAGCCCCCAAGAGCACGCGCATCCAGCTCGGCATCAAGGATCGGCTCATTTTCTGGATACTGGTCGCGGTGCTCCATGCGTTCAGCCTGCTGCCGGACTTCGTCCTCTACAAGTTGGGAATCGCGTGCGCTTTGATCTTCCATCGCTTCGACCATCGTCACCGGCAAATTGGAATTCGTAATCTCGAAATCGCGTTCCCCGAAAAGAGCGCGGCCGAGCGCGCGCACATCCTGCGCGCGTCGTACATCAACCTGGGCCGCTGTGGTGCCGAGTACGTGCGGCTCGGTGGATTCTTCTACCGCCGGCTGGAACGGCGCGTCACCTACAATCGCCTCGACATCTGGAACAAAGTCCATCCGAAGTACCCCGGCAAGGGCGCGTTGATCCTGACCGCCCATTTCGGCGGCTTCGAGCTGCTGCCCGCGGGCCACGCGCTGCACGGATTCCAGATAGGGCTGGTGCATCATACGCAGCGCTTCCTGGCGGGCGACGACCTGGTGTCGTTCATCCGCGAGCGCGCGGGCGTACAAATAATCCGCAAGCATACGGCGGCGCGCGAGATGCTCCGCTCGCTCAAGCGCGGCGAGATCATTGGCATCCCGCTCGATCAGAACGCCAAGCGTTCCGAGGCAATCTGGGTCCCATTTTTCGGCGAGCTGGCCGCAACCCCGAGCGGCTTCGATCGCCTCGCGATGATGGCGGGCGCGCCGGTCGTCCCGGTCTTCATCGTTCGTCAGCCCGACGGCGTTAGCCACGTAATAGAAATCTTCGAAGAAATCCCGCAACAACGCACCGGCGACCGCAACGCCGACACGCTGGTGAATACCGCCCGCTACCAAAAAGCCATCGAAGAGATGGTCCGAAAATACCCCGAGCAATGGCTCTGGACCCACCGCCGCTACCGCACCAGGCCAGTAAGAGGCACGCCGTCGCTTTACGCGTAGCAGAACGTTCCGAAGATGCCTTCTCTTCGGTTCCCCTTCGCGCGGGGGAAGGGGTTTAGGGGTTAGGTTCCTCGAGTTGCTCGCTTCGTCAGGGTGACAGATGAGTCGCGCATTGCGCGCTTGCTTTCTGCACGCCGGTGACG
>JGI12635J15846_10006239_pt1 | contig 10239 bp, 9 predicted proteins | sample BlaSpr_A8_OM2_M2_FD_15846 | JGI IMG/M metagenome (IMG submission 15846)
GTCGAGTCGGCCGAGAAAGCCCCTCACCCCAACCCTCTCCCCGCGAAGTGCGGGGAGAGGGAGGAATATCCCTCACCGCCTCGTCTCGCGGCAGCCGGCGGCTTCGGCTTCTTCCACCGAGCAGAACCAGCGCGTGCCTTTGCTGATCTTCATCTTGATCTGCGCATACCAGCGGCTGGTCGGCTTGTGGTAGATGCATTCGCCGGCGCCGTTGACATTGCCCTTGATGGTGCAGTCGGGCGAGGGCGCGACCGATCCGGAGGCGGATGCCAATAGCGTCGCATGGGCGTTGGCCGGCGCCTGCACCGCGCCGAGGATGGTCGTCTTCTTGTTGCGGACGCGCCAGTCCCATGGCGCGATGAACGCGCCCTGCCACATCCCGGCCTTGGCTTCGCGGGCGGCCTTTTCGTCGGCGTCGTAGTCGTGCGAGAACCGCACATAGGACAGCGCCCAGCCGTTTCGCACCATCCATTGCTGGATGTCCTCGCCGTCGACCTCGCAGCGCGCGATCTGCCGGCCGCGGCGATCGGTCCGCAGCACGTGACAGGTCCAGTTCTTGCCGTCGGTATGCTTTGTCAGTTCGTCGCGCGCCGCCGCGCCGCAGGTCCAGCGCTCGCCTGTATTGTTGAGGCAGAGCTGATCCACCGAGGGCGCGTCGATGCCGCCGAGGCGGATCCGGCTGGATCCGATCACGACATGATCGCCCTCGCGGACCTTGGCGGTACCGGTGATGTCGGCGGCCTGCGCGATCGCCGGCAGCAGCAGCAGCGCGACGGCAAGCGGAAATTTCATGGGCATGGAAAAAGGCCGTGTTTCAAAATGTGCTGGGTTCACCATGGCCGGCGATTGTGGTTTGGATTGGGCCGCTGTGCCAGCGCGCCGCTGTCAACTTAACGCGATGGGGCGAACCAAAAACCCACAACGGTCATCGCCCGGCTTGACCGGGCGACCCAGTATTCCAGAGGCGCCTGTGCTTAATCGAGAAGCCGCGGCGTACTGGATACCCCGCTTTCGCGGGGTATGACGAGTGATGGGTGTTCCTAGCCCCCCACCCCTGACATCATCGCCCGCCGCGCCAGCGACAGGCCCATCAGCACGAAGGCTGACGTCACCTCGGGGCCGCCCACTAAAATCCGCGTCGGGGTCTTCATCTTGTTCCACTCATAGGCCTTGAACGGCCCGCGGCGGCCGCCTTCGCCGATGCTGGCGAGGATGCAATCCAGCGCCGGCGTGAAGGTCGCAACCTCCGCCCCGAGATGGGCGAGCGCGATCAGCGCCAGCGCGGCGTCGAAGGCGTTCATCTCGCAGGCGATCAGCTCGGTCTGTACATAGGCCAGCACCCTGGCCCGGATGAAGGCGAAGGCGCCGTCGGGGTCGATCGCGGCGCGGGCGGCCGGCGGCAGCGCGATGAACGCGGCGTAGCAGCGGCCGAAATAGGCGCAATAGAGCTCCGGCAGATAGTAGATGTGCGAGCGCGGATCGGCGAACGCGCCGCTCGCGGCGAGCCTTCTCTGGAAGCCGATGATGCGCCTGATGGTGTCGAGCCGCTGCGGCGTCTCGATGATCTTCCAGCGCGCCAGATTGCGGAAGCTGACCTCGAGGATGTCGAGATTGAGCGTCGGATCGAGGTCATTGCCGAACGGACGTTCGCCGGCGCGGTTGTCGATCCAGGTCGCGACCCCGCCTTCGTAGTCGATGTTGTCGTTGATCGGCACCGTCACCAGCGGCTCGTTGACGCCGCCGCGCACCTGATAGCCGGCATAGAAGTCGAGCAGCGGCTGCTCGAGGATCGGGTCGGTGGAACCGGCTTGCGTCGCCGCGGAGAACGAGCACGCCGTGGTGTCGCAATCCGGCACGTAGACGCCAAAACCCAGATCCTGCTTGATCTGCGCGAAGAACCGCGAAAACCGTGGATGCGGCAGCGGCGCCAGCGCGGTGATGACATTGACCAACGAGCCGTCCTGCGCGCGCACTTCCTCGCGGCTGGTGACGAGGCAAAACTCCACCATCGCCGCGATCGTTCGCCGCGCCGCCGCGGTCTGCTCGGCCGACGCCAGCCCGGTCTCGATAAAACCCAGCAGCGCCTCGGTGAAGAAGGCGTCGTAATAGGCCGAGCGGTGGCGGATCTGCATCGGCTGCCCCATCGGCTCGGCGACGCCGCGCCAGGGCGGGTTGATCAGCGCGCGCGCCGGCGAGCGCGAGATGAAGATCCGCGCCAGGTTGAACAAGAGCGTCGAGTTCTTGTAGCCGCGCGAGTTCAGCCCGGTCAGCGCCATCAGCAGTTCACGGCCGCGCAGGTCGGGATCGCCGATCAGGTTGAAGGCGGCATAGGTCGGGATGAAACCATTCCGCGAAAACGAACGCAGCAAATGCGCGCCGCAGCTCCGGATCACCGGCTCGATCTCGGCGACCGACGGCGGCGCGTGCCCGTTCGCCATTGGCTTGGGTTGGGGGTGCCGCAGGTCGATCGTATCCAGCAGCGCCGCGACGGGAGCGCCGATCGCGGCCCAGTCCGGCGCGGCGTCGTCGCGGGCATGGGTCAGCGCCTCGCGCAGCCGTTGTAGCCGCGGTTCCTCGCGCAATTCGGCAAGCCCGGTCCGGCGCAACAGCGGCCGCAGCGCCGGATTGCCCAGCGCGGTTCGGTAGAATTTGGTCAGATGCGGGTCGCCGCCATGGCCGTTCAGCAGCAGGGGGTCGCAGACGTCGTACAGCGACGGGCCATCCTTGCCGGCCGTCAGCGCGCGGTAGGTGGCGCCGGCAATCTGCTGAAAACCCATGAAGTGACTTTCCGTGCGCGTTGTTCGCACGTTCCCCGGAACCCCGCCGCCCAAGTGCTTGAAACTCAAGTGCCTGAAAGTTGGCACGAACCCCCAAAAAACACAAAAGGGCGTTCCAATGTGACGGGAGTCACGCAACTGGAACCCGCTTTTCCGGCATATTGGTGGCGCCCTCGGGAACCGGGCAGGCCGCTTAAGTTCCGCTCCCGTCGAGGGAAATCAGGGAATGCCAGCCCTGCTTGTGGGCGGGTCCCGTCATACGTCAATATGGTTGCCGGATTTGCCCCGACCGGTTAAACCTTAGTTTGTTGCGGTGCCGCAAATTGAGCATAATTGGACGCCACACCGTCCGGCACCCCCTGAAACCTGAACGTCCCGGGCGCGACTAACTTCTCGCGCGCTCGACGGTGACGGGGCAAGACGCTGAAGAACAAGATGCCGAAGGAAACGAGACCCACGATGAATTTGAGGCAGCTCCGCATTTCCCGCCGCTCGATCGCCATTGCCGCCGCCCTGGTCGGCACGGCGTCGCTGGTGATTGGCGCGCATGCCGCGCTGAACAAGCGGACGCTCGATGCCGCCAAGGCGGTCGCCGCCGAGCAGTCGGCGGACGCCTTCAAGCACCCCGCGCGGGTCGCGCTGGTGATCGGCAACGGCAACTATCCGGATTCCAACGCGCCCCTGGCGCAGCCGATCAACGACGCCCGCGCGCTGACGGCGGCACTGCGCCGCAACGGTTTTGACGTCGACGTGGTGGAAGACGCCACCAAAGACGACATGGACCGCGCGGTGGCGCGGCTGAAAGCCAAGGTCAAGCCGGACTCGGTGGTGATGCTGTTCTTCGGCGGCTACGGCATCCAGGCCGGCCCCGAGAGCTACATGATCCCGGTCGATGCCGCGATCTGGAAGGAAAGCGACGTCCGCCGCAACGCGATCTCGGTCGAATCCGTGCTGGAGGCGATGAAGGAGCAGGGCGCCTGCGCCAAGCTGGTGGTGATCGACGCCTCGCGCCGCAACCCCTATGAGCGTCGCTTCCGCGCCTACTCCCATGGGCTCGCCCCGATCAGTTCGCCCGACAACGCCCTGATCCTGACCTCGGCGACGCCGGGCAAGGTCGCCGACGACGGCAACGGCGAGCACAGCGTGCTGGTGTCGGAGCTGTTGAACAATCTCAATGTCCAGGCAGCGCTCGCCGAGACCATCTTCAACAAGACCCGCGTCGCCATCTCCCGCGCCTCCGACGGCGAGCAGGTGCCGACCGTCTCGTCCTCGCTGTTCGAAGAAGTCCGCCTCGGCGACGCCGCCGCCACCAACGCCGGCGGCTGACACGCCCCGTCATTCCGGGGCGCGTCGAAGACGCGAACCCGGAATCTCGAGATTCCGGGTCTGGTCCTTCGGACCATCCCGGAATGACAGAGGTTGAGTTTCCCCTACTTCTCCGCGCTTGCGGTCACCGCCTGCACCGGGTCGCCCTCGCGGAGCAGCGCGCCGGCGCGGGCCACGACGATGTCGCCTTCCAGCAGGCCCCTCGTGATTTCGACCTGGCCGCCGGACATCAGCCCGACATCGACGCCGCGGGTCTCGATCCGCCCGCGCCGCACCACCTGCACCACGGTGCCGGCCGAGCCATAGAGGATGGCGGTGAGGGGGACGGCGACGTTGCAGCTTTGCCCGGTCTTGATCATCGCGCGCCCGGAGGAATTCAGCAGCAGCCTTTTTCCGGAGATCCCGATGAAGACCTGGCCGAGCTGGCTGTTGGGCTCGACCGTCGGCGCGATCCGCCGCACCCTGCCGTCGACCTCGCCGGCGCCGACGATCCTGATCCGCGCGGTCTGGTTGACCGCGACCCGGGCGATGCTCTGGGTCGGCACCAGGCCGACTAGGTCGAATTCGTTGCGCGCGATGATCGAGAACAGCGGCTCGCCCTTGCCGCCGGCGATCGCGCCGATCACCGCCGAGGACTGCGAGATCAGCCCGGCCACCGGCGCCTGCACCACCTGCTGGCCGCCATCGGGTATCGTCAGCCGGGCCAGCGTTTGGCCTGCAGTGACGGTATCGCCGGCCTCGGCGAGGATTTCCGAAACCTTCAGCCCCTGCCGTTCAGGGCGCACCGCGGTCTCCTCCCGCGCGATCACCGTCCCCGTCGCCTCGACGATATCCCCGAAGCAGGCCTTTGCCGCCTTCAGCACCGTGACGGAAGCGCCCTTGGGGGCGTCGGATTCGTCCGCGGCGAGGGCGGGGGTGGCCGACGCGAGGGCAAGGAGGGTGGCGAGGGCTGGGAAGAGCCAGTTTCGCGAGGGGCCGAGTGCGGGGAAAGGAGGCATCGGGATTCCTGTTCCGGGTTTTGGGGCTATTGATATCAGGAGGGGGACGACGGAGCCAAGCGGCAACTGGCAGTTCATGTTTTCTTCTTTGATAATATTCGGCGCGGCGAAGCCCTGGCACGGCGACTCGAAATCTCCTTGAATGATCTGCCTGATTGAAGCCACGCAGCTATTTTTCCAGCTACAGCCTCTGGGCCCTCATCCTTGACTGAACATTCCCAGACGATGGCTACCTTCCAGCCCAGCTTCCGCAAGGCTTCAAGGTTTCGCTTGTCCCGCTTTACCGTCTCACCGAACTTCAACTTCCAGAAGCGCCTGTTGGATGCGGGTGTAGTGCAAAACAGGCAACGTTCATGCCTATGCCAAAAGCAGCCGTGCACCTCGACTATGGCGGAGTATCTTCGCAGCACAATATCCGGACGTCCAGGAAGCCCAGCTACATGAAGGCGATACCGCAGCCCCCCGCGGTGCAGCGCACGCCTAAGGTCCAACTCGGGTTTGGTGTCTTTTCCCCGTATCCCCGCCATCATCCGGGATCGGGTTACTCTGTCGACAACGTCGATCATTCGAACTTTTCCTGGCGTCCGCTGATGGTTTGTTCAAATATGGTTCTAGCCGTGCGAGAAGACTAAATGCCCACCGAATTCGCTATTGTCGATTTGTTTGCAGGCCCCGGCGGGCTGGCGGAAGGCTTTTCTAGCATACGCAGCAACGACGGTTCGCGGCCTTTTCAAATTGCATTTTCAGTGGAAAAGGAAGCGTCAGCATTCGAGACTCTTCAGTTTCGGAGTTTTTTTCGCCAGTTCGACGGTTCGGCCCCTGCCGACTACTACCGTTTTCTCAACGGCGAAATTTCCGAACCCGATTGGAAGTCGCTGTTTCCAATTGAATGGGAGCATGCCTGCCTTGAGACAGCGATGCTGGAGCTAGGCTCAAGTTCGGCAGCCAAAGAAATCGATGCGCGACTCAAGGCGATAAAAAAAAGTTATGGCCGCGACGTCATTCTGATCGGTGGGCCTCCGTGCCAAGCCTATTCCCTTGTTGGAAGGGCGCGCAACAAGGGAACTCTAGGTTACGAAGCAAGTAAGGACCATCGGCATTTTCTGTACAAGGAATACATCAGACAATCGACGAGATTACCGCGCGTGCTCGCGAGCTCGCCCCACTCGTCGGATACGGTGGCAACATCGCAGAAGTCGTCGATGAAGCATTGCTCAACATCGAAATCCGGATGGGAATCGGACATTCGCTCGTCGATTCCGCCGCCGATCATGATCCGGAGTGGCCGAATAAGCGCGAGATCGACTGGTCCTACACCAGGAATTATTCGAGATTTCTGCGCGAAGAAGGCTGGAACCCCACGGTCGTTACTTCTCTTGAGATCGTGACCGAACGGATAGTTTCGCTTCTTCAGGATCCTCTCGGCCAGGGAAGCTGGGATCGGCGTGGCCTTGTCATCGGCCATGTCCAGTCTGGAAAGACTGCTAACTATTTAGGCTTAGTTGCTCGCGCGGCGGACGCAGGTTTTCGGTTCATAGTCATCGTCGCCGGCATTCATAACAATCTTCGCCGACAGACGCAGGAACGCGTCGACAGCGGGTTTGTTGGCTGGACAAGCGATCCTCAGTCCAGAATTCGCACAGGGGTCGGAAAATTCCATGGTCACTCACGACCCGTCGTCCTGACAAACGTGCTATCCGACTTTACAAAACAGAACGCCCAACAGCTTCAGGCGAGCCTAGGCGACTGGAGTAAGCCTGTCGTCGTCGTAATCAAGAAGAACGTATCGACGCTCGGGCAAATCCATTCATGGCTCAAAGATTTCAACCTGCAATCCGGCGAAAGCCAGATCGCAGGCGCGCCCATGCTTTTCATCGACGACGAAGCAGACAACGCTTCGGTCAACACGAGCAAGCCTGATCTCGATCCCACGAAGACGAATGGGCTCATTCGAGAGATTCTCGCGCTTTTTCGCAAGAGCTGCTACGTCGGCTATACGGCAACTCCGTTCGCGAACATCTTTATCAATCCAGCAGCTTACGATGACCGGACGAGGGAGGATCTTTTTCCTCGTGACTTCATTTATTGTCTTGATGCGCCAAACAATTACTTCGGCGCAGAAACAATTTTTTTGGAAGATGACGGTGAGGCGAAGCACATCCGCAAGATTGGAGATGCGGAAGATATACTCCCTCTTAAGCACAAGAAGGACATTGCGCTAACAGATCTTCCAAAATCACTGAAGCAGGCAATACAGACGTTTTTGCTGACACGGGCAATTAGAAATGTACGCGGTCAGAGGCTCAAGCACTGCTCGATGCTGATCAACGTTTCGCGATTCGTGGATGTTCAGAAGAATGTTCGGGTCCTTGTGCACTCATACCTTGAGACACTGAGGAATGCGATCCGCGCCAATTATGCCTTGCCCGGCAGTATCTCCGTTAAAAATGCTTACATAGCATCCCTCAAAGATTTGTTCGACGTCGAGCATTTCAACGGACCGGAAAGCTGGGAAGAGGTACGGGCCGAGCTCGACAACGCAATTGGCAGCATCAAAACTCTGGTGGTCAACAGTTCGAAGAGCGACGAGCCTCTCGACTATGCGGCATATTCAATGCGAGGGGAGGCACTCAACGCTATTGCCGTTGGAGGACTTAGTCTTTCGCGAGGCTTGACGATCGAAGGGCTGACGGTATGGTCGCATTAATCTGTATCTCCTTTCCGAGCGCCGTCTGAGCGATCAGTTCAAGAAACACGAGATTAGCAATCAAATTGGGGGGATGCCGATTGCTTTTCATATCTGGGACGTGTCTCGCCTCCATCGCCTGCGGACATCGAAGGGCGCGAAGGAGCCGATTAACATCGATCTGGTTGAGATGTGGGGAAAGGGAATTCTCTGCCTTCCCGCCCACCTGAACACCGCGGAATATCACTCATTTCTTCTCGTTATGCCTGGAAAGCTGATTGCCGATCTTTACGCACGATATAGCTCACGGCTTTTGGAGCAAAACGTCAGATCGTTCTTGCAGGCACGCGCCGCAGTGAACAAGGGAATTCGGGAAACGATATTGAACGATCCAAAGATGTTCTTCGCATACAATAATGGAATTACTGCCACGGCAGCAAGCGTTACTGTGAAGGAGGCTGACGACGGCTTGCGGATGACTGGCATCGAAGATTTTCAAATCGTAAACGGCGGGCAGACAACGGCCTCGCTTTTTCATACGCGGAGGAAGGATAAGGCCAACCTCGATAATGTCTTTGTTCAAGTGAAACTGTCAATTGTGAGTCCAGAGCTGTCCGAAACGGTCGTCCCTAAGATTTCAGAGTATGCCAATACGCAAAATCGCGTGAACGCCGCTGACTTTTTTTCCAATCATCCATTTCACGTTCGCATGGAAGAGATTTCGCGGCGAATGTGGGCGCCGGCTGCGGACGGCGGCCAGCGAGAGACTAAATGGTTTTACGAGCGAGCGAGAGGACAGTTCGCCGATGCACAGGCCAAACTGACAGCAGGTGAGACGCGAAGATTTCTGGCGGAGTATCCGAAAAACCAGATGTTTACGAAGACGGATTTGGCCAAGTACGAAAATGTCTGGGACGAGAATCCCCGTTTCGTAAATCTCGGAGCTCAGAAGAATTTCTCGAGGTATGCGGAACGGATTAGCGAGGAATGGAAGGAGGATGCCGATCGGTTCGGAGACGATTATTACAGGCGCGTGATAGCGCGGGCGATTGTCTTCAAACGGGCAGAAAAAATTATCTCAGAACAGCGGTGGTATGCCGGGGGCTATCGAGCGAACATCGTTGCCTATTCGATCGCGCTCATTGGATTTTGCATTGCCGAGGAGCGAAAATCGCTCGACTTTCAGAAGATCTGGCAGCGCCAGGGCGTTGATCCGTTTCTTTACGACGCGATTGGTCGTGTTGGTCGATTGGTTCAAGACGACTTAACGTCCCCACCCGAGAAGACTTCAAACATTTCTGAGTGGGCGAAGCGGGATGCGTGTTGGCAACGGCTGATGTCTAGGCGACCCGAGGTCGAAAAGCTACTCAAGCCAGGATTTGCCGCTAATCTTATGACTCTTGATCCCCCGCATAAAACTCCCGCAACGTTGTTGAGGAAAAGAGATAGTTCCGTCGCGGAGATTGAGGCATAGGGGGTCACGCCGCGGCTGTCAGAGGTCGCGCGCGTTCAATCCGTTTGCGTTGGCGCGGGGAATGCATCGCTTCCCACAGGTCGCTTCGCCGCTGCACATTAGGCCAGAAATCCGGGCTGTTGCCGAACACGCGCCGGCGTTGCCGGTCAAATTGACCGGCATGCGCACTGCTTGATATATATCAAAGATATCGACCAAACATCGAAGGAGGCGGATCATGACTTCAACCGCCAAATTGTTTATGCACGGCCGCAGCCAGGCCGTGCGCCTGCCCAAGGAATTCCGTTTCGAGGGCAGCGAGGTGCGCGTCAGCAAGGTCGGCGACAAGGTCATTCTCGAACCGACTGAGAAGAAACCGTTCGACCCCGCGGCGTGGCGCGCGGGGCTCGAGCAATACCGGGATATTCCGTTCATGGAGGACGGCCGCGATCAGGGCAGAAATTCTGAAGGAGGCGGATCATGAGTGCTACCGCCAAATTGTTCATGCACGGCCGCAGCCAGGCCGTGCGCCTGCCCAAGGAATTCCGCTTCGAGGGCAGCGAGGTACGCGTCAGCAAGGTCGGCGACAAGGTCATTCTTGAGCCGCTGAAGAAGAAGCCGCCCATCGATATCGAGGCATGGTTCGCACGTCTCGATGAACTCGGCGCGCGTGACTTCCTGCCCGACGGTATTCCTGACGATCCGCCGGATTGAAAGCGGGCCGTAGAGCGCTCGCCGAGCGCGATCCGGCCGAATATTTTTCTAATTGCTGCCGAAAGCACTGCCGGTTTCATTGCGCCAAAAATCTAATTTCTTCAGCCAAATCAAGCTGATTTGGGTTGTCCAGTCCTTTCTGCAAAAATATTTCTGTTTTCCAGAATCAAAATCGTCCCTATATTCGCTTCGTCCCGTCCCACCGAGGGGCGTTGCGCAACGTCACGAAACGCGGGGCGGGATGCGGTGGACGCTGGTAGTGCCGGTGACGAACGGCGCGAAAGC
>JGI12635J15846_10006240_pt1 | contig 10239 bp, 14 predicted proteins | sample BlaSpr_A8_OM2_M2_FD_15846 | JGI IMG/M metagenome (IMG submission 15846)
GCGCTCTCAGCCTGCAATACTGGTGTCGGCCCGGTGGGCGAGGCTGGCGTGGCGAATCTCGTCAACGCCTTCATCGAAGCAGGCGCCGACTCTGTCGTGTCTACGCTCTGGGAGCTAGAGGATCACGCCACCGAACATCTGATGACCATGTTCTATTCCCAGCTCGCCCGACACACCCGCAAGGTTGATGCTCTCCGGACGGCGCAGTTGGATCTCCTGAATCAAGGCCTCCCCCCTTATTTCTGGGCCAGTTTTCAGATCGTCGGAGATCCTGACGGCACCTTGTGATATCTCGGGCCGTATCCGTCCATTTATCCGAAGTGGCGTTTTACGTCCAGGTGGACTGGATTTGTAAACACTAGCCGACTCTCCTATATAAGGAAGGGCCCGAACTCTCCAGCCTGCTTTGGTGCCAGCATCCGGTTGCCTCTCCGGAGCTTGTTCGCCTTGGTCTTGACGGAACAGGCCGGAACCTGCCGGCGGCCGATGAGGTCTCCGCATGAATCCGACGTCCCTGGTCCCGGTGACCCAGCCCGGGGATCTGCGGCAGGACCGCGTCGGGCAGCTGGTCAAGCGTGTATTGGACGGTATCGCCTCGGACGAAACACGCCGCGCCTACAGCCACGCGCTCGAAATGGTCCTGGCATTTTGCGACCGGGAAGGGAATCCGACGCTCTCAGCTGAGCTGATCGCGAGCTACCGGGTCTCACTTATCGGGGAAGGGAAGTCGTCCTCCACCGTGGGGGTCCACCTGGCGGCCATCAAAGCTCTGACCAAGGCGGCGGTCCTCGCCGGGTTGATGGCGGCAGAAACCGCCGCTTCGATCAACGATGTGAAAGGTGCGCCGCGGCGTGGGAACCGCATCGGCAACTGGCTCACCCGGGAGCAGGCGCAGGAACTGCTTTCGCTGCCCGACCGGGAGAGCCTCAAAGGCAAACGCGACTATGCCATCCTGGCTCTGCTCCTCGGTTGTGGGTTGCGCCGGACGGAGCTGGTCTCCGAGGTGAAGATCGGCGCTATCGCCCAGCGGGAGAACCGCTGGGTTCTGGTCGACATCACGGGAAAGGGAAACCGCGTTCGCTCGGTTGCCGTCCCCGTTTGGGTCAAAGCAGCGATCGACGCGTGGGCCACCGCAGCCGGCATTACCGAAGGGAAGATCTTTCGCGCGGTGCGCAAGGGCGGCAAAATGTGGGGCCAGGATCTTACGCCAGGCGCAGTGCTGCAGACCGTTCAGCAGTACGCACGCGCCATGGGTCTCGAAAAGCTGGCGCCGCATGACATGCGCCGCACCTGTGCCAAGCTCTGCCGCAAGCGTGGCGGTGATCTCGAGCAAATAAAATTCCTGCTCGGCCACGCGTCGATTCAGACCACCGAGCGGTATTTGGGTGCGGAGCAGGACTTCGTCTCTGCCGTGAATGACAACCTGGGCCTAGATCGGAATTAGCGGCTCCATGCTGGAAGGCCGTCGAATTTTGCCTTTCTGCGTAGCGACCGGTTGTCATCGGAGCATCGGAGCATGTCATGACAGATAGAGCCGTGACGTCATGGGCGTAAGTTATTAAGTTTTTAATTGTTTTAATGCCCACGCGCTGTCGCCGTCAATGATCGGTGGAGCCTCCGAGCGGCACGGCTTCTTCCGTTCGCTTATGGACGAGGATTCTTCGCTGCCGGCCGAATTACAGGTAGAAGGGAAGCTCTGTATGAGCTTTGACTATGATTGAACGGTGAATAGACCTGCCGAACCGGATGCTGGGGCACTTGTACCCGAGAGGGATGATGAGGACTTTTTTGAAGTCATCCGTCTCATCGCTGCGTCGCGCGAGAAAGCCTACCAGGCCGTGAACACGGCTTTGATAGATCTCTATTGGCAGGTCGGTTCCATGATCAGCGGCAAGATAAAGGCTGCGGAATGGGGAGACGGGGTTGTGGATCGCTTGGCAGAGTTTATCGCCCGGCGTGAACCTGGTCTTCGCGGCTTCACCCGACGTAACCTGTTCAGAATGAGAAGCTTCTTCGACGCTTACGAAGATGACCTAAAAGTGCGGCCACTGGTGGCACAATTGCCGTGGTCCCATCACATCGTCATCCTGGAGCAAAGCAAACGGCCCGAAGAGCGTGAGTTCTACGTTCGGTTCGCTATACAGGAGAGATGGAGCAAGAGGGAGTTGGAACGTCAGTTCAAGACTGCCTTGTTTGAGCGAACTGTCCTGCACCCCCCAAAAGTGTCGCCACTGGCGGCACAAATCTATCCCACCGCTGTGAGCGTCTTTAAGGATGCCTACACAGTCGAATTCCTTGGACTGCCGGCCTCTCACGCCGAAGCCGACCTGCACCTTGGCCTGCTGGAGAAGCTAAAGGATTTTCTGATTGAGTTGGGTCGAGACTTTTGCTTTGTGGGCTCGCAGTATCCCTTGCAGGTTGGCGACCGGGACTTCGCGTTGGACTTGCTCTTCTTTCATCGTGGCCTCAACTGCCTCGTCGCCATCGAACTGAAAGTGGGTCGCTTCGAACCCGAATACCTCGGCAAAATGAGTTTTTACCTCGAAGCACTAGACCGCGACATCCGTAAGGATCACGAGAAGCCCAGCATCGGCGTCCTACTCTGTGCCAGCAAGAACGACGAAGTCGTGGAATATGCGCTGAATCGATCGTTGTCCCCAGCGTTGATAGCTGAATATCAAACTAAACTTCCGGACAAACATCTCCTCCAGGCCAAGCTTCACGAACTATATCTTCAGAACATGCCTGAAGGACTATGACTGTTGTTTTGAGAGCTATTTGGCGTAGCCTTTGCGGCGATATTTGGCGCAGAGGTTTATCGCGACGATCCATAGCAGCTTTCCGCGGGGATTCGACTGGCTTTGACAATGCCGACGTAAAACACTTGCCTTTCATGACTTGCAAATCTTCAACATAGGAGCCAGACCGAGCTTTTTTGAATCGGTGAGTGCCGGTAACCTTAGCTGCTTACGCCAAATAGCTTGCAAAAAACTACGCCATATAATTAGCAGCCGGAGTATCCGGAAACGAGCACCAACTCCGGTCGACCGCCGGCGACGATGCGATCGAAAGCTGCGAGGAGGGTCTCAATTTCAGATGCTCGCCCGTACAATTTTTCGCGAATCAGCAGCCGGTCTGGCGTGTCGTGTTCGCCAAGCGGAAACTCATCCAGGGCGGCAATATTCATAGGGTGCTTGCCGCGCTGTTCGGTGGCATTAGCTTCGCGCCTGAGTCGGATCACCGTGTCTGCTTTGGTTTCCGGCATTGCCTCAGCCTTCGAATTGATCCATCATAAGCGCATGGACATAAACACGCGCAAGGTGCCGCATTGTACGAATCCTTGGCCGTTTTCCCACACCTTAAGCAGACCGCTGAAATCTCCGAGTTGTGATTTGCTCCGCAGGCAGGCTTTGTTAACCGACGAAACGCGACGGGTTGGCCATTCCAGCATCGTCTCGTCGCGAACGATCGATCTTAAATCACACGCATCAATAGCAGGATCAGAACGATCACCACTATCAGGCTAAGACCACCACCACCGTAGTAGCCGATTCCGGGGCCCAGGCGATAGCCGCCAAAACCGAACACCAACAACAGCACGATAAGTAAAATAATCATAACTAACCTCAGTCAAAGTGCGTTTGGACGGTGCATCTACTGTGTCCCGATGAACCATCAATTGAGAATCAGAAGCTCCGGAGCCTACCAACCTCTCTGTGAAGTTGGCATGACCAGAGCAGGCACTTTTCGGGAACCAGCAAAAGGTTTGTCGATGACGGGCGCGGGTTCACTTCCCATGGTGTTACGGACCGACTCGGTCAATCGCGGCTCGAGCATCTCTCGTTTCACGCTGGAGAGCGTTGTTCTTGCACGCTTTGCCGGGTTCTTTCTCTTCTGCATTGTCAAATATTGACTTGGATCGTTCTCAGAGCCTGTTCTCAATAGCTCACCTGGGCGACGTGCAATGGTCCAAGGTGGCGAACCCATCTGTGCGTCCCATTTCTGGATCAGCTCTAAAACAGCGTTCTTCTCCGATTCGTCGATACTGTCTTCAGGCGCCCCAAAGGATGCCTTTTGCCATTCAGTATGATTCGGGGGCATGTCTGACCTAGGATTGAAGAACACGCCCTCGTTGACCCAGTAGTTGTTTTGAGGCGCGTCTTTACCTTCGGGCCATGTAGTGATGCGCCATCCGCCGTCCCTTTGCTCCTGCAAGCCACGCACTTTGTAGCCTCCGCAACGTCCAATCTGCAGCCACATCTGTTACCCCTCGTCATCATTTCCGCGTGGTTGAAGCCATGTCCGGTAGCAAATGAAATTATCGGACGACTACCACATGGTGGTGGTGGTGGCGGTGGTGGCGGTGATGCCGATATGGCTGCGCAAATGCGCCGGCCGCAAAGAGCGTAAATAGGACAAGTACTAAAAATTTCTTCATGTTCGGACAGTAACGAAAGCCCACAACGACTGTCTGAGCTATAACGCTCTAATCTTTACCCTTTGAGCTGACAGACCGCCTGATTCCAATCGGCACCTCTGAACAATCCCCGTGGTGAGCAAAATTGACCAGCGCGCGGACCGGCGCGAGGAACATAGTTCTCGAATAACTCCTCCCCGGTGCTTTGCGGTTGTGAAATCACTCGAAACGCCAGCTTGGGAATGCTGGCGCTTTTGCTATTCACGGAAAAGCTACTCGAAAGAGGATATATGTGTCTTCCGCACGCGTTTTCGTTGTTGACGATGAACCTGTCATCGCATCCACTCTCGCCGCCATATTGCAGATGAACGGGTTCTCCGCCAGGTTCTTCACCAGTCCATTGGAGGCCCTGGCCGCCGCCCGGTTGAAAGCTCCTGATGTGCTCATATCGGACGTCGCGATGCCGTCCATTTCCGGGATTGATCTTGCGATCCAAATGAGGGCACAGTACCCCGAGTGCAAGATACTTCTCTTTTCAGGACAAGCGGCCACCATGGATTTACTCGAGGATGCCCGCAGTCAGGGCCACGACTTCCAATTGCTTCAGAAGCCTGTTCACCCGTCCGTAATACTCTCGATGATAGGGGAACTCGCGACAGGGGACAGTCTCGCCGGCTCCAGGAAGTCGCCAAAACCTGTCACTGCGTTACCGGTTAAAGCCGCACCGCGGGTTCTTCGGATACCGCAATACGCTGGAACATTATGAATGAACCCCGCCCTGTACTCAGCAATCCAGAGAGCCAAGCGACAGCTTGCCATCAATATCAGTTATTGAAACGGGGTTACGAATCGGCGTTGCGCGAAGGGGAACTCTACGAACGCGGGGGTGCGGCGTCGATGCAACAGGCAAATCGATATGAAGGTGAGGCGAAATCCGTATCTGTTGCCGCCAGGAATTATTTAGCGGCTCATAGCGAGAGCTGCCCGGTTTGCAAGGCGAACAGGGGCATGATCTTAAAGGAAATGGCCTGTACAGATCAGCAACGATGAACGGCAATGTGTTGTTCCAGCGCTAATCGTGTTTGCTCTGATCTGTCCCGAGCTTCGGTCGAGATTCGCTCAAGCCGCTCATACTCGTCCTTCGCGGACGTTCCGATTCCCCGGCGCAGCTCCTGGACGGCATTTGAGAAAGCCAGCGTGGCGTCATCGTATTGCCCTAACAGGCGACGCTTTTCGTCACAGGTCATAGGGAAGCCCAAAATGCCATCTGTCGGCACTTCACTCAACGGCACAATCCGAAACCGAGTCTTCCTGCTCATGGACTTGTCACCTAGTGTCAGACACGGCTTACCTGTTGCTCCAGAGATGGAGAATTTTGTTTGATGTCCGACTGAGGCCCAGCCGTTGTCTCGCAGCATGAGCACCATTTGATGCCACGGTTCGCGAGCCGCGATGGATTTGTGCATCACACTTGTCATGCCCGGTCTTTCATCTTCCTTAATTCTTGATTTGAATGCCACCTGCGACGGGTGCCACTATTCGATTCCGCCAACTGAAATGATCGTGGTGTCGCCCGGCAAGCTTGCCTGCCCTAGGTGTCAACGGATATTTGTAGCTCAGAAGGGACAGCCAGCTCACCCAAGCGCTTGATGGAGAAAACCGGGCTGGTATCGGGTGAGGCATCCTAGTTCGGCAAGATCGCCGGCTTGTTCCGCACACATGCAGGATTCTTGCACGCCGAAAATATCGCCTCAAAGAATTTGCCGAGATTTTTCACCGGAAGATGCTTCACCCCCTGGCGCTCTGCGTCAAGGATGGCTAAACGGCCTAGACTTTGTAGACCTTCCGTTCTTCATGCCATTCGACGGGTGCTGTTGGTAGTGCGAAGGTATCAGCCATAAGACGTAAGAAGATCTCAACCGCTCGCCTACCTTCCTCTTCATCATCTACGATTTCAAACAGAAGTTCGGCCTGCTTTCCGAATTCACGTTCTTCGGGCGGTCTCAGATCCAAGATGGTTGCTGTCCAACCATAAGGATTGGTCTCTTTTACGACACCACGTAGAAAGGGCTCGTTACCCTTGTTGAGATCGGTGAAGTATTCGATCCGCTCTCGGTATCTGGGCATACCGGTAAACGTAGAGTTCGCCCAGTTGCAGACTCAATGGTCCTTTCGAGCCATCTCATTGACAGTTGAGGTCCCGATGACAAGCACTGTGATAAGACGTTAAGTAACCCTGTACAAGACACTTAGAATTTCAAAAACTCTGGCCTTGGCTTAATTTCATTCCATACTAAAGGCTCTTTCGGTAGATGCCTTTCTTCCAGGACCCTGAACAGCCTCGGATCGCTTGTTCGCTCATAGCAACAGCTGCCCGATTTGTCGGAAGACCAGGGTTTAGTACTTCCTGACCGCGTGAGCCTCCGTGCTGCTCCGGTGTGATCTCCAGCTAGCAACCCATCAACTTCTTGAGTGTTAAGGCCCCACGGAAGTGACCAGAATCTCCACCATGGAGTCCGATTCGTTGCGCCACTGGCGACCAGTTCCGGCGGTGATGGTGACCGAGTCACCGCGCTCAAGGGTTTGCTCGCTGTCCTGAAGCTTCAAGATCACCTTGCCTTCGAACACCATGGCAAACTCGTCAGAAATGGACGGCGTGGCATGCTTACCGCTGATGCCGCCGGGCTTGATGCTGAGCATGGAAGCCTGAAATTTCGAGGTGCCGGATAGGGAGCCCAACGACGCGATCTCCGCCCGCGACCATTCAAGGGCCATGTGGGCACGATCACTGGCGCGCACGATATTAACCACCTGCTGGTTTGTCGACAGAAAGAACTGGCCCAGTGTGACCCCAAGGACGTTGGCTATCTTCTCCATGGAAGAGATAGAGGGCGAGCACTGCCCATTTTCAACTTGTGACAAAAAACTAGCGGAAAAGTCGGTGCGCTCGGCCAGAGCCCGCAGCGAAATACCTTTTTGCTCTCTCAGATAACGCAGAGAATTCCCGAGCGTCTGTTCGATCATCCTGTTACCAAGCCGCTATGAACTAGAAGAAACAGTATACCCATGGATGAGGTAGCGTCCGTTTGTGATGTCGTTCTCCAGGTCTTCCAGGAGCTCCGGTGTGGTCTGGCCACGCTGGGCAATCTCGCGGATCTTCTCCGGGTCGCTAAGTCCGTTTTGAGTTTCCGTTGCCAACTCGTTAGAGTCCGCACACACATGCATGTCGGTCCTTCTTTTCATTCGAGCAAAGTCACGGCTGATGCAACAATCGTGCGGCGGCGGTATATAAGAGATGGGAACACCGTGGTAACCACGGAATTCCACAGGCCTGGTCTGTATATTCCGATGACTAGGGGATTTGTCAGCCTCGGCTTTTAGCTGGGGCTGCTTTTTGCCTACGCGCCATTTGACGCCGTGAGCTGTTTTGATCATAATCCAGAGCAACCCGCCCGTATATTCCTGAGAATCCCCTTAGCCAGACCAAAGGAATCTCATGCCGCCTCGCTTGCTCTGCTTAGGGAAAGAACAAGACTCTCTCCAAACCCGATGCGCGGTTCTGAGTCATAGCGGCTACGATACGAAATCGGCCACAGTGGCAGAAGGTGAGCTTCTTCTCCGTACCGAGAAGTTTGACCTCATCATCGTCTCTGCTTTTTTGAGCAACGAAGAAAAAGACTGCGTGATTTTAGCAGCCGGAGATACGCCTGCCCTCGTACTGGAAGGGTTTACGTTCGCTGAGGAGCTACTGGCACAAGTAGCACGTATACTGCCTGCCTCAGATCCTTCCACACATCCGCTGCAAGCTTTTCCAGCAATCCTTCGTCTATCTCAAGCTCCTTAGCCAGGCCCTTAACCAGCGCTTTGGATGACGGAGCCTGGCCATTGGCCTGACGCATCAGGTCTTGTCCTGAAACGTTCGCATCTGTCGGGTGCAATACTCACCGATGGTGAGGCTGAACGTGTAAGGCGGTACTTACCGGCCCGGCATCAGACGCTCTGAGTTGGCTTCTTTCCCTTTTGGGCTGAAAACACGCTATGACATTTGGGACATTTCAGCTTGCCAGGTGACACCACGATCATCTCGTGTGGTGGAATTGGGTAATGGCACGCTTCACAGGTAGCGTTCAGGTCGAGGATTAAGTGGTCAGCCATGACACATGTGATGCACCAAATCCGCTAGGTTGTCTTTAGGCCACACGAACCCGTGAGCGCTGTATACGGGGGGAGCAAACCTCGCAGCGTTGCTCGTGCAACTCCAGCCGCTCTTTCGCAGCGTCTCGTTCGATCAACGCCCGCCGCTTCACTTCCTGAACAAGCCAGGTGTTAGCGCCAGAATCCTCATGGATCTGCCCCCAGCGGCGAAGTGAGGCTTCATAAAGCTGTTTCAATCGGACTTTTTCTAGGCAGGTCATACGCATCAGTTTGACGCTGCTGGCCCCAGGATGGACGGGCGACATATTGCGCCTAGTGTAGCGACCCTGGGATGGATCCTCTTTTGGGAGGAAATTGATAGAGCTGAGCTGTCTTCTTGGCCGGTGTAGCTGTGAGCCGAAATTCCACCGGTTCCAGGATTGCGACTACTAGCATTCCGGCCGAATTTTTGAGTTCGCCAAAGTCTCGACAACTACCAAGCTTATCCTCGTAATCGAACAAATCGTTTCTGAGCTTTATTGCCAGTCGAGCTAATTCTTCTTGGGAAACGACTTCCACGGTTGGTCTCCTCCAGGCCGAGGGCAAAATAGTAGGCCTCAAGGCATTTCCCACGCAATGGTGCGACTGGGGAAAGCAAGGATTACGGCGCCTAGGGTCACCTCAGCCTCGCGTACTGCTCTGGAGTCAACCTCAAGTTGTAGCTTGGCAAATTATCTGACGTAAATCTTTGCAAGCTATTTGGCGGACTGGAGAGCAGGGGTTTAAGCTTGCCCGATCACTAAGCTGTCTCTCGCGGCCTCGACGACCTCAGTGGAGATACTGAAGAGTCGATTGACCTCGAGGACTCGTTCGACCTGAGTGAGGATTCGGGTCAGGAGACGAAAGTTGCCGCCTGTCATTCTGATCAGCATCGCGATGACCTCTGGTAAGAACGGTTCCTTAGGAAGCGTAACGCCGACGGGCGTCCAGCCCTGCTGCAGGAGCTTCTGGCTTTCGACCGCATCGAGCACCCTGAATTCGTGTACGAAGCCGATCCTCGAATAGAACTGAGGAAAACGAGCGATACGTTTCTCAATGCCTGGCATTCCGATCAGAACCATTCCAGCTTTGCCCTCGTCGAAGATGGAGCGCAGTTGTTCCAGACTGTTCATCTGCAGCCCATCGGCCTCATCGATGATGATGAGGGTGGTCGGATCTGGAACCGCTTTCTTACGAGCTTCGTAGAGTTCAAACGTCTTGAAGTAGGTTGGGTCGACCGGTGGCGGATCGCATGGAGAGCATCCCGGCCTGTTTAAGATTTCTCTGCGAATGGCCTCATCACGGATGCGTATGGCATCGAGCACTTCTTTGGCTTCCAGGCGAATAGGGTTCATCGCGATGCCCATAAGCTTCTCGCGAGCCAGGCCGATCTCGGCTCCGATTCTGGAGGGCGTGTTTATGACGGCGGTCGTGTAGAAGATGGTATTGATGGGAAGCTGGTCTCGCGCCTGTGAGGTCCACCGATCGAATGAGACAATCATTTCGCGGCGGCTGTAACGATGTGCAGAAAGCGTCTTTCCGACTCCAGGTGGACCGTAGCAGAGACCAATGTAGCGGAATCGCCTGCAGGCATCGCAGAACTCGATAAATCGATCATTCTCGACGGTCTCGATGAAGCCTTTGCTAAT
>JGI12635J15846_10006245_pt1 | contig 10235 bp, 7 predicted proteins | sample BlaSpr_A8_OM2_M2_FD_15846 | JGI IMG/M metagenome (IMG submission 15846)
GACGACACGCGCAAGGTGGTGCGGGCCATGGAACAGCTGGCGCATGCGCCGATTTTCATCGACGACACGCCAGGCATCTCGTTGAGCGAGATGCGCGCCAAGGCACGGCGGCTCAAGCAATCGCAGGGCAAACTGGATCTGATTATCGTGGACTACTTGCAGCTCATGTCGGGAGGCAGCAAGCGTTACGAGAATCGCACACAGGAAGTCTCGGCAATTTCGCGCGGGCTGAAGTCGCTGGCCAAAGAACTCAGCGTGCCGGTGATTGCGCTCTCGCAGTTGAGCCGCGCTCCGGAAAGCCGCGGTGGCGACCATCGTCCGCAACTTGCCGATCTGCGCGAGTCGGGATCGATCGAACAGGATGCCGACCTGGTGATGTTCATCTTCCGCGAGGAAGTTTACAAGCAGGACGATCCCGACCTACAAGGCAAGGCAGAGATCATTATTTCCAAACAGCGCAACGGTCCGATCGGCAGGATCAACCTGGCGTTCATCAAGAACTGCACCAGGTTTGAGACGATGGTGGAGGGTGGCTTGGCGCCGGAAGAGTGAAGCCGGGGATACAGGGATTCCTGTACTTTTCCCCGGTAAGTTGCTTATCCGCTTTGAGTTGTGGGCGCTGGGGTAAGCTGTGGAAAAGCTTGTGAATTGCTGGGCGCGGGGAAAACGGCCGATGGAAAAAATCAGTGAGCCAGATCACCCAGGAATGTTTGCCGCCCCGTAAGGTCCTGAATAGTAATCAGTTAGACAATTCACTCCCTATCAACATTGTCAAGGACGATGCTAGGCCAGTCGATTCCCGCTGCAGGGGATTTGCACATTTCGCCCGTTGGCGTATTTCCGAATGCGCTTGCCATGGGTCAGGTTTCTTGCAATAATCTGGGCGCTCTAGCCAGTAGTTAATATCCGGTTCTGGAGTTCTTACCCCCCTAAGCCACAGTCTGACTCGCAATTCCGCTCGGAGTAGATATGCCTATGAGTCGCCGTATTCGTAAGAGCCTCAGCTTTGCAGCAATCATGGCAGTCAGCATTGGAGCCGTGAGCCAAATTGCAGCCCAGGACTATATTTCTGGCAAGCAGGCCTTCCCGACAGGAAACGATCCTACCGGGGTGGTAGCGGCTGACTTCAATTCCGATCAGAAGCTGGACCTGGCCGTGACAAACTTCTCTGACAATACAGTGTCTGTTTTGCTAGGCGTCCGCAACGGAACATTTCTCGCGAAGACAGACTATGCGACAGGAACCTCACCAGGGGCAATCGCCGTAGGCGATTTCAGGGGCGACAAGAAGGTCGATCTTGCTATTGCGAACGAGAACGCACAGACCGTATCAGTCCTTTTGGGAAATGGAAACGGCACGTTTCAGACACATACAGACTACGCCGTGGGCAGCTTCCCAGATGGAATCGTGACGGGAGACTTCAATGGGGACGGGGCCATTGATATTGCTGTCTGCAATGTGTACGACGGAACGGTTTCGGTTTTATTCGGGAACGGAGACGGGACCTTTCAAAACCAGGTTGTCGTCAGCGTCGTCAGCGGCCCAACTTCGATTGCCGCGGGCGACTTTAACGGTGACGGGAAGACAGACCTGATTACCGCCAGTTCGGGCTCGGTGACCGTCTTGCTCAACAATGGAGATGGATCATTCACTCGATTGGATACGGGCGGCCTTCCAGAATTCAACAATTACTTGGCTTTAGGAGATTTCAATCACGACGGGAAACTGGACGCTATGGTGGCGAACCAGACGTTCGATGAAGTTTATTTCTTGTCGGGAAAAGGAAATGGAAGCTTCGGGAAGGCTTCTTTGGTCGCCACGCTTGACCCTGGAGGAGCGTATTCAATAAACGCCGTGGACGTGAATCACGACGGAAAACTCGACTTGATAATGTCAGGCTTATACGTTTTGTTGGGCAACGGCAATGGCACCTTCCAGGCTCCGATTCAGTCGCCCCTTGGTCCGCAGAATTTCAGCTTGGTGGCTGCGGATTTCAATGGCGACGGGGAAATCGACGTAGCCGTACCTGACCCGGATTTCAACAGTGTGGATGTTCTGTTGGGCAATGGCAATGGCGTATTTGGCAGCACTGGATCAGTCAGTTTGGCGACCGGTTCCTCACTGCCGGATGGCGGGGTGGTGGCCGACTTTAACGGAGACGGAAGGCCGGACATCGCGGTAGCGGTTACAAGCTCGTCTGGAAACGGCGCGGTTTCAGTGGAGCTTGGAAATGGAGATGGGACCTTTCAGAACGCCATTGTCTCGCCCCTGCATACCGATCCGATTAACAACCAGGATCTTATAGTTGCCGCAGACTTCAACGGAGACGGGAGAATTGATCTGTTAGTTCTGGAAGCATACGGCGATGGGTTCGAGGTTTTGCTGGGCAATGGAGACGGCACCTTCCAGACTCCCGTTGTCACTGTGCTGACGGGTGGGTTCTCACTGGCGGTTGGAGATTTCAATGGTGATGGCAAGGCTGACGTGGTCACCTCGGGCTATAACGTGAATAACGGAACGAACACACTCACGATCTATCTCAGCAACGGGGACGGAACGTTTTCCCAGGGAGCGCAATATTCGGTTGCTTACGGAGCTCCCACGGTCGGCGATGTGAATGGAGATGGAAAACTCGATATCGTTCTCACTGCGTTCGGCGAGCCGCTGCTCGTTATGCTGGGGAATGGGAATGGCACCTTTCAGAAAGCCATTTCGGGGCCGTCCGCAATTTACAGCACCTCGCCGGTACTGGCTGATTTCAACGGCGACGGCAAGATCGACATCGTCGTGGGAACCTATAGCGGGTTGGCATTCCTGGAGGGAGAGGGGAACGGCCAATTTGAGGCGCCCGTTTATTCCGATACTACTGAGCAGCTCGACGGTGGGCTGATTTCTGGAGATTTTAATGGAGACGGGAAACTCGACGTCATAGCCCCGCCTACAAACGGTGCATTCACAGGTGTCGAGATCATGACGGGCAACGGCGACGGCGGATTTAGTCCATCGATTCCTTATGGCGGGATTGGCTACAACGGGGGAACCCTGGTCGGTGATTTCAACTCCGATGGCATAAGCGATTTTGGTGTGGCGAATCAAGGCTTCTACACTGGGGTGTCCGTAGTGAGTCTCTATCTCAGCCAGTCCGCCATCAACCCCTTTCCCAACCGCCTCAACTTCGGATCAGTCACAGTCGGCGATACCAGCGCACCAAAACCTATTCGTCTGACCAATACCGGGAATAGTTCGCTCAAAATTACCAAGGTCGAGACCTCCGGAGACTTCCGGGCGATCAACGATTGCGGGACGGAAGTCGCTATTGGCGGGGGTTGTAAGATCGAAGTCTCGTTCAGGCCGAGCACTACAGGTTTGCGAACCGGGAGCGTCGTATTAATCGACAATGCCGCAGGGGGAAAGCAGACGTTTCCGCTGACGGGCACGGGTCTAACGGGCACAGGTCAGTGACCACAATGGATTATTCGCCCGCACTGCGAACCGTCGAGCGGGTTCGAGACGTAGCCGCTAGCCTAACTTGATCTACTGCTCTTCGCCAACCTTCAGCACGGCCAGGAAGGCTTCCTGGGGAATATCGACGCGACCGATCCGCTTCATTCGTTTTTTGCCTTCCTTCTGTTTTTCGAGCAGCTTCCGCTTACGCGAAATATCGCCGCCATAGCACTTGGCGATGACGTTTTTGCGGATGGCAGAGACGGTTTCGCGAGCGATAATTTTCGCGCCGATCGAAGCCTGGATCGCGACTTCGAACATTTGCCGGGGAATGAGTTGCCTCATTTTGGCAACCAACGCCTTGCCGCGGTCGTAGGCGAAATCGCGATGCACGATGATGGAGAGTGCATCCACCGGTTCGCCCGCGACCAGGATGTCGAGCTTGACCATGGGCGACTCCCAATAGTCGGCGAGGTGATAATCGAGCGAAGCGTAGCCGCGCGAGACCGACTTCAGGCGGTCGTAAAAATCGAGCACGATTTCGTTCAGGGGTAACTCATAGTGCAACATCACGCGCGACGAACTCACGTACTCGAAAGTTTTTTGCTTGCCGCGCTTGTCCTCGACCAGCTTTAGAATTCCGCCGACGTACTCTTCGTTGGTGAGGATCGTTGCGAGAATCACCGGCTCTTCGATTTTCGCGATCTCGCTCGGGTCGGGCCAGCGCGAGGGATTGTCGACTTCGATCATCACGCCATCGGTCTTGTAGATTTTGTAGCGCACGCCGGGAGCGGTGGTGATGAGTTCGAGGGCGAACTCGCGTTCCAGGCGCTCCTGAATAATTTCCATGTGCAGCAGGCCGAGAAAACCGCAACGGAAGCCGAAACCCAGCGCGACGGAACTTTCGGGCTCGAAGAAAAACGATGAATCATTCAGGCGGAGTTTTTCCAGCGCCTCGCGCAGCCGGGTGTGCTCGTGCGCGTCGACGGTGTAGAGGCCGGCAAAAACCATGGGCTTGATTTCTTCAAAGCCGGGGAGCGCGTCGAAGGCGGGATTGGCGTCGTCGGTGATGGTGTCACCGATTTTCGTGTCGGCGACGTTCTTGATGTTCGCGATGAGGAATCCGACTTCGCCGGCTTTGAGTTCTTCGATCTCAACCGGCTTGGGGCTTTGCACTCCGAGAGTTTCGGCGTCGAACGTGGTGCCGTTCGACCACAGGCGAATTCGCTGGCCTTTGCGCAGCGTGCCCTGAAAAACTCGCGTGAGAATCACCACGCCACGGTAGGCATCGAACCAGGAGTCGAAGATGAGTGCCTGCAAACGGCCGTCCGGGTTGCCTTTCGGCGGAGGCACGCGCTTGACGATGGCTTCGAGAACGTCGGGCACTCCCTGGCCGGTTTTTGCGCTGATGAGCACGGCATCGGAAGCGTCGAGGCCGACGGCGCTCTCGATCATTTCCTTGGTGCGCGGGATGTCGGCGCTTTGCAGATCGATCTTGTTGATGACGGGAATGATTTCGAGGCCGTTATTGATCGCCAGGTAGGCATTGGCAAGGGTTTGCGCTTCGACACCTTGCGATGCGTCAACTACGAGCAGTGCGCCTTCGCACGAGGCGAGCGAGCGCGAGACTTCGTAGGAAAAATCCACATGGCCGGGAGTGTCGATGAGGTTGAGCTGGTAGGTATTGCCATCGTGCGCGGTGTACATCATGCGCACAGCGTGGGCTTTGATGGTGATGCCGCGCTCGCGCTCGAGATCCATGGAGTCGAGTACCTGGGCCTGCATCTCGCGCGCGGTGAGAGAGCCGGTCAATTCCAGCAGGCGGTCTGCCAGCGTGGATTTACCGTGGTCGATGTGCGCGATGATGGCGAAGTTGCGGAGGAAAGCTGCGTCCATAGATTCAGTTGCCAGCGGCCAGTTGCCGGTTGCCAGTAAAACCGGATCGAAACTGGCAACTGGCAAGTGGTTGGAGAGGCTGCAGGCTAATCTTTGATTTTAGCAGGCGGGGAGCGGTTCTCAGTTAGGAGGCAGCTCGGGTGTTGACATCCTTTTCGTTCCCAAGCGTAGGCAAGGTTCAGGCGTCCCTCCGGGACGTGTCACGATTTGCGGACTTACCCGGCGCTGAACGCGCCGGGCTATCGTCAAGCGCCCCTCCGGGGCGCGAATGCATGCGCGAATGGGTAGTGGTCGAAAACGCACATTTCGGCCACTACCCGCGATAGGTAGTGCGTCAGTCATAATGAGGCACTACCCGCGAATACTGCGACTCGCCGATTGCTTCTCCATCCGTTACAATCCTCCGACCAGATTTTTCACTTGAGGTAGCACATTATGCGGAAGCCTGCTTTTGCATTGATCTGTTGTCTGTTTGTGGCGGGGGTAGCCTCGGGCCAAACTTTGTCGCCGCAGGTGCGCGGATTTGTGAAGGTGGATGCGCCGGTGGTGGCCTTAACGCACGTGCGCGTGATTGATGGCACGGGCGCGGCTCCGCGCGAAGATCAGACAATTCTTCTCCGCCAGGGAAAGATAGAATCCGTTTCCGATGCGGCATCGGCGAGTGTCCCGAAAGACGCGCAGGTGCTGGACCTGCATGGTTACAGCGTAATCCCCGGCCTCGTGGGCATGCACGATCACATGTTCTACCCCATGGGCAACGGCATTTTCGGTGAGATGGCGTACAGCTTTCCGCGTTTGTACCTGGCCGGGGGAGTGACTACGATCCGCACCACAGGTGCGCTCGAACCTTACACTGACCTTGAGCTCAAGAAGCAGATTGATAAAGGCGAAACGCCCGGGCCGAAGATGCACGTGACCGGACCTTATCTGGAAGGGGCGGGCAGTTGGGCGCTGCAGATGCACCAGCTCACCGGGCCAGACGATGCCACGAAGACCGTGAATTTCTGGCTGGACCAGGGCGTGGACAGCTTTAAGGCGTACATGTTCATCACTCCGGCGGAGCTTTCCGCTGCCGTGACTGCGGCGCATAAACGCGGCGCGAAAGTTACCGGGCATCTTTGCTCGATCGGATTTCGCGAAGCTGCGGCGATTGGCATTGACGATCTGGAGCACGGGCTGTTCGTCGATACGGAATTCCTTCCCACGAAGAAATCGGGAGAATGCCCAGAGTCGTCGGAGAATCCCGAGCTTATGGCCAAGCTCGACGTGAAGACGGGGCCGTTGCACGATATGATTCTCGATCTGGTACAGCGCCACGTTGCCGTCACTTCAACGCTTCCGGTGTTCGAGATGGGGAGTTTCACGGGACGGCCTACGATGGAGAAGCGAGTGCTCGACGCGCTTTCTCCCGATGCTCGCAGTGCGGTGCTCTGGAATCGAGTGCGGTCGAGCGATGCGAACGGGTTGCGCAAGGCTTACGGAAGCGACGTTTCTCCCTGGCCGGCGGCATTCCAGAAGGAAATGGAATTCGAACATGCTTTCGCGCAAGCCGGCGGGTTGTTGCTGGCGGGGCTCGATCCTACTGGGATGGGAGGCGTGATTGCGGGCTTCGGCGACCAGCGCGAGGTGGAGTTGCTGGTGGAAGCGGGATTCTCTCCAGTTGAGGCAATTCACATCGCGACCGCAAACGGCGCGCAGTTTCTGGGAGAACTGGACCGCATTGGCACGATCGCTGCCGGCAAGCAGGCGGACCTGGTTGTCATCAAGGGCGATCCGTCGAAGCAGATCGAAGATATTGAGAACGTTGAGACTGTGTTCAAAGACGGGATCGGCTACGATTCCGCGAAGCTGATTGAATCGGTGCGCGGGGTGGTGGGAAGCAGATAAAATCCAGTACCAAGTACCTAGTACCGAGTTGGCAGAGCCTGGTGCGGAGCTGACAATCCGGCGTCTGGAATCTTTCCGCTAGGATCTGGTCGCATGCTCGTTCTTGCTTCCGCTTCGCCGCGCCGTCAGGAGTTACTGCGCAACGCCGGGATTCCATTCACGGTGCAGCCGGCCGATATCGACGAAACTCCGCTTGTGGGAGAGTCTCCGCGCGACTGCGCCGAGCGGCTGGCGCGAGAAAAGGCGTTTGCGGTTTTTCAAGATCAACCGCATCATTATGTGCTCGGTGCGGACACGATCGTCGTGGTCGATGATTGCATTCTCGGCAAACCACGCGACGCCGAGGACGCGGCCCGCATGTTGCGAATGTTATCGGGGCGTACACACGCGGTGATTACGGGAGTCTGCCTTGTGGGGCCAGTTGCCGAGGGCCAGTTGCCAGTTGCCAGTAAAACTGTAACCCATACCGTTCCGCCGCCGGGAAGCACCCGCGAAGGACTGGTCACTAGAAACCGGCAACTGGCAACTGTTCTCTCCGAGATCACAGAGGTAACCATGTGCGAGCTTTCCGAAGATGAGATCCGGGACTACGTGGCGACCGGCGAGCCGATGGACAAAGCCGGAGCCTACGCGATCCAAGGCATCGCGTCGCGCTGGATCCCGCGCATCGAAGGCGATCACAGCAATGTGGTGGGACTGCCGGTGGCGCTGGTATATGCGATGTTACGCGAGCGAGGAATACTCTGAACTGCGGCCAGCTATCCTGGGCTAGGACTTCTCCGTCTGAGACTTCTTCTCTTCCTCTTTTTCCTTCTTGGGTTCTTCCCCTTCTTTCATCGAGGCCTTAAAGTTACGGATGCCTTCGCCGAGACCCTTGCCGACAGCCGCAAACTTGCTAGTGCCGAAAAGCAGAAGGGCGATCGCTATCACTAACAACCAATGCCAGAGCGAAAACTCACCCATAACTCCTCCGTCTCAGCCGCTCTCGGGGAAGCCTGCAAAAAACAGCCGATGCCGCTGAGAAAATTCTAGGCTACCCAACCCGCGGAGTCAAAGGAGAGCATCAAACGCTCTCGATCATTCCCGCCAAGAGAAGCGCCCTACGCGGCAGTTCGGAGATGACAATGAATTCGTGCACGGCGTGAGCACCCTCGCCCACGCCGCCCATGCCATCGAGCGTGGGAATGCCCATGCCGGCGGTAAAGTTTCCATCGGAGCCGCCGCCCACGGCCGCTTCTTCGAGCTTCCATCCCACTAGCCGTCCAATCTCCTGAGCTTTCTTGTACAGCGCCGCCACTCCGGCGGTTCGCTCCATCGGGAGACGGTTGATACCTCCGGTCATCTCGAGCGTGCAGTGCTTGTCGAATGGTTTGAGAGAGCACAGCTTGCGGTCGATGCCGGAGGCTTGCTTGGCGCTTTTGATGCGGACATCGATATGCGCAGACGCGTCGGCCGCGATCACATTGGTGCGCGTTCCGCCGTGAATTACGCCTGGGTTTACCGATAGGCCTTGCTTAAGATTGTTCAGCTTGGCGATTACTGCGATCTGTCGCGCCAGCTCCAGAATCGCGCTGTGGCCTTTGCCGGGATCAAGTCCCGCATGCGCCGCTACGCCTTTGACGCGCAAGGTATATTCACCTACGCCTTTGCGCGCGGTCTTAACCGCGCCTCGAAGTCCAGCGGCGGGCTCCAATACCAGTACTCCGGCGGATTGCCCTGCCAATGCCTCCGTGATCTTTCGCGAAGAACGGCTGCCTACCTCTTCATCGGAAACCAGAAAAACGGTGACTGGACGCGGCAGGCCGCCGTGCCATGCTTGCAGGGCTTCGATGGCGTGGAGCATGAGCGCAATTCCTGACTTCATGTCGAGAACGCCCGGGCCGCGAAAACGGCCGTTTTCGATCTTGCATGGCATATTGGCCAGCGTGCCTAGCGGATAAACCGTGTCGTAGTGTCCGAGCAGGAGGGTGGGCTTGCGATTCGCCGCTCCAGAGTGGGCGGCGAAGTCGATCTGCAAACTGTCGCCGAAGTGGCTGCTGCGGTGGACCTGAGTGCGTCCGCCCAGAGCTTGAAATCTTGCAGCGAGGAATATGGCGATGCGATCGACTGCGGGCTTGTTGTCGCTGGGGGATTCGATTTCGACCAGGTCGCGAATTGTTTCGACTAGATGGTTCTGACGTTCTGAGAAATAGCGCAGGCGGTCAGCCCATGCGGGATGGCCCGGGGCTATTGCCGATTCGGTTGTTTTCTTAATGGGCACACTTTCCTCTCGTGGAGCGGGAGTCGCCGCTCCGCCGTAATTGCGACGCGGTACAGTATAATCTTCACGCTGATTGAGACGAACCGATTCAAGCGCGCACTGATTCAACCGAACATGACTGAAAGCACTCCCCCGGTGACCGACGCGGCCGCACCCAAGACTGGGCTCGACATCCACGACATCCTGAAAATTCTGCCGCACCGCTATCCTTTTCTGCTGATTGACCGCGTACTGGAGCTGAAGCGCAAAGAGCGCATCGTGGCCATCAAGAACGTCACCATCAACGAACCGTTTTTTAACGGTCATTTCCCAGGATTGCCCATCATGCCGGGAGTGCTGATAGTGGAGGCGATTGCGCAGGCCGGCGGCGCGCTGCTGCTCACCGAAGTGGAAGACCGCACGGACAAAGTGATGGTCTTCACTGGCATTGAGCGGGCGAAGTTCCGCCGTCCCGTCAGCCCCGGCGACCAATTGCGGATCGAGGTGGAGGTGCAGGGCTGGCGGGCCGTGCCGCGTATGATCGCGGTGAAGATGCACGGCATGGCGTATGTCGATGGCAAGCGCGTGGCGGAAGCCACGGTATCCTGCCAGCTCATCGATAGTTCCCGCGGGCGCGGCGAAGGCGCTGACGGCGCGAACGGGGCATGAACAGCGCCCCGGCTACGAAGCAAGCTCCTGACGCTAATGACTCAATCATGAATGTTCATCCCACGGCGATCCATCCTACGGCGATCCATCCTACCGCGAT
>JGI12635J15846_10006246_pt1 | contig 10234 bp, 8 predicted proteins | sample BlaSpr_A8_OM2_M2_FD_15846 | JGI IMG/M metagenome (IMG submission 15846)
GCGCCGCCGGAAATGAGTTTATCGATTTCGGAGCGGCGACGGAACCGCCAGGCATGGGGTGAGCACATGAGCACTGTTCCGGTCGATCGCCCTGTTGTCGCAGGTGAGATGTCCGCTGGCGCAAGCGGCCGTGTGACCGCCGGCCAAAGTTCCCCGCTCGGCGCCACAGTTGTTTCCGGTGGCGTCAATTTCAGCATCTATTCGCGAAGCGCTTCCAGCGTCGAGTTGCTGTTTTTTGATCGGGAAGACGATGCCCTCCCAGCGCGCGTGATCAGCATCGATCGGGCAACAAACCGCACCTATGACTATTGGCATGTATTTGTTCCTGGTGCGAAGCCCGGCCAGCGGTACGGGTATCGTGTCTGGGGGCACTTTGATCCCGCGAGTGGGATGCGGTTTGATCCGGCTAAGATTCTGCTGGACCCGTACGGGCGCGCCGTCGTTGTCCCCAAGAATTACAGTCGGGAGGCGGCACGCCGGGAAGGCGACAATGCCGCGACAGCCATGAAGAATGTTGTAGTGGACTCCAGCGCTTACGATTGGGAGGGCGACACTCCCCTCCACCGGCCCTCCCACCGAACAATCATTTACGAGATGCACGTGCGGGGCTTCACTTGCCATCCCAGCTCCGGAGTGTCGGAATCGAGACGCGGGACCTACGCGGGCTTGGTTGAGAAAATCCCCTATCTCCAACAACTCGGTATCACAGCGGTTGAACTTTTACCGATTTTTCAATTTGACCCTCAGGATGCTCCGCCTGCACTCGTCAATTACTGGGGATATGCGCCGATCTCGTTCTTCTCCCCGCACCAGAGCTACAGCTCGCGTCAAGATCCGCTTGGCCCGGTGGATGAATTCCGTGACATGGTGAAGGCGCTGCACCGCGCCGACATCGAGGTTATTCTCGACGTCGTTTTCAATCATACCGGTGAAGACAACGACGATGGGCCAACGCTGAGCTTTCGCGGCCTGGAGAACAACGCTTACTACATTCTTGAACAAGACCGTTCGCGTTATGCGAATTATAGCGGCACTGGCAACGCCCTCAATGCGAATCACCCCGTCGTCCGCCGGATGGTCGTGGATAGCCTCCGCTACTGGGTGGAGCAAATGCACGTCGACGGCTTTCGGTTCGATCTCGCATCGATCCTGGAGCGAGACGAATCGGGCAATCTGCTTCCGAAGCCTCCCGTCCTGTGGGATATCGACACCGACCCGGTACTTGCTGGCACGAAGCTCATCGCTGAGGCCTGGGATGCGGCGGGCCTGTACCAGGTAGGCAGCTTTCTCGGGGACAAATGGAGAGAGTGGAACGGGCGGTTTCGTGACGATGTGCGCAGCTTTCTCCGTGGCGATGATGGCTCGGTTGGGTTCCTAGCTGACCGACTGGTCGGCAGCCCCCAGATCTACGGTTATAAGGAAGGCAACGCTCAGGAAAACGTAAATTTCATCACGTGTCACGACGGTTTCACGCTCAACGATCTCGTCACCTACAACCAGAAGCACAACGAGGCGAATGGCGAAAATAACCGCGATGGCGCAAACGACAACCGAAGTGATAACTGGGGTTCAGAGGGTCCAACCGATGATCCGGTTGTGGAGCAACTCAGAAATCGTCAAGTGAAAAACTTTCTGACAATCACGATGGTTTCGCTAGGTTTGCCCATGATCCTCATGGGCGACGAAGTGCGACGCACTCAGCAGGGAAACAACAATGCGTATTGCCAGGACAACGAGATTAGCTGGCTTGACTGGACGCTGGTCGCAAAGCACGCCGATGTCCACCGATTTGTGAGACTGCTCAACGTGTATCGCCGAATGCGGGATCTCGAACCGGAGCTGCAGGGCCGAAAATCGAATTCACTCCTGAAAGAGGCAAATAGACGTTGGCATGGCGTCAAACTTGGAGAACCCGATTGGAGCTTCAGCTCGCACAGCCTGGCGACAGGCGTGGCCTATCCAAACCAGAATGTGCTTCTCTATCTGATTCTGAACGCCTACTGGGAACCTCTGGAATTCGAGCTACCGCGAACGGACAAGGGTGATTCCTGGAAGCGATGGATCGACACTGCTTTCGACTCACCGGACGATATTGTTGAATGGCACAGCGCGCCAACAGTTGACAGCGGCGTCTATTTGGCCAGGCCACGCTCTGTGGTAGCCCTGTTCGCTCCGCTGGGAGGCCCAGGGTTGTGACGAAGACTCGAAAAAGGATAAACAAACCGGGTTGGTAATTGCGAGCAATAACCGGGCAAGATTCCGCCCGGCTTGAGAGCCGGGCGGGTGTGGCCCCAAGGGATCGATCGCCCGAAAAGGTCGCGCTTAACGGCTCAGGTTGCTCGATTCGAAAGTCCTCGACGGTATTCAAGAAGGCTTTGCCGCGCCAAGGAGGTTACCGGTGCAACCAGGATATCTCAGGACGGCGGGATCAGTCGTTGGAATCATCTTGATCGTTCTGGGGGTTCTTTCGCTTACATATTTCGGAGATCCTATCCGGATCATGATTCGAAACTTCGAACCACATCGGGTCAACCTGATGCCCCCAATTCTCGGAGGGATCGCCCTCATTGGCGGTATCGCTCTCTTGTACGCCAGCCAACGGGGTAGTTAGCGATAGGTATCGATAAGCAAGGATTCTAAGGAACCGCAAAACGCTCGCAAAGCCTCAGGCGACTTTGTCCGCGGGGGAATCCCCTTTTTGGAAATGCGAGAGAGCGTAGAAGCGAGTGTCACACTTGATGCAGCGATACGCCCGCATGCGAAGAGGAGGTAGCAAGTATCTCTCGATAAAGCCACGCCGATGCGAACGAAAAACCTCCATGCTAGTGCAACGTGGGCATGACCGTTTGAGGCAATCATTCATCTCTGTCCCATCGTATAGAAGACACGGACTGCTTGGAATACTGGATTGCCCGGAGAATAGATGGCGAACGGTTGATGGCCTCGCGTGGCAACTCGCATATGCTTCCGCCGGCGTCCAGATAGGACATGCGCGCTTTAAGGTTCGGGAGTGTTTACGATGGCGATGACAGTGTTGGTTGGCACATGCATCAAGCGGACTTCGTTCTGAGTTTCCTTGCCTAGTTCCTCCAGTCTGCGGGTCGCTGCCGCAAGACCAGAGACGAGTTCCTTCCAGATAGGCGAGCCATCGGGAAGTATTTCGAAAAGATCGTAGTCACGATTCACGGGGCGAGAATATCACCTCAAGTAAAAGCTGGTCGCAAGTTTCATCGTTGGTAGTTCGGCCTACATAAGCGGCTGTGAGCATCACCGAGGGCAAACCTAGATGGATATATGTCGGCGCAATTGACTTGAAGGACTCTGGCAGCGGGCGGACGACGCAAGGAGGACACCAAATCGTCCGGCTTTTCTGCCGGAAACGCTGCCTTTTTCGGCACGAACGCCGCTTTGGCTTGTAATCCGCAATCGGAGCGATACAATCTCTTAGAACTGGAGCCGAAAAAGCAGATTCCACCGAAAAGGAAAAACAGTGAATACATCCCAATACCCAAAGGATGTGCTCCGCAAAAAACTGGCTGTCGCCGGGATTCCGGAATCGGAGCACAGCGTGGAATCACTCGGTGCCAGGATGCCCGCGGATTTTAGCGCGCTGTCATTTCAAGGTATCTCCGCCGACATGATGGCGGAACTGCTCTTGTATTTCATCGCCAAAGGCATCGTCACCCTTCCTGTAGCAGCCGACAAGGCCCTGCTCGATATGCCCTGGGGCTCACATATCTGCCAGTTCTACAACTGCAAAGAAGATCTGGTTAAAATGCTGGTGCCGTATTTCAAGCAGGGGCTGGAAAAACATGAGGCCTGCGTGTGGCTTGTCGGCGATCTGACGATCGAAGAAGCCCGGAATGCGCTCGCGGCGGTCGTCCCCGGCCTGGAGCACTACATGGCCAAAGGACAGATGCAAATCCGGCATTACACGGAGCTTTATACCAACCCGAACGGAACGGTGAAGCCGGCGGAACAACTGAGCGATCAGTTCGCAGATATGGGATCAGCGGTGAGGGCCAAAGGCTTTGCGGGGCTTCGCGCTTCCGGGAGCGTTAGCTGGATCAATAACGAAGAGAGCATGTCCCGTTTCATGGATTACGAAACCAAGGTGAATTGCGCTATCCAGGATTCCCGCATGATGGCCGTCTGCACCTATCCTGTCCGGGCCGCTGCCTTGCACCGGAGCAGAGAGCTCATTCACAATCACGGCAAAATTTACGTCAAGCGGGGCGAATGGGTCCACGACAATTCCAGGGACGCAAAAAAGATCGAAGCTGTCTTCGCCTCGCTGGCCGCGCGGTAATTGCTTTTTCGGTCATTGTGATTCGAGCTCAATTGTGGACTCTGGATTTGTTCCTGTATAACTCTTTGTCTGCCACAAGCAAGAGAGTTTCGATCGTCGTGCCATCTGCAGGATAGATAGCAACTCCTGCGCTCACCGATAGGGCAGGCTCCCTGCCGTCATTTGCGAGGTTGTCGCATAGACGCTGAGCGACCGATTTGGCCGGTTCTATGCCTGTTTCAGGCAGCACGACCACGAACTCGTCTCCCCCGAAACGCGCTGCAGTATCGATATTACGACACCCGGCGACCAAGACCTCAGCAAGTCGGCACAGTGCCTCGCTTCCGGTCAAGTGTCCGTAACGATCATTGATTTTTTTCAGACTGTCCAAGTCGAATAGCAATAGTGCGAACTCCCGCCCCGTGCGTTTGAATCTTTTTATTTCACTGTCCAGTACTCCGAGAAGGTGGCGATAGTTCGCCAGACCCGTCAGTGGATCTCTGGCTGCCTGCTGGCGCAGTTCATCCTCAATCTCACGTTGTTTGGTCACATCCTCAACAATAATTTCGTAGCCATCCCTCTCGCCTTCCCCCGTGTAGACTTCGCGTCCGCTGAGGCGGACGGTGAGGCTAGTGCCATCCTTCCGACCCCAGACAATTTCCAGGGGATCCACTCGGCCGTTCTCGCCCAGTTCTCCGAGCAATTGCGCCCGATTGGAAGGATTGTGAAGAATCTCGACTGCAAGTTTCGATCCCAGGAGTTCCTCTTTTGATTCATAACCGAGCATTGACACCAGCGCCCAGTTGACGTCCATAAACTGGCCTTGCATCCCGCAGCGGCAGATTCCAAATGCGGAATTCCTCATTAAGGCCTGATAGTGTGCCTCGGTTCGTTGTAGTCTTTTTTCGGCTCGATTCCGCTCCGCGCGCAAAGTGTTTTCGTTGAACACCCGGAGAATTGCAACGGGAAGCTGACCAGGATTATCCATCCCCACGCAATCGGCAGCGCCTCTCGCCATGAGGTCCGCTGCAGTCCCCGGCTCGATCTTGTGGGCCACAAAAATCAAAGGAATATTTCTGCCGGCCAGGCGCAGAAGTTCCGGCGTTGGCGTCTCCTGCTGTGGCGGAATCGGGTACTCGGCGAGGACAATGTCATAACTTCTTGACTTGAGACGTTCTGTACACTGCTCGGAGGTCAGGACGACATCTGCGTCGATCCGAAATTGCAGATCCTCAAATTCATCCAGACAGCGCTCCGCGCACGCTGCCTGGCTATGCAGCAGAAGAACGCGCACCACCGGGCTTGTTGCGGCCAATATGTGCGACCGGGCAGAATCCTCCTCCATTTGCCCGCTTTGACTTTGCGGATGGATACGGCCATCTGGCTTTTCATCGGTTGGGTTGCCCATCGCGGCNTCAACGGCTCTTAGCAGGGTGTGGGCATCTTCGTCTTTGGTGATAAATCCATTTACTCCGATACTCTTCGCCATTTCTGTGAGCGCCCTGCTTTTCTCGAAGGTCAAAATCAGAATCGGCGTACCAGCCGCCACTTTTCTTATTTCCCTTGCTGCGCTGAAACCGTCGAGGAGCGGCATGGAAATATCCAAGATCACCAGATCGGGTTTCAAGCCTATCGCTTTTTCGACCGCCTCTCTTCCGTTGCTAGCCTCCAGCACCTGGATATCACGATGAAACGATTCGAGAAGCGTGCGAATGCCTCTTCTCACCATTTCATGGTCGTCCGCGATCAGCACTCGAGAAGCCATGCATGGATCTCCTGCTAGAAATTGTCACGGGAGGCTGGAGACTGGTATAGGGCAGATACTGTATTCCCTCCAGTTGATCAATATGGCTCTTCGCCTGTCGGCAGATGTCTGCAAGGCCGTGCTCCGCGCCGCCGTTATTGGCACAACGCCACCGGCGGATTGACCCGCACCAAGGCGAAATTCATACGAACAATGGTACGGAGTCGGGCAAATCCGAACAGTTTCATCCGAATTCTTCTGTTCCTAAATGCCTTCGGATTCACTGCCGGTCGATCGCGCCTGTGAAGCGGAAACGTCGAAAACTTCGCGGATTTGCGCGGCTACGGCTGCGAATTCCGGGGTGCCGAGGAGTTGAGCCGTTCGGGGACGAGCAAAAGGAATATCAACGATGGCCGCAACGCGTCCTGGCCGAGGCGTTATGACCACAACTCGATCGCTGAGAAAGACTGATTCAGGAATTCCGTGGGTCACAAACAGCACCGTCTTGTGCTGTCTGGACCAGATGAGCTGAAGCTCAATGTTCATCGTCTCCCGCGTCATGGCGTCGAGAGCGGCAAAGGGCTCGTCCATCAGCAGTATCTTGGGATCGTGCACCAGGGATCGAGCGAGTGCGACACGTTGCTGCATTCCGCCCGAAAGCTCGCTCGGGAGGCGCTTCTCAAAACCGGCGAGTCCCACCATCTTGATCAAATCGACCGCCCGTTCCTGATAATCCGCAATCCGCCGCCCCTGCACGTCCACGGGCAGCAGCACATTGCGCATCACTGAAAACCAGGGAAGCAGCAAGGCCTGTTGGAAGACTAACCCGACATCGGGTCGCGGCGCCTGAACTTCGATTTCTCCGACAAAGACCTTGCCCGACGTTGGGGCTAGCAGCCCAGCTACCAAACGTAGCAGCGTTGTCTTGCCGCATCCGCTCGGGCCCACAATCGACACGAATTCACCAGGCAGGATGTCGAGGCAAACACCTTCCAACGCGTTGAGGTCCTGTCCCTCGCGCGTTTCAAATTGGTGTCCGACATCAACGAATCGGATCGCTTCGGGGGCCGAAAAAGCTCTAGCGCTCGTGGTCACGTCACTTCCAGTTTCGGGCCTGAGTGACGATCATCTGGTGATCAAACTGATTGTATTGTTCCGCAAAAGCATTCGTGAAGAAATCGGTTGCGGCAATGGGGCTCGAGATCTGTCCGGCATCGGCCAAGTACGACTGAATCTTCCCAAATATCCCGCCCTGTTGGCTGCCCCACTGAAAGTCAACCGGCAGTTGGTCCGCTGCCATGTCGCGAATCTGCGACTCAATAATGGCCAGATCGGTTTGCAGCGCCTTTGGATCATTCGGGTCTTTCGGCGCCCGATCGGGATACTGCTTCCAGAAGACCCGAACGGCAGCCTCGGGATTGGTCATGAGGAAGACGGTGGCTTTTGCGGTCGCGCGTCCGATCTTCGCAATTACATCCGGGTTATTGGCGATGAACGACTGGGTCGCGAACAGGTTGAAACTGTACTGGTCCATTTCGTCTTCTGTTGTGGGCAACACGCGCACTGCATATCCTGCCATGCGCTGACGGGCAATCCCTCCGGTGAAGCTGACCTCAGCGTCCACAGTCTTGTTCTTGAGAGCCTCAAACGAGGGTGTCCCATAGCCCACGCTGATGAGTTGCACGTCTTTCTGGCTCATGCCCGCTTCCTTCAGGCGCGCCCTCAGATAGGTCACGCCACCGCTTCCAAGATCATTCACCCCGACTTTCTTACCTTTGAGGTCGTTGACCGACTGGATCGACGCGTCGGGGTTAACTACGAAGCGGTTCGTGCCTCGTCGGCAGACCGCGTAGAACGACACCAGTGGAAGCTTGTTGTGGACGCGTTGAATCACGATTGGATCTGGCTGCGCAAGCCCCACATCGGCTCGCCCCGAAAGAAGCAGTTGCGTGATTGTCGCCGATGACTGGCCCGGGACGATATCAACATCAAGCCCTTCTTGCTGAAAGTAACTGAGCGCCCGGGGAAGCGTGGCGTACGGATAGCCGATATTTAGGTCGGCCGTGGCGACAGCATATGTCACTTTTCTCAGTGATCGTTCGGAGCATAACGAAGACACATTCATGGCAACAACACCGAGGCAAAGTAAGAAGTGTCTCCGCGATGGTCGAATCCCGTACAACGTGATCTCCCTTTCCTGGAAGCTGTGGCGCGGAAACGTCAGGCGCCGTGGGCGCCGTCGGCCTGACGGCCCCAGAAAACGACGCGTTGACCTACGAAGCGAACGATGCCGTGCAAGACAAACCCCGTCACCGACAACACCGCGAGGGCAGCGAATTCGCCGGCCATGTCCAGGTCAGTGTTGTAAGTGAGAATGCGATAGCCAAGGCCGCCCACCGCCCCGAGAAACTCCGATACCACCGCCGCGATGATGGCGAGCACGATGGCAAGTTCCAGGCCCGCGAACAGAGCTGGCAGGGTGCTCGGGAGCTTTACGCGCAGAAAAACGCGCCAGGGGCGGCCGCAATACGCACGGAGCATTTCCAGTTGATCTGGATCGGTGCGCTCGATGCCTGACAGTGTATTGATCAAAACAGGAAAGAACACGGTCGACACGACCAGCACGACTTTTGATTCCATTCCGAAACCGAACCAGATGAGAAACATCGGAGCGAGGGCGGTTTTAGGTACCGATTGCAGGCCAATCACATACGGGTACACAACCGTGCGGACCGGCCGAAACTCAGAGATCACCAGCGCCAGAAAAAACCCCACGAGGCTGCCGAGGAAGAAACCAGTCATTACCTCACTCATGGTCACTCCCAGGTCCCTTATAAAGGTACCGTCTGCGAGATTGACCGATAAGGATCTGAAAACTTCAACGGGACCCGGGAAAAGGGCGGGCGACACATCGAATTTGGTGATGTACCACTGCCAAAAAGAAACCACGACAATTGCGCTCACGAGCCATATGGCAAAGCGCGCCGCCTTTCTGTAATTCGGTCGTTGGCGAAGCGCGGCGAGCCACAGGAAGAATCGTCTCCGCCCGACTGCCGGTGCTTGGGCACCCACGGTCAAAATGCTCCCGCGTCGGAGAAGCGTTTTTTCTGCCATTCCAGCGCAGCAGAAATCCCACGCTCCCTGGATATCTGCGTAAACTCGTTCTCGGGGGCCGTCATCAGTCCCACGGCAGAACAGTCTTGCGCGACATCGAGAAAGGCCCTATGACCCATGGCATCGAAGAAGCGATTGACGAGATTCTTGTTCCTCACAAGCGTACCCGGTGGCAGGAGACACATGTGGCGGACGACCTGATCGACGCGCCCGTCCAGGCTGTCGGCGCTGACCACCTCATTGATCAGACCCCAGGTTTCAGCTTGTTTCGCATTGAGAAGACGGCCTGTGAGCACCAACTCCTTGAAAAGCCGAGGGGGTAGCGTCCAGGCCAAAATCGGAGACATCGTGCTGCCGCCAAACTTCACTTCCGGTTCGCCAAAGAAGGAATCTTCGCTCGCATAGGCTAGATCGCAAACGAGACTCAACGCAAAGCCACCGCCCAAGCACGCCCCGCGAACCTTGGCGACGACTGGCTGCGGCAACGACCACACGCGGTAGAGCCCCGCGTAGGCCCTTCGGAAGTGCTCGGCCCAATCTAGGGGCGTGCGCTCCGGCATCTGCTTGTCTATGCTCACGTCGAACCCAGCTGAAAAGGCGCGCCCTTCGCCAGTCAGCACGACGACGCGAATGGAAGCATCGCCTGCGACACGGTCGAGCGTCACTACAAGTTGCTCCATAATCTCATCGGTCAGCGCGTTGAGCTTCTGGGGGCGCGTAATCGTGAGCGTAGCGACGGCATCGCGGATGTTGCATTGAATGACGGCTGAGGTAGTCATGGTCTGGGCTCCGCAACCAAAAGAAGGCGCGCGTCGGCGATCACGCCGCCGGGGTAACGCGTGTTAACAATAATGGGGTTCAGTTCGAACACCTCGAGTCGATCACCGATCGCCGCTGCAACTCCGCCGACGCGCACGATGATATTGGCGAGTTTCTCGAAATCCGCTTTCGGGCCGCCACGAAACCCGTCAAGCAATGGACGAATGCCGCTGCGTGCTATCGCCTCAAGCGCGTCGGTTTCGTCGAAAGGGGGCACGAGGATCGCGGTTCGATCCAGGATCTCGACGAGTCGACCTCCTAGGCCAAAC
>JGI12635J15846_10006250_pt1 | contig 10233 bp, 8 predicted proteins | sample BlaSpr_A8_OM2_M2_FD_15846 | JGI IMG/M metagenome (IMG submission 15846)
CGATTGGCGCAATAAGTGTCCAACTTTGCGCATTAACTGTCCGAACCACTTAAGCGTGTAGGTGTACAGAGAATCTGGGATTCTGGACACAGAACGTGGTGTAGGTTGACGCATAACCTAGGATTATTGACACATAAAGTGGGACAGAGCCCCACATCTACAAGATCAGACTGGCGGCTAATCTTCGCCGCGGTGAATATGCGTTTCTGGCGCCTGGGCTTACCAATTCTACTGCCTCCGGCTCCATGGGCAACGCATACACCTTCCGGCTTGTGGAGTAGTCATAGTCTGCCAGTTGTGGTGTTTCGTGGAGCGGACTGGAAGAGGCCCAAACGGAACTGTGGGTGACGGCGGGCGAGCCAGACCCCGACCAGCAGACGGTTTTCTTTTTTCCGTTTATTTCGATTTCCACTTTGCGATTCGAAATGATCTCGCTGATCCACACGCTGGGACGGTACAGTCGTATCTCACGCTTTTCCGGGATGGATGCCTAATGCGTTTCACTGCAGATGATCGGCTTTTTGTCCTCACTGGCGCCGGCATATCTGCTGAGAGTGGGTTGGCCACCTTCCGTGGCTCGGGAGGGCTCTGGAACGGCTATCGTGTCGAAGAGGTGGCGACGCCCGAAGCCTGGCACGCGAATCCCGCACTCGTATGGCGGTTCTATTCCATGCGTCGGCGCGATGCCCTGGCTGCTCAGCCAAATGTTGCCCACCTTGCTCTCGCAGCCTTCGAACAGAGAATAGGCGACCGCTTTTATCTCTGCACACAGAATGTCGACGACCTCCACGAGCGCGCCGGTTCTCGTCGCATCCATCACATGCATGGAACGCTCTTCCAATCACGCTGTGTGTGCTGTAATGTACCTTTTCCAGACAATGCGCTCTACGATACCGCCGCCAACCTTCCCAGATGCCCTGACTGCGGAGAGCCCATCCGCCCTCACATCGTCTGGTTCGGCGAAGTCCCGCTGGACATGGAAGGCATCTATCGCGAACTCGACCGCGCTACGGTCGTGCTGGTTGTCGGCACCTCAGGCTCTGTTTATCCCGCCGCGGGCTTCGTACATATCGCCAATCAACGAGGTATCCGCACAGTTTATGTCGGGCCGGAGGAGCCTGTGAACGCCGATGCCTTCGATGAAGTTGTTAAAGGTGCGGCAACCGAGGTTCTGCCGGAACTCCTCTGAGCCCACGTTCGGGTGGCCAGAATTTGCTTCAAACGGCAGGGGTCTCTCGATGTAGAAGCCGAACTCGACCTGGATGCCGAAGTGGCTGCGTTCGCACCGGCTCCCCGGCATTGGTTTTCCCTGAGACAGGGCACTGGCGCGCAGGTCATCCCAAAACCTGTGAAACTCAACAAGCCCACAGCTTGGTGAATTTGCTTGCGCTGCAGCTAACCGAAACCCATCCCCAGTTTCTCCTTCAGTGAAAATGGGATTCCAATGCGAACACCTTCATGCAAATTGAACCGACCGCGTTGAATGCGACCGGAGGGTGGCAGACAGATAGCCTGGCCCGAAGTGCAGACCACAAATGGGCAGTATTTGCCGCCGACCAGTTCTACCTCTACAGCTCCGATTCGGATAGCCTAACGTCTGTTCCTGTGTTCACGTTCGATCCGATAAACAATCTGTATGGAGTCCGAGGGTATGCGATCAATGCGAATGGAACAAAAATACCTGTTGCCTCTGCCGCTCAGGTTACATTCCTAGATCATTCCTCTCCCATTTCTTGGTTCGACCTCCATTCCAGGCGCATTTCAGCTTTCCAGAACAGCTCTGCATGGTCCTGCAAAACGGCATTGAGCAACTTGGTCCCACGGGCGCCGGATCGCCTCGAACTTGCCGGTAACCGGACTTTGTAGGAATGTTCGAGTCCTCTATTCAAAGGCCCAGACTACCGATCGGAATTTGGAGCAGGCACTCCGTTGTTTCAAGATCGAAATTCAATGGACACAAATTCCTGCGCTCGCTAAGCTTCTAACCGAAAGACCAGGAGAACCTATGCGCTACTTCAAATCACTCGCTTTTTCCGCTATCACGGTTGCGCTGCTCAGCGCTGGATCGGTCGCACCGGGCCAGATCGCGGTCGACATTGGGGTTGCACCGGTGTGCCCGTACGGGTACTTCGATTACGCACCCTATGACTGTGCTCCCTACGGCTACTATGGGCCGGATTGGTTCGCCGGAGGACTGTTCATCGGAGCCGGCCCGTGGTTCCATGGGCCTCACGGCTTCTACGGTCACGTCGACAACCGCTATGATCCACGGCGTGGTTACGCTGGACCTCTGCCCGATCGTGGCGCGCGGCCGTTCAACCACTTCCAGGGAAACGAAGCGCGCGATGGCCAGGGCCATGTAGGCAATGCTGGCCATGACGCAGGCGGCGAACACATGCCGGGAGTACAGGGCGGCTACCATGGCTTCGCCGGAGGCGGTCATGGCGGCGGCGGTCACCGCTAGAGTCAAATCAGTTAGCAGAAAGGCCCGCCCTCAGCAGGCGGGCCTTCTTGCGCCAACAACTCTATCGTCGCGGGTGTGGCTACAGGTGGCCTGATCACCCTCGTGCGCAGAATCCAGATCGCGCTCGGCGTCCCTTCCTGACCTCTGCCACGACCCACGCGAGAACGCTGATCACACCGGAGCTGCCGGCTGCCGCGCCCACGCACCACCATTGCCACTGGGAAAGTGATTTAGCAATAGAGATCTTTGCCGCATTAAAAATGCGGCGGAACGGCGTACGCTTCCCCATCGATACAACCGGGGAAGGGAATCCGATGGCCTCTCGATCCCCTCGATTTAGGCTCCATCACGACTTCAGTTCAGGGAACGCGGTGATTCTTAGCTTTGCAGAAGCGTATGGGACTAAAGTGATCTTTTCCGCCGGTTCGCTGCTCGAGGCCGGACTTTGAGGCACAGGATCGGCTACTCCATCGATTGCTTGCCATGCTGGTAGCTTACGCGCACTCACGTGCAGCTTGACTGGCGTCTCCGATAGAGAAAATGGTGACTTACCGACCGGAGCTTCCTCAGCCTGAAGCTTTTCCGTATTCTGAGCAGGAAGATATAGCCCGTAGTTCCATTGGGTGCTGGGAAAGACCTGCCAGTCTGCCGTCATCCCTCTGTCCCGTAACTTCACCCAGCTCTCACCGATCGGGAAAGAAAATACCAAAGGGCCTCGCTCGACAGAGATCGAATCGTTATAGCCCTTCGAGGTTCTTGGGATCATCGGAAATCGCACTTCGACGACATCTCCGGCCATCCAGACTCGCTCGATCTTCGCGAACTCACCGTTCGTCACCGTGTTAACTGCTACTCCGTTGACAGTAATCGATGCTCCCTCGGCCCATGCAGGGATTCGGAGCCGAAGGGGGAAGCTGATCGCTGTTGTTGGATTCAGCTTGATTCGGACGTTGCCTCGGAATGGGTACTCTGTCTCTTCCGTGACATGTACATCGACATCTCGCACTTTCGTGCGGACTTCACATGGCGAGTACACCGCGGCGACGAGACCATCATCGCTGCTGTACATCCAGAGACTTGCTGAGAACTTCGGCCACCCCTGGTGAAGGTTCGCTGCGCAGCAGCCAAAGTTCGGATCCAGGCCGTACAGGTTGGACTCAGGGCCATCTGTCGTCCACGGCTTCCGGTGAAGACTGACCTCGACCTGGTTGGCCTGTTGGTTGTACTGATGGGCCCACATGTCGTCGGTAAAGGTGCCGGGCAACGCGTTGAACGCGATCTTTTCGAGCCGGTCACCAATTGACGCGTCGCCAAGAATGGCGAGCGAGTGCTCGAGCGAAAACATTGTTTCGACGACTGTGCAGAGTTCGCTGCCTTGGGACGGATTCCGTCCCGCTAAGTGTTCGTCACAAGAGAACATGCCATTCGGCTGGCCGTGATACGTGTCGAGCGCAGTCAGCATCTGCTGAAAACCGCGGCGGTCGATGTGGTTATCAGTGACGAGCGACCAGACGGGAGCAGTTTTGAGAGCCTGGCCGTTATTCACGCCGTGCGTGGCGAGCGCGACATCCCCGAGGCCTCGCGTCTCGTTCAGTTTGATCATCTCCGAGGTAACCGGCTTCGTAAATTTGAAGTCGGCAAACTCTGCCTGCCAGTTGTAGCCCTGCTTGTGAAGGAGATGCACCAGGTCCAGTAATTTCGAGTCGCCGGTACGGTTATAGAGCCAGATGACAACGAGGACATTGTCTTGCCAGCGGAATTTTCCCCAATCCTGTAAAGGACGATCTGGGAGCATATTGAGTTGATAGGCGAAGTATCTAGAGAGTGCCGGGATCACACGCGGATCGCCGGTGACTTCCTGGTATTGAGCGAGCGCTTTGAGCATGACCATGCGCGGCCACCAATCGTTGTTGCTCTGGGGGCCTATCATGCCATCCGGCGCCTGATGGGTGAGAGTCCACTCAATAAACCGCTGCGCCTTCGCCTTCAGTTTCGCGTCATCAACCAAATAAGCAAGCGGTACGAGTCCGTCGACGAAGTACGGGCCACGCTCCCAGGACTCTCCGTTGCCTCCCAGCCATCCGCTATTGGGGCCAACATCAGCCCAGATCTCATCAAGGTGTCCGCTTAGGCCATTTGCTTGAATCTGAAGCTGCTCCTTGAGCCAGCCGAGGGGTTGAACCGCACCGAGTGGAAGAAGGTAGAAAGCATTTTGAGCAAGCGGTGCCCGGTTCTTGATCACGGCAAATGATGCGTTCGCAGTTTCAGGTGACGTCCCAGCGGCCATCGCCAGACGGTTGGCTCGATGCAGCGACGCAACCGCAACCGCACCTGCTTGTTTTAGAAAACGCCGGCGGCTTGCACTGGGCCAATCAATTCTTGTCATCTTGAACTCCTACCACTGTGTATGGCACATTGCATGTCGATGGGAGTGACAATGCGATTCCCGAATCGCGAAGTAGCTAATTTCGATCTCTAAACAAATGAGAGAGCACCGCGAGTCATCCTCACGGACAAGCTACTGAGCTATGCTGCAGCGATGAAGCTGATTTTACCTGACGTGGAACACCGGCAGAGCCGTTATCTGAACGCCCGATCTGAGCCAAAGCCAACCAAGTTCAAAGGCGCTGCCAATTACCATCACGGTAAAACAGCTGAGGGCAGTAATCGCAAGGCTGATTCTGATTGTGGCTCGGGATGCCCCAGGTGAATCGTTACAATCGTTCGTAAAGAAGGGAATCGGCCATCATGGGCGCGCAACGTGCACCCCAGCCAGCCGCTCACGAGCACCCTCGAACCGGACCGTCGGTGTCTACTGCGTAGGTTCCGACACCTATAACGGGTATAGCAGTTCATGAACTGCCCGGTAAGTCGGGTTGTCGGCAACTTCGCTTTTTCACGCCGAAGTAGTCATAGGGCATCTTGCTGTTGCCAACTCGCGCCTTTGCTCCGTTGCAGTCCCTGCGATATGCTGACGGGATTATGGCGACCAGAGACGAACTAAAGCTTCTTATCGACCAACTTCCCGAAGGACTACTTGAGTCTGTGATGCAAATACTTAGTCATCATATAAATCCTCGAATCCCCGATCCAGAAATAATGCGTGTGCAAAGAGAAGGGCAGGACTATAAAAAGCTAGTTATGCAGCGGTTTCATGAGACAAGGAAGCCCGGAACGATAAGTACAGGGAGTGGCTCAGGGTTCTCAGGAATGCACGAGGGAACTCCATTTGGACGGCATTCCTTCAGCTACTGGGACGAAAAAGCATTAGTCCACCAAACCCTTCAATCCTTCGATGGTCAGAGCCTAGAGCTAATGAATCGACTGGCATTTTCAGAAGACAAAACAAGACTCTCCTTCTCCCTGGAGGTTTCCAGCGGCGGTAAGACCGTGCGGTACGAGGATGATTTCCCCGTCACGCCGCCCAAATGAACCTTGGTCGAACCGGCAGTTCTCGGGCTGCCTTTTTGCTGCGTATGGAGGACAATAATCAAATGAAGGAAGTAGATGTTTCGCACCGTCTTGCCGGCCCCAACGCGAGACTAATAGGAAAGCCAGGCGGTTTGCGCGAACTGACGACGCCGGCCTTGGTTCTGGATTTGGAGGCTTTCGAGCGAAACGTAAAAGCCTATCAGCACCAGATAAACCTCCACGGACTGCAGGCACGCCCTCACGCCAAGAGCCATAAATGTGCAGAGATTGCGCGGAGGCAGATAGCCGCAGGGGCTGTTGGTGTTTGCACCGCATCTCTCCATGAAGCGGAGGCACTGGTGGGGCAGGGAATCAACAACATACTGATCACGTCGCCGGTCATAGGAGCCGACAAGCTGGATCGGTTGATGCAACTATTGGAACGCGGAGCTGTGGTCGCGGTTGTTGTGGACGATCAGGAACACGCGGCATCCATGGCAGCGGCGGCGCATCGGTCTGGACACGTTCTCGATGTACTGATAGATGTGGATCTCGGTATGGGGCGAACAGGCATCAGCAACATTGAATCTGCACTTCAACTGGTGAACGTTGTCTGCGATGCAAAAGGCGTCTCGTATCGCGGCCTCCAGGCGTACTCCGGACGGGTGCAGCATATCCAGGAGTTTGCAGAGCGCGATCATGTCTATACGGGACAGTTGCGCTTCCTCTCGGAGTTGATTGCAACGCTGGATAAGCGCGGGCTGAAGCCTGCAACCGTGAGCGGTGGAGGCACGGGTACGCTGGCACTCGACTGCCGCGAAGGAATACTGACAGAGCATCAGGCGGGTAGCTACATCTTCATGGACGTAGAGTATGGTGCCGTCACCTTGCGCGCGAACGATGCCGACGCCACGTTCGCCACGTCGTTGTTTCTCCACAGTACGGTGATCAGTAAGAACGTATCTGGTAGGGTTACGATCGATGCTGGACTGAAAAGCTTTGCTACGGACGGACCTCTACCCCGTGTGAGCGCCGGGGCGCCAGTGGGAACCACCTACTCATTTTTCGGAGATGAGCACGGTTGTCTCACCTTTCCAACTGCGACTGATAGTTTGTCGCTTGGCAGCATTGTCGCATTCGTAACGCCCCACTGCGATCCAACGATAAATCTGCATGACTACTTGCACGTCGTGCGACACGATACGATTGTTGACATATGGCAGATAGTTGGGCGTGGCGTGCTGTAGCTCGGACCCGGATTTGGTGTTCCTATCTTCTCAACAAGACGCCGCGAACATCTGAAATTAGCGAGCGGCGAGCGTAACGCTCGCGAATCTGTTGAACCTGGTGAAGCTCAGCCGGCGGCCGTGTCGGTTTCATTGCTTCACGGCTCTATCAAGGGCAGCGGCAGAGCGGCCAGCAGCTACCTTTTGCCGACGATGTCAACGGCCGCTTCGATCTTTTGACGCAAATCGACCCCACATCTATGTGCAGGGCTTACTACCTATCTGATCGGATCTTCGGTCGCGCGGGCGAACGTGCATGCGCTAAGTCGGGTTTGCGGCAAGCTAAAAATCGAAGTTACCACTAACTTGTTACGTGCTCGCTGCCAACGTGGCGATAGTTCTAGCTTGATCCAGTTCCGCAATCAATTGCGTGAGAGTCTGCACCACCTAACGGTGGGAACAAGGACCGGCAACTTCCGCTTTGGCCTTCGTTGGGAGTAATGAGTGGTGATTGGTGGAATGGTGCTAAATCGACAACACCCTTCGCCAAAGGCATGGTTCCAAAATCAATCGTCGCATTGATCGTATTATTGTGCCGGCTGACTATTCATGCGGACGATATCAAATGATCAAATAGCGATTGAACCAGGCTGCGTGTGTTCTTCTGAGAGAGTTCTGCGCCAAGGATTCTCTGGGTGACTGCCAGGCCATGAGCGAGATTGATGATAACAGTGATGAAATCATCCGGCTTCAATCTCGAAGTGACTTCAGGAGACCGCAAGAGGTCCCTGACAAGCTCACTTCCGTCGAGAAGCTGCTGCCGATGCACTTCAACAAAGCTTTGTCGGATACGTTCACTTCGAAGAGCTCCGACCTCGAATTCAGCACGGAGCACGATCCAATCATGGTCCGTCATCAGGTCGGCAATGGCGTCACGCATTTTTTTCAACCGCTTCTTGCCTGAAGGCTCTTCCTTAAGCAGAGAACGAAGAAAATTCAGACGGAACGCCTGCTCCTCTTGGATTACAGCGAGGAACAGCTCCTCCTTACCGTCGAAGTTGGAATACAGAGCGCCCCGAGAATACCCGGCATCCTCCGCGATCTTCTCCGCCACGGCGCCGCCAAGCCCGTAACGCAGAAAGTGCCTGCGCCCTACGGCGATCAATGTGGCACGAGTCTGTGCTCTGCTCTCCTCGCGGGTGAGCCGCTTTCTTGGTTTTGTGCCATTCAAAGCCATTTGAATCCTTAGCTTCTCTCGATCGTTGGTCTAGCGATTCAATGACTGTCTCTAAGAAATGTAAGACACGCTCACAGATGGCGCGTACGTCAGGATCGAAGTTGTGCCAACACGATTCAGAATGCAATGAACACTCTGCATCCTGATACGAGGATAGCTTACACTCTGGGCATCTAACGCGAGGATATATCGAGAGTTACAGGCCTCAAATCGAGGCAATCTGTGATGGATCTAATTGTTAAATCCACAAACCTTCAGGCCTCTAAAACAATCGAATAAGCAAAGCAACCGCAGTAGCCACAATCGCTATGATTGCGAGAACGACATACCACAGGTATGCCATGGGGATGTCTTCCAGGTCGTCTTTCATTTTGGTTTTCATGGTGGCTCCTTAGCCATTACACGTGGAGACAAGAACTATCCGGCGAGCGGGGAGATACATCGGCATAACACACCAGTCCCTGCGAGATGATCGCAGTAATCTTCAGGCCGCTGGAAATCGAAGGCAGTCAGAGATGCGCCCATCCCCGGCGTATCAGCATTACACCCAATCCTACGCAAACGACTGCCGTTACCCGTAGCGTCGGCATATATAGCGATCCCAGCCATGCAATGTGTTCAGAAAGAGCATCCTGTCCGGGTTTCATACAAATCCCCCACATTCCGAAGGCGATGCAGGTGAAGCCCAATACGAGGCAGATCCACTGCTCGATAACAACAATCGTCGTGGTCTGAGCACTTTTTTCTTCGTCTCCTCCCTTCTTCCTTATTCCCCGTCCGACACTTAAACTGCGCTCGCGGCCGAGGCGTCCAACATCTTCATGAAGACTGACGGTGCCGCGATCGTAGCCTTGAACCGGGGCTATGACTTTGGTCGTCAATATTCGGCCTATGCCCATGTCAGCCATCATAGGTTCCTCCACAAACGTTTCCTATACATACAATACGCTTTCAGATACAGTATGTATATGAAATAACCGCCAATGCTCAGCTTCGCAGAAAGAGCATTGGGTGGAAACGGCTCGCAGAGTGTTAGATGTGACCGCGGTTGGTTGGGCTCACGTTATTTGAATCTGACAACGCTCAATCCGCCGGAAAGGAAAGTGGATGTCAGATGAAGTCGAGAGCAGCGGGCGGTGGAAGCCTAGTGTGAACCCCTGGCTGATCGCGGCGACTGTGGCCCTCGCTGCCTTCATGGAGGTTCTCGATACCTCCATTGCCAATGTCGCCCTTCCCCATATTGCTGGTGATCTCGGCGCCAGCACCGATCAGGGAACCTGGGTTCTCACCAGCTATCTGGTCTCCAACGCAATCATTCTGCCGGTGGGGGCCTGGGCGTCGAGTGTCATCGGTCGCAAGAATTTCTTTCTGCTATGCATCACTATCTTCACCGCGGCAAGTTTTCTTTGCGGTATCGCCCCAACGCTCCCGATCTTGCTCATTTCGCGCGTACTTCAGGGCGTCGGGGGTGGCGGCCTCCAGCCTATGGCGCAGGCCATCATGGCGGATTCCTTCGAAGAAAAGAAGCGTGGCCAAGCCTTCGCGCTCTACGGTCTTGTGGCGGTGCTTGCGCCATCCCTTGGGCCGACGATCGGCGGTTGGATCACCGACAACTACTCCTGGCGATGGATCTTCTATATCAATTTGCCTGTCGGCATCCTCGCGTTCTTTTTGGTCAGCCGCCTGGTCCAGGATCCGCCATGGATCAAGGCAGATCGAGCCAATCTCAGGAAACTGGATTACATCGGACTTGGATTGCTCACGGTCGCCATGGGCGGCATGCAGATCATGCTCGATAAGGGGGAAGAGAACGACTGGTTTGCCTCCACCTTCATCCGCATCTTTTGCTTCCTGTTTGTTGCGGGTATGACCGGCCTGATCTGGTGGCAGTGGCG
>JGI12635J15846_10006253_pt1 | contig 10230 bp, 8 predicted proteins | sample BlaSpr_A8_OM2_M2_FD_15846 | JGI IMG/M metagenome (IMG submission 15846)
CTGAATTACGCGACGCGATCGATGAAAAAGCGCGCTCTTTTGCCTCCGTAGTCAAAATTGGCCGCACGCACCTGATGGACGCGACTCCTCTCACGGTCGGCCAGGAAATGTCGGGCTGGGTGAACCTGCTCGATCGCGACATCCGATGGTTAAAAGATACGTTGCCGGGCCTCTACGACCTCGCCATTGGCGGAACTGCCGTAGGTACAGGCCTGAACGCTCACCCTGAATTTGCCGAGCGCGCCGCGAAGAAAATTTCCGAGCTTACGGGTTTGCCATTCCGTTCCCATCCCAACAAATTCGCTGCCCTTTCAGCCCACGACGAAATTATATTTGCCAGCGGTGCTCTTAAAACTCTGGCTGCTTCCATGATGAAGATCGCCAATGACATCCGCTGGCTCGCTTCCGGCCCGCGCGCTGGCTTCGGCGAATTAGTGCTTCCGGAAAACGAGCCAGGCTCCTCCATCATGCCCGGAAAAGTGAACCCCACGCAGTCCGAAGCGGTCACCATGGTCGCCGTGCAGGTCTTCGGAAATGATGCCGCCATCGGGTTTGCGGGTTCACAGGGAAATTTCGAGCTGAACGTTTTCAAGCCCGTGATCATTCACAATTTCTTGAATTCCGTGCGCTTGTTGGGCGACGCTTGCCATTCCTTCACTTCCCACTGCATCACGGGCATGGAAATTGACAGGGAACGTATCCAGCAAAATGTTCAAAACTCGCTGATGTTGGTCACTGCTCTAAGCCCCAGGATTGGATACGACAAAGCTGCAGAAATCGCGCACAAGGCGCACCACGAGCGCCTAAGTCTTCGCGAAGCCGCACTAGAACTGGGCTATTTAACCGAAAAAGAGTTCGACGAACTGGTACGGCCGGAAGACATGACCCACCCGTAGCTTACTGTAATCTTCGCAGACTTTTTCGAGCGGAAACAATTCTTTGTAATTCTCTTCTTCGGCCGCAAAACTGTTTCACATCGCTACAAAATCCTCTCCGCCTTGGAAAAATCTTCGCTCTAATGCACGATTTTCTTTGACACACTTTCGCCTTAATTCAATCTCCTCTTAGTATTTCTGGCGTGGCCCCCTTCCGTGGAGTGCCCATGAATCTGCTGATCGCTGAAAACGAATTCGGTCTAGTGAACGCCGTCTACTGTTGATTCGAGGTTGGCGCGGTTGTGTCGGGAACAGACGCAGGGGCATTCGACGGCACCGGCGCGTTTGAAGCAACTTCAGCAATCACTTTTGCTGCCAGCTTCTTGCTAATCGGACAAAGCGAATCATTAATACGGCACTGTGCAAGCGTCAGACGGCATCCGCAATCGCAGCTTTCAGAATTCATCCGCCGCAAGGCGACTTTCTTCAACTCTGGCGTCAAATCCTTGAAATCAACGTCGGGGAGTTCTGTCGCCAGCGCAGCATTCTTCAGGAAAACCTGTCCTTCGTCCTTGAATGTTTCGACCGTGGCGTTAATCGGCATTCCAAGCAGAGCGCGTACTTCAGTCTCATAAACATAGGTCGGATACAGCCCTACGTGTTTCTGTACAACTTTGCTCTCCGTGTTCACTACGAAGGAAGTCGGAAGCGCGGGAACGCCGCCGTATTCCAGGATTATTTCACGGCTGGCCATCACGATCGGATAGTTCACGCCTTCTTGCATCGCGAATTTCTTTACCGTGCGCACGTCTTCCGGATCATCCATGGAAATTCCGATCACTTGCAAACGGTCTTTGTAACGGGTTTGCAGGTCGACAAGTTCGGGAACTTCTTCGCGGCAAGGCGGGCACCAGGTGGCCCAGAAATTCAGCAGTACAACTTTGTCTTTCCATTCGGCAGTGGAAATCACGTTTCCGTCGATGTCGCGCGCCAGAAAAGGCGGAGCACCCTGCGGATTGCTGGCGAACCGAACAACCGGCATCTGGCCGGATTGTTGGGCGGCCACGTTTTTAACAGCAGCCGCGGCGTGCGTTGGCAAAACGTGCGCGCTTACGACCGAGGCTTTCGGCACGCCCATTAGATTCGATCGGCCCGCTGCGAGCCCGATCGCGATTCCCGCCAGTCCCGCTACCGCTGCCAATACAAAAATAAAAGATTTCTTCATCCGCCCTCAACGGCCCCATCCCATTATGCAGCATGCTTCCGCGCCGAACAACGAGTAGCTCGCACGAATTGTAAGAATGAACACGTGCCCTGCGCGGCTGCGGGATAATCCGCGCGACTCAGTTCCGGCTGGTCTTGAGCCGGCATCAGGCGCCGCCCTAGCTCCCTAAGTCATTGAAAATGGGTGTCCCCCCTGATCGGGGCGGCCAAGAAGTTTGGGCATCCGACTTGCGCATGGCACTGCGTGGTCGCGTTCCTACACCAGCCGAAGGGACAGCAAGTGGGGAGCCAGGGGCCACCTGCTGAAAGCTCCCGGTCATACCCATCTGCCTCTGGGAAGCTGGGATGGATGGTCCCATGATTCGTTCCGCCTAGATCGAATCACTGGAGCGCGCCCTTTAGGGACCTTCGATGCCGAGCGAGGATCCCGTTTTTATTTTCTGCTCTGCGACACCGAGTTCGTTCACCTAGAGATGGCTCCTGTTATAATGCGGCGCATGACGTTAATGACCGCCACTTACGAATTGCAGGAACGCCTGAAGCCGGAGCATTTTCGGGCGCTCGGAGAGTTCTCGAATACTTACGGCCTTCAGAAATTTCGTTATAACGAGAAGAAGAATCTGCTCCATTTTGACTACGACGCCTCGCGTTTGACCGACAACGTAGTAGAGAGTGTTTTGCGCCAAGCGAGAATCCCCGTCTTGCGAAGATTGGAACCTACTCCCCAGTAGCCCATGAGTTCATAACTGAACTTTGCGGAGGCGCAGGGCGTTTGCAATGACCGAAAAGGAGCTGAAGGTCATCGCAGCGCTGGCCAGGATTGGACTAAGAAGCAAACCGAAGTAAGGATAGAGCACGCCGGCGGCGACAGGGACGCCAACCGAGTTATATGCGAATGCGAAGAAAAGGTTTTGGCGGATGTTGCGCATGGTGGCGCGGCTCAGTGTCCGCGCGCGAGCGAGACCGAGCAAGTCGCCGCGGAGGAGCGTGATCCCGGCGCTTTCCACGGCGATGTCGGTTCCGGTGCCCATGGCGATTCCGACGTTGGCTTGCGAAAGCGCAGGGGCGTCGTTCACTCCGTCACCGGCCATGGCGACGATGTGGCCTTCCGCTTGGAGCTGCTTCACGATTTCGCTTTTTTCCCCGGGCAAAATCTCTGCGCGAACCTGATCGATTCCGAGTTTTCGCGCAACGAAATCGGCGGTCGCACGACTGTCTCCCGTGAGCATGATGATGCGTATTCCGTCGCGGCGAAGTTTCGCGAGAGCTTCCGCGGTTGTTGATTTCACAGGATCGGCGACACCGATGATTCCGATGATTGCGTCATGCGCGGCTGCAAACATTACTGTCTGGCCGTCGGCTTCGAGGGTTTTGGCAGTTTCGTCCAATTTTCCGATGCCCAGATTGATTTCAGCGAAGAGAGCGCGGTTTCCAAGCGCGGCGGCACGTCCGTCAACCTTTCCCAGGATACCTTTCCCGGTTCGCGACTGAAAATCAGTGAGGTCGCCGAGGTCGAGGCCACGCACTTTGGCTGAGGTGAGGATCGCTCCCGCGAGCGGGTGTTCGCTGCCGCGTTCAAGGGTGGCAGCGATCCGCAGAATCTGTTTTTCATCCCAGCCCGCCGCGGGGACCACGGATACCACTTCTGGTCGGCCTGCGGTCAAGGTACCGGTCTTATCTACGACGAGCGTGTCCACTTTTTCAAGCGTTTCCAGCGCCTCCGCGTTTTTTACCAGGATGCCAGCGAGAGCGCCGCGGCCAGTGCCGACCATAATGGCCATGGGGGTGGCCAGGCCCAGAGCGCAAGGGCAGGCGATGATGAGGACGGCGACGGCGTTAAGCAACGCATGCGCCATCTTCGGCTCGGGGCCGTAGATGGCCCAAGCAATGAAGGTGAGGATGGCGACCAGGATTACTGCGGGAACAAAATAACCTGCTACACGGTCAGCAAGTTTTTGCACCGGCGCGCGGCTGCGTTGCGCTTGGCTGACCATGCGCACGATTTGCGAGAGCATGGTCTCGCTGCCGACGCGCTCGGCGCGCATGAGGAAGGTTCCGGTACCGTTCACGGTGCCGCCAATCACGCGCGCGCCGATTGATTTCTCAATGGGGATTGGCTCGCCGGTCATCAGCGATTCGTCAACCGAACTCTCGCCTTCCGTGATAACTCCATCCACCGGAACTTTTTCGCCCGGGCGCACACGCAACAAATCGCCCACCGCTATGTGCTCGACTGGCACGTCGATTTCGGCTCCGTCGGCACGAACGAGGCGAGCTGACTTTGGTGAAAGTTTTAAGAGCGAGCGTATGGCAGTGGAAGTCCGGCTGCGCGCGCGCAATTCCAAAACTTGGCCCAGTAGGACGAGTGTGGTTATTGCGGCTGCGGCTTCGAAATAAATTGGGACGCCGCCTCCCATCACGCGAAATGAGTCTGGGAAAACTTGCGGGAATAAGACAGCGACCGCGCTGTAAAGGTACGCGCTACCCGTACCCAGCGCGATCAGCGTGAACATATTGAGACTGCGGTTCACGATGGAGGCCCAGCCGCGCTGGAAGAAGAACCACCCGGCCCACAGGACCACTGGCGTTGCCAGGAGTAGCTCGATCCAGGCGATCGTGCGTGGCGACAAAATATTCTGCAGGGGCTGGCCGCGAATCATATCGGACATCGCCAGCGCGAGAATTGGAATGGTGAGTGCGACGCTGATCCAGAAGCGCCGCGTCATGTCGGCGAGTTCGGGATTCTCTTCCTCGGCGACAGGTGCGTCGCGAGGCTCCAGCGCCATGCCGCAGATGGGGCAGGAACCGGGACGAGGCCTAACGATTTCGGGATGCATCGGGCAGGTGTACTCGATGCGAGTGACCGGCTGAGTTGGGATGGCGGGTTCAAGCGCCATTCCGCACTTTGGACACGCGCCCGGGTGGCCCTGGTGGACTTCTGGATCCATGGGGCAGAGGTAGTGGGCGGCCGCGCCTCGTTTCGTTGGGTCACGTTGGGCCGCCGACACCGGAATGGGTTGCGCTGACTTTATTTCCATCAGTCGGACGGGCGCGCTATTGGTCGGAGTAGAGCTTGCAGCGCTGAGGTATTTTTCTGGCGAGGCGGCAAATTTTGTGGCGCAACTCTGGCAGCAGAAGTAGAAAGTCCTTCCGTCGTGGAGGGTTTGCGCTGCGGCGCGCTCGGGGTCAACCGTCATCCCGCAGACAGGGTCTTTTTCGACAGTCTTTAAGTGCTCTTGCATTTCGCCAGGTCTGCTGCGGGATTAGATTCGAGCGTTGGGTATAAGACGCTGCACCAGGCTACTTTGCGACATTTCCCGCCGGCTTCAGCAGATGAAAAAGTAAAAATACGGAAATGTCTAATTGCTGTTCTGGCCCTGGCTAGACAGGTGTTAGTCGTTTGTTTTCTATAACATCTGCTATTAGGCCAGAATCGGTTAGAAGCGGTCTGACCACTTTCAAAAAGCGGCCCAATTTCACGACTCTTTCTCCTGTCTGGAGCGGCCTGTGAGCTTGCCGGTTGCCCCGGCAACGTTCCCGTGGCCGTGGTGGCAGACGAGAGAGTGTCGGAAGGCAGAGTTCTCATCGCTGCGATGATAGGAAGTTAGAAGTCCAAATACAAGGTGCGAGGCGATGGACTTTTTGGCCCGGCGACAGGGGCCGAAGGTTAGAAGTTGCCTCGCGCCTTCAGCAAGTCCTGTGAAGCTTCGCGCGCACCGAACTACTCTAATCCGTGCGGGAAAGAAAAACAGAGCGCGTGAAGATCAGGCCTACAAGTTAGCTGGACCTGAGGGGTTCTATTCATGATCGCGACAATTATCGGCAGCACTGGGCTAACAGGGTCGCTTCTGGTTCGGAGGCTCTTGGATGATCCGGCAATTAAGAAGGTAATCTCTATTGCGCGAAGGCCGCCGGAGATCTCGAATCCCAAACTGACGGAAGTTTTAGTTCGCAATCTGGCCGAGCTACCTGCTCTTGCATCGACCCTTTGCGGAGATCTTTACTTCTGTTGTCTTGGCACGACGAGCAAGGCTGCGGGGAGCAAGGAGAACTTTGAAAAGGTGGATCACGACGCCGTGGTGGCCTTTGCAAAAATCGCGAAGGCCCACGATGCAACATCATTCACGTTCATTTCCGCTAGGGGGGCGAGTCTGAATTCGATTTTCTTTTACAATCGAGTGAAGGGCCGGACTGAGAATGATGTAAGAGCTGTCGGGATCCATTCGTTGATCATCTTTCGGCCTGCGCTGCTGCTTGGGTCGCGGCGCGAATTCCGTTTGGCGGAAAGCATCGCGAGCAAGACGCTGGTTCCCCTTTCGCGACTTCTCCCGACTGCCATTCGCAAGAGGCTCATCACGCCGGCCGAAACCTTAGCGGAACGGATGTTGGCGGAGGCGAAAGCGGCGCCTGCTGGAGTTCACATCATAGAAGCGGAACACATCTAGATAGCCAAAGAGAATCTGATCGAAACGAATGTTCGATCCTGCTTAACTCTTATCCCACAAACGGGCAGTGCGGCACGCCTGGCCGCCGAAGTAAATTTGCTAAATAATTCGCCAACAAGCGCTTAGGGCGAGGCACAGGCGTGGATGGCGACATGCTCTTATGGTGTCAACACATTGCCCTAACACATCCCTGGAGGTGCGCAGGTGACCTCATTTTGGCAAGACGTGCGATACAGCCTGCGGATGATTACTAAGACGCCGGGATTCGCGGCGATTGCCATTCTGACGCTTGCGCTTGGGATCGGCGCGAATACCACGATCTTCACCTGGATCAACTCCACATTGCTAAATCCAATCCCCGGGCTGGCGAGCCCGCGCGAGGTGGTGTCGCTGTCACTCGGCCGCGGCGCTGAAAATCCCTTCCCGTTTACCTATCCTGATTTGGAAGCGATGCGCGATGGGCAGCAGAGTTTTGTCGGTATTACGGCCGCGAATATCACTCCCATGAGCTTGACGACGAAGGGTAAGCCGGAGCGCGTATGGGGCACGGTGGCATCTGCGAACTATTTCGATGTGCTCGGCGTGCGGCCGATTCTGGGGCGAGGGTTTCTGCCGGAGGAGGATCGAGAAGCCGGGNGGCGCGCCGGTGGCGGTGATTAGCTACCGCATGTGGCAGACACACTTCGGCGCGAACCCGGACATCGTGGGCCAGACAATTGAACTCAACCAACATCCGTACACGATCGTGGGTGTAACTCCCGCGGTCTTTCAGGGCAGCCAGACCGGCGTGCGATCGGAGATTTGGATTCCGATCATGATGGAAGAGCAATTGATTCCGCGTAACGACCTGATTCATGACCATCACTATTTTTGGCTGGTGGTGTTGGGACGCTTGAAGCCCAGGGTCGGTCCGCAACAGGCGCAAGAGGAAATGACCGTGCTGTTGAAGCGAGAGGTGAAGAATTATCCAGAGGAACACAGAGGACACGATAGCGTGACGGTCTATCCGTTGTGGCGCAGCCCATTTGGCGCGAACCAATTTCTCTCCACCATGCTGCCGATCTTGATGACCATCGCGGGGCTGGTGCTTCTACTGGCCTGCGCGAACGTGGCCAATTTGATGTTGGTGCGGTCGGTCGGGCGGCGGCGGGAGATTGCCATACGCGTGTCGCTGGGCGCCAGCCGGTGGAGGCTGGTGAGACAGTTGTTGGTGGAAAGTCTGGTACTGGCGCTGGCGGGAGGCGCGGTGGCCTTGGCAATCACGTTGTGGAGCGCGGGAACGTTCATGAAGTTCATCCCAACCTCGGATTTTCCAATTTCGCTGAACATGCGAGCTGACCGCACTGTTCTGCTGGCGACGTTTGTGATTGCGGTGCTCACGGGAGTGATTTTTGGAATTTTGCCCGCACTGCGGACTTCGAACGAAGCGCCAGTGTCGGTGTTGAAAGAAGACACCGGAAGCGCGTCGGGTGGCGTGCGGAAGGGGCGGCTTGCGAGCGGGTTGGTGGTGGCGCAGATTTCGCTGTCCTTGCTGCTGCTGGTGTGCGCGGGATTGTTTATACGCAGCTTTATGCGGGCGCAGCAGATTAATCCAGGATTTAATTCACATAATGTGTTGATGGTTTCTTACGATTTGTTCACGGCCGGATATTCGGAGGAGAAAGGCGCGGAATTCGATCGCGAACTGGTAGGAAAACTGGAAGCGTTGCCGGGAATGCAGTCGGTAGCGCTGGCAAACCGCGTGCCGCTGGGATTCGGCGGCGGTTCAACGGCCGTGAAGCCGGAGGGCTACGTTTCGCGGCCGAACGAATCGATGGAGACGCAGGTGGCCATTATCACGCCGAATTATTTTCAGACATTGCAGATTCCCATGGTGCAGGGGCGCGACTTCACGTTACAGGATACCAAGAGCTCGCAACGCGCGGTGATCGTCAGCGAAGCATTTGCCAATCGCTACTGGCCGAATCAGGAAGCGTTGGGGAAGCAGCTGAACTCAGACTTGACGAACGAATGGTTCACGGTGGTAGGCCTAGCGCGCGACAGCAAAGTAAATGGATTGAATGAAAAGCCCATGCCGTTTGTATATCTGCCGCTGTACCAGGTTTATCGCGCCACGATGATCATTACTGCGCGAACGACCGGTGATCCATTGGCGGCCGGCAGATCCGTTGAGAGGGCGATACATGAAATGAATGGCGACTTGGCGGTGTTTGACGTGACCACGCTCGAGTGGCGCGAAGCATTTGCCAGCTTCCCGCAGCGAGTGGCCGGAACATTTGTCGGCGCATTCGGACTGCTGGCGCTGGTCCTGGCGGCGGTGGGAATTTACGGCGTCACGGCATATAGCACCCGGCAGCGTACGCATGAAATCGGCATCCGCATGGCGCTCGGCGCGAGCAAGCAGGATGTTTTGAGGCTCGTGCTCGGGCATGGGCTGCGCTTGACGCTTCTCGGCGTAGTGCTGGGTCTGGCGGTATCGTTTGCGCTGACGCGCTATCTGGGGAGTCTACTGCTGGGAGTGACGAGCACAGATGCGCTGACTTTTTCGACCGTGGCCATCTTACTCTGCGCTGTGGCGCTTTTCGCTTGCTTCATTCCTGCGCGACGGGCGATGCGTGTGGACCCGTTGGTGGCGCTGAGATACGAGTGATAGGTCAGGTCGATCAACTCCCTTCTCGGCACCTTTCTGCAAAAACGACAGCTTCGATTCATCCGCTTTCAGCGGAAAGTTCCTCCCGACTCCCGCGCGGGAGGCGAGTCAAGACTACTTTTCCTTTAGCAGGGCATTGATGTAGGCGGTCATTTCGGGGCTGTTCCAATCCTGGGCGCCGACGATTTTGCGGTCCAGGCGGCCGTTGCGGGTGATGATGTAGGTGTCGGGATACATGGTGGTACCGTAGGAGAGGGGGATTTGTTTGCTAGCGTCGCGATAGGTGGGGAAAGTGATGTGGTAGGTCTTCAAGAAGTTTTCGTAGGCTTGCGCGTCGTCGTCCACGCTAACGCCGAGGACGGTGCCGCCTAGCGGGGCGATGCGGTGCTGCAACTGATTGAGCGATTGAGTTTCTTCCACGCAGGGCGGGCACCAGGTGGCCCAGAAGTTCAGTAACACTACTTTACCGCCAAGGTCGGAGAGATGTGCGGTCTTGCCGTCGAGCGTTAGGGCGAAATTTCTGGCGGGCTTCCCGCGCAGACTGGCTTCACCCTGCCGATAATCCGGTCGCGCGAAAAGGAAGAGCAGGCCCGCAATGAAGGCGAGAACCAGGCCCGTGTTTAGTTTCCGTTTCAGTCCTTTGTCCAAGCGACCTATAATACGAGTATCGGCGAATCGAAAGCGAGCATTTTGCGACGAGCGGATTTAATCCCTCTGGCGCCGCAAGTGCAGGTCGATTTTCACACCCAATGGTTTCCGCGATTATTCCGGCACGCAATGAAGAAGCGTCTATCGCGCGAGCGGTGGAGTCGGTGGCGGCACAGCCGGAGATTGTCGAAGTGATTGTGATCGACGACCAGTCCACCGACCGGACTGGCGCGATTTTGGCTGAGCTCACCGCGCGCATACCCAAGCTGAAGATTCTGCACACCGGGGATGCGTTGCCGCCGGGTTGGGCCGGCAAGAATTATGCCGTCTCGATTGGCGCAGCGGCAGCAACGGGAGATTGGCTACTCTTCACCGATGCGGACACCTA
>JGI12635J15846_10006257_pt1 | contig 10226 bp, 8 predicted proteins | sample BlaSpr_A8_OM2_M2_FD_15846 | JGI IMG/M metagenome (IMG submission 15846)
CTCGAGCAGAAGGGCGAGGAAGTCACTGCCGTTATGTCCGGTATCGCGGGCATGCATGACGTCAAGCTCTTACGCGATTTCGGCCAGCCGAATCTCGACTTGACGATCGATCGCCGCCTAGCAGCTCGTTTTGGGATAAACGTCACGGATATCCAGGACGCCGTGCAGACTGCGGTAGGAGGCAACGCGGTCAGTCAGTTGCTGATCGGCGAGCAGCGCTACGACGTGGTGGTTCGATACCAGGCTCCCTACCGCAATACACAGCAGGCTATCGAGAGAGTTCGTCTGCTGTCCCCGTCAGGCGAACGCGTATCCCTGGCGCAGCTGACATCCGTGGAAGTTAAGGACGGCGCGTACGACATCTTCCGCGAAGGAAACACCCGGTATGTAGCGGTAACGTTTAACGTGAGAGGCCGCGATCTGGGCACCACAGTCGAAGACGCGATCAAGCAGATCAGTGCGAAGGTGAAACTTCCGCCGGGCTATAGCCTTGCCTGGTCCGGCGAATACGAGAGCGAAAAGCGGGCCGAGGCGCGGCTTGCCTTGATCGTTCCACTGACGATTCTCGTCATCTTCATCATTCTCTACACCATGTTTCGCTCTTACAAATGGGCGCTGCTCATTCTGTTGAACGTCGGCCTGGCGCGGGTCGGCGGTTTCCTGGCTCTGCTGGTGACCGGCACCTATCTCAGCGTGTCCTCGGGCGTGGGCATGCTCGCATTGTTCGGCGTGTCTGTGCAAACCGGCGTGATCATGCTGGAATACATCAACCAGTTGCGGGCTCGAGGTTACTCAATCCCAGACGCCGCGGTCGAAGGCGCGGTACTGCGGCTTCGACCGATCATGATGACGATGCTCGTGGCCACTCTAGGACTGCTGCCCGCGGCGCTGTCACATGACATCGGATCGGATTCGCAGCGGCCGTTCGCAATCGTGATTGTGGGTGGACTGATCTCCGACCTGTTCCTCAGCGTATTCCTCTTACCGACGTTTTATGTCTGGATCGCGCGAGATGGCGATCAACTTCCGATACCGGAGGCCACCCTTGAATAGTTTCGCATTGCTCCGGAAGTTCGGTGCCGGGTTGATCGTGCCCCCAGTGCTGGCGTGCGCGTTGATGGGTTCCGCATTCTGCCAGAGCAACGGGCCGACCAGTATTACGCTCGACAACGCTATCCAGATGGCGCTCCAGCACAACCACAACATGTTGGCGATCATTACAACGATCCAGCAGAGCCAGGCCGAAGAAATCACGCAAAACCTGCGCCCCAATCCCACGCTGTTTGCGGACTGGGAGTATTTGCCTCTCGGCTCGCCCGCCAAGCAAAATCCCGGCATTTACAACGGACAGTCAACCAACGATTATCTGAACAACAATACAGAAGGCGACGTCGGCCTCAGCTACCTGATTGAACGTGGCGGGAAGCGCCATGACCGCCTGCAGGCGCAGAAAGATATCACGGCCCAGACGCGCTCGCTGGTGGCGGATAACGGGCGCGGTCTTACGTTTCAGGTCGCCACGCTGTTTTACAGCGTGCAGCTCGCCGAATCGACGCTCGAACTGGCGCAGAAGGACCTGAAGAGCTTTCAGGACACCGTCGACATCAGTGAGCATCAATACAAGGCCGGCGGCATCAGCGAGAACGACTACCTGATGATCAAGCTGCAGTTGCTGCAATTCGAAAGCGATCTGGAGCAGGCGCAGCTGGCCAGNGTCCAGTCGCTGTCGGACTTGCGGCAGCTACTNGGATACGAATCCGTCTCTCAGGATTATGACGTTGCCGGCCCCTTCGAGTACCAACCAGTGAAGGGCAATCTCGAGGACTTGCAGCTAAAGGCCNTGCAGAATCGCCCAGACCTTCGCGCNGCACAACAAGGCGTGACCGCNGCGAACAGCCAGCTGACATTGCAAAAAGCCATTGCCCAACAAGATGTGACCGTTCAGGCCAATTACTCGCACGTCAATGGACTCAACGCCGCGACCATCTATGGGAGCATTCCGCTGCCGATCTTTAACCGCAACCAAGGCGAAATCGCCAAGGCACGCGTCGCGATCACCCAAGCGCAGGAACTGGAGAAGGCGACAAACGGTCAAGCCCTAACCGATGTCTATGATGCCTATCAGGGCCTGCGAACCAATGACAAGCTGGTGCTGCTGTACCTTTCGAAGTATCTCGATGCGGCCACGCGGTCGCGCGACATCAGCGAATACGCTTACCGGCACGGAGGCATCAGCCTGCTCAATTTTCTGGATGCCGAGCGCAGCTACCGGGCCACGCAACTTGCCTACCGGCAAGCCCTGGCTTCGTACTTGCTCGCTCTGGAGCAGTTGCGGCAAGCGGTAGGTGCGAGAGCGCTACCCTGATTCGACGGTGAAGTTTGTGCCCGCTTTCAGTTAGAGTCCATAACGCAAACGTTGCAGCGGTTACCCAAAGGAGTCGGTTTGTTGGACAACCAAGACGTGCGGAGCCGGATCGAAGAACTCGGAATCATTCCGTCCATTCGAGTGTCGACAACTGAAGATGCGCTTTTCGCCGCCGAGGCGATCGCCCGCGGTGGAATTCCCATTCTCGAAGTCACGTTGACCGTCCCCGAAGCGATCAAAGTCATCGCACAAGTGGTACAGCACACGCCAGAAGTGATTGTCGGCGCCGGAAGCGTTCACGATGTTGAAACCGCGCGCCGTTGCCTGGATGCGGGGGCAAAGTTCCTTTCGAGCGACGGCCTTGATCCCGAGACCGTTACGTTCGCCGTGCAACAAAACGTCGTGGTGATACCGGGGACGCTCACGCCGACCGGCGTCATCGCGGCGTGGAAACTGCGTCCAGATTTCGTCAAAGTCGTACCCTGCGGGCACATCGGGGGTGACAGCTACATCAAGGACCTGAAGGCGATGTTTCCCTACGTCCCGATGATTGCGGCTGGCGGGGTGAACCAGCGCACCGCATTTAACTTCATTGCCGCCGGGGCGATCGCACTAGGGGTTGGCGGAGAGTTGATCCCGAGAGAAGCCATCCGGCGGCGGCAACCGGATCGAATTGCCGAGCTGGCGCGCAGGTTCCTGGAGTCGGTTAGAAACGCTCGCGACCGTTGAGCACGCGCGTAGAAAACGATCGGCGGAGAGCTTGAAGAACTTCATTTTGCTCCTCCAGCTCTCGGCGCGGAAAGATAGAGTTTCCTGTGAATCAATATCTGGCGGTGCTGATTGCGAGCCTAACGACCTTTGCCGTAACGAATATTGATGATGCGTTTCTGTTGACTTTCTTGTTTGCCCGTCGAATTCCAGTGCGGCGCATCGTGGCAGGTCAGTACGCTGGTTTTGCCGCTATCGTTGGCATCAGCCTGATCTGCGCCGGCGGCGTGATGGCAGTACCGCATCGGTGGATTCGTTTACTCGGAGTGCTTCCCCTCGCGATAGGCATTAAGCGCCTGTTGCAGGCGCGCCGAACCGCTGCGGATGGGCCGCTCGCCAGTACGGAGAGCGTCGCGTCCATCGCTCTCGTGACGTTGTCAAACGGAGCTGACAACATCAGTGTATACGTGCCGTTCTTTGTCATTGGACGGTCTAATCTGTGGCTGATCCTGATTGAGTATGCCGCGCTCGTTTCGTTGTGGTGTTTCGTCGGCAGGTGGCTCGGAAGCCACTCGCTTATTCTGCGTTCAGTAGATCAGTGGGGTCATTGGGCGGTACCACTGGTGTTCGTTGGGTTGGGAATTTATGTCCTGGGTTCGTGAAAATCTCAAGGTCCCAGACACCAGATGTTCCAAAGCGGCAGGATTTTGGAGCCCGACAAGGGAAAGTGGAACACGTGCACGTGCAACTTAGGAGGTTCAGATGAAGTTGGTCAGGTTCGAGGACATCAACGGCAGGGAAACATTCGTTAACCCAGACCGCGTTAACCATGTTAGCGATTACGGAAGCGGAACGACCGAGATTAACTTTGGCGATAAAGAAGCGAGCGTCTTCGTCGCGCTGGAGATCTCCGCAGTTGCTTCGACACTGCTAAAAGCAGCGACACCGAGTTGAACAGCATTTCGCTGTGTTTCGAATCGAAGAGACGGTCGCAACGTGGCCTGACGCGCGATTATCCGAGGAACTGACTGACAAGGTGCGCGTCCATCCGGTGACCGCCGATACCATACATGCGTCTCTACTTATCCTCCCTGAACTCGTAAAGCTCGCCATGACTGGATGTGAGTAACGCCATACTTGTCGAGGATGTCTGGAATCGGGGTGATTCCGAACAGCGCGACGGCGACGAGCGTGAGCTGCAGCGGGATCCGCCACATGTTAATGTCGCGGTGCAAACGGAGCTTGGTAGCGCGCGAGGCGAGCATGCGATGTGAATTTCAAACGCACTACCTTTCGAAGAGCTGAAGAGCAGTCGTTCTCGTATGGACTGATGGCCGAGTCTGGAAGATAGCTCAGGGCCACCATCTTTATTGAGCCACATGGCGCGACGCTACGGTGTGCCGCTTCCGGAGAGTGCAATGACTTGTGCACTGCTCAGAGCCGAGTCTTTGATGTTCAAATTCCCGGTGAGTGATCCTGTCGCCGCCGGTGCAAAGATCACGTCGATGGTGCAGCTTTTGCCGGTATCGAGCGTCTTGGGGCAGGTGTTAGTTTCGGAGAAGTCTATCGCGTCAGGGCCGGCGATTGTGATGCTGGTGATCTTTAGCGGCGCGGCTCCGGGATTGCTCAACGTGACCACTTGCGCCGGGCTTTTGGTGCCCTCGGCTTGCGCTGCGAAAGTCAGGCTACTGGGCGTCAAACCAACGACCGGTTCGTTCAAGAGTACGGTCGCGGAACCGACGTCGCTGGCGGTTCCATTGTTCGTTGCCAGATCCAGGCCGCCGTCCGCGTTGAAATCCGCGGCCACGATTCCATAAGGCAACGTGCCTGTGGTCAGCGTCACTCCGTTTCCGAAAGTTCCATCGCCATGGCCGGGCATCAGCGTGACAAACCCCGGATTCCCTGGATTGACGATGGTGAACGCCAGATCCAAGTTGCCGTCATTATTGAAATCACCCGCAACCACGGAATACGCGTTGTTCAGCGTGTTGTGTGTGACGGCACTAGCAAAGGTTCCATCGCCATTTCCCAACAGGATCGCGATTCCTCCAAAGGCTTGGTCGGTGGCGACTGCCAGATCGAAGATGTCGTTGTTACGGAAACTCCCCACCGCAATCGTTAGTGGGTTGCCCCCTACCGTGTAATCCACTTTCGGAAGGAACGTGCCCGAGCCATCGGCCTTGTTCAACAAAATGGAAACTGTTCCCGCCCCCTCGTTGGCAACGGCCAAGTCAACAAAACCGTCGCCGTTGAAATCACCGACGGTAACCCCGTAGGGGGAACTCCCTGTAGCGTAGGTGGCAAATGACGGGAATACACCGGTCCCGTTGCCGAGAAGCACAGACACGGTGTCGTTGTTGAGGTCGGTCACCACGATGTCGAGATTACCGTCCTTGTTGAAATCGCCTGTCGCAATGCCGTAGCCATAGCCGTTGGTATTGTATTGGGTATAGGCCCCGAGGGTCCCCGTACCCGAGTTCAGAAGCACAGAGATGCTGCCGGTACCGCCGAAATTCACGACGGCGACGTCAATCTTCTTATCGTTGTTGAAGTCGCCGGTGACGACCGCTTGGGGATTGGTGGGGAGCGGATAAGTGACAAACGGATCGAAGGTTCCACTGCCTTTGTTGACGAGCACAGCCAATTGATTGGCAAAGGTGACTGGAATGATCAGATCCGGCTTGGTTCCGCTGAGAACCGCCGCAGCAATTCCGCTGTAAGCACCCGTGGTGCTAGCACTGCTTACGCTGTAGTCGGTACGTTTGGCAAACAGAGAAGTGCCGTTACTTAGCAGGACCGAGATGTCGCCGATTGCGGCTCCAAATGGACTGCCGCTATCGGCAGTCACCAAGTCGAGTTTACCGTCGCCGTTGAAATCGGCCGCGCCCACGCCGATGGGACCAAAGTTTGTGGCAAACGGAACCGCGGCCTTGAGCGTTCCCGACCCGCTGCCTGCAAGCACGGAAACCACGCCGGTGGATTGACCGTTGGTGACAGCGACATCGAGTTTGCCATTCCCGGTGAAGTCTCCGAGGGTAACGATCTCCGCTCCATCGGGAACGGCGTAGGCTTTCGCGGTGGCAAAACTGCCGGTGCCGCTGCCCAGCAGCACAACCACCTCGCCTAATTCCAGGCATCCAGCAACCACGTCGACCTTGCCACTGTTGCGCAGGTCGCCCGCTGCCAGGCTCACACAGCCAGGCTGTTTAGTGGCGAAATCGGCGTGGCTTCCGAACATTCCCGTGCCGGTGCCGAGCAGCAGGGAAACCGTCTGGCTGCCAGAGTTGATAGTGGCCAAGTCAAGCTTTCCATCGCCGTTGAAGTCGGCGACCACCACCATCCGCGGATCGTTCGCCGTCGCGTAGGTCACAGGAGCCTGGAAGGTTCCATTGCCGTTGCCCAGCATGATGTCGACCCCTTCGGTCAGTTCCAGGTTGTCCGAGATGGCGATATCGAGTTTGCCGTCGCCATTGAAATCGCCGACCGCGATGCTGTCGCCTCCGGGACCCGCCGTGGTCGTGATGAACGGTCGAAAGGTGCCATCCCCTTTCCCCAGAAGCACGCTGACCACGGCATTGCTGGAGCCATAGAGGACGGCAATGTCCAACTTGCCGTCTCCATTAAAGTCGCCGACAGCAACGCTGGTGGGCGCTCCGCCCGCTGCATAGTCCACATGGGCTGCAAACGTGCCGTTGCCGTTCCCCAGCAACACCGAGACGGTGTTGGCCGTCGACAGCGTGTTGCCAACGACCACGTCCATGCGGCCGTTGCCCCTGAAGTCCCCAACGGCCAGCGTCTCCGGGCCGATCCCCGTGGGAAAATCGGTGCGGTTGAACATGAAGGTCTGGGCAGAAGAAGCCAGCGGGGTAGCGAGTGCGGAAAGGACAATCAGCGTTACGATTGCGCTCATCCGAGCACTCTTGATCGCATAGTGAAGCAACGTGGATGGGTTCATAACTGCTCCAGCTTGCTCTACGAGATTCGAACTTTGGATCCAGTTGGGGCTGAATCGACCGCAGAAAAACCCGTGAAGATCAGTTTCGGGGAGCGAACCGGGGGGGACCAAAACGCGGCCAGAATTATGTTCCATGGTTATAGTCCTGTCAATCTGCAACTGGTTGCGATTTTGTCGGGGGCGGCCGCGCTCGCGACCGAGTGCTCTTCATCACGGAACAAAGATCATCTGATACGGTCCCCAGATGTGGCTGGTAATGAAATTGGTGACCGTGCCAGTGCTGGGTTCGATTTTGTAGACAACGTCAGAGTTGGTGTCGTAGTCCATGCAGGCGTAAAAGGTACAAGGATTCGACCCTTCATAGCGGCCCGCCGGATCGTAGTAACTGGGCAGGTAGAGCATCCCGGAGCTGTCGACTGCCAGCCATCCCACATCCGCGGGCTGAACCGTGCCCGTCGCCAGTAAGCTCATCGGCCCCACGTGCGCGGTCGCTTCTTCCCACACTTGATCCAGGAAAATGCTGCTTACAATAAGGGTGTTGCCGGGGCCGAACGTTATCCCGCCCGGTTGAATTCCCGCGTTCTGGATTTCAGAGGTATAGTCGAACGCAAGAGCGCCCGTGCTGGGGTTGAAACATTGCACCGTGGGGGCGATGAAGGAAGCAAGGCAAATGTTTCCAGAAGCATCCCATGCCATCTGATCGCCACGACCGAGCGGGGTGATGATCGGCGAGCCAGTGGGCACGGGTGACATCTTCGAGAGTTCCTTTGCCGAATATTTGAAAATCTCCACGGTAAGGCCGGTAACGGCTACTTCTCCATAATAGGTGGCTACGTAGAGGTCGCCGCTCGAATCGAATAGCAAGCCTTCCGCAGGGTTGCCGCTAGCTGAGGAAGGGAGCCTGAAGGTGCTCCAGTAACTTCCGTGTGAGCCGAACGCAGCTCCGCCCTTGGTATAGCGCAGGATGATTGATGTATTGGTTGCGGCAAACACGTCGCCGGTAACTGGGCTGGCCGCGATGCCAATCATGGTCCACGGGCCGGTGGAGGCAAACGTCTTAGTCCAGTTGCCATTGCTGTCGAATTGTTCGATGGAATGACTCTCGCTGCTGCCGACCAGCTCATGGGTCGTTGCGGAGGCAGGAAAAGCGACCAGAGCGATGGTCAGGCAGAGCGCTGCGATTGAAGTCTTAGCGATAGTGAGTTTCATGTATATCTCCTTTAATTCTTGAAAGGTTCCGGTTGTGTCCATTTCGACGCCAGTATGATCGGTGGTTTCGGCCGTCTCGCCTGAGACCGAAAGTGGACCTCGAAAATTAAAAAGCACTGGGGGGGACGGGCGCGCCGCCCGCGCGAAGACAAAGCATCAAGGTGTGCAGCCTCCAGTGCGTGCGCAGTTTTCGTCCATAACAGACATCTGTTGCACGCCCTTGTCGATGCTGGGCACGGAAATAATGGATCCTCCCGAGTCGTCGGTCATGGACAGCTGGTAGGTCGCCGCGCTGGTTTCGCCCGGGCCGTATTCGGTGCCGGTGAAGGCTTCGTCTAGGCTGAAGTCCCAGATCGACCAGACATAATTCGCCAGCGGGTACAGGCCGGTGGGAGTCGAATCACCGGCTGGGCGCTCCACGATGAACTCGGCTTCGTTCCCGACCAGTTCGTGTCCTGACGGCGCGGTAATGAAGTACGCGGCGGCTTGTTGAATCGTGTAATCCGCGATGAAGAAAGTTGCGACTGTGGCGCTGACGTTTTGCACCTGAACATAAATGTCGTCCCCCGGGTTCACGCTAAACAATTGCACACTGGGGCCCGGGTACCATTCCTGCCAAGCGTACGCACCCGAGCCGCTAAGACCGTCGCAGAAAGCGAAGACATCCACCCCGGCTTGCGCAATGTTGTTTTGATTACCGAGGTTCACGCCTGTAACGGACATCCCACCGAGCCCGACCCAAAACGATGCCTGGTCAATGTCGCCGTCGCAGATGTTGCCTCCGTTCCCGTTGAAAGCCTGCTGCGGCACCGGCACCGGGAACTCTGCTTCCACCCACGAAAAAGACTTCGTGCTGCTCCACTTCGTGCCCGGTAAAGTATTCACCACTCCGCTCCAGCCGTGCCCTGTAGCCTTGGTAGGCCCGAACGATGTTCCCTGGGTCCCCACCGCGGAAATGGCGGCGTTCGCCAGGCTGCCATGAGCCTTGCGGGGTTTGAGTTCGCCGTACCAGCGAGTTCTCGGATTGCTCATGAGCTGCGCAACTCTGGTCCACTGGCTGTAACCGCCTGGATGTTGCATTTTGTCCGGACGCAGAGGGATGCCATAAGCAGCCAGTTCTTCGTCGGACGCGGTTAGAGGGTTAAAGCCCTGCGGTGGGACCGGATACGCGCGAATACTCTCGACATTGGTGGGAATGGTGGCAGAGGTTTCGTAAAGCTGGCGCAAGGCGTAGCTCTGCGCCTCGGCCGTGGCGGCCAGGCTCACCATCAGCGCTAAGACGGTCGCTACAACGGTTAGACTCTTCGCGGAAAGAATGTCTTCTTTCCCCATGGAAGCTGATGTCAAACAGCAGCTTGCTTGCGTATTGTTTTTCGTCCTTTTCATTTTGGTTCTCCTCGATAAATTTCCAGCGTCTTGATTGGCCCACTTCCCATCGACTCCAGCAGCGACTGCAGACAAACCAGCGCGACCCCATCTGGACTCTCCACGCAGTGCCATTTCTTAACCTCGGAACCATCCTCGAAGCGGGGTTGTGCCTTACTCGTTAAAGCCTCCGCCTGGGAGAGATCGACCACCTCCACGTCAAGGCCACACTCAGCGCACCAGCGTCGGGCGCAGCCCCTCCTCCGGAGGATCAAAATCTGCTCGGTCTGGATGGTGATCTGTATCCTTGTATGCGTCGTCGTCGCCTCCCCTGATCGCCTCCCCTGATCCTTTACCCCTCTTGAATCTCGTGGTACAGTGCCGCCCAAGTCCGTATCTCTTCCGGGTCGCTCTGGCCTACGGGAAGCACACTGCAGCAAGTGGGCTTGGGAAGTCTTAGGAAACGTTTGAAAGTCTCTTGAAATTCTTATGAGAGCTCCTATGGGTAAGCAGGCAAAGCAGTTATACGAATTTGGTCCCTTTCGGCTGGACCCGCAGGAGTGCTTGCTATTTCGCGACGGCGAAGCCCTGTCGCTAACTCCAAAGGCGTTCGAAACGCTTCTG
>JGI12635J15846_10006259_pt1 | contig 10223 bp, 6 predicted proteins | sample BlaSpr_A8_OM2_M2_FD_15846 | JGI IMG/M metagenome (IMG submission 15846)
TCCCTGACTCCTTGCGGAAGGACTTCTGCGTACCGAGCCGAGAGCAACAGCAGAAAAATCTGAAGGAGTTTGAGGCGGGTCGTTACCCCGACGCCATCATTCCGCCCGGTTGTACTCGATAGCTGGTTTGTTTCCGCAAGCAGGCACTTCAACGTTGCTGTGCAGGTCAACCCTATCTTAAAGCGCTCGTTGTAGACACGGTGAGTGGCACATCGAGTGTGCCGATTTTCTGTGATCCGCGGTCCATCACGCCCATCCGCAGGTTGTACTTCCCGGGTGGAAGATCGAGTTCCTGCTTGACCACAAGCCCGGTCCGCTGAGCCGATTCGTAATCCGCCGGGCCTAAAGTAGCATCCATGGCGTTTGAGATCTGTCCCGCTGGCATTCCTGCCTGAGTGAAAGCCACCGCGATGCAATCAATGACCGCACGCTTGCGATGTTCCGCCGTATCAGTGAAATCGATGCCTCGGATGTCGATCGTGTAGTTGATCCTGGTCTTCTTGCTGGTGCCGTCCGGAGGCAGGACTTCTACCGTCAGCGGAATCACCGTGGATTGTGGCATGCCCGGCTGCATCGCCACAATTAGCGGATGCGCCCTCTGGGCTGGTGTGTCAGGGTTAGCGTCGGAATAATATCCGGGACGATAGGCCAGCTTCACTCCGCTGCGATTGAGCTTTACCTCGATCTTGCGAAACTGGGTATTCGAATCGTCTGCCGGTGGAGTGTAGGCGAGGGTGTAATACGTGGAACCGTCGTCGAGCGCTTTACCAATCGCGCGGCGCACATCGTTACCCTCAAGAACCTCGCCGCCAGTCTGTTCTGCCACTTCTTTTATCGCGCTCCGCTCCTGGAAGCGGATCTCAGACTGGGTATTCAAGTTGTCTTTGTACGCTTCTGGGCTGCTCGTGCTGGCGAAGCTCGCACTTTCCGTAGCCCCTATGGTTATGTCGACTCCGGCGCTCTGCAGCCCACGAACATCCATCGGGAATACCGCTATGCGTGCTGTGGCTAGGGCAGTTGTCATGACTCGAATCTCGGCGCGGAAGTCTGGTGTATCCACCATGCCCGTGCTATCGGACCGCTGCGCCGAACCAAGCCTGTAGAAATCAATTCCAGTTGGCCTAAGTCTTACGGGGAAGCTTCCTGAAAGCCAAATAAGGTTCTTGCGTCCGGGATAGCCAGAAACCGACCGCGCGAGAGCAGTCAAAGCGTCCAACGTGAAGTTCACTCGAACGGACATGCGGTCCGCCTCCATCATCGCGTTCGAACGCTCACGTTTCTGGGCAAGACTTATGGAGGCCGCTTGGTCGGGACTTATGCCACCTGGGACGTTGTCCGGTAAGGACAGACGGCTCACTGCATCGGTGGACCCCTTGAACTGCTGCCGGTCAGCTTCGGTGGTGAGCAGGAAAGAGCGGTCATTGAGGACTTTCTCGGCGGCCGCAACCAGAGCTGCAGAGTCGTCAGTGAATCCCTGCACCATTACGAGCTTCTTGGAAAGGGCAAACATCGCTATCCGCTTGCCCGGGGGAAGCGTTTTCAAAAATTCGATTGTCTGCTTGCGAGCGTATGCCTGATCCGAGACCGGAGTGTTCAACAGGTCAAGCATCAGGATGCTGAGGTTGTCTTCGGCGTGAGCAACCACGCGATTGGTATAGACATGAGGAGGTAGCGGCGGCAGAGATGCGGACGCAGGCGTTGCGGACGCGACCTCGTTTGCGTCGGGGGCGTGCGCATCGAAGGCGCGGATCTCTTGCGGCTTGCCGTCCTCAAGAACTGTAAAGTCAGACTGTTGCAATCCGCGGACCGGGTGACCTGCGGCGTCGGTGGCAGCCACATCAACTTGTACCAAGTGCGCCTTGGCATGAAACGTGGGAGCAGTGCTCGGAACAGCCCCCGCAGTTGAATCCTTTGCCGTATCCGCATTCCGCGGTAGACTCTCGATCCCCGCGGCTGAGGAATTTGGCGTTGTCCCCGGAGTCGCCGGTGCCGCAACAGTTCCGGGAATTCTATTGGGCGCTGCATTCGCCGTCATCAGCACTGGAGTGGTTCGCGGCAGCGCCAGCTGATCGAGGCGCACGTGTTCCACAGCGTCTGGCGTTGACCCAAAGTCTTCGATGATGAGTTCGTGTTGCTTGTTGAAGCGCAACTTAGCAGTGTTGTAGAAAAATCCGTCTCCGCTACCCGTTCCATCCAAAGTCAGCTTGATCACTGTGAAGCGGTACTCTCTAGAATCCCTCGACGGGCGTCGGACGCGAGGAGCCACCAGCAAAATGTATGGCTTCTTGTCTAAGCCCTGCAGGGCTACCATCTTCACGCCGTCAGCGAGGTTCTGCCCGAAACGAAAATTGCCTTCGTCATTTTGTTCTTCAAGAGCGTCAGCAAGACCGTCTTGTCCGCTTTTAGCGAGGATCGACTCGTAGCGGTTCAGCTCTCCTGTAGTGTTGAAGCGATCGATCTTTACCGAAACATCAATTGGACTCGTTGGGAAAATTCCAGCAGTGTCGACGATCTTTCCGGAGTAAATCCCCGGTTCCACCAACGGGCGCCCAAGATTGCGGTCGAGGTAAAGGACGTACACGCACATCAGCCGGTAAGTATCCTCGTAAGCATCTATGTCGAAGGCAGTAGCGGAAGTACCCGAACGCAGGGCAATCGCCGGAACGTGCTGCTGCTGAAAGGGCGTTGCATCCGCCCACAGATCTTCTTCTTTGACGGGGAGAAGACCGAGATGCGGCGAATTGGCGGCACTCGCGTCCACCTGAGCAGGAACCGGAATTCGAAGCGCCTGCGCCGCAACCTGTAGCCAGGTGGCCAGGGTGTTGTCGGACTGAGCCATCGTGAATACCGGCGGCGCTTTGCCGAGATTGTCCAGGTTGACCATTGTGCGGATGGACTTACGTTGAACGTCGGTTAACTGGCTCACATACCATGACGCACCTTGCATTCCGTGTTGATGTCCGGTAAAAGCAATGAACATCAACGTGAACCGGTGGGGCACGAGACTCAGCGACTCCGCAAGGAGAGGTAGCGCGGTCAACGTGCTCCATCCATCGGGCATCGTTGCGTCATCTGCGCGGTAGTCAGATGAGGCACCCACCACAAGCGTGCCTTCTTCTTGGCCTGGCAGAATACACATCAAATTGGGGACATCCTGACCGGGGACTTGCTGCTCCATCACCTGCGGGCATCCACCCTTCTGAAACAGGGTGCGAAGAGTCCTGATGCGGTCAGCCGGATCGCGGGGATCAAGCTTCAGCTGCTCTTCAATAACGGGCCTGTGCACGCGCATGTAAATAACACTGTCCGCGATGCAAGTCGTAGCTAAAAGTCCGACAAGGATGATGCGCTGGATGGAGTTCATCAAAGTTCCACTTCTAACAGGCAGTTGGCCGGCACAACTTTCCCCGAAACCTACCGGGATAATATGCGCTGCGCAGCATGGCGCAATGTTCAAAATTGCTCGGTTCTGAATTGAAGAGCTTTACTTATGCGGTTTACCTTGTAAACACCATGCCGAATTCAAAGAGAGTTATTGACTTCGGCGCCAGTGATTGAAAACCACCGCCGACAAGCGAAGATTGTACGCAAACTGACACTATTGCCAGTATCCGCGGAAGTCCTCCCGTCCTAACATCGAGTGTGCCTCAAACCCACGCCGCTACCGGGGAAACCGTTTCGCGCTATCGCCTCCTGGAGGAATTAGGTAGCGGTGGAATGGGTGTCGTTTACAAAGCCGAGGACAATGAACTTGGGCGGTTTGTCGCTTTAAAGTTCCTGCCGGAGAGCGCAGCCCGGGACCCGCAGGCCCTGGAACGGTTTCGTCGCGAAGCGCGGGGAGCGTCTGCACTCAATCATCCCAATATTTGCACCATCTACGAAATCGGGACCCACGAAGGCCAGGCGTTCATCGCCATGGAGTACCTGGATGGCGTAACACTGAAATACCTGATAGCCGCAGGAACCCTGGAAACGGAACGTATTGTCGCCATCGCCATCCAAGTTGCCGATGCGCTCGATGCCGCTCACGGCGAAGGCATCATTCATCGCGACATCAAACCGGCCAACATTTTTGTCACCAAGCGCGGACACGCCAAGATTCTCGACTTCGGCCTGGCGAAAAATATGCTTCCAGAAAGCGTCGCAAACCAGATCGCGACGCAGCCGACCCAATCTCTGTCCTATGTCGCCGAAGAACATCTCACCAGCCCGGGGGTAGCTCTTGGAACCGTGGCTTACATGTCTCCTGAGCAAGTACGGGCCAAGGTGTTGGACGGTCGCACGGACCTGTTCTCTTTTGGCATCGTTCTCTACGAGATGGCTACGGGGAAGTTGCCTTTTCAGGGAGTGAGTTCGGGCCTCATCGCGGAAGCCATCCTGAACCGCAATCCGCTGGCTCCCACACGACTCAACCCGGACGTGCCCCCGGCACTTCAACAAGTGATCCACAGAGCCTTGGAGAAGGACCGTCACCTGCGATATCAGCACGCGGCCGACATGCGGGTCGAACTGCAGCGGTTGAAGCGAGACGCCGAATCGGGCCGAAGGGTTGCGGACGAAAAGACAGAATCGGTCGAGATCCCAACCACAAGCAGTTCGTCCTCGACCAGCAAGCGCAGAGCACGGACTTCTTCAGGGCAAACAACTGGGGTCCGCCCGCAGCGAGTCTCCAAGATAATTGATTCCCTTGCGGTTTTGCCCTTTGAAAATGCTAGTAGCCCGGAGCACGAATACCTGAGTGATGGAATTACCGGGAGCCTCATCAATAATCTGGCGACTCTGCCGAAACTGCGGGTGATGGCGCAGAGCACGGTGTTTCGCTATAAGGGGCGAGGAGTTGACCCTCAAGCCGTCGGTCGCGAGCTTAATGTGCGCGCCGTGCTTACTGGAAGAATGATGCAAAGCGGTGGCTCGATGCGTATTGGCGCCGAACTAGTCGATGTTGCTACAGGTACGCAAATATGGGGCGCGCAATACGATCGCAAGCCGGGAGACATCTTTGCGGTCCAGGACGAAATCTCTAACGAGATATCAGGAAAACTGCGACTACAGTTGACCCGAACAGAAAAGAAGCAACTTACAAAACGCCACACTGAGGATGCCGAGGCATACGGGCTCTACTTAAAAGGCCGGCATCACTGGAACAGATGGACCGAAGAAGGATTCAACAAGGCGATCGAGTACTTTCAGAAGGCAGTCGACAAAGATCCAACCTACGCGCTCGCCTACACCGGTCTAGCAGACTCATACGTGCTCCTGGGATGGAATAGTTATCTGCCGCCCAAAAAAGTATTTCCTAAAGGTAAAGCTGCAGCAATGACGGCACTAAAGTTCGACCCGGAGCTCGCCGAGGCCCACACGTCTTTGGCGGCGCTGTTGTGGCTGCACGATTGGCAGTGGGAAAAGGCTCAGACAGAATTCAAACGGAGCCTGGAAATCTCTCCCACGTACCCCACTGCCAACCACTGGTACGCCGAATATGTGATGACTATGGGCCGGCACGACGAAGCCATCGCCAAGATAAAAACCGGCCAAGAGCTCGACCCGCTCTCGCTCATTATCAACGTCGCAGTGGGATGGGCCTGTTACCACGCCCGCGAATACGACGAAGCAGTCGAACAACTCTTGCGAACTGTCGACTTAGATCCAAACTATCCGGTCACATACTGGATCCTCGGCTTGTTACACAGGAAGATGGGACGCTACGACCTGGCCATCGCCGAAGGGGAAATGAGCGTCAAGCTCTCAGGCGGCAGTCCTCTGATGCGCGCGGCACTCGCGCACACTTACGGAGTTGCGGGCAGGACAACGGAAGCATCTCAGATGCTCGACGATCTGACCAAACTGGCAAAGCAAAAGTATGTTGCACCTTACTTCTTAGCCGGAATCCACATTGGCCTGGGAGAAAACGATCGCGCGATTGAATACCTGGAGAAAGCACACGAAGAACACTCCAACTGGCTGATCTATCTTCACATGGACCCGAGCATGGACAGCTTGCGCGAGGACACACGTTTCCAAGATCTGTTAGGCCGGGTTGGCCTTCCAGCCGCGAGTGGCGTACCCGCACGATAGTCTGCTGTTTGTCCCATCTCCGAGCACCTCCGACTGTTGAGTGTCCCCCTCCCCTGGTCGATCTATTGGAATCATGGATTTAGCGAAAAAAATTCCCCAAATCTATGAAGACAATGGTCTTATACGTAAAATCCTGCGAATAAAGGAGTTACGGTTATAGACCGCCCTTCAACAACATCCCAAATCTATTTATGACGGATCTGGAAAACGAAGTCAAATTCGGAAGTGCATCGCGGGGACGGTATGTAGAGGATTGGGATTCCGAAACCAAAGAACTCGACGTCGGCGGCATCGATTCCCATCCGTCGAAAACCGCGACGAATGGGGCAGCCTCGTTGGTTTATTGTGTTAAGGAAGTCAAAATCCCTCAAAGGTTGGCCAGCCCCCGTAATCTTTCATGTCACACGCGGAGAATCATGACTTCCGTTGCTTTGATGAGCGCGGCCGCAGTCTGCCCGGGCTTGAGGTTCATTTCGCGGGCTGAACTTGCGGTGATGATCGACGTGATTTGCTGATCACCGATGGAAAGCTTTACTTCGGCCATAAGCCCGCTTATGCGGACGCTGTCAATGCGTCCCACTAGTTGATTTCTTCCGCTTACGAGACGCGAAACCACGGCTCGTTCCGGAGCGGTCTTCCCCCGGGTGCGGAACAGGAGACGGTCTACCTCGGTCTGTGGAATGCGGTGATGTCCTCCCGCAGTCTGTACGCTGTGAATCTTTCCCTTGTAAATCCACTGCTTGATCGTAGGGAAGCTGACGCGAAGTTCCAGGGCCGCTTCGCGCAGCTTTAGCAACTCCACATCTTTCTCTTGTGCTCGCCGAATTTTAGCCTTCCCGGCCATTTGGAAATGAATACGACAGAGGCGCTATCCCATCTCATTCAAAGTTCATATTTGCGTCTGTGCAAAGGTTAGACGACATTTTCAGTCACGAATTGAGGCTAATGATATACAAGCGCGTACGATTAGACATGTTAACCGTCTCGGTTATACACTTTCTTACTCCCGCCGGACACTTCATCGGAGGAGAGAACGACAATGTTTAGCCCTGCTCTCAGTCTACGCTGCTCATGCCCTGCTTCGCTCAAACGATTTTTTGTCTTTCATGCGGAGATCTTCCGAACCGGTCGCTTCTCTATGCTGGTATCGCTGATGCTGTGCCTATTTGTGCCATCAGCGTGGCCCCAAATGTCAGCAAACTTGTCCGGAGTCGTAACGGATCAGTCTGGCGCAACCGTCTCCGGCGCAGATGTGACACTCCACGCGATCCTTCGCCGAATTTCTCGAAACGCTTCAAGGGCACTCCATTCAAACGCTAGTAGATATCCGCTCGATCCCGATGTCTCGCAGGCTTTCGCATTTCAATCGCGAGTCTCTCGAAGTGACTCTGCCTGAAAATGGAATCCGCTACATCTGGGTGAAAGAATTGGGCGGCCGCCGCAAGAAGACTCTTGAAGATTCTCCAAATGTGGCGCTGCGCAATCCCAGTTTCCGGAACTATGCGGATCATATGCTCAGCGCGGAGTTCCAGCAGGCAATCGCCGAACTGATTAAACTTGCCGAGAAGTCCAAAACGGCTTATATGTGCGCCGAGCGAGTTTATTTTCGTTGTCACCGCATGTTGGTCTCTGATTGGCTGGTGGCACATGGTCATGAAGTGCTTCACATAGATGGAACTGGTCCGGTTCGTCCACATAAACTCATGCCGGAAGCGCAATTGGTTGACGGGCAATTAATTTATCGCGGTGACCAACTGTTCTAGCTCAAAACAACACCTGTCATCTTGAGCGGAAGAAGCGGACTCGCACGCGAGTCCGCTGCTGAAGTCGAAAGATCCCTATTGCCTTGATTGCGGTTGTCCTTCGCATGCTCAGTGAAAACAATTCCCCGGCGACGCTTCGTGCTGGTATATAGGGATTCTTCGACTCTTTGCGCTTCCGCAAGCGGAAGCGCACCCTCGCTCAGAATGACAGTGCGCGTCGAGTCCGCTCTGTTAGACTGTCGCATTCCTTTTTCAACTTTATGCCGGTAACTACCGAGAGTACGGTTGCAACTCCAACCGGAGCGCCCGGCGAGATACGCCAAAAGACTCTGCTAGCGGGGGTCTCGCTCTGTAGTTTCGCCGCTCTATTGCTGGAACTTGCTCTCACCCGGCTATTTTCGGTCATCCTCTTTTATCATTTCGCTTTCCTGGCCATCTCGATCGCATTGCTTGGCCTCGGCGCCGGCGGCGTCTTTGCCCACTTAGGCAAGAGTATGCTGTCGCGATTAAAATTTGGCATCCTGATAGCCACACTTTCCGCGGTCAACGCGGTTGTCATTCCGCTCGTCCTCGAGATTGTTTTGCATGAGCCAGTTTCGCTCGCGCTGACTCGTAGCAATTTTCTTCGATTGACTGCGCTTTACGTGAGTTCCGCCGTGCCATTCTTCTTTACCGGGTTGATATTCTCGGTCGTTTTCGGGCGCCGGTCAGAACACATTTCCCGCCTATATAGCGCCGATTTGGTCGGCGGTTCGCTCGCCTGCCTGGCTGTCGTGCCATTGTTGAACTGGATTGGCGGACCGAACACCATCCTGTTCTCGGCCGCAAGCGCAGCGATTGCTGCGGTTATCTGGGCTCCGAATCCCGCTTTTCGAAAAGCCACCACTGCGTTAAGTGCAGCCCTCGCACTCCTGATAGGTCTGAACTATTCGGGCCGTTTAATAGACGTGGTCTATGCGAAGGGCGTACGCCGCGACAAATCCCTGGTCGAGTTCGCGCGCTGGAACGCAATTTCACGGGTCGAAGTAGATCGCGTCGACGACGCCAAGGCAATTGTGATCGATGCTGACGCCAATACTTTCATAATGAATGCCGATCCAAACCAATGGCACGGCTCGGATTGGGAGAAGAATCTGATGTCGGCTCCCCCTGCTCTGGCGAATATTTTGCGTCCCCATGGAGACTACGCGATCATCGGGCCTGGAGGAGGAGTTGACGTTCTGCGCGCCGTAGCGAACGGAAGCCCCAGCGTCACCGGAATTGAGATTAATCCGATAATTGCGGACACGATCATGCGCGGCGGTTACGCCGACTACGCTTACCACCTCTACGATCGGCCCGACGTTCACATGCACGTCACGGATGGCCGCTCGTTTATTCGAAACTCGAAACAACAATACGATGTGGTACAGATGACGCTAGTAGACACATGGGCATCTACGGCGGCGGGCGCGTTTGCTCTCAGCGAAAATAGCCTGTACACGATTGAGGCGTTTGAGGAATATTTCGATCACTTGAAGCCCGATGGAATGATCGCCATCACCCGATGGGAATTCCAGCAGCCGCGGGAAGCCCTGCGAGTGGTTTCAGTTGCGATGGAAGCTTTGCATCGCCATGGAGTGTGGGACCCTTCACGAAATTTCATTGTGGTCTCTGACGGAGATTTGGACGAAGACGGCATTCCAGTTGTCGTGCTTGCGAAAAAGAGCGCCTTCACCGGCAAAGAAGAGGAATCGGCAAAAGCGCATCTCGCGAGCAACCCCACACTGGTCGCCCAATACCTGCCTTCGGAGCCGCAAGAAAATCCGTTTACCCAATTGATTAAGGGCAATGATCCGTACAAATTTGCAAAGCAGTATGCGTACAACGTTGCGCCGGTCGACGACGATGCTCCATTTTTCTTCTTCACGCTGAAGCTCGGCCAGGTATTACATCCGGAATCTATGGGCATCGACTGGAAGGTAAACCTTGGAGTTGCAGTACTGCTGGCCGTGCTTGTGATTTCGTTGATCGCAGTGCTCACGTTTCTGATCCTCCCGCTCGCTTTGCGAAACGTTGGACACAATCATGACCCTGTGGTGAGGCTGCTGTACTTTGTGGCCATCGGCTTGGGATTCATTCTGGTAGAGATCACGTTTATACAGCGTTTCGTCTTGTTTCTCGGCCATCCTACTTACGCATTGACCGTCGTCGTGTTTCTCCTTTTGCTGTCAAGCGGGGCCGGTAGCATGGCTTCGCGCAAGTTGCTGCACAATACCGCCCACGTATGGCGACCGCTGTCTGCCATTGTTCTTGGATTGCTGCTATACGTATTCATCCTTCCCCGTGTGCTAAACGGGTTGGTAGGGTTGCCATTCGTCGCAAAACTCTTGGTGAGCGCGACGT
>JGI12635J15846_10006262_pt1 | contig 10221 bp, 8 predicted proteins | sample BlaSpr_A8_OM2_M2_FD_15846 | JGI IMG/M metagenome (IMG submission 15846)
TGAGACCCGCGCGCAGCTGACGCTGCCTGGCGCCACTCCCGCCGAGGCACCGGGCGCGCGAGTCGCGCCTGCGAAGCCGAAGCGTAAGAGTTCGGGCGCCTCCGCTACGGAAGCGGGGTCCGGCGGCAAGGACGCCGAGGCCAGCCCGGCGGCGGGGATCGCGAGCCTCGCCGGGCGCCCGCTCATGCTCAACGGCAAGTCAGGGCTGCTGCAGATTTCCGGCGATGACAAATCGGTCACAGTCGACAAGCTGCAACTCATCGGCGAAGGCGTCTCCGACTCGTCGCAGCGCTGTGTCGTCGACATCGTCGGCGAGACGCCNATCGAGGCGACCAATGTTGGCCGTCCAGACGGACTCGAGCGGTACGAGGCGAAAGTTCCCGCCTGCCCGATCTCGTTCGACATTCTTAGCGGCGCGGTGCTCGTGCCTAGCCAAATCACGGCCTGCGTCTTCAAGGCCGCCGATTGCCAAACCGCTCCCGGCGGACTTTGGGGGCCTGACGGCGCGTCGTTGGTCGGCGATGCGGCCAAAATCGTGAAGGAGCGCGCCACGGCGGAAAAGGCGATGGGCAAAATCTTGCACCTCATTGAGGACCGGGCCGGGGACAGCACGCAGGCGGCGGACCTCGTGCGCGATCAGAGCGGCTTCGCTGGGCAGCGCGACGAACTCTGCCGCGATTACGCTAAGGAAAGCTTCCACGGTTATTGCGCCCTGCGGGTCACCGAGGCGCGAGTGGCGCTATTGCGGACGAGGCTCGATGAGCTTGGCCTTGCAACGGTCTCCAAGGCGGCGGGCGAAAAGGGCAAAAAGGCGAAGTCGAAAAAGGGCGCCAAGCAGCCATAGAGGTCGATCTTGGGCGCTGGCTCCATGATAGTTTGTGAGGCAATCCGATGACAGCGGATCCAACAGACGCAAACAACGTCGTCGCGACGGTCGCGAGCCCCCATGTCGCCCGGTCTTTGAAAGCCAAAGCGGTCGATGAGTTCCGCAGATTCTTTGTGCTTTTCCTCTATCTTTGGGTTCTGTTTGGCGTCTTCGTGCTCAATCAAGGCGTTGTCATGCGCGAGCACGGGATTAATTTCCCCATGCTTGGCTTTGCCTTCATCAACGCCCTCGTCTTTGCCAAAGTGATGATGCTGTTCGAGATGTTCGACCCAGGACGCTGGCTGCGCGCCCGGCCCCTCATCTATCCGATCCTCTACGAAACTCTCCTCCTGACCGTCCTTTTTCTCGTCGCCCACGTGATCGAAAAGACGATCGAAGGAATGCTTCGTGGAAAGACGTTCATCGACAGCGTGCCGGCGATCGGCGGTGGTGGTCTCATGGGATTCCTCAGCATGACCGCCATTCTGTTCATCGCGCTGATCCCGTTTTTCGGTCTGAGGAATCTGAGCTTGGCCTTGGGCGAGGGGCGGCTCTACGCGATGATTTTTGGCCAGCCCTCGGCGGAAGACGGCGAACGCGGAAGTGGCCCGGCGTCACGGCCCGCGTAGCTTTTCCGCTGCTTCGCCCGGGCGGGAGACTTTATCTCTCGGAACGGCTCGGCTAGTTTAGCGGAACGTGGAATGGGGCCACAGCAACCGGGTCCGCGTTTTCGAGGACGATAGCCCATGTGGGAAGAATTCAAGGAATTCGCGCTTAAAGGCAACGCGTTGAGCCTTGCGATCGGCGTCATCATCGGCGCTGCCTTCGGCAAGATCGTTGACGCCCTGGTCAACGACATCATCATGCCGATCCTCGGTATCGCCGGAAAGGCGGACTTCACCAACTATTACATGCCGCTTTCGAGCGCGGTGACAGCGACCAATCTGGCGGATGCGAGAAAACAGGGCGGCGTTCTGGCCTACGGCGATTTCATCACGGTGGTGATCAACTTTCTCATTGTCGCGATCGCGCTGTTCGTCGCCATTAAGGCGATCAATATGATGACTCGGAGAGCGGCCAAGGAGCCGCCTGTGCCGGCGCCGCCTACCCAGGAAGTCGTTCTCCTGACCGAGATCCGCGACCAACTCGCACAACGCGGCGCTTAGCGCCGTTAGGTCGCGGCTTTTGATGCGGCCTCGCTCTCCGGCTTGACGAGCGCGCGCCCGGCGCCTCGGGCGAGCCAGAAAGAGACCTGCGCCACAATGCCTGCGGCAAGAAGCACGGACGCCGAGGCGAACGCCGGGTTCGACCCCCAGCCGGCGAGCATAACCAGCGTCCCCGCGACTGCCATCTGAACCGAACCGTATAGTCCGGACGCTGTTCCCGTGACGCGCGGGTTCACGCTGATCGCCTTGACGAGGGCGGCGGGCGCCGCCGCGCCCACGCCGACGCTGAACACGAACATCGTTCCGATAATTGCTACGAGCGTTGCGCGGTCGGCGATCACAAAGCCGAGGAACGAAGCCGCAGCTACGACGCTGACCGCGTTGGCGACGACCACAAAGCGGGTCAAGGAAAAACGTGCGATCAACTGACTCGCCAGAAGGCTGCCGAGCCAGATGCCGGAGACGAGGAGCGCAAGATAAAGGCCAACGCTGGCGCTGGCGACATGCAGCCGATCAATAAAAATGAAAGGCGCGCAAGTGATGAACGCGTAGAGCGAGGTCGTCGCGCAGGCGCCGCCGACGGCGTAGCCCAGAAACTGCCGGGAGCGCAGCAGGCCTACATAGTCTCGGGCGTATCGCGAGGCGCTGACGAAGAGCGCTTCCGGTCGCGTCTCCTCCAGGAGAAGCCATGCCATCGTGAAATTGGCCACGCCCAGAGCGCTGAGCCCAACCAGGATCGTTCGCCAGCCCCACAGCGCGCTCAGTCCGCCGCCGATGAGCGGGGCGACGGCGGGCCCCGCAGTCACCAGCAGATTGGTAAGCGCGAGTCGTCGCGCCGCCTCATGCGACTGAGACGTGTCGCGGATCATGGCGCGCGCCAGAACCAGCCCCGAGCATCCGCCGAGCGCCTGGAAGAAGCGCGCCACAACGAGCGTATGGATGTCGGGCGCGAAAAGCCCGGCGACGCTGGCAACCGTAAATAGGAAGAGGCCGGCCAGAAGCGCCGGCCGGCGGCCGAAGCGGTCCGAAGCGGGCCCGTAGAGCAACTGACCGACGGCCAATCCCAGAATATAGAGACTGATGGTCATCTCCAGAGCGACGGGCGTCGCGTGAAGATCCTCGGCGGCCGTGGGCAACGCGGGCACGAAGATGTGCATGCCGACCGGCCCGCTAAAGGTAAGCAAGCCCAGCAGCCAGAGCGGAGGAATCGGGCGTCGAACACTGAATTTCATCGGACCGCCGTCCGTTTGCGTTCAGCTTTTTGCGGTTCAGCATTCGCCAAGCTCCCGAGCCGATCTCTCACGGTCTCGAGCAGGCGAAGCGAGTGCATCAAGTCCTTGTCCGACACCTCGCCGAGGACAAGGTCGCGAATGTCCTGCGATACGCGCTCGACCTGATCGACCGTTCGGCGTCCGCGCGAGGTCAGGACGAGGCTCTTCGCCCTCCGGTCAGCCACGTCCTCGCATCGCTCGACCAGGCCCGAGCTTTCAAGGGCGTCGAGCAGGCGAACGACCGACGATCCGTCGAGAGACAACCATGCTGCGAGCTCATTCTGCCGCATTGGAGCTTCCGACCGTGCGATCCGGAGCAGGGGCAACCATGTCGCTTCGGTGAGCCCGTAGGCTTGCAGACGGCCGTCCATGGCGCGCCGCCATTCGCGCGACACGTGGGCGACGAGAGGCGCGAACCGAGCGCGCGCGTCCTTTGGAGGAAGAGGCATGGAGGGTCAAATAGATGACATATCAATTAATGAGCCGTCAATCATTCTAATAGATATTAAAAAATCGTGGAGCGCGCGCGGAAAAGCTGCAGCGCTAAGGGAAAGCCCGGCGATCGCCGCTGGCCTTCGCGAGCCTACGCCCAGAAAGACGAGCGCCCTAACAGACTAATGGCGGTTCGTTCCCAACCAAGCCTTTATTTGCGCAAATCTCCTTGTCCTGCGCGGCGACGATGTCCGTCGCCACCGAGCGCAATTCTGGGTCGATTCCGTATTGGAGCTCAACCTTGGCCATGTCGGCTGCTGACAACAACAACGAGCGCTCAATTGACTTGGCGCCCGACTCGCAGTTCCGCCGACCGTCAGATCCGAGTCTGCGCGGTTGCCGGATGCAGCCGGAAACCGCGCAACCTCAGCGCATTGCCGACCACGCTTACCGACGAAAGCGCCATCGCCGCCGCGGCCAAGACTGGCGACAGCGTGAGGCCAAAGGCCGGATACAGAACCCCGGCTGCGATCGGCACGCCCGCGGCATTGTAGATGAAGGCGAAGATGAGGTTCTGCCGGATGTTGCGCATCGTCGCTTGCGAGAGCTTGCGCGCGGCGACGACGCCGCGAAGATCGCCGCCAATCAACGTGACCCCTGCGGACTCGATAGCGACGTCGGTTCCCGTGCCCATCGCGATGCCGACATCGGCCGCCGCGAGCGCTGGGGCGTCATTGACGCCATCGCCGGCCATGGCGACGACCCAGCCTTCCTTCCGCAACCATTCAACTGTCTTGCCCTTGTCCTGCGGCAGGACTTCCGCCTCGATCTGCGCGATGCCGAGCTTGCGTCCCACGGCCTCGGCGGTCGCCCGATTGTCGCCGGTGAGCATCACGACTCGGACGCCCGCTTCCTTGAGCGCGCGAATTGCTTCAAGCGCGGTCGTCTTGATCGGATCGGCGACGGCGATCACGCCGCTAGCGGCGCCGTCGATCGCGGCGAAGACCGCCGTTGCGCCCTGGTCGCGCAACGTGTTCGCCATCTCCTCGAGCGAGCTGACGTCTATTCCAACCGCCTCCATCATGGCGCGATTGCCGAGCGCGACTTTGCGCCCGTCGATGGTTCCGGACACTCCTTTGCCCCCGACGCTCTCGAAGCTCTCGACCGGGGGGAGCGCGAGATTCCGATCCGCCGCAGCGCGCAGGATGGCCACCGCGAGAGGGTGCTCGCTCGAGCGCTCGAGACTGGCTGTGAGCTTGAGCAGCGTTTCCTCGCTGACCCCATTTGCGGGCTTCAGCGCTACGACGGTCGGCTTTCCCACGGTCAGCGTGCCGGTCTTGTCGACAACCAGGGTGTCGATTCCTTCGAGACGCTCGAGCGCTTCCGCGTCCTTGATCAAGACGCCCGCTTGAGCACCCCGTCCCACGCCGACCATGATCGACATCGGCGTGGCCAAGCCTAACGCGCACGGGCACGCGATGATCATGACCGAGATCGCCGCCAGCAAACCATAGGTTAGGCGCGGCTCGGGACCCCATATCGCCCACGCAATAAAAGCGGCGATGGCGACCGCGATGACCAGCGGTACAAACCAGCCGGAAACCTGATCGGCAAGCCGTTGAATCGGGGCGCGGCTACGCTGCGCTTGAGCAACCATCTGGACGATCTGTGCCAGCACGGTGTCGCGGCCGATCTTGTGGGCGCGCATGACGAAGGCGCCGCTCTGGTTCAGCGTGCCGCCGATCACCTTGTCGCCCGCGCTCTTGCCGACCGGCATGGATTCCCCGGTGAGCATCGACTCATCGACAGCGCTTCGCCCCTCGATGATTTGGCCGTCTACCGGGACTTTCTCGCCCGGCCGCACGCGTAAGGCGTCGCCGATCCTGACGTCCTCGAGGGCGACCTCTTCGTCCGCGCCTTCCGCATGAACGACCCTCGCGGTCTTTGGCGCAAGGTCGAGAAGCGCGCGGATCGCGCCGCCCGTCTGCTCGCGCGCTCTCAGTTCCAGCACCTGCCCGAGCAGAACGAGCGTCGTGATGACCGCTGCGGCTTCGAAATAGACCGGCACGGCGCCATGGGCGCCGCGGAACGCCGAAGGAAACATATCCGGCGCGACGGTGGCGACAACGCTATACGCCCACGCGATGCCGACCCCCATGGCGATCAGCGTGAACATGTTGAGATTGCGGCTCTTGAGCGACGCCCAGCCGCGCTCGAAGAATGGCCAGCCCGCCCAGAGCGCGACGGGGGTGGCGAGCGCCAACTGAATCCAGTTGGAAAGCGATTCCGGCACGAACCGATGCAAGTCGACAAGATGGCCGCCCATTTCGAGCAAGAACACGGGTATCGAGAGCGCCAGCGCAACCCAGAAGCGCTGGGTCATGTCGATCAGTTCCGCACTAGGACCCGTCGCTTCCGTGGCGATCTCCGGCTCGAGCGCCATGCCGCAGATCGGGCATGCGCCGGGGTGGTCCTGACGAATCTGTGGATGCATCGGGCAGGTGTAGATCGCGCCCACAAGCGTGGGTTTTGTCGGGAGCGTCGCTGCAAGGCAGTGAGAATGCTCATGCGCCGAGGTCGCCGGCGCGGGAGTTGGCGCCGCTAAGAAGCGCGCGGGGTCGGCGACGAACTTTCCGCGACAGCCGGCGGAGCAGAAATAGTAGGTTGTGCCCGCGTGGTCGGCTTTGAGCTTAGCCGTCGCCGGATCAACCGACATGCCGCAGACGGGGTCCCTCGCGAGCGAACTTGTGGCCTCCGCCAAATTCGTCGGCGAATGGTGCTTGTGTTCCATGACGTAGGGGCATAGACCTTCCTGTCATGGGAAGGTCAAGCGGATTCTCAAAGTGAACATCGGCGCGGCCGCGGCATCGAGCGGCGTCACGACGAAGATGATCCGCCATTACGAGATGATCGGCCTGTTGCGCCCAGCCGAGCGTCGCGCGAACGACTACCGCGATTACGGCGAGCGCGATCTTCACGAACTGAGATTCATTCGCCGAGCCCGGAGACTTGGTTTTTCGATCGCGGAAATCGGCGAATTGCTGACGTTATGGCGCGACCGAGGCCGACCAAGCCGCGAGGTCAAGCGCATTGCCGAGGTGCATATCAGCGATCTTCAATCGCGCGTCGCCGAGATGCAGGCAATGGCGAATACGCTTCGGGAACTCGTCTCCGCGTGCCACGGCGACGATCGTCCGGACTGCCCGATCCTCGACGATCTCGCGCTCGGGCAGGCCGGCGAGTGAGGCTTCGCGGCGGCCGCTTGCGCATGCCCGACCGCTGGTCCATGAGGCCGACATGAACGTCGCTCCGTCCTCGCCTAAGACCAATTGGCCCGATCTGATCCGCCCTGCGATGCGCGACGTCGCGACGAGCGGCATCGTCGAGGTGTTCAACTATGGCCGCGGGCGACAGGGGCTCATTCCCCTGTGGGTTGGCGAAGGCGATCTGCCGACGCCGCCTTTCATCAGCGAGGCCGCGAAGGGCTCGCTCGACCGTGGCGAGACTTTCTACACCTGGCAGAACGGCGTCCCAGAACTTCGGAGGGCGATCGCGGCTTACATGACGCAGGTCTATGGCGGAGCCCCGGGCGGGGGCGCTTTCTCGCCGGCGAATTTCTTTGTGACCATCGGCGGCATGCACGCGATCGAGATCGCGACCCGGCTCATCGTCGGCCCGGGCGACGAGGCGCTGATTCCGACGCCCGCCTGGCCCAATTTCGTCGGCGCGCTCGAGATCTCCGGCGCGCGCGCGGTGGCCGTCCTGCTCGACAAAGGGAGCCGCTGGAGCCTTGATCCGGCCAAACTCGAAAAGGCCGTGACGCCGTTAACCCGCCTCATCTTTTTCAATACCCCCGCCAACCCGACCGGCTTTGTCGCGACGCGCGAGGAGATCGTCGAGACGCTCGCCATTGCGCGCCGGCATGGGCTTTGGATCATCGCCGATGAGATTTACGGGCGCCTCACCTACGACGGCGTTCGCGCGCCTTCCTTCCACGATGTGATGGAGCCCGACGACAAGATCCTGTTCGTCCAGACTTTGTCCAAGAACTGGGCGATGACCGGGTTCCGCATCGGATGGCTCGAGGCGCCGCCAGAGCTCGGCTACGTGGTTGAGAACCTCGTCCAGTACACGACGTCGGGCGTGCCCGTTTTCAATCAGCGCGCGGCGACGGCGGCGCTCGAGCACGGCGAAACGTTCCTTGCGTGGCAAATCGAGCGCTGCCGCCGCTCGCGAGACATCTTGTGCGAGGGGCTGGCCAAGACTGGACGCGTTCGCTTCTTCAAGCCGGATGCGGCGTTCTATCTCTTTTTCTCGATCGATGGATTTTCCGATTCGAGGGCGCTTGCGCTCAAGCTCATCGACGAAGCCGGCGTTGGCGCCGCGCCCGGGAGCGCCTTCGGTCCCGGCGGCGAGGGACATCTGCGTATCTGCTTCGCCCGTGATCCCGAACAGATCGCGGAAGCGACGCGGCGCATGGCCCGGTGGCTCGCGGCTTAGACCAAGGCGTTTCTGGATTGAGGCGGCGGAGAGCGAACGGCTCGACTGGATAATCTCTGGCGGAAAATCAGAAATGCCTAAGCCTGCCCCATGAAGAACCTCGCATTTCCGCAGGCCAACCTCATAATCGTGGGTCTTCGCGGCGAAACGGCCACGCGCCAAGAAAATCCAAACGGACGGATCCGAGCGCGACAAGATCGCGACCCGCCGCGACAATGGTCACGGCGCGCTTCACGCTCCGCGCGCGGGCAATGGAGCGGCGCCGCTTTGCGAGATCGCGTCAATGTCGGCGGCGGTGATCGGCTGATCGACGACGAAAAAGTACGACGCGGCCGAAGCAAGACCGATCACCGCGCCAACGACCAACGCTGGAACGAACGAGCCGGTGTGCTGGACGATCAACCCCGTGACCGTAGGCGCCAGCGCGCCGCCAAGATAGCCGCCGAAGTTCTGCATGGCGCCGATCGACGCCGTGCAGTTTGTCGGCGCGGCGACGGAGCTTAAGGCCCAGGCGCAGGTGCTGGTGACGTACAGGAGAAAGAGCGAAGCCGAGATGAACGCGATCGCGAGCGCGTTGCTGGTGACGTAGGCAGCGGCGAGGGTGCACACAGCAGTACCGCACAAAGCGATCGTGGCCGGATACCTGCGGCTCTTGACCGGCGCCACGCCGCGCCGCACGAGAATGTCCGAGAGATAGCCGCCGAGCACTCCTCCGACCACTCCAAAGGCGAAGGGAATGGCTGCGGCGAAGCCCGTGAATTTGACGCTCATGTGCCGCTCGATCTCAAGATAGCCGGGAAGCCAGGCGGTGTAGATCCACGTGAGGTAAATGCAGCCGAAATAGCCGAGAATCATGCCCCAAGTGGTTCGGAAGCGGAACAGCTGCTTCCACTCCCTGAACGTCACGACGGTCCGCTGACCGGGTGGGTCGCCATGGGTGCGATAGGCCGTCTCGTCCGCCATGAGCGGCACTTCGGTCGGGTTACGATAGACAACATACCAGACCGCCGCCATCAGAATGCCGGCGATGCCCATGATCATGAACATCACGCGCCAGCCGAAGCTCAGCATCAGGAAGGTGAGAAGAGGCACGGCGATCGCCGTGCCTAGGGACGAAGCACAGTTGAAGATGCCGGTCGCGAGGCCGCGGTCGCGCGGATTGAACCAATCCCGGACGACGCGGGCGCCGGTCGGAAATTGCGGCGCCTCGCCGACGCCCAAAAGGAGGCGGGCGCTGAAAAACTGACCGAAGCTCTGGATAAGTCCGCCGAGGAGCTGAGCGAACGACCAAAGCGTAAGACCGCACGTCAAGAGCAAGCGCGGCCCGAGCTTGTCGACCATGGCGCCGGTGGGCAGTTGCGCAAAGGCGTAGGCCCAAAGAAAAGCCGACAGTAGATAGCCCATGTCGGCGATCGACAAATGCAGATCGTCACGAATCAGCGGATTGGCGACTGAGAGGGTGGCCCGGTCGACGTAATTGATCACGCCGGCCACGACCAGCATTGCAAGCGCAGTCCGCTGGATCGATTTGACCCGCGGGGTCGCCGTCATCGCCTCCGATATCGCCATTTCCTCGCCCTGAATTCCTATTGGCTCGTTCGACCCAGTAAGAGCACACAATCGACGTCGCGGTCGATGCTCCTTGGAGTGTCCTCCCGAGATTGTGCTCGATCAGGCCTCAGCTGGCGTTGGGTCAAGCACTTGTGGCTGCCCAAAGCACGATGCCGAGGGAAAGAGGAGCATTTCATGGGCAAGCGGCAGCGTCGGTTGACGCGGGATTTCGAGGCTGAGGCCGTCCGGCTCGTCGAGACGAGCGGGCGAACGCAGAAGGAGATCGCCACCGATCTCGGGATCGGTCTTTCGACGCTGCGGCGATGGATCGACAAGCGCCGGGAGCGTGATCTGGAAGCGCCGCCTCCCGAGCGGCAGGCGGATATGGCGGCCGAGTTGAAGCGGTTGCGGCGCGAGAACGAGATTGTTCGCAGGA
>JGI12635J15846_10006268_pt1 | contig 10220 bp, 8 predicted proteins | sample BlaSpr_A8_OM2_M2_FD_15846 | JGI IMG/M metagenome (IMG submission 15846)
AAACTTTACCCGCCAAGCTGGAGTGCGAGCAGGAAATGGAAGACCGCCGGAGCGGCGGGGGGTTGCGTGTTGCTGAAACGAACAGCGCTGGAGCGGATCGGCGGGCTGGCGGCGATTCGGGGCGAAGTGATCGATGACTGCACGCTGGCGCGAGCGGTGAAGCGGACAGGCGGCGGAATCTGGATGGGGCTGACGCGGAAAAGCGTGAGCCTGCGGACGTATACGTCGTTAACGGAGATACAGGATTTGATTGCGCGGACGGCGTTCACGCAACTTGGCTATTCGGGGCTGCTTCTGGCGGGGACGCTGCTGGGAATGATCGTGACGTATCTCCTGCCGGTGATTTTCACATTCAGCGCGCGGCCGGTGGTGTGGCGACTGGGCCTGGCGGCATGGACGCTGATGGCGATCACGTATTTGCCGACGGTGCGGTTTTACCGGATGTCGCCACTCTGGGCGGCTGCCTTGCCGCTGGCAGCGGCTTTTTACACGTACGCGACCTGGATTTCGGCGGTGAGGTATTGGCTGGGGCGCGGCGGGCAGTGGAAGGGGCGAGCGCAAGCGCCGGCGAAGTCTTCCGCACACTAGGCAGGGATTCTCCTTCCACGGGGACGGCTCCGGAAATCCTTTCCAACTATTGCGATTCTGTGGAACTATTCCCCGGTAACAATCCAGACCACCCAGCGAAAACAGCCGGTTCACGATGAAAACCAAATTTGCTCTCGTGATGATGTCTGTGGCCGCGCTTTTCAGCGCTGTGCGAACTCGCGGTCAGATCTACATCCCCACAAATGATCCTCCGTACTACGGGCCTTATAACGGCGCGTTTTGGGCGGGCGGGGATGAATTGAAAAAACACCTGGTGAAGACCGACACGGTGCTGCGCGCCGATTCGCCATGGAGCTTGTATGCGTGGGTGTGGATGGATGAGACGCCGAAGGGTGCGGTGCTGATTGTGGGTGTAGGAGATGCGGGCGAGGAATACTCGCGGTATCTGGGAGTTGACGGAGAGAAATTGTTTTACTGGGGCGGTAAGGACGCGACCTTTTCAGGAACGGCCGAGCTTGCGGCGGGCAAGTGGCAATTTGTTGCGGCGACGTTTGACGGGCAGGAAGTCCGGATTTATGCGAACGGCGCGAAGGTGGCGAGCGGGAAGTTGGATACGGGAAGAGTCAGCCCGCTGCTGGTGATCGCGCCGGCACAATTTCCCGCGCAGGAGAACCGGCATTTTGCGGGGAAGATTGTCGGGCTGACGGTGCTGCGGCGCGCGCTGACCGGAGAGGAATTGAAGGAGATGTACGCGAAGCCGCTGAATTTCGCAACGGTCGTCTATGAGGAAGGGTCGAAGCCGTGGCCGGTGCAGACGCAGGCGCAGGCGGGTTACCGCGCGCCGCAAGATCCGGACACGATGCCGAGGTCGAAGGCGGCTTATTCGCGGCCGGAGAAAAAAGCTGTAAGCGAATCGAAGCTGGGGATTGAAGCGAGGAGTTCGACTGAGTGGACGATTTCCGGCCGTTGGAAGCTGCGGCCCGCTCCGGAGATTTCGGAGAGCGGCGACGCGATTTCGCAAATCGGATTTGCGACAAACGGCTGGTGGGATGCGACGGTGCCGGGCACTGTACTGACGGCGATGATCCATCAGGGAATTTACCCTGACCCCGAATACGGGCTGAACAATTTGGCGATTCCAGAGAGTTTGAACAGGCAGGATTACTGGTATCGAAGCGAGTTCACGGCGCCCGCCGGATGGAAAGGGCAAAGGCTGACGCTGACGTTTGAGGGAATCAACTACGCAGCTACGGCATGGCTGAACGGGAAGCGGCTTGGGACGATCAAGGGCGCGTTCATTCGCGGGGTGTTTGACGTGACGAGCGCGATGAAGGCCGACGGAGTGAATGTGCTGGCGGTGCGAGTTTCGCCCCCGCCACATCCGGGGATTCCGCATGAGCAGAGCATCAAGGCAGGGCCCGGAGAAAATGGCGGCCAGATGTGCCTGGATGGGCCGACGTTTGTGGACACGGAAGGATGGGATTGGATTCCCTCGATTCGGGATCGCGACACGGGAATCTGGCAGCCGGTGACGGTGAGGGCGACAGGCGGAGTGAAGATTGGCGATGCGCAGGTGGTGACTAAGCTGCCGCTACCGGAGACCAGTTCGGCGGATGTGGAGATTACCGTGCCTCTCGCGAACGAAACGGGCGCGACGGTTAGCGAAACACTGGAGGCGTCCTTCGACAATGTGAAGGTAACGAAGACGGTTTCGCTTGCGCCGGGCAAGAATACGGTGACGTTAACGTCAGCGGAGTTTGGGCAATTGAATGTGCAACACCCGCGATTGTGGTGGCCGAATGGATATGGAAGGCCGGAACTTTACACGTTGAAGCTGATGGCGGCGATCGACGGAAAACAATCGGATGCCAGGGAAGTGCGATTCGGGATTCGGGAACTCACGTATGAACTGAGCCTGCTCGACAGCACCGGCCATCTGGAGCGCGTGGAGTTTTCGCCGACGGCAGCGAGGGCAAGGCAGGAGCAGATTGTGGATGTGACGCACACCGGCATCCGGAATGTGCCTTCGCCGGACCCGTTTCCATCGATTTTTCCGGAAGAGTGGAGAGACGGTTGGAAGTCGTGGGTGGCATCGCTAAAGCCGGGCGCGGAGAAATCGGCGGCGGTGAAGCATCTTGAGGATGCCCGGGCAACGCCGTACCTGGCGATCAAGGTGAATGGCGTGCGAATCGCGGCGCGCGGCGGCAGTTGGGGAATGGACGACATGCTGAAGCGCGTTTCGCGGGAGCGCCTGGAGCCGTTTTTCCGGCTGCACCGCGATGCCAACGTAAACATCATCCGGAACTGGGTGGGGCAGAGCACGGAAGAAGTTTTCTTCGAACTGGCGGACGAGTACGGATTGCTGGTGTGGAACGATTTCTGGGCCTCGACGCAAAATTACAATATTGAGCCTGAGGACCCTGCGTTGTTCCTGGAGAATGCGCGGGACACGATTTCGCGTTTCCGGAATCACCCGTCGATTGCGGTGTGGTGCGGGCGAAACGAAGGCGTGCCGCAGCCGATTCTGAACCAGGGGCTGGAGGAATTGACGCGCACGGTGGACGGAACGCGATATTACACGCCGACTTCGAACCAGGTCAATCTGCAGAATAGCGGGCCTTACAAATATGTGGAGCCGAAACTTTATTTCACGATGCTGAACCACGGATTTTCGGTGGAGACGGGCACTCCGTCGTTTCCGACGCTGGAGAACTGGCGGGCGTGGATTCCGCGCGAGGACCTGTGGCCGATCAGCGACAACTGGGCGTATCACGACTGGCACCAGAGCGCGAACGGGGACATGACGCCGTTCATGGCGGAGATGGAAAAAGAACTTGGCGCGCCGACGAGCCTGGAGGATTTTGAGCGGAAAGCGCAGATGTTCAATTACGTGCAGCACCGCGCGGTGTTCGAGGGGATGAACGCGCATCTGTGGGCGCCGAATACAGGGCGGATGCTGTGGATGACGCAGCCGGCGTGGCCGAGTTCGACGTGGCAGATTTTGAGCTCTGATTACGACACGCAAGCATCGTTCTATGCGGTGAAGAAGGCGAGCGAAATGGTGCACGTGCAACTGGACCCTTCAAATTACGCCGTGGAAGTGGCCAACTCACTCCCGGATACGAAGACGGGGCTGACGGCGCACGCGCGCGTTTATTCGCTGGAGAACAAGTTGCTGGCGGAACATGAAGAGAAGAAAGATGCGGCGAGCGGGACCACGGACTTTTTCAGGCTGGACCTGGCGCCATTTTTGAAAGAGAACGTGGCACTGGTGAAATTGGAGCTGCGCGATTCGAGTGGGAAGCTGGTGTCGGACAATTTTTACTGGATGGGCGGAACGAGCGCGGACTACCGGCAATTGAACAAGTTGGGAGAAGCGCAGATCAAGGCTACGGTGCGGACGGCTGCGGATGGGGACGAGGAACGCGTAAAAGTTGTGCTAGAAAATGTGGGCAGCACGGCGGCGATTGAGTTGAAGTTGACGTTGCTGCAGGCGGATGGGAAAACACGCGTGTTGCCGGCGTATTACAGCGACAACTATGTTTCGCTGCTGCCGGGGGAGAAGAAAGAAATTGTTGTAGAATGCGCGAAGGCGGCGGTGAAAGAGGGAGTGTCCGTCGGATTGCGCGGGTGGAATTTGGAGTCGCGCGTGGTGAAGGCTGGAACGGAGAAATAAGGGTGCATGCAGTGGCCGATCTTAAGATCGGCCACTACAAAAGAAAGAGCACAGCGAGGAATTGCTGTGCCACGAGAGGCAGATTCCGCAGCTTGTGAGGCCACTGGCACAGCGGTTGTTGAGCATCACAAATAATGGTGACTTGCATCACAATTTGTTATAGTTAAGCTGTTCGCGCGAGGGCTGTATCCCGAAATCAGGGAACGGCACCGGAGGCAGACATGAGCATCATTCCGAATGGGAACAGTGCGAAAGTGACCGTTCCCGAATTGCTGCAGCGGAAGTCCCTGGCTGCGGATTCCACACATAAGAAAAGAATCACCTGCCTGACGGCGTACGACTATCCGACGGCTCGCCTGATGGATGAGGCCGGGGTGGACGTGGTGTTGGTGGGCGATTCGGTGGCGATGGTGGTGCTGGGGTACGAAAGTACACTGCCGCTGACGATGGAGGAAGCGCTGCACCACACAAAAGCGGTGCGGCGCGGCGTGCAGCGGGCGCTGGTGGTGGCGGACATGCCGTTTGGCACGTACCAGGGCGATGTGAACGAGGCTTTGCAAAATGCGGTGCGCTTTGTGAAAGAGGCAGGCGCAGAAGCAGTGAAGGTGGAGGGCGGCGAGCGGCGACTGGAAGTGATTGCGCGGATGACGGAAGCCGAGATACCGGTGATGGGCCACGTGGGACTGACGCCGCAGTCGGTGAACGCGATGGGCGGATATCGCGTGCAGGGGAAGACCGCGGGTGGCGCGGAGCAATTGTTGCGCGATGCGCGCGCGGTGGAAGCGGCTGGAGCATTTGCAATTGTGCTGGAAGGAATTCCGCGGGAACTGGCGGCGGAGATTACGAAGAGCGTGCGCATCCCGACGATCGGAATCGGCGCGGGACCCGAATGCGACGGGCAGATCCTGGTGCTGCACGATTTGCTGGGGCTGACGTTTCAGGAGCCGCCGAAGTTTGCGCGGCGGTATGCGAATGTGGGCGAAGTGATCTCGCAGGCAGTGCGCGAATACTGCGCGGATGTGCAGAGGGGGAGTTTTCCTTCGGATGCGGAGTCCTATCACGCGCCGAGTGCGATCAAGAGTGGAAAACCCATTCGCATCGCGCGCTGAGCGGGCCTTTTCTCATTTCTGCGGGCGGCGAAAGGGTTTCGCGTCTCCCGAAAAATATAATCAAAATAGTTTGCGACAAGGAGGCGCGGCATGACCCCGAACGAGATGGCTTTGCTGTATGAATTCAACGCCTGGGCCAATCGGAGAATGTTGGGGGCGGTCGCGGCGCTTAAACAGGAAGAGTTTTTGCGGCCGATGGGGTCGAGTTTCGGTTCTATGCGGGACACTGCGGCTCATATTTACGGAGGGGAATGGGTGTGGCTGGAACGCTTTCAGGGGCGGTCGCCGGCTTCGCTTCCGGACGCAACGGAATTTCAGGAGGTGGCAAGTTTGCGGGAGAAGTGGGCGGGGCTCGAGGAGCGGCTGCTTCGATTTGTCGGGTCGGTGACGCAAGAAGACTTAAACCGCGTGATGGAATACAAAACATTTAAATTTGGCGTTTACTGCAACCCGCTTTGGCAATCGATGCAGCATCTGGTGAATCATGGAACCTACCACCGCGGCCAGGTGACAACATTGCTGCGGCAATTGGGCGCCCAACCGGTGCTGACGGACTTGATGCACTTCTACCGGGAATGCGGCGCGGCGGCGGGCGCTTAGCGCGAATGGAGACGATTCGGACACTTGCCTGGATGAAAGAGCGGGCGCGGGCGGCGCGGCAGGAGCAGAGGATCATCGGGCTGGTGCCGACGATGGGGGCGCTGCACGCGGGGCACTTGGCGCTGGTGGAGAGGGCGAGGCGGGAATGCTCGCCGGTGTACGCTTCCATTTTTTTAAATCCCAAACAATTTGCGGCGAATGAGGATTTGTCGCGGTATCCGCGCCCGCTGGAAGCAGACGTGGAAAAGCTGACCGCGGCGAGGGTGGATGGATTGTTTCTACCGGAGGCGGGAGAGATTTATCCCCCGGGATTTTCCACGTACGTGCATGTAGAGGGATTGAGCGAGCGGCTGGAAGGCAGATCGCGCGCGGGACATTTTCGGGGTGTCTCCACGGTGGTACTGAAATTATTTGAGATCGTGCAGCCACAGTATGCGTATTTCGGGCGGAAGGATGCGCAGCAGGTGCGGATTGTGCAGCAGATGGTGCGCGATCTGAACCTGGATACGGAGATTGTGGTTTGCCCGATTGTGCGCGAAGAGGATGGGTTGGCGATGAGTTCACGGAATGCGTATTTGCAGGGGGAAGATCGGACGGCTGCGACGGTATTATATCGCGCGCTGCGGGCTGCGGAGAGCGAGATTGCGGCGGGCGTGCGGGATTCGCTGGAATTGCAGGGAGCGATGCGCAAGGTGCTGGCAAGTGAGCCGCGGGCGCGCGCGGATTACGCGGAGATTGTGGATGCGGAGACGTTTGAGCCGGTGGTGCGCGTGGCGCGGCGGTGTTACGCGGTGCTGGCGGTGTACTTGGGGAAGACGCGGTTGATTGACAATATGGTGATTGAGCCGGTGGAGGACGAGTTGCGGGCAGAGGTTTAGGCGGGGCATGCACGCGGGATTATCTCGGCGCTTATGTTGAGATCCTTCGCGCATCCTTGTCGGATGCGCTCAGGATGACAAACTTAAGAGCGAAAGGCGCCCGCCTCAAAAGGCGGCCGCTACATAAGCTGGGCTTCGCCGAAGAATCTTTACCGATCTACTGCGAGAGACGCGCGAGGACTTCGGCGGCGTGGCCTTTGGCTTTGACTGGATCCCAGATTTGTTCGATTTTGCCGTCGGGGCCGATCAGAAAACTGCTGCGGACAATCCCTTTAAAAAGGCGGCCCATGAATTTTTTCCCGCGCCACGCACCGTAGGATTCGATCATCTTGTGCGTGGGATCGCTGAGCAGCGGGAAATTAAGCTTCCACTTGTCGCTGAAATTCTGCAGAGCGTTCACAGGATCGGCGCTTGCTCCGAGTATGGAGACACTCAGCTTCTCGAACTTCGCTTTTGCGTCACGAAACTCGGACGCTTCCACCGTTCAACCCGGAGTATTCGCTTTCGGGAAAAAGAAGAGCAGAACACGGCGGCCCTTGAAGTCTTTTAGCGAGAGCTGCCTGCCGCCATCGGAAGGAAGGGTGAATTCGGGAGCTTTGTCGCCGATTTTGAGCATGAAATCGTTCTCCTGGAATTGGAGTCGAGCTACATACGGCCGAAATGCGCCCGCCTCGGAAGGCGGTCGCTACAAAAGCTAGGAGAGCAGGCGGCGAACGATGTCGTTGACCGCTTGCGGATTGGCCTGGCCCTTGGTGGCTTTCATTACCTGGCCAACGAAAAATTTGAAGACGCCTTCGTTGCCGGATTTGAATTTGGCGACGTTGTCGGGATTCTTCTCGATGATTTCGCGAGCGGCTTTTTCGATGGCATCGTCCCCGACCTGCGCGCCGAGGCCTTCGGCCGCGACGATTTCTGTGGCGGAGCGGCCGGAGTCGAACATGGTGGCGAAAACTTTTTTGGCGACGGCGGCGGTGATCTTGCCGGAGTCGACGATGACGACGAGTTCGCCGAGAGCGGCAGGCTTGACCGGGCTTGCGGTGATTTCCTTGCCGGAATCGTTGAGGCGGCGGAGGAGTTCCGTCTGCATCCAATTGGCGGCGGCTTTGCCGGGAGCGCCGGCTTTCACCACCGATTCGAAATAATCGGCAAGCTCCTGCGAGCCGGTGAGGACTTCGGCGTCGTAGGGCGTGATGCCATAGGAGGGGACGAAGCGGGCGCGCTTGGCGGCGGGAAGTTCGGGTAGCGAGCGGAGAACTTCCTCGTTCCAGGCGGGGCTGACGTGGACGGGCAGGAGATCGGGCTCCGGAAAATAGCGGTAGTCGTGGGCCTTTTCCTTAGAGCGCATGGAATCGGTGCGGTTGGCGGCCTGATTCCAGAGACGCGTTTCCTGGGAGATACGTCCGCCGGATTCGATGACGCCGACGTGGCGCTCGATTTCGTATTCGAGGGCTTTGGCCAAGTACCGGAATGAATTGAGATTTTTCACTTCCACCTTGGTGCCAAACTCTTTCGCGCCGCGAAGACGGACGCTGACGTTGGCGTCGCAACGGAGAGAGCCTTCCTCCATGTTGACGTCGCTGACGCCGGTGTAAAGAAGGATCTGGCGCAGCGTGGTGAGATAGGCGTAGGCCTCATCCGGCGTGCCCATGTCCGGCTCGGAAACGATTTCGCTGAGTGGGGTGCCGCAGCGGTTGAAATCTACGTAGGTTTTTTCGGCGGAGTGGGGAAAGCCGTCGTGGAGCGATTTACCTGCATCTTCCTCGAGATGCAGGCGGGTGATGCCGATGCGCTTTTTCTCGCCGTGGACTTCAATTTCGAGCCAGCCGCCGGTGGCCAGGGGCAATTCGAATTGCGAGATCTGGTAGCCCTTGGGCAGGTCTGGATAAAAATAATTTTTGCGGGCGAAGCGGGAATGCTCGTGCACCGTGCAGTTGATGGCGAGCGCGGCGCGCATGGCCATTTCGACAGCGCGTTTGTTGAGAACAGGGAGCGTGCCGGGAAGGCCGAGGCAGACGGGGCAGACATTGGAATTGGGCGGATTGCCGAAGCGCGTGGAGCAGCCACAGAAAATTTTGGTTTTGGTGAGGAGCTGGACGTGGACTTCCAGACCGATGACCGGCTCGTATTTGGCGAGGAGCTCGGGAGACATGGCGGATTCGGTGGCGAATTTCGTCATGGTGAAAGAAATAAAGTATAGCAGAGGCGCGCGGTGGGGTGCGCGAGGGTCAGAGGGAAGAAATCGTTTGGGCCGGAGAGCCGGGGTGGGGCTTACGTTGAGGTCCTTCGGGCATCCTCGTCGGATGCCCTCAGGATGACACGTTTTAGGGGCGCGAGTGAGTGGGAAGGAATGTTGAGTGATTAGGTTGAAGACGAAGAGTTGGGAACAAATGTTCGGCGAGCGCAAAGATGCCGAAGAAGAGGGTGGCGTAAAGGGCATCACCGGCGAGGGCGTTGCCGAAGAAGGGCAAGCCCGCGATGTAGCAGGCGGCGAGGCCGGATGGAGTGTGCGGGTAAGTGCCGAAGAGTTGCCAGACAGCGAAGTTGGTGACGAGGAAGAACTGGAGCGCGCCGAGAAAAACGGCACCGCCGATGCGGAACATGCTGCGCCGATTAGCAAGACCTGTGCCGATGAGCACGCTGAGCAGGAAGCTGGCGTAAACGGCGGGAATGAGGCGATGGAGGCCGATGAAGAGATCGCCTGCAAAGAGCGCCACTAGCGGGAAAAGAAAGGCCACGCGGCGGTCGCGAAACATCGCGCCGGAAAACAGCGCCATGGCACCGATGGGAGTGAAATTCCACGGGTGAGGAACGATGCGCAGCACGGCCGCGAGGATGATCATTACAACAGCGAGAATGGCGCGAAGAACAAAAATCTGAGTGGACGATTTTTCCTGGAACATGATTCGAGTCAAACCTCCTTAAGGACTTTTTCTGGTAAGAGATCGCGGAAGATGAAGGAATCGCGCTGGACGACTTCGCCGAGGGTGAAGCCGACGGGGCGGGTGAAGATGGGGCCGTCGAAGACGAATGTGTGGAATTCTCCGTTTTCGCCGCAGGGATCGACACCCGGCGGGAGATCGGCGAAGAAGGATTCGTCGAGCTCGCGCCCGGCGAAGCTGGGATCGAGGACTTTGGAATCGATGCAGACGGCGACGGAGCGAAATTGCGCGGCGTGAAATTCGCGGATGAGCTCGCGTGTGTCGCGCTTCCAGATGGGGAAGAGCGCCTGCATCGCGACGCGAGCGAGGTTTTTTTCGCGATAGAGGCGGAGGTCTTCGAGGAATATGTCGCCAAACGCGACGCGGCGAATTCCCTGCTTGAAATAGAGGAGCAGTGCCTCTTCCATGCGGGCTTCATAGATCGGATTGCCGCACTGCGGCGGGATGAGGACTTCGTGCAGTGGCAGGC
>JGI12635J15846_10006270_pt1 | contig 10215 bp, 9 predicted proteins | sample BlaSpr_A8_OM2_M2_FD_15846 | JGI IMG/M metagenome (IMG submission 15846)
GCCGAGCAGCTTGGCTGGCGCTTGCCCGACAACGTTGTCGTTCCTATGGCCGGCGGCTCCCTGATTAACAAAATCAAGAAGGCATTCGGCGAACTGACTACCCTGGGTCTGGTGGCCGATAAGCCCGTGAAATTTTTCGGCGCGCAGGCCACGGGTTGCTCACCGATTTCAGACGCCGTCAAAAATAATAAAGACCGCTTTGACCCTCAGAAACCCTCAACGATTGCCCGCTCGCTCGCGATTGGCAATCCCGCTGATGGAAATTACGCCGCGAAGTGCATTCGCATGAGTGGTGGTTGGGCGGAAGATTCAAGCGACCCGGAGATTATCGCCGGCATTCGCACGCTCGCCGAAGATGAAGGCATCTTTACCGAAACCGCAGGTGGTGTTACCGTTGCTGCCGCGCAAAAGCTAATTTCCCAGGGACGCATCCATCCCCACGAAACCACCGTGCTTTGCATCACCGGCAACGGACTTAAAACCACGGACGCCCTTGCCGGAGAGTTTTCCATGGAGCCTGCCGTCGAGCCGCGCCTCTTGGCATTTGAAGAATACCTCGGCGTAACGCTTGCGCCGGCGTCGGTCGGAGGGTGCTGACATGAAGATCAGCGTAGAAATTCCCACAGCCTTCCGACGTTTCACCAACGGCGCCTCTTCAGTCGAGTGCGGCCCAGCGACTCTGCCCGATCTTCTCGCCGAACTCGAGCAACGCTTCCCCGATATGGCCCAGCACCTCCGTGATGATTCCGGACGTATTCGCCAGTTCCTCAACATCTACGTCAACGAAGAAGACATCCGCTTCTTGGGCGGCGAAACGTATCACTTTCAGGATGGCGACCGCGTCATGCTGGTCCCATCCATTGCCGGTGGCGCTTGTTAAATGCTTATGCCCATAGCGAATGGCAACCCGGAATATTTAATTAATTGATGGCTGGTGTCTCCCGTTCCTCGCATGTCTCTGGTCTCCATCACTCGTCTGCGTGTGCGCTCTTGGCTTTATTTGCCGATGTTTACCGTGCAGGCGTTGCGCTCCGGTCGCCAGGCTTCGAAGGCTGAAGGAAATATCGCGACTCGGATGCTGCGCGATCGCCACCGCGCATTCTGGACAAGCACCATTTGGACGACCGACGTCGCTATGAAAGCCTTCATACTTTCCGGGACTCATGGCCAGGTGATGCGCAAACTCCTCACATGGTGCGATGAGGCCGCCGTGGCCCATTGGAGCCAAGCGAGCGAGGAGCTCCCTTCATGGACCGAAGCCTTCGAGCGCCTGCAACGCGACGGCCGCCCATCGAAAGTCCATTTCCCATCCCCGGCCCACACCGCTTACCACTTCCCCGAGCCACACGTCGGCCCCACGTCCGAACTGCGCTTCAGGTAGCTTGAACTGGGGATTTTGCTGCGGGAAATCTGTCTCTGTGCCTTTAAGACTTGCGGCGAGCGTTCTCCGCTAGGAGTTTGTCTCCTACTTCACTTTCTTTCGGCTCTTCCAGGCCGAACGCCTTTCCAAACTAGAAAGAATCTCCCAGGTTCGAAAGCTACTGATGACACTTAGATTGGCTTTGGCTACGCAAGTGATTACGGCCGCGTCGTCGACCAATCCCAGCACGGGGATGGAATCAGGAATCAGATCAAATGGAGTCACAAAGTAGATCAGCGCGGCCACAACCATCAGGATCGATGACATCGGCGGGCGGTACTTTCCTTCGACCCACGAGCGAACCAGTCGCAGAAATATCTGCAAGCTTTCCCAAGCCGCAAGCAGAAATTCGTAATATCGCTTCGCTTTCCCATCTGCTTCCTCGAGCAGCGCGAGCAGCTTCCCCTGATTGCCTGCATACGACTCAGCTTCTACCCTGGCCTGCTCAAATGTAAGTGGTGCATTCGTTTCCATGTCGGCTCTTTATACTCTTTTATACCCTTGATCGGCGACACTGCACACCCTGCTCAAATGGCCCTTTCCGCTCTGCGAGGGAGTCTACAAAAGGGGCAGCTGGCTCCTGAGGCGCTGATTGCGGGATTTGATGTGTTTAATCCAACTCCTTTCCTTTTCGCTGCGGCGCCGCGCTCTTCGCATTTTGCTTTGCCAACGGCAGCGCACCGTTGGGAAGACCCAACACCAGCGTATTTCCGGATGAATCTGCTAACGCCTGCAGGGCACGCAGCTGAAGCAGGTTGGGATTATCGTCCATCGTTCTGGCCGCATTGGCGAGGCTGCGAAGTGCCGCAGTCTCGCCGCGCGCCCTCTCCAGAGCCGCCTGGCCCTCTTTTTGCGCCTTCACCAGTTGGCCAAACACCTTCTTCATTTCTCCGGGGAACATAATGTCCTTCACGTCGGCGGAAATAAGTTTTAACCCCATCTCCGAAGCCTTCCCTGAAGTCAGCTCCATCAGCTTGCCGCTTATCCCGGCGCGATTTTCCAGGAGAACGTCGATCTTCTCTTTGCCCACGACCTCCCGCAGCGCCATTTGTAGGACCAGGTATAGGCTGCCGTGGAAATTCGCCGTTTTGTTGACCGCAAGGTTCGGGTCGGCCACCTGAAACTCCGCTGCCAGACTGACCTTAAGCGTCACGCCGTCCGCACTGAGCACATCTTGTCCCTGAATGGTGATGAACTCTGGGCGAACATCCACAGGAACGATCGATGAGAAAGTCGCAAGTATCCAATACGAGCCAGGGCCAATCGCGCCCGTGTAGCGCCCCTTTGTATACTTCAGCCCCTTCTGGTACTCATAAACAATCACGTGTTTAATCAGAAGCACCTTGAATAGAACCACCAGCGAGATGGCAGCCAGCAAAAAGATCCAAAGTAATTCCAACATGAAGAACACTCTCCTAAATCCCGCGTCGGCGGAGCGATCGATATTCAGCGGGGGGCTTAGCCCACAGGGCCGAATATCGATTTGCCAAAAAGGCCGGCCCCGCCGCGCAGGACGCAAGGATACCCGTCCCAAAGCTTGGAGTCGAACCAAGTGTCGGCGGGCAATAGCAGAACCAGATTGAGATTCAATTTGGCTGCGTACCTTGCCGATGCCGCTCCTTATATCATCATCACAACCAACCGTCCATGCACCGGCAGAAGGCCCTCTACCGGTCGGCTCACGCTTCCGCGCGCCGCTTGCGTAGCTCGTCGGAAGTGCTAGAATCGAATTCGCTCGAACCTTATGTCCTCCAAGACGCTGACACTTTACGAGAAACTTTGGGACTCGCACGTAGTCACCGAGCCACCCGGCGAGCCGGCGCTGCTTTACATTGACCGCCATCTCATTCACGAGGGCACTTCCCCGCAAGCCTTCGCGGGGCTTAGAGCTGCCGGACGCAAAGTGCGCCGGCCTGATCTGACCTTTGCGGTGATGGATCATTCGGTCCCTACCACCGACCGCACGCTTCCGATCCTCGACAAGGACGCCACCGCTCAGTTCGTGGCCCTCGAACGGAATTGCCGTGAGACCGGCGTGCGCCTGTTCGATATGAACAGCCGCAATCAAGGTATCGTGCACATCATCGGTCCCGAGCTCGGGATCACCCAGCCAGGGCAGACCATCGTCTGCGGCGATAGCCACACCTCAACGCACGGCGCCTTTGGCACGCTGGCCTTCGGAATCGGCACCAGCGAAGTCGAGCACGTGCTCGCCACGCAATGTCTTGTGCAATCGCGCTCCAAGACGCTTCACGTCGTTGTGAATGGCAAGCGCCCCAACGGCGTGGTCGCCAAAGACCTCATCCTCGCTATCATCGGAAAGATCGGCATCAGCGGCGGTACCGGCCACGTCATCGAGTATGGCGGCCAAGCCATCCGCGCGCTCTCGATGGACGGACGCATGACGATTTGCAACATGACCATCGAAGGTGGAGCACGCGCCGGAATGGTCGCGCCAGACGAAATTACGTTCGCCTATCTTGAGGGTCGCCCCTTCGTCCCGCGCGGTAAAGCTTTTCAAGAAGCTGTCGATCGCTGGCGTCAACTGGTTTCGGATCCCGGCGCGAAATTCGATATGACCGTCGAGCTCGACGCCAAAGAAGTCGCCCCGCAAGTCACCTGGGGCACAAACCCAGGAATGGTTACCTCGGTGACCTCGCGCGTTCCCGATCCCAGCGCCTTCACTGCCACCGACGATCAGAAGGCCACCGAGCGCGCTCTGCAATATATGGGCTTGCGCGCCGGCACGCCGATTGTGGATATCACCCTCGACCGCGTCTTTATTGGCTCGTGCACGAATTCGCGCCTTGACGATCTTCGTGCAGCCGCGCAAATCGTTGCTGGCAAACACGTCGCGCGCAACATCAAGCAAGCGCTGGTCGTACCGGGCTCGCGCGTCGTCAAGGCGCAAGCCGAAAAAGAAGGCCTGGACCAGATTTTCCGCGACGCGGGCTTCGAATGGCGCGATGCAGGCTGCAGCATGTGCATCGGCATGAATGCCGATGTTTTGCCGCCGCATGAGCGCTGCGCCAGCACCTCGAACCGCAATTTCGAAGGGCGTCAGGGAAAAGACGGACGCACGCATCTGGTAAGCCCGATCATGGCCGCCGCCGCCGCAATCGCTGGCCACTTCGTCGATGTGCGCGAGCTGGGAGTATCGGAAGCGGAGTAAGCATTAAAAGCTAAATGAATTAGAGTTCATAGGAAAATGAAACCATATGCAACCATTCTCAAGACATACCGGACTTGTCGCGCCGATTGATCGCGTAAACGTCGACACCGATCAGATGGTGCCCAAGCAATTCCTAAAAGCCCTCACGCGCCAGGGCTTTGGACGAATCCTGTTTTACGACTGGCGATATCTGCCCGGCGAAAAACCGAATCCCGATTTCGTTCTGAATTTTCCGCGTTATCGCGGAGCCTCGGTACTGCTGGCGCGCGCCAATTTCGGCTGCGGCTCCAGCCGTGAGCACGCCCCTTGGGGAATTCTCGACTACGGATTTCGCGTGATCATTGCGCCCAGCTACGCGGATATTTTCTACAACAATTGCTTCAAGAACGGCATTTTGCCGGTCACCTTGCCGGAAGAGCAGGTCGAGGAGCTATTTCGCGGGACCGAAAAAGAAGAAGGCTACACGGTCACTGCGGATTTACCGAACCAGATGGTCAGCGATTTGCATGGATTGCGCTTTCCCTTCGAGATGAACCCCTTCCGCAAAGAAATTCTTCTCAAGGGCCTCGACGACATTGGGGTAAGCCTTCAAAACGAGCCGGCCATAACCGAATTCGAAAAACGCGCCCATCCCTCCGCAACGATGTTCGAGCCCGTCGACGTAAAGATTTCCACTCCGGTTCCATAGCGCATCGCCACATTGCTTGTGTTTTTTCTTTTTGCCGCATGAAATGAAATAAGGTGGATTGAGGGATTTCAACTAAGCCGATTCTGTTACCGGCCCCGGAGAATCCGCTGCAGCTTGCGAAGGACCCTTTAGTTCCGCGACTACAATTCCTAGCATCACAAGGCAAGCCCCCAAAAACGATCTCGCGCCGAGTCTTTCATGCAGCACGATAAACGAAGTGAGTGCGGCAAAAACTGGTTCGAGGCTGAACAAGATAGCCGTGTGACTTGGTGAGGTATATTTCTGCGCCCAAACCTGCACCGAAAACGCGACGGCTGTCGCAAACACGGCAGTAATCAGGATCGCCAACAGCAATTCCCTGCTGCTGTCGAGATGAAACCTCTCCCATCCTGTTGCAGCGAGGATCGGAAGCATCGCGAGATTCAGCAACGCGGTCATGGCAACCTGAACGAAACTCAGCGCTCCAACCGAATGGTTCTTGGTGTAACGACCCACAAGAATAATGTGCACTGCAAACAGCACCGCAGCGACCAGCGTAAGGAGATCACCGCGATTCAACCCACTGCCCGGGCCGACATTCGACGCCGCGTTCAGGCCGCTATGCAACGCATCGTTTCCCGCTTTCGGCACAGTGATGAAATAGAGTCCTGCTGCTGCTCCAATCGCACCAACCCAGATCCAAGGGTTCACTTTTCGTCTCCCAAACAGCGCCATCAGAACTGGAACCAGAACCACACTTGATCCAGTGATGAACCCCGATTTCGATGGCGTCGTCAGCACCAATCCAAGAGTCTGAAACGCGTACCCGCCAAACATGAAGACGCCGATTTTTACGCCCGCCCAAACCTCCGCTGTCTTCAGGCTCGGAAACGCCTTCCAATGGATTGCGGCCATTACCAGAGTCGCGAGTGCGAATCGAGCAGCCATGAAGGAAAATGGGGAAGCATGGGTAAGCGCGCCTTTGACCACAACAAAAGTTGCTCCCCAAAGCAGCGAGCAAAACGCAAGCGACAAGTCGGCTTTCAGTCTCTGGTTCATAGGCAACAACGTGGCGCGCGGAATCGCTGGATTATTTTGCCTGGTAGACCGTGTGGCCGCCGACGATAGTCCGCAGCACAGTGGTCTTGACGATTTCGGAGGGCTTCACTTGGGTTACGTCGGTGGAAAGCACAATGATATCCGCATATTGACGAGGACTAATCTGCCCTTTATTCCCTTCCTCGAATTCTCCGTAAGCTGAGCCCGCGGTATACGCGCGAATGCAGTCGTCCATGGATATTTTTTCTTGCGGCTGCCATCCGCCAGATGGGCCACCATCGGGCAGCTCGCGCGTCACACACGCATAAAGTCCGCGGAAGGGGTTGATGGGCTCAACCGGATAATCGGTGCCGAACGCAAGACGTACTCCCTGTCTCCGGAACGTAGCCCACGCATAAGCGCCCTTAGCTCGCTCGGGACCGATGCGCTGCTCGGCCCAGCGCATATCGCTCGTCTCATGAGAGGGCTGCATTGAGGCCATCACGTCAAGCTGGGCAAACCGGGCAAAATCCTCCGGGGCAACCACTTGTGCGTGTTCGATGCGATCGCGACGCACGCGCCGGCCATTCGCAGCAAGCGCGGCAGCAAACGCATCGAGCGAAATGCGGTTGGCGCGATCTCCGATGGCATGAAAATTTAATTGAAAGCCGGCGCGATCGCGCTCAATGGTCATTTGCTTCAATGTCTCAGGGTCGATGGTCAAGATGCCGCTCGTGGAAGAATCGTCGGAGTACGGAGCGAGCATGGCAGCGGTACGAGAACCGAGGGCGCCATCGGTCACCATTTTCAGCGCCCCGATTTTGAGCCAGGGATCGGTGGTGCCGCCATCTCGGCGCATCGTTTCCAATTGCTCGAGTGGTGCACGGAATGGCAGCCATTCGGTGATCCGCGCGGTCAATTTTCCTTCGCGCTTGATTTGCTGGTAGACGAGGAAGTCCTGCCATTCGGAATTATCCTGAAGCGAGGTGACTCCAAACTGCGCAGCATCGGCGAGAGCAAGGACAATACCGTGGTAACGCTGCTCCTTCGAGGGAGGTGGCACCTTAGCGCGAATCAAGCCCAGCGCTGCGCCTTCTTTTAGCATCCCCGTGGGCTCGCCGGAAGCGTCACGTTCAATTTCGCCGCCTGCAGGATTCGGCGTCAGCAGCGTGATTCCGGCCAGCTCGAGTGCGCGCGAATTCGCAACCGCCACATGACCGGAGATGTGACTAAATATCATTGGCCGGTCTTTCGACACGGCATCAAGCTGCTGGCGAGTCGGAAACTTTTTGGCGGGCCATAGCGTGTGGTCCCAGCCTTGCCCTACAATCCATTCGCCGGGCTTGGTCTGCGCGACGCGTGAGCGAATACGTTCCTGCATTTCCGCAACGGAACGCGCTCCATTCAATTGGACTTCCAGTTTGCCCTGCCCAGCGCTGCCAAGGTGAACATGCGCATCGTTGAATCCGGGCATGGCAAACTGCCCACCCAGATCAATCATTTCTGTTTTTGAACCCTTCCGTTTCTGTATCTCGGCGTCAGAGCCAACCGCGATGATTTGTTCTCCGCGAATCGCAACGGCCTCGGCACGAGGATGCGCCACATCTCCGGTATAAATGTTCCCGTGCAAAAGCAGAAGCGTCGCTGGTTCACCGCTAGGACCGGTTGTTGAGGCTGGGCTGCCGCTGATCAGGAGCGTTCCGCACAGAAACGTTGCCGCTGCAACGAAAACTATGTGGCCTCCAATAGTTCCGCCGAGCCATTGTATTGTTGGGCTGATGGCTAGAGTTATTTTCGTTGAAGTCATTTTCAATGCGCGTCCGCTGGAGACATTCCCGCCACGGCGAGCAGCGTCAAAAGCACGCGCTTTAGACCCATGAGGCGGTCAGTGGGGTCATACCATTCCTTGAGCGAGTGTGCGCCGCCAGATGCGCCTCCGGCACCGATCGAAATCGCATCAATGCCGATGGAAATGGGGATGTTGGCGTCGGTTGAGGAGCGCTCCAGCCGCGAGCTGTTTCCGAGAAACGTATCCGCATTGCGCACGGCGGCCAGCAAATTCGAGTTGGCAGCCAACTCACCGCCCGGGCGTACTCCAAGAACGTGAACCCCCATTTCCAGTTGCGAGCCGCTAGAATTGAAGCTCCCACGCTCGCGAGTCGCCGCCATCTCTTCGTCTACCCCCGCTTTCATGGACTCGCGCAGGTGCGTCTCAAGACGTTCGAGCTCCTGTTCTTGCTCAGAGCGCAGGTCCACGCGAATGCTGGCGCGAAACGGAATCGAGTTCACCGATGTGCCACCTTCAATCTGACCGATGTTGAAAGTGGTCCGCGGAGAGTCCGGAACGCGCATTTTCAGGAATCGTGTGATGCCGCGGGCAACAGCGTTGATCGGATTGGGAAGGCCGAAATCGGACCAGCTATGGCCACCCGGACCATTCACGACTATTTCGATACGCCGCGAGCCGAGCGCCATGGTCGTGATGTAATCCGTGCCGGAACCGTCGAGCGCGATGACATATTTCAATCTGTCCTTATATTCGTCGACGAGGGCACGCATGCCGCGCAGATTTCCTTCGCCTTCTTCGCCGACGTTGGCCACGAAGAGAATCGTTCGCGCGGGCTTGAGGTTGGCTTCGTGGAAGCCGCGGGCAATGGCCACGAGCGTGGCAAGTCCCGTACCGTTATCGGAGATGCCCGGTGCGAGCATGCGGGCTCCCTCTTTGCGAACATGCACATCGGTTCCCGCGGGGAAAACTGTATCGAGATGCGCGGCCAGGACTACAATCTGGTTCTCTTGCGAGCCCGGCAGCTCGCCGATAACATTTCCTGCGCGATCGGTGGACACCCGCAACGCGTAAGACGATAGGATCTTTTGCACGTAAGCGGCGCGCTCCGATTCATGGAACGGCGGCGCGGGAATAGCGGTGATGCGAGCCTGCTCGGCGTTGATCCAATCTGTGTTTCGGCTTAACCACTCAAGGGCTCGCGCCACGTGAGGGTCGCGCGAGATCTGCATCGCCGAGCTAATTTGCTCAGCTGGCCGGGCGTGCACCGGGCGCGTCGTAAGAGGCACCATCACCAACAGGATACAATACAGGAGTCGGGGAATCACGGAGTTGATAGTAACAGTTGCGTGTTGATCTGAGGGCCGTACCATGGGTCGACTCGAAGAGAGATTTATCGATCACCAAAAGCGCGAGCGATGCAACCGCGGTTTCTGGACTGCGGTGTGCGACGTGCCGCCGCGCGCACGGAAACCAACAGCTTCGCGCACGTGCACTCGGAATGACAGCGGAACCGCACGCCGCCCGCAGTCTTTGATATCCACTGAAGTACCGGCGCGACAGTCTGTAATAAAGGGCATTTCGCGTCAACGAAAAAGCAATTGGGGAAACAGCCGGTAGAAGTAAATCAATTCGCGGTGGGTGCGCGGCACAGAGCGAGAATCTCAGCTTCGCCAAGGATATGAGTGGATCGCTTAGCGGCGCCATAAATCCGGGCGACAAGTTCATCGGTTGCCGGGATCTTCCTCTTCTCGAGCCAGTAAATTACGTTTGATTTGCCGCTCATCGGTCCGATTTCAATTACCTGGTCGAGGCCGAACAGGTGTGAAGGAACGCCGCTGTAAACAGCATCTACCAACGCTGCGTCGTTTTTCTTGTAAGCCTTGATGAGTGCGGCCGCATGCACGCCCGTGGCGGTGCGAAACGCGTCACGACCGACAACGGGATAATTCGGCGGGATCGTAGTGTGGGTGGCAGCGGCAACTGTATCGCAATATTCTTTGAGGCGCGACAAGTCTCGCTCAATCACGCCAAGCAAGCGCAAATTCACAAGCATCAGCTCCATGGGAGTGTTGCCGACGCGTTCACCGAGTGAATTGGCTGCAGCGTGGACCTGGTCGGCTCCCGCGGCG
>JGI12635J15846_10006271_pt1 | contig 10215 bp, 9 predicted proteins | sample BlaSpr_A8_OM2_M2_FD_15846 | JGI IMG/M metagenome (IMG submission 15846)
ACTGGCTGGCCGATCCCGAGCATTGGCAGGGAATTGCGCGCGAGGTCGAAAATAAATTGTCCGATGCGCTGCATGAACGGCTCACGGAGCGTTTCGTTGATCGCCGTACCAGTGTATTGATGCGCCGCCTGCGGGAAAACACGATGTTGAATACGGAAATCGGCAAGACCGGCGAAGTGATCGTAGAAGGCCATGTGATCGGCCGGCTCGATGGATTTACATTCGCGCCTGACGCGGCGGAAGCTGGCTCCGATGCCAAGGCGCTGCAGGCGACCGCGCAAAAGGCGCTGGCCGGCGAGATCGATGCCCGCGCGGAGAAACTATCCGCCGCCCCCGACGAACAATTCGTGCTGACCTCGGANGGNACCATCCGCTGGACTGGAGATGCCGTTGCAAAGCTGGTCGCGGCCGACGACGCGCTGCATCCGCGCATTCGCATCATTTCCGACGAGCGCCTGAGCGGCGCGCCGCGCGAGGCCGTGCAGACCCGGCTCGATCTGTGGCTGAAGACGCATATCGAGAAGCTGTTGGGACCGCTGTTCGAATTGAACAAGGCCGAAGACATCACCGGGATCGCGCGCGGCATNGCGTTTCAATTGATCGAGGCGCTNGGCGTGCTGGAGCGCTCCAAGATTTCGGCCGAGATGAAGGATCTCGACCAGCCGTCGCGGGCTTCGTTGCGCAAATACGGCGTNCGTTTTGGCGCCTATCATATCTACCTTCCGGCGCTTTTAAAACCGGCGGCGCGCTCGCTGGCCTCGCTGTTGTGGGCCGAGAAGCAAAGCAATGTCGATATGTCGGCGCTGTCGGGCGCGCAGCATCTCGCCAGCAGCGGCCGCACTTCATTTCCGATCGACAAGGCGCTGCCGCGCGATGCCTATCGCGTGCTCGGCTATCGGCAATGCGGCGAACGCGCGGTGCGGGTCGATATTCTGGAGCGGCTCGCCGATCTCATTCGGCCCGCTTTGGCCTGGCGCGAGACTTCGCCGGGCACAAAACCTGCCGGTGCCCTCGATGGCCGCGGTTTTGTCATCACTCAGGCGATGACGTCGCTGACCGGGTCGGCCGGCGAAGATTTTGCCTCGATTTTGCGCGCGCTGGGCTATCGCATGGAGCGCCGCGCACCGCCGCCGCCGAAACCGGTGGTGGTCGAGGCGCCCGCGGCCGAGGCCGCGCCGCCGGAAGCTGTGCCGGAGGCATCGGCGGAAGCAAACCCTGAAGCGGCAGTTGAAGCTGCCGCGACTGAGGCGGTTTCCGCGGAGACGCCGGAAGTGGCTGAGAGCGCCGACGTTCACGAGGTCTCCGAAAGCGCACCCTCAGCAACATTGTTGCCGGATGTCGCATTCTCGCCTGCCGTTACAGCGGAAGAAGTGCCTGCGGTCGAAGCCCTGCCGAATCAGCCCGCCCCGATCGAGGAAGCGGTAGCCGTAGCGGAAGCGCCGCAGGAGGCGGCGGTCGAGGCGACGTCAGAGGCCCCGGCCGTCAGCGATGCCGCGCCGGCCGAGGCTCCCACCGCGGAGGCGCCCGTCGCGGACGCGCCCGAAGCGCCCGCGGTTCCGGAACTGATAGAAGTCTGGCGGCCCGGTGGCCGGCCGGAAGAGCGCCGGCCGCGCCACGATCGCGCCCGCCATCGTCATCACGACCGTCCGCAGGAAGGCGCNGCTCCCGCCGCTGCGGCTGCGCCCGGTGAGCCTGGCGAAGCCCCAAAACACGAGCGGCACCGGCGCGGTCGCCGCGATCGCAATCACGAGTTCCGCAAGCTCCGTCCGGATGCGCCGGTCGAAGGCGCGCCGGCAGCTGCCGTCGCCGAGGGCGCGCCGGCCAGCGAACCCCGCGAGGACAAGGGCCGTCCGCCGCGCGAGCGCTTTGAAGGCAAGGGCAGGGACCGAGACAAAGACAGTGAGCAAGGCCAGGGCAGAGACAGAGACAAGGGCAAATTCGGCGGTGGCCGCGACAAAGGCAGTCGCGAACATGGCGGTCGCGACAATGGCGGCCGTGACAAGGGAGGCCGCGACAAAGGCGGCCGGGAAAGCGGCCCCTCGCACCGGCAGTACGCGACCAGCGCGGCCCCGCGCGAGCGCGACCGCCCGATCGATCCCAATTCGCCCTTCGCAAAACTGGCGGCGCTCAAAGAACAGCTGGCCGCCAACCGCAAGGATCGCTAAAGAAGGATCGCTAATCCTCGAAGTGGTGTTATTTGGAGCGCCAGCGTCTCGATAAATGGCTGTGGCATGCGCGGGTAGTCAAAGCCCGCACCAGCGCCGCCGCGCTGGTCGAGGCCGGCCATGTCCGCATCAACGGCGTGCGCGAAAAGGCGCCGGGACATTCGGTGAAGGCCGGCGACGTGCTGACGATCGGGCTCGATCGCAGTGTGCGGGTGCTCAAGGTGATCGGATTTGCCGAGCGGCGGGGGGACGCGTCGTCGGCGCGCGTGCTCTATGACGATCTGCAGGAGCGCGATTTGCAGGATGATGATTTGCAGCACCCGCGAGAGTAACTATTTGCTGTGAAGCGCATTCAGGCCGGCGCAGCAATACGGAAATAGGCGTCTTCAGGGCGCGCACGCTCACTTGCGGCTGCGGAGTTCCTGCGCTACGCAACCACTCAAAATTGGTCCTTTTCGGAGTTTTGGATGACTTACGTCGTCACGGAAGCCTGCATCAAATGCAAATATACCGATTGCGTTGAAGTCTGCCCGGTGGATTGCTTCTACGAGGGCGAGAACATGCTGGTCATCCATCCCGATGAATGCATCGATTGCGGCGTGTGCGAGCCCGAATGCCCCGCCGACGCCATCAAGCCCGACACCGAGCCGGGTCTTGAGAAATGGCTCGAGGTGAATACCGAGTACGCCAAGAGCTGGCCGAACATCACCCAGAAGAAGGAATCGCCGCCCGACGCCAAGGATTTCGAAGGCATGGAAGGAAAATTCGAAAAATATTTTTCTGCCAATCCGGGCACCGGTGACTGAAGCAATACTGGTTTCCACTTAACCCTAATCCCCGTGATATTACGGAAGCGACCCCCCAGAACGCCCGGATCGGGCGTAAATCATTGATTTTTGCGGAAAATGTGCTATATTGGGCACATTACAAGCCGAACCCGTCAGCCCGCTTAAGGCCCCTATGGGTTCCCGTGAAAACATCGAACAGGGGCGTGGCAGTTCCGCGCGCAGGCTGTGTCACAGAAAACGCGTAAATTGAGTGCTTCCAAGGGTTCCAAAAAAACCGCCGCGGCCAGCCGCAGCGCCGCCAAAAGCCGTGCCCGGGCTCCCTCTCTCAAATCTTCTGTCAAAGATACCCGGAAAGCCAGCAAGGCCCCGGCTGCCAAATCCTCGAAAAACAAAAGAAGCGCAATGCCAGATAAGACTGCAAAAACTGCCGCGAAAGCGACCGTTTCGAAGGCCACTGCTTCGAAAGTCGCCGCCCCTGTCAATAAGGCCCCGGTCAAGCCGGTTGCGAACAAGCCCGCAGTGAAGCCTGCGGCCGCCGCCCCCCGCGTCGAGGAGCCGAAGAAGGTTTTGACCCAGCGTCAAGGCTTCAAGACCAACGAGTTCGTGGTGTATCCCGCCCACGGCGTTGGCCAGATCCTGGCCATCGAAGAGCAGGAGATCGCCGGCGCCAAGCTTGAGCTGTTCGTGATCAATTTCATGAAGGACAAGATGACGCTGCGGGTGCCGACCGCCAAGGTCGCCAATGTCGGCATGCGCAAATTGTCGGAGCCGGTGCTGGTCAAGAAGGCCCTTGAAACCCTCAAAGGCCGCGCGCGGGTAAAACGCACGATGTGGTCGCGCCGGGCCCAGGAATACGAAGCCAAGATCAATTCGGGAGATATCGTCGCGATCGCCGAAGTGGTGCGCGATCTCTATCGTTCCGAATCGCAGCCTGAGCAGTCCTACAGCGAACGCCAGCTCTATGAAGCGGCGCTCGACCGGCTGTCGCGGGAAATCGCCGTCGTGCAGCATGTGACGGAGACCGAAGCGGTCAAGGAAGTCGAAGGCCAGCTCGCCAAGAGCCCGCGCCGCGGCGCCAAGGCCGAGACCGAAGTCGAGGCCGACGGTGAGGGCGATGTCGATGCCGCCGATGCCGATGCAGATGGCGACGACGCGGCGGTCGCGGACGAGGCGGCGTAAGCAGGCTCAATATTCAACGCAAATCAAAAGCCCGGTCGAAAGACCGGGCTTTTTGTTTGCGAATGAACTTTCCACTCGTCGTCCCCGCGAAGGCGGGGACCCATAACCACGAATGTATGTTGTTAGCATCGGCTGCGGCCCCAGCGATCTATAACACCGGCATCGGTGGCTATGGGTCCCGGCTCAAGGCCGGGACGACAGCGGAGCTAATCCACCACGATCTTCACGAGATCGCGCACCTTGACCTGGGCGTGGGCGTCCAGCCCGTTCAACACGCGAAAACGGTCCGTCGGGCGGTCGACTCCGGCCATGCGATGCGACAGCGATTCCACGGTGTCGCCGGGTTGCACGGTGATCACTTTTATGCGCAGCGGGCGCGCGGCCTGGATCTCTTCCAGTGTCAGCCGGCGGAACGAGTTCACGGTCTCGCGCGCGTTGCGGTCGCTCTCGGTGGTTTTTTGCCTGGTTGCGAAAATGAAGCGGTAGACGTCGCTGCCGAAGCGCAGCGCATAGATCTTGAACTGCCATTGATCGCCATGCGCGGTTGCGGAGGCCGCCGGAAAACCGTTGATGGTCAAATCCTCGGTGGAAGCCTTGTCGACATTTTCCATCCAGCCGGAATTGAGATAGTCGCCGAGCGTCTGCTCCGCCGGCACCCGCACGACATCGAAGCGCATCGCCTGCGCGCCGCCCTCGCGCACGCCGATCACGGCTTGCGCGGTGTTGTCGAGGGTGAAGTTTTCCGGTGCGGTGAAGGTGAAACCGAGTTTTGGATGCAGGAAGCGCCGCCGCGAACGAATCCCTCGCTCGGATCCTCGCCATAGACGATGTTGTCGATTGCCTGCAAGTAAGTTTCGCGATCGCGTTCGCCGCCCTCGGGGGAGGTGTATTGCCGCGCATTGGCCTGCGCATTCTGGATCCGCTCCGGCGTTGCCGGATGCGACGACAGAAAGTCCTGCGCGCGCGGATCGAGCGAGGTCTTGCCGGCCTTAAGTTCCGCATTGCGCTCCATCGAGGTCAGGAAGCGCGACGCGCCGTAAGGGTCGAAATGGGCGCGCGCCGAAATGCCGACGCCGATGCCGTCGGCCTCGAACTCCTGGGCGCGCGAAAAGCTCGCCATCGTCAGTTTTGTCTTGGCGAGCGCGAGCGCGGTCAAATCGGGATCGCTGCTCATGTCGGTGACGACGCGGGTGACGACGGCGGCCTGGCGGGCCTGGTCCTCGCGGATCGACGCGTGCTTTGCCAGCACATGCGCCATCTCGTGGCTCAGCACCGACGACAATTCCGAAGTGTCGCTGGCAAGCGCAATCAGGCCGCGCGTGACATAGAGCTGACCGGTCGGCAGCGCGAACGCGTTGACCGCGCCCGAATTGAGGATGGTCACCTTGTAGGCCTGGTCGGGACGATCGGAGGCCGCCACCAGCCGCTCCACGGTCTTGGTGATGAGGGCTTCGAGCTTCTGATCGTCATAGGCGCCGCCGTAGGAGGCGAGAATGCGCTCATGCTCGCGCTCGGCCGCTGGCGTCTGCGCGACAGCGGTACGGGTGGGCTTGACGGAACTCGGCGCGGTCGGGGAGGCTGCGGTCTGGAACCGGCCCATATCGCCGCAGCCGGCGACCGCGAAAAAAGTGCACAGCAGAACGGGCGCAGCCCAAAGGCGGCGGCTTACCGTTCTGTCGCGCCGTCCCGCAAACTCTGCCACTCGTATGGTCCTGCGAGCTAATTCCCGCCGAGCAATTCTAGTTGCCCCACCCGGAGCATTTCGATTCGCGGTCCCTGGCGCGCCTCGACCCAACCGCGGACACGAATCTTGCGGTTTTCGAGGGACTTAAGTCCGATTCCAGCTGCCTCGAATACCGGGATCATGCGCCTTGAAATAGTCACAGCAAAGCCCCGTGTCCAGTTTCGTCCGAAATTCAGGTAAGTCGTCGCCCCTGCCTGCCGGACCGATAAAACCTTGCCTTCGACCACCGTAAAGCGCCCGATCCCGGCCAAAATATCGCCCGGACTTTCCGCGTTTTTTATGACCGCGGAATCGGCCCAGGTTCCCTTTTTCGCACTTCGTGCCGCCGCCTCCGCGGCGGCGAGGTTTTTGGCGCAGTCCTTGTCGGTGACGGTTCCCGCAACCAGCGCCTCGCCCTCTTGCAGCAGCATGGCCTGCACCGAGGTGTCGGAACCCTCGAGAAAGACAAGGGCCTGCTGACGGCCATAGCGGTCGGGCGTGTCGTCATCTCCGCGCAATGTCACGTTATGCCCGGCAATGATCGCCCATAGCGCGGAAGTGGGACCGGCTTTTTCGGGCGCCATCTTTTCAGAACGGACGGGTTCGATCCCGGCGAGGCGAATCTCGCGCCCGTCCTCGAGCCGAAAGCTGCGCGCATCGACAATGGAAGCGACGCGGCCTTCGCCCTGCGCTTCGAATGAGCATCCCGAAGCGATCGCCGGAGCGGCGCTGACAACAGAGATGAGGCCCAACGGCAACACCAGCGCGAAAAATCTGTCGCAACCTGCCGCCGCTCCGCGGGCTTGCTTCATGACGCTGCTCGGTCGCCCAGGGGCCGGGTGAATTTCCCTATGATTTCCACGGGCTGGCGGCGTCCTGCACCATCCGGTGCGCAATTTGAGACATCACGGCGGCTCTTTTCACTGCCTTTGACTTGGGCCGAATCCCCAGTTTAAGTACCACCGCATGTGGGACGGGGGCTAGCTTGATGAAGCGGGGGCGCGTGATCGTTGCTGCAATCTGTCCTGAGGCGTTCGGTTGCGAGGCGTTCCTGGCCGCTGGCGCGGTAGAGAGCGCTGCATGAATTCCTATTTTCGGCGGCAGCTTGCCGATTACGTGGAGTATCACCGCGATCCCTGGAATTGCGCGATGCACGTATTAGGCATCGTGGTGTTGTTCCTGGGCGCGATCCTCCCCCTCAGTTCTCTACCACTCGGTTCTCTAGGCCTCAGTTCATCGGCCATCCCGGCGTTGGGCGTGCCGGTGACCGTGGCGACCATCGCGGTTTTGCCGGTGCTGACCTATTGGTTCCTGCTCGATGCGGCGCTCGGAACGGCGATCGTTGGCGCCGCGATCGTGTTGCTCTCAGTTGCCGCGATCATCGTCGCTCATGCAACGGCAGCCGCGATGTGGTCGATCACCGCCGTCTTGATAGTGATCGGGATCACATCGCAAATCGTAGGTCATCGGGTATTTGAACAGCGACAACCGGCGTTGGTGGACAATCCCGCCCATCTGCTGCTCGGACCGATGTTTGTGATGGCAAAGCTCTTCATAGCACTTGGCTTTCGGAACGATCTTGCCGCGGTTATCGCGCAAGTTCCGCAAACAATCGCCCGCAATTCATCGCTCTATTCCGAGGGCGGGTCGCACCCACGCGCATGACACGGGTCCTCGTCACCGGCGGCAGCGGCTTCATCGGACAGCACCTGGTTTCGGCGCTGGTCGCGCAAGGTCACGAAGTGCGTAACCTCGATCGCGCGCCGCCGCACCGCGCTGTTCCGGACGCGGAATATGTCAGAGGTTCCGTGCTGGATCGGGACCTCGTCGATGATGCGCTGGACGGCGTCGATCAGGTTTATCACCTGGCTGGCCTGCCCGGCATGTGGATGCCGCGGAAGAGCGACTTCCATGCCGTCAATTTCGGCGGCACCGAGGTGGTCATTGCGGCTGCGCGCAAGCGTGGCGTTGCGCGGTTCCTGCACTGTTCGACCGAATCTATTCTGTTCCGTTCTTCACCCTCGCGCGAGGCGGTCGCCGATGATGCCTTGCTGCCGGCCGACGGCATGCCGGGTCCGTATACGCATTCGAAGATGCTGGCGGACCGGCTCGCCATGCAGGCTGCGGCGTCCGGTTTCCCGGTGGTGATTGGCTGTCCGACGATGCCGATCGGCCCTTCCGACCACAATCTCACGCCGCCGACGGCGATGCTGCGGCACTTTCTGGGCGGCGGCCTTCAACTCTATCTCGATTTTATCTTGAATCTGGTCGACGTGCGCGATGTCGCAGACGGCTTGATCCTCGCCATGGAGCGTGGGCAGATCGGACATCGCTACATTCTCGGCGGAGACCCTGTTCCACTGAAGAAGGTTCTCGGGCTGGTAGCTGATATCGGCGGCCGCCGCCGCCCGCTGATTCCGGTTCCAGGCCGCCTTGCCGAAATCGCCGCCTCCGTGCTTGAATTTGTCGCCGACCATTTGACGCGCCGGCCTCCCTCGGGTACCGCAGAGGGTGTCCGCATCGCGTTGCGGGCAACCGCATTATCGATCGAAAAAGCGCAACGTGAGCTCGGCTATTCACCCCGGCCGGTCGAGCCCGTGCTGCGCGAGACCATTGCCTGCCTTCTTGGCGCCAAAGGCCATCATGAACCCCTCCCGCGGCCGGCGCCCGCCTATTCGACCGTCTCTCCCGAGACGTCCGTATAGCCTTTGATCCCATTACGTAATATTGTTGGCAACGTGCTTCACGATCCCAGTCAATTCTTCGCATTCATTTGGAATGGATGGACTGCCACCTGGCCCACCCAGTTGCTGGCGCTCATTTGGCTTGCGTGGATCATCAGCTGGGTCGTGGCGTCGTTCTGGTCCGGCCGGACCGAAAAACAGGCTGTGTCCTGGGAAGCGCGGGTCTACAGCATTCCGATTATTGTAGGCGGTATTCTATTTTTGCCCTGGACCTCGGAGGTGCTGGGCGACAAGCCGCTCTGGCATTTCAGCAATGCCGGCATCTACCTGTTCGCGGCCCTGACGCTGGCGGGCATTTCCTTCACCTGGTGGGCCCGCATTCATCTCGGGCGCTTTTGGTCGAACTCGATCACGCGCAAGGAAGGTCATCGGGTCATTGACACCGGTCCCTACGGGCTGGTGCGCCACCCGATCTATACCGGGCTGATCGGTGCGATCCTGGTGACGGGTATCGCGGTCGGAACGGTCAGCGCGATGCTCGGAGCAATATTGATTTCGCTCGGCATGGCCTTCAAGGCTCGGATGGAGGAAGGCTTCCTCACCCACGAGCTCGGCGCGGACGCCTACGGGCCTTACTGCCGGCGCGTCCCGATGCTGATTCCGTTCCTGCCGCCGCGGTAGCGAGAGCACTCAACCCATCACACGGTCTATCGCTCCCTCCCCCGCAAGCGGGAGAGGGGGAAGGAAGACTGTCACCGCTTCGGCGCCGGCGCCGCCGCGTGTGCTGACACCTCGGCGAGCGGCACCAGATGGCGCGGAACGACGACGCGCTGGCCCGGCACCAGCGGCGTGTTGTCCGGCCCTTTGTTCATCTGGGTGAGCGACCACAGCGGCACGTGGTAAGAGGCAGCGATCGACTGCAGCGTATCGCCCGGACGGGTGACGACCGGCATGCCGCTGTCCCACAGCTCGATCTCGGCATTGGCGGGGACGACATAGCGAAGCGGCACCGTCTCGCCTCCGCCCTTCGCCGGCGTCGTCGCGAGCTGTGCAATCTTGGTGATCAATTGCGCGTGGACCTGGTCCATCTTTTCGATGTTGATGTGGGTCACCTCATCATGCAGCGAGAGATCGTAGCTCGCGTAGTGGCCCTGATAGCCCGGCGACGGCTTGACATCGCCGCCACCCAGGACGGTCTCCGACAGGAAGATGTTAAAGAAGCGTTCGACGTTGAGCGGCACGCTCGGGGTGACGTGAGCTGGATCGATGGCAACATCCAGGCTGACCGGGATGTTCTCTTTCTGCAAGATTTCCGAGAATATTATCGTGCAAAGGCCGCCCATCGAGTGACCGATCAGGATGATCGGCTCGGGATCCTCGCGATACTCGCGAACAGCCTTGGCGGCGATCAGGCGGCAAATCGTGAACTCATTGACGCTCGCGGTAAAGCCGGCCTGCTCGAGCTTTTCGGTCAGACTGTCCATCCCGCGCGAGAAGATCGGGCCCAGCGCGCCACGGAACAGATAGATGCGCCCGCGCGGCGGCGCTGTCGCCGCGGGCTGATCGGCGGGCGGGGGCGGCGCCGCGGCGGTGGCAGTTTCTGCAGTGACAGCCCGTGCGTGGCTCTTGGCGCCTGTGGCGGGGGCTGCCGATTTCGGCGCTGCCGCGGCCGCCTC
>JGI12635J15846_10006272_pt1 | contig 10211 bp, 5 predicted proteins | sample BlaSpr_A8_OM2_M2_FD_15846 | JGI IMG/M metagenome (IMG submission 15846)
GGGGCCGCGGCGCGGGGCCGCGGCGCGCAGATGCGGCAGGCAGAGGCCGTGCGCGGCGCGGTAGCGGTCGCGGATGTCGGGTTCCTGCAGGCCGGTCAGCAGCGTGTCCAGGGCCCGCTCGGTGGCCTCGGCGTCGCGGGTGCAGCCGAGGCACGGCGCGGACGGCGACGTTCCCTCGGCCAGGTAGCGGGCCGCCGCCCGGAGCAGGTAGGTGTACACGGCGGTCATCCGGCCCTCGGCACCCGGCTGGCTGAGCATGCCCCTGGCGTGCGGCGCGCAGAAGCCAAGCGACCGGCACAGCCGGGTGATCATGTCTGTATCGGCGTGCGCCTCGAGCGCGAACCAGCCGAGGAACCGGTCACTCGCGTCCGCGACGTAGCGGGCACACCGGGCAGCCATCCAGGCGCAGCAGGTCGTCGGCGCCGAACAGGGCGAGGTGCGACGGACCGGGCGGCAGGGGGGTGGCGCTTGGCATGCTCAGCTCCCGCTCGGCGCCTGGGTCGCCCCGGCCGCGGCCCTGTCCTCGTCAAGCCACCCGCCGAGCTGGTAGTAGAGATCCTCTCCGAAGCTGGTCGGGAGCGGCTCTTTCACCGCGAGCTTGTAGTTGCGGCCTCCGCCGGGCTGGCGTTCGGCTCTGAGGAAGAGGGTGGAGCCGGGTTGCTGGCGGCGGAACCGCTCGGCGAATTCGAACCGGTGGGTGACGAAGAAGACCGTGATCTGGGCCTCCAGCAAGGCGCGGGTGATCTGGTGACCGATCTCTGATCCCTCACGCTCGTTGGTCCCGGCGAAGGACTCGTTGAACAGCATCAGGCAGTGCGGCCCGATCTGGTCGGCGATCGCGCTCATGCGCTTCAGCTCTTCGTCGAGCCGNCCGCTGCTCATGCCNGGATCTTCCTCGCGGNTGAAGTGCGTGAAGATTCCCAGGCTCACGCTCGCCCGGTAGGACTGCGCGGTGACGAACAGCCCGCACTGCATCATCAGCTGGGCCAGGCCCACGCTGCGCAGGAAGGTGGATTTCCCCCCGGAGTTGGCGCCGGTGATGATGAACAGCGACTTCCCGTCGGCCTGAACGTCGTTGCCCACGACCGCGCCCTCCGACAGCAGGGCAAGGCTGGGATCGCGCAGGTCCGTGCACGACAGCATGGGCGGCGACGATTCCGCCGGCTCGGGAACCGATACCGGTACCCCCTTGGCCGTCAGCTGATCGGCGAGATTGAGACACCCCACATAGAAGCCCAGTTCCGCCCGCAGCATGGTGAAGTAGCTCTTGATGTGGTCGGCGGACTGGGCAGCCGCGTTGGCGACCAGGTTGAGCCCCCGGCTGGTGAGGTCGTCCAGGATCTGGCCGCCCGCCTCGTCGCGGGGCGGGATCGTGAAGGAGTACGTGGAACGGGGGCCGATCCCCAGCCGTTCCTTCCACCACGGCCGGGTGTCCCTCGGGTCGCGGAGCACAAGGTTGATTCCGCTGTTGTCGCGGCCGAGCTCGGCGCTGATCAGCACGCCCGGATGAAAGCGCAGCTTTTTCAGGTGGTGGCCGATCTCGTCGAAGTACTCGTCGCTGAGCTCCCGCTGCAGCGTGGCACACAGCGCCCGCATCCCGTCGGAGCGGAACTTCTCGCCGTGGTCGTCCGCGAGCTGCCGTAGCTGCCTGAGGCGAGCCACGTACGCCTCGAGATGGCTGACCGCGCCGAAAAGGTTGGTTGAGGGGCTCTGGTACGAGCCGCCGTAGCCGCCGAAGATGCCCCGCTTGTCCTGCAGTGCGGCCGCCGCCACGGCGTACATCGCCCGGATCGCCTGGGGCTGGGCAAGGCAGTCGGCGAGGATCCGCTGCCGGTAGCGGATGGGCTCGGGGTCGGTCAGCCAGGCGAGCAGCACTTTTCTCGAAACGCCCCAGAGGAACCGGTCACCGTCGGCCATCGCGTTCAGCAGCGTGGCCAGCTCCAGGTCCTGACTGAGGTCTTCGTGCCAGGGTGGCAGATCAGCGCCGAAGTCGAAGTCGCGGTCCCGGTGCAGCAGGTAGACCTTCACGACGCGACCCGCCCGCGCAGCCGCTCGTAGGTGAGGCCGTGCTTCTCGGCGATGGCCAGCGCGTGAGCCAGGCCGTCCGCTGGCTTGCGGACCACCTTGTAGGTGCGCTCGGCTGGGTTCTCCGGGACGATCGTGCTCATCATGCTGACCACGGAGTCCCCCATCGACGCCAGCTCGTCCACGAAGGTGACGTAGACGCACAACGCGTCGAGCTGCATGACCTTCTTCATCAGCTTCGACCCCAGAAAACGGGCGTCATGCAGGGTCGTGGAGCTGAAGATCTCGTTCATGATCACGATGCTGGCTGGCGTGGCCTGGCGCAGGATGTCGCCGATCCGCAGCAGGTCGTCTTCGAGCTTGCCGCTCATCCTGGTCAGGTCCTCTTCCCTCCCGAAATGGGTGAACAGGCGGTCGAAAAGGAACAGGCGAGCGGAACTGCCCGGCACCGGGCAGCCGACGCTACCCAGGCAGTGCAACTGGCCGAAGGTCCGGGCAAAGGTGGTCTTGCCCCCCTGGTTGGGCCCGGTCACAACGAAGACGCGCTCGGGACCCTGCAGCCGGAATTCGTTGGTGACCACGGGTTTGCCGCCCGCGACGAGCTTGTCCGCCAGGGCCATGTCGAAGGTGTCGACGGCCAGGACATCCTTGGAGTCGGCGGAGACCCCCGGGTAGCAGAAGTCCAGCCCGGCGGAGCGCAGCGGACTGATGTGGTCGAGGTAGGCGATATAAAACTGGAGTTCCTGATCGGCGCGTTGGATTCCCTCATCGAGGAACGCGGCATGCTTGTCGCAGAATTCGTCCAGGGCGGCGAATTCATCCGGGAACAGCCGGGCCACCAGATCAAGAATCTGAGCGGCAACATGATTCATCCCCGGCCAGGTCCGGTAGCGCACCTTGTAGTCCGCGACCGCACCCTGCTTGAAGCGGTCGAAGGCTCGGAGCACCTCGGCGCTGTAATCGGCTTCATCCTGGTAGCGGCTCACATCGACCCGGCTGCCTCGGATGCGGGTGCAATAACGGATCCTCCCGAGGGCCTCCCTGCGTTCGCGTGTCTCGCTCGCGAGCATGGTGAACCCGGCCGAAGCAACGTAGGAGGCCAGGTAATCGCGGAAGGCAAGCAGGCCACGGGATTTGATCCGTGCCGCGGCAAGCTGCTCGGCGAAGGATCGCACGGCGTCGCAGTAGATGGCCGCCGCGTCGAGGAACCAGCCTTCCCTGTGGTAGCGGTACTGCATTTTCGCGAGCTGACCGAGGTGGGCCCGCACCTGGCTCATGAGCTCTGCGAACCGCGTGACCTGTTCAAACAGCGCGGGATCTGCCAGGTCCTGAAAGATCTCTTGGCGGTAGCGCACGGTATCGGCGTCGCGCAGATTGCCGAACAGGACGTTCGTGATCAGCTCGCGCTGCTCACGCTTTCTCGCAATGGCCGCCACAATCTGGTCGTAGTTCAGATCCCGTGCGAAAGAGTCTTCCTGGTCCCCGGGTGGCGGCTTGACCGCCGACGCTGATTCGAACAGCAAGCTGGGGCAGGTCGGCCGGCCGGCTCCCGGCTCGGACTGCTGCGTTCGCGGCTCCATGGCATTCCCTCCTGCATACCGGTCGCCAGCCAGTCAGCAGGAGCCATCAGCCACTAAGGCGAGCTCGGCGAGCTCCATCGCCGTGATCCAACTCTACCTGCGGCCAGGATCCGGCCATCCGTGAACCGCTGAGGGGCTAATGTCGTTAATGCACTACGGGGGACCTTCTGCGCGGATACGGGTGGTCGCTATGGCAGGTGGCGCTAGCGGGGGATTCGAGGTCGACTATGCCCTGCTCGCCGAAGCTGCCAAGGGGATCAACGGGGTGATCTCGCAGCTGTCGGACCTCGGGATCGTGGAGACCGGCGAGGAGGGCCGCGGGTTCGCCCTGCTGGACATGGACGCGGCAGGCCTCGGGGTTCCTTCGCTGATGAGCGCGTTCTCGGGATTCACCGGCCGGTGGTCGTGGGGTGTCCGCACGCTGGTGCAGGACGGGAACCAGTTCGCGCAGCGCTTAGGGCTGGCCGCCGGGGTGTATGCGGACACCGAGAGCTACCTGTCGGGCGTCATCAAGGTGGCGGTCAACGCGGCATGGGGCGACCCGCACCTGTCCAATCAGCAGGTGGAAAACGAGTCCTACGGCCAGATCTTCTCGGCGTGGAAGCCATCGATGACGCTGACGCCGCAGGAACGGCAGGAAATGGACCAGATCAACTCCAGCGAGGTCAAGGACATCAAGGGCGGCCCGTGGTGGCTTCAGGCGGCGAAGACCGCCCGATAAGCATCTGTGCTGAACCGGCACGGACAGGACCGGGAGCGCAGGGTCAGACGGGGAGGTTACGGCGATGAGTTGGTGGAGTTCGGTGCGGCACGTCGCCGCTGATGTGCTCACGGCCCCGTCGCGGGGGGTCGCGTCAGCGCTGCGGGACGTGGGGGCGACCGGGCTGGCGAACGACATCGATGGGTTCGACAGCCGGGTGAGCTCGTTCGTCGGCGGTGCCCAGCCGGAACTGCAGTTGGGGCAGGCCGACGATCCGACCCAGCTGATCCAGGGTGACCCGCAGCAGGTCGGCGACGCGGCGACCAGACTGAAGGCGTTTTCTACCGCGTTCGGGGAGGTGTCCACCGGACTGGCAGGCGTCAATGTCGAGCACTGGCAGGGCGTGGCGGCGGACGCCTTCCGGGCGAAGTACGCTCCGGAGCCGAAACGATGGTCAGACGCTGGCACGGCTTGCGGCGAATCCTCGGCGGCGCTCGAGGACTACGCCCACACGCTGACCTGGGCGCAGGGTCAGGCCCGGGACGCGATCACCCTATACGCCAGGGGCCAGCAGGCGACCGCGCACGCCGAGGCGGCGTACAGCTCGGCGGTGTCGGGTTACAACACTAAGGCGGCCGCCTACAACGCCGCGTTACAGGCGGGCAAGAACCCAGGTACCAGGCCGGTCCAACCCGGCCCGTTCGTTGATCCAGGCGCCGGTGACCGCGCCGAGGCGCAGAGCATGCTGTCGGCCGCGCGATCCCGGCGCGACGCCGCCGCGGATCAGGCCCAGACGACGCTCGCCCAGGCGACCGACCTCGCGCCGGCGACGCCGTCGTTCCTGTCCCAGCTTCGCGATGACCTGTCGGATGGCTGGAACGTCAGCAATCTCGGCGCGACCCATTTCGCTGGCGGGTTTCTCAGCGGGGCGTCCGGGTTCCTCGACTTCCTGCGCTCGGCCAACCCGATGGACCCCTACAACGTGCTGCACCCGGGCGAGTACCTGACCGGCCTGGACGCGCTGCAGGCCGGCCTCGTCGACATGAGCCTGCATCCGTCCGTGCTGATCAACTCGGTGCTAGGCACGGGATGGCGGAGCGACCCGTTCAGCGCGGGCGGGAACCTCACCTTCAACCTCCTGCTGCTGGCAGAAGGCGGTGACGACCCGGACGCTATCAATCCGGCCGAGAAGGTAACCGACGCCGACCCGGTGGACGTCGCGACCGGGGAGGTGCTGCTGTCCCAGACCGACGTCACGCTTCCTGGGTTGCTGCCGCTGGTGATCGAGCGCACCCACATCTCGTCCTACCGCGTCGGGCAGTGGTTCGGCCCATCCTGGGCGTCGAGCCTGGATCAGCGGCTGGAGGTCACCCCTGAGGGCGTGACGTTCGTCGAGGCCAACGGGGTGAAGCTGCGCTACCCGCACCCGGACACCGTGGGTGGGATCGCCTGGCCGCAGGCGGGGGCGCGGTGGCCGCTGCGGCGGACCGAGTCCGGTGGCTATCTGGTCGCCGACCCAGCCGGCGGCCAGGTGTGGGTGTTCGAGACCCACGCCGGCACCGGCATCTGGCCGATCTCATGGATCGGGAACCGAGCCGGCCACCGGCTCCTGTTCGTCTACGCCAACGATGGTCGCCCGTCGGGACTGCTGCACTCCGGCGGATACCGGATCCGCATCGACACCAGCGACGACGGTCGCGTCCGCGGTCTGTATCTCCTTGGGGCGGCCGACGGCGAGGTCGAACTGGTGCGTTACGGGTACAGCGGCGGCCACCTGACCGAGGTGTTCAACTCGTCCGGTCTGCCGGTCCGGTTCACCTATGACGAGGCCGGGCGGATGACCTCGTGGCACGACCGCAACGACGTGACATACCGCTATGGCTACGACGGCAATGGCCGGGTTCAGTGGGCGGCGGGCCCTGACGGGATGCTGTCCGTGACCTTTGCCTACGACCCCGAGCGCCGCATCACCACAGCGACTGATGCTGCCGGGAACGCGACCACGTACGCGATGAACCCGTGCGGGCGGGTGATCGCCGAGACCGACCCGCTGGGCAGCACGACACTCTCGCACTGGGATGAGCATGGCCGGCTGACCGGGCGAACCGACCCGCTCGGCGCCACCACCGGATACGAGTACGACGACCTGGGCAACCTGCTGGCGGTCCGGTTCCCGGACGGCTCCGGCAGCACCCTCGAGTACGACCAGTGGAGCCAGCCGGTCACCATCACCGGACCGGACGGGGCAATCTGGCGGCACGCCTATGATTCGCGCGGCAACCGGATTAGCGAGAACGACCCGGCCGGGGGAGTCGCGCGCTACGAGCACGACGAGCACGGCGGCCTCACTGCGATCATCGACCCGCTGGGCGCCGTGACCCGGGTCGAATCCGACGAGGCTGGGCTGCCGACCATGCTGATCGACTCAGCCGGTGGCGTTACCCGCCTTGAACGTGACGCGTTCGGGCGGGTCGTGGCAGTGACGGACCCGGTCGGCGGCGTGACCAGGCTGGGCTGGACGATCGAAGGCAAGCTGGCGTGGCGCACCTCCGCTTCTGGCGGAACCGAATTGTGGACCTACGACGGTGAAGGCAACCTGACCTCCTACACCGACGCCGATGGCCGGGTCACCCGCACCGAGTACAGCCACCTCGACCTGCCCGCGGCGCAGACCGGAGCCGACGGCGCCCGCATGGAGTTCCGGTACGACACCGGGATGCACCTAACCACCGTCATCAACCCCGACGGTCTTACCTGGCACTACCAGTACGACGCGGCCGGGCGGCTGACGGCGGAGACTGACTTCAACGGCCGGACGCTGCGCTATGAACGTGATGCTGCCGGACGCCTGGTGGCGCGCACGAACGGCGCCGGGCAGACCGTTCGCTATGGCCGTGACGCAGCGGGCAACGTAACCGAACAGCGCACCGACGCCGGACTGACCACGTTGGCCTACGATCCCGCCGGACGATTGCTGCGCGCCGTCAACGCCGACGCCACCCTGGAGTACACCTATGACGTGCTCGGCAGGGTTCTGAGCGAGACCTGCAACGGCCAGCCAGTCGTCAGCAGCTACGACATGGCCGGGCAGCGTGTCGCGCGCCGCACCCCGGCCGGGGTGGACAGCGCCTGGGCCTTTGACCCGGCCGGGCGTCCGGACTCACTGCGCACCAGCGAGCAGATGCTCGTCTTCGCCCACGACGGCGCCGGGCGCGAGATCCGCCGTCGCATCGGCGACGCGGCCACGCTCACTCAGCGCTGGGACGCTGACCACCGGCTGACCGCGCAGTCGCTATGGAACACCGCAGGCCAGGCCCAGCCGGCCGGCCCAGTCCAGTACCGCGCGTATACCTACAGCCAGGCGAGCGACGTGCTCGCGATCGTAGACCACCTGACCGGCGACCGGCGTTTCGACATGGACCCGGTCGGACGGATCACCGCCGTCCATGGTCGGCAGTGGACCGAACGCTACCGGTACGACGCCACGGGCAACCTCACCGGCGCAAGCGTTCCAGCTGCCGGGGGTAACGTCGCCGAAACCCTGGGCTACTCGGGAACGCTGATCCGCCACGCCGGGCGCTACAGCTACACCCACGACGGACAGGGCCGCATCACCGCTCGCCGCGCCCGGAGCCTGTCTGGCAAGGTCAGAAGCTGGGCCTTCACGTGGGACGCCGAGGATCGCCTCACCGAGGTCGTGACCCCGGACGGTCATCATTGGCGATACCGCTACGACCCGATCGGCCGCCGCATCGCCAAGGAGCACTACGGCGAGGACGGCACCACTCCGCTCGAGACGACCGCCTTCACCTGGGATGGCCCGGTTCTGATCGAGCAGGCTAGCCAGCGTCCAGGTGAGCCGCCGCGCACCACGACCTGGGACTACGAGCCCGGCTCCTTCACTCCCCTGACTCAGACCGAGCGCACCGGGATCCGCGACGCCCCGCAGGCCGAGGTCGACCGACGCTTCTACGCGATCATCACCGACCTGATCGGCACCCCGTCCGAGCTCATCGGACCCGGCGGGGATCTAGCCGGTCATCAGCTGCACACCCTGTGGGGTACAACCACTTGGGTAACAGGCGGCGCCTCAACCCCGCTGCGGTTCCCCGGCCAGTACGCCGACCCCGAAACCGGCCTGCACTACAACAACCACCGCTACTACGATCCCATCACCGGCGCGTACCTCAGCCCTGACCCTCTCGGCCTGACTCCCGCGCCGAATCCGCACACCTACGTCCCGAACCCCACAGTCCTGGCCGACCCGCTCGGCCTTGCGCCATACACGTTGTACTCGTCATCCGACCCTCATGTGGCCGATGCCGCAAATGCTATAAACTCCGCGACACCCGGCCGCGTCCTTGGGGTTAATAAAGACGTACCGATGACGAACGGGCTGCAGCGAGAAGTTGACATAGATCTTGGCGACCTGTACGTTCAGGTCAAATCTGGTAAAGCGCGTGGACTAATTGGCCAGATACAGAGCACAGAGGCCACTACAGGTGTCCGGACCATTGGCTATGCGCCGTCCATGCCAGCAGCAGCCTGGGAAAGCGCGGCGCGGGCTGGGGTTCCTATCGCTCGCAATCTCCAAGAGCTACTCGCTATAATTAAGGAACTCGGGAAATGAAGGGTGCGTTTCTTCTCTCTGAGAGCAGTCGGCTATTTGATGACGCGAAGCAGGTTTTGGTCCGCCTTGGTGCGCGATGTTCTAACGACGGTGCGGTGGTCCAGCTACGGGACGATGCAGGCCAGTACTTCACGCTCTTTAATAAGGCAGAACCCGAATGGGAGTATAAAGAAGCGCCGCTGAGTGCGGCGCCAGGAGTCGAACTGCCGGATGTCAGCAAGATGAAAGGGCTCGCGGTCGAATGCCGCAGCGAAACGCAATTTGCCTCGCTCGTAAAGGCAATCGCAGCTGGCAGCGAGAGTGAAGTTTGGGTGGAGGATGGCGACGGCGTGATATGGCGGGCGTCTGACGTAGATCCTGAGCGTGTACGTCTGTAGGTCTCCTTGAATTCGACTCACCGGCCGGTTGTGGTCTATCCGTTAGATGGGAAGGCACCCGACGTCTGGATCTTGAGTTCAATGACCACATACTTCTGTCCCCACTAGGTGATCCATTGTGATCGACAGGCCAAGCCGCGACGTATCGGCTGTGCTCATACGCCTCGTGGTAGACAGTGATCATTAGATGACGCGTTCCTATGGGCAGGCAATAGCCCGGAGGTGAGCGAAGCCATGACTCTATCGGAAGATCTCAGGAGAATAAGCTCGGACGTGGGTTTGGCCGACAGCGATATCAATGCGCTTGTAAGTGATGAGCGTGCGCGCTATGAATTCTATATCGAAGCTTTCGCTCTGGCTCCGCCGCCCGACGACCTAACGCTGCTGTGTGCAGCCCTTCGTGATCCAGACCACACTATGGGTGGGGCGGCTGCCGCTGGATTCATTGCACGGCAAGCTCAACGACACACCTCCTACCAATCCTTTGTTTCATGGACTGCGACTGTCTCAGATGTCACCCGGAGCCGAGATTTCCTGACAAGGCGTATACTGGAATGGTCGGAGTTCAAGTCCGTTATGGAGAGCGGCCACCTCGGTCCAGATTTCTTGGATCACTTCTCTGACTGGCTGCAGCGCAAGCTCTCCGACGTAGCAGGTACCCCGAGGTACTTGCTACGCTTGCGGAATTCGGCCGAACGAAGCGTATTCGCAACACTGCGAAACAACGCTTAGCGACAACCTAGTTACCCGCACGAGGCAAGTAATCCGCGATACGCGGAGGCTGGTGAAAAATAGCAAGACGCCCCCTTGGCTTGAGATTTAACCCTTCTTCTTGCCGCCCGCCTTCTTTGGCGTGCCCGTTTTGCGAAGTTCGGATCCGAGGCGGTGACGCGGAGCGG
>JGI12635J15846_10006273_pt1 | contig 10210 bp, 10 predicted proteins | sample BlaSpr_A8_OM2_M2_FD_15846 | JGI IMG/M metagenome (IMG submission 15846)
TCGGTCTGGACATTTTGGGACACGTAGTTTCGAACATGACGCGTGTAGTGACGGGCGACTCAGCCGCCCAGCTTGACGAGCGCAGCGACCTCAAGTTGCCTGACTTTTACAAGCAGATGCTCGAACGCAAATGGCTGGGCGACAAAACCAAAGGCGGCTTCTACAAGAAGGCAAAAAGCACGGGTCAAGAGGACGAACGCCTCGCCCTTGATTGGAAGACGCTGGAATACCATCCGCGTAAGAAACCCAAGTTTCCAGCCCTCGACATGGCTAAGAATGTCGAGCAGACTGCAGCCCGGTTGAAAATGCTGCTCGGTCTCGACGGCAGTGGTCCGCAGAAGAATGATCGCGCGGGCGCATTTCTGTGGTCGGCTCTATCCGATCTTTGGACGTATTCCGCCAACCGTATTCCAGAGATTTCCGATTCCATTGTTGAGATCGATCGTGCCATGCGGCTCGGCTTCAACTGGGAACTAGGACCGTTCGAACTGTGGGATGCGGCCGGAGTCGAAGCCACAATTGAGCGTATGAAAAAAGAAGATCGTCCGATCGCGGCCAATGTGGAACAGTTGCTCGCCGCTGGCAAAAAGACCTGGTATCTGGACGATCCCAAGGCCGCCTCGGGCCGGGAATATTTTGATCTCGGCGCTGTGGCTTACAAGGCCGTCGCGGTTCCCTCCGGCGTGTGGTCGGTAGAAGTCGCGAAGAAATCAAATGGTGTGGTGAAGAAAAACTCCGGGGCGTCTGTCGTCGATCTGGGCGACGGCGTGGCCTGCATCGAGTTCCATTCCAAGATGAACACCATCGGCACCGACATCGTCCAACTCATCTTGCAAACCATGAAGTCTGGTGGCCCCGGCGATGCATTCGACGCGTTCGTTATCACCAACGACGCGACGAACTTCTCCGTCGGCGCTAACCTCATGTTGCTGCTGATGTCGATTCAGGAAGAAGAATGGGACGACGTCGATCTCGCCATTCGCACCTTCCAGGGCATGACGCAGGCCATTAAGTTTTCGCCGAAGCCAGTGGTAGTTGCGCCGTTTGGTTTGACGCTTGGCGGCGGCACCGAGATTTCCCTGCACGCTCCCGCGCTTCAACCTCACGCTGAGCTTTACATGGGACTGGTCGAAGTCGGCGTCGGGCTGCTGCCCGGAGCCGGCGGATGCAAAGAGATGCTGCTGCGCGCCGTCGACAGCGCCGAATCCATCCGGCCCGGTGGCCGAGGCGAATCCGTCGAACTGATGGAGGCCATGAAGAGAATCTTCGAAACCATCGCCACCGCAAAAGTCGCGACCTCGGCGCCGGAAGCGCGCGGGCTTGGATTTCTGCGGGATTCCGACAATATCACCATGAACCGCGAGCGCGTGTTAAGCGATGCAAAAGCCCGTGCGCTGGAGATGGTCCGCGCCGGATACGAGCCTCCGCAGCCGCGCACCGACATTCCCGCGCCCGGAGAAAACACATTAGCTGCCCTGAAGATGGGCGTTCACCTGATGCGCCAGGGCGATTACATCACCGAATACGAAGTCAAGCTGGCCACGAAAATCGCCGAAGTGTTGTGCGGCGGAAATGTGACTCCGGGCACTCCGGTGAGCGAACAATACATCCTTGATCTGGAGCGGGAAGGATTCAAGTCACTCTGCGGAGAGAAGAAGACGCAGGAGAGGATTCAGTACACGTTGAAGACGGGAAAGACGCTTAGGAATTGAGAATGCCTCGAGCCCACATTCATCTTTGCCCCGATCCNGGCTACGTCCCCACGAGGACGGCCCCCGAGCGTGGAGAGAAGATTGTGATCAGAGTCTTGAGATTCCCGCCGTTCAAGGAGTTGCGGGCGTCTCTGCGGAACCCCTGCCATCGGCACTATAGTCGGTTCGTCGGGCTTCGAAAAGCAGCCACGAAAGTGATGAGAGGGAGAAAATGGAGCGATGGCCCAATTTCGCTTCGGTTCAGTATGTTTGCTCCTTCCTTCGAGAAAGGAAAGACTCTTAATGACTACCTTGCCGGGGTGCTCGATGCCTTGGATGGCAGTCATGGTTTTCACTTCACCTATCTTCCCGTCGTTTTCCAGGATGATTGCCAAGTCTGCAAAGCCGCGACACATTTCAGGGTGAACTCGATCGCGGAGTACCTGCTTGAAGTCGAATTTCTCGAGTAAACACAGCGCAGAGTCTTGGCATGGAGCAGTGCCACTTCAGCCCGCCGCAACATGCGCGAATTTCCGCACGACCGGTTGTCGGCCTTGCCGGGCCCGCCAGAGATCATATTGGGATTGCATGTTCATCCACAGTTCCGGGGAGGTGCCGAGAGCGGCGGATAAGCGGAGGGCCATGGCGGCGGAGATTCCGGCCTTGCCGTTCAGCAGACGCGATAATGTCACGCGCGTGACCCGCAGATGTGCCGCCGCGGCGGATACGGGTGTTTCTCCCAGATACTCGCGGAGAACCAGACCAGGATGAGGCGGATTGTGCATGCGCATAAATGACTCCTTCAGTGATAGTCCTGATAATCGACGAGAACGGCATCCTCGCCTTCGAACTTGAACGTCAAGCGCCAGTTTCCGCTGACGCTGACCGCCCAATGATCTTTGAATGTCCCGGCTAGCGGATGAAGTTTCCATCCCGGCGCGTTCATATCGCTCGGATGCTTAGCATTATCGAGGGCGAACAGTTGTAAACGAAGCTTGCCCGCATGCTTCGGTTGAATACCAGCTTTCGATCCATTGAGGAAAAACTTCTCCACGCCCCGATGCCGGAAGCTCTTAATCAAGTGTATAGTGTAACGCTACGTGTTACGCATAGTCAATCCCGTCTCCGCCTACTTAGGAATCATTCGATCGAAAATCATCCCTCCACAATTTAGAATAGGTGCAGGAGTTTCCTATGCGTGAAGTCGTAATCGCTTCTTCTGCCCGTACGCCGGTAGGACGCGCCTTCAAAGGCACGCTCCGCGCCACTCGTCCCGATGAGCTTGCCGCTGTGGCCATCAAAGGCGCGCTCGAACGCGTGCCGCAGATTGACGCGAAAGAAATCGAAGACGTCATCCTGGGCTGTGCCATGCCCGAGGCTGAGCAAGGGATGAACGTGGCGCGCATCGCGTCGCTGCGCGCCGGCTTGCCGGTTGAAGTCTCGGCGTTGACGATCAACCGTTTCTGTTCGTCTGGGCTCCAAGCGATTGCCATGGCGGCCGAGCGCATCATGAGCGGTGGGGCTGAGATCATCGTGGCCGGTGGCACGGAATCGATGTCCATGATTCCGATGGGCGGTCACAAAATTTCGCCCAATCCCTGGCTGGTCGATCACTATCCCGACGCGTATCTTTCTATGGGTCTGACAGCGGAGAGGCTCGCCCAACGATTCGGTATCACGCGCGAAGCCGCGGACGAATTCTCCTATCGCAGCCATCAGAAAGCATTGGCCGCAATTCAAGCCGGAAAGTTCGCCGACGAAACGGTGTCCGTGCCAGTGAGCTTTACGACACCCAACGGCTCGAAGCCGAAGCGGCAGGAGATCACCTTCAAAGTCGACGAAGGCCCCCGCGCCGACACGTCGCTCGAAGCGCTGCTCTCGCTCAAGCCAGCATTCCACGCCAAGGGCACGGTAACCGCCGGCAATTCCTCGCAGATGTCCGACGGCGCAGCGGCCGCCGTAGTCATGTCCGCGGATCGCGCACAGCAGTTGGGTATCAAGCCGCTGGCCCGGTACGTTTCCTTCGCTACCGCCGGATACAAGCCGGAAGAAATGGGCCTGGGCCCGGTCTTCGCGATCCCGAAAGCGCTGAAGATGGCGGGGCTCAAACTCACCGACATTGACGTGATCGAATTGAACGAAGCTTTTGCCGCTCAGTCCTTGGCGGTGATCAAAGAGGCTGGTCTTGATCCCGAGCGCGTGAATCCCAACGGCGGGGCGATTGCTTTGGGGCATCCTCTCGGATGCACAGGCGCGAAGCTCACCGCTACGATCATTCGCGAGATGAAGCGCCGCAACGCGAAGTATGGCCTCGTGACCATGTGCGTAGGCGGCGGCATGGGCGCCGCTGGAATTTTCGAGAACCTGAGCTAGACCAAAGACATTAACCACAGAGGACACGAAGGTTCACAAAGAAAAACCTGATTTCCTTTGTGGACCTCTGTGTCCTCTGTGGTTCATGACCGTGTGACATCTAACCTTGCGGGGCTGCTTAGAAAACGACACGATCGAAGCAGGAGCCGCCCATGGCCACTGCGCCAAATCGAAGAATCCCCGCCAATGAAGTCAGCTACGCCATCATCAACGCTGCCATGAAAGTTCACACCGAACTCGGTCCAGGGTTGCTGGAAAGCACTTACACCGTTTGCCTAAAACACCAACTCAATGAAGCTGGCGTCGGCTCGGCTGCCCAAGTCGGGTTACCAGTCGTGTATCACGGAGTGAAGCTCGAACTGGGATATCGGATAGACCAGCTGGTCGAGGAACTTGTCATCGTTGAGATCAAGTCAGTCGAAGCAGTATCGCCAGTACATCAGGCCCAGCTACTTTCGTACCTTAAACTCAGTGGTAAATCCATCGGACTGCTTATAAACTTCAATGTTGTGCATTTGAAGGACGGGATTCGACGGTTCGTAAACGGTACCGATTGGAAATAAGAAAAGGACATGAAGGTACGCAAAGGGGGCCTAGAGCGGCTTTCCTTTGTGAACCTTTGTGTCCTCTGTGGTTAAAAGGGGTTGACTGAAATGGCGACTACAACAGCAGTTCCGCAGACCAAGATTTCTGGTGGCAGCTTTCTTCTGGATGAGCGCAAGCCCGACGACGTTTTCACGCCTGAAGATTTCACCGAGCAACACGTGCTGATCGGCCAGACGGCGGAAGAGTTCGCCCTCAATGAGATCGTGCCCAACATCGAGAAGATGGAACACAAGGATTTTTCCATCACTCGCGACCTGCTCAAGAAAGCTGGCGAACTCGGTCTCAGTTCGGCCGAGATCCCCGAAGCTTACGGTGGCCTTGAGATGGACAAAGTCACAGCCGCCGTAATCGCGGACAACATCGCCAAATATGCGGGCTTCGCCACCACCTGGGGCGGACACACTGGAATTGGTACGCTCCCCATCGTCTATTTCGGCACCGAGGAGCAGAAGAAGAAATACCTGCCCCGGCTGGCTGCGGGAGAGATTGTCGGCGCTTATGCTTTGTCGGAAGCTTCTTCCGGTTCGGACGCATTGAATTGCCGCGCTCGCGCCGAGCTTTCTAAAGACGGACGCCATTACATTCTCAACGGCGAAAAAATGTGGATCACCAACGCCGGCTTCGCGGATCTGTTCACCGTCTTCGCCAAGGTTGATGGCGAGAAGTTCACCGCGTTTCTGGTCGAGAAATCTTTTCCTGGATTTTCCATTGGCGCGGAAGAACACAAAATGGGCATTCGCGGATCATCCACCTGCCCCATCATTCTGAACGACTGCAAAGTCCCCGCCGAGAACCTGCTCGGCGAAATTGGCAAGGGCCACATCATCGCCTTCAATATTCTGAACGTTGGACGTTTCAAGCTGGGTGCGATGTCGGTTGGGGGAGCGCGCGTGTCGCTCGAGAGCGCCGTTGGTTACGCTAAGCAGCGCAAGGCGTTCGGCAAAGTCATCGCGGATTTCGGTCTGGTCCGCGAAAAGCTTGCCAACATGGCGGTGGGCGTCTACACCGGCGAAGCGATGGTCTATCGCACCGTCGGCATGATGGACGTTGCCCTCTCCGAAGTCGATAAGGCCAGTCCCGACGCTGCGAAAGAAACCCGCAAGGCCATCGAAGAATATGCCGTTGAGTGCTCCATTATCAAAGTCTGGGGCTCGGAGATGGTCGGCAATGTCGTCGATGAGACGGTGCAGATCTTCGGCGGTTACGGCTTCGTCGAAGAGTATTCTGCCGAACGGTCTTACCGCGACGCCCGCATCAACCGCATCTTCGAAGGCACCAACGAAATCAATCGGCTCATCATCACTGGCTTTCTGCTGAAGCGGGCCATGTCCGGCCAGTTGGCTCTCATGCCCGCAATCAAGAAATTGATGGATGAAGTTTTATCCGGACCTTCGGTTGGGGAAGAACTTGAAGGGCCGCTAGCCGAAGAACGCAAACTGGTGTCATCGGCCAAGAAACTGGGCTTGTTCGTCGCAGGCGCAGCCACGCAGAAATACATGCAGGCGATTCAGGATCAGCAGGAAGTCATGGGAGCGATCGCCGATATAGTCATCGAGACTTACGCCATGGAATCCGCTGTGTTGCGTGCACAAAAGATCGCGGAAAACAAGGGCGAAAGCGCCGCTTCCCTTCCCATTGCCATGACTCGTGTCTATCTCTCGCAGGCGATGGAGAAGATTGAAGCCGCGGCTAAGAAAGTAATCGCCGCCGTAGCCGACGGTGACATGCTGCGCACCCAATTGGCGATTCTGCGCCGGCTGGCCAAGCATGAGCCATTCAACACGATTGAGTTGCGGCAGCAGATCGCGCAGAAGGTGATCGAGCGGGGGAAGTACACGCTGGCGTAGAACTTTTACCAACGCTGGCCGTTGCGGATTGTCATCCCGACCGTAGCTTCTCATTCCCAAAGGAGATAAGAAGCGGAGTGGAGGGACCCGCTGTTTCAGACTGAGCACAGCAACCCTGTGGACAGCCCAACAGTATGCCTCGACGCACATACGCAGCGATCGTACACAAGGAAGGTGACCTCTACGTCGCCGAATGCTCCGAAGTGGGTACCGTGAGCCAAGGCGAGACCGTCGGAGAAGCAATGGCCAATTTGCGGGAAGCCACGGAGTTGTATTTGGAGGAATTCCAGTAGACGGAGCTATCGTTTCGGCGGTCGAGGGCGCCCGCGCCACACAGAGTCACGCTGTCTTCAGCTTTTCCATCACGCTCTGGATCAGCTCCTTCGCATCGCCTAAATTCTTCATCACCATCTGGATATCCATCACCGGCTTGCCCGGCCAGCGCTGGCTTTGGCAGTAGACGCCGTGTTGTCCGACCAGCGCCATGGCGTCGGTAATCATATCCATGGTCACGGCCAGGCGTCCGCGAGGCACGCCCATCATGGTTTCGTAGTGTTCCAGCTCTTCCTGTTTCTCGTCGAATACCGGCATGCTGAGATTGTAACCCTCTCGAGCGTGGCGCATAATTATGACGCTTTGCTGTCCAATGCATGGGTTCCTACGTCAAAGGTTCTTAGGCCTTTCACGGCTGCTGCGGCCCATTACAAACTGTCATCCCGACCGGAGCCTTTCATTCCCGAAGGGGATGAGAGGCGGGTGGAGGGACGTGCTGTTTTCGCGCGGACTACAGCAATCCTGAAAACGCTCCAGCAATTGGCACTCGGCTTTTGGCCGCGGAGGCTCGGCCATCATATGAATCGCGTGGCCCTGACGTCTGGCATCAAATTGCGAAATACTTCAAAGGAGAAACTTATGCGCAAACAAATTGTATTTCTGATTTCGCTGTTGCTCGCATTCACCGTGCTTGCCTCGTGCCAGGAAGGCAGCAAGCGTCCCAGCCCGCCGGCGCAGGCGCAATGCAAGTTTTCAGATGGCAAGACCCTCACCGTGAACTATTCCAGCCCCCGCGCCAAGGGCCGCAAAATTTTCGGGGATCTCGTGCCCTACGGCGAAGTCTGGCGGACTGGCGCCAATGAAGCGACCACATTCGTCCCCACTACCAACGTGAGTGTCGGCGGCAAAGACGTCCCCGCGGGCAACTATACGATCTTTACAGTCCCCAACGCCGACAAGTGGACGCTGATCATCAACAAAACAACTGGCGAGTGGGGCATTCCCTACAAGTACGAAGCCAACGAATTAGCGCGCGTGGACATGAAAGTTTCGCCTACGCCGTCACAGGTCGAGAACTTTACTATTGCATTGTCCTCGATGGGCAGCAGTTGCACAATGACGGTAAGCTGGGAAAACACGCAAGCTTCCGTGGACATCAGCGAGAAAAAATAGCGAAGGCAAAACCTCTCGTCGCCTGCACACACGCCCTCCGCTGTAGAGACGTAGCCAGCTGCGTCTCTACCCCAAGGATGGCCTAGGCCGCCGGTTTCCAGCGCAGGATCGGCCTGCGCGCCGCTGCCGTCTCATCCAGACGCGACACGCGTGTAGTGTGAGGCGCAGCCAGCACCATTTGCGGATCCTCTTCCACCTCTTCCGCGATCGACTTCATCGCGTCGATGAACAAATCCATCTCTTCTTTCGATTCGCTCTCGGTCGGTTCGATCATAAGAGCGCCGGGCACGATCAGCGGAAATGCGGTCGTGTAAGGATGGAAACCGTAATCGATCAGCCGCTTCGCGATGTCCATAGTCTTGACACCTTTTTTCGCCTGCACCTTATCGCTGAAAACTACTTCGTGCATGGTAGGCGTGGAGTAAGGCAGGTCATAGACGCCTTCAAGGCCTTTGCGAATGTAGTTGGCGTTCAACACTGCGTCTTCCGTGGTCTGGCGCAAACCGTCGGGGCCGTTGGCTAGGGTGTAAGCCAGCGCGCGAACAAACATCCCGAAGTTGCCATAAAAAGCTCGCACTCGTCCGACCGACTGCGGCCGGTCGTATTCGAAGCCTAGCGTGCCGTCGGACTTAGTAATGACCACTGGAGTCGGCAGGAACGGCTCAAGTATTTTCTTGATGGCCACGGGCCCCGATCCGGGCCCCCCACCACCGTGCGGCGTCGAAAATGTTTTATGCAAATTCAAGTGCATCAAATCGACACCGAAGTCGCCAGGACGCACTTTGCCGACCAGCGCGTTCATGTTCGCGCCGTCCATATAGAGTAGGCCACCCTTAGCGTGCATGATGTCGGCGATCTTGTGAATCTCCTGCTCAAAAACGCCCAGCGTATTGGGATTGGTCAGCATCAGCGCAGCGACTTCTTCGTTCATCTGCGACGCAAGCGCAGCAACGTCGACCATGCCCCGCGCGTCCGATTTCAGATTTTCCACCGCATAACCGACCATGGCTGCCGTTGCAGGATTGGTACCGTGCGCCGAGTCGGGAATCAGAATCTTCTTGCGCGGCGCGCCCTTTGACTGATGGTAGGCGCGCACCATGAGCAGGCCCGTCAACTCGCCGTGGGCGCCGGCGGCGGGCTGCAAGGTGATTGCATCCATGCCGGTAATTTCGATCAGGCACTCGCTGAGGGTTTGCAATATCCGCAACGCTCCCTGCGAAACTTTTTCCGGCTGATAAGGATGCCCATTGGCCAATCCGTCCAAACGCGAAACAACTTCGTTGACTCGCGGGTTGTACTTCATNGTGCAAGAGCCCAGCGGATACATGCCGAGATCGATGGCATAATTCCAAGTCGACAACCGGGTGAAGTGCCGAATGATTTCGATTTCGCTGACCTCGGGCATGTTGCCCAGGTCTTTTCTTTCGCTAGACCCCAAGAGCGTGGCCGTATCCACCTCGGGCACATCCAGCGGAGGCAGCTTCCATGCGGCTTTGCCCGGAGAGGATTTCTCGAAGATCAGGCCTTCATTCTGATTGACGTGCTGGGTGGCTTTGCGAATCGTGGGCTTCACCGCACCACCTCCTGAACATCAGCGCGTTCTTTGGCGGATTTCGCGGAGCGCTCACTCTGAGCTAGCGTCCCGACCACGGCATCAATCGCGGCACGCGTGGTCAACTCGGTACAACACCAGAGCGCGGCGTTGCCGAGTTCGGGATAAAATTTCTTCAGCGGAAGGCCGCCGACAATCTTGTCTCCCAAAAGCCGGGAGTTGATTGCGTGGGGATCCTCGCCGGTCTGCACAACGAACTCGTTGAACCGAGGCGCTCCGGAAAACAGAACTTTCGCATGTTTGCCGAACTGCTGCGCGGCGTAAGCGGCCTTCGCCAAATTCTGTTTCGCCAACTCCCGCAGGCCGACCTTGCCGTAAATCGTCATAAAGATGTTCGCCATCAGCGCTATCAAAGCCTGGTTGGTGCATATATTCGACGTCGCCTTCTCACGCCGGATGTGTTGCTCGCGCGTTGCTAAAGTAAGCACGAAACCGCGCTTGCCATTTCTGTCCGTAGTCTGTCCAACCAGGCGTCCTGGCATCTGCCGAACGAATTGCTCGCGTGTGGCGATGACGCCGCAGTACGGTCCACCGAAGCCGAGAGGCACGCCAAAGGATTGCGCTTCCATGGCCACGATATCGGCTTGCCGCGGTGGTTCGACGATGCCAAGCGATATCGCTTCCGCAATCGAAAC
>JGI12635J15846_10006275_pt1 | contig 10210 bp, 9 predicted proteins | sample BlaSpr_A8_OM2_M2_FD_15846 | JGI IMG/M metagenome (IMG submission 15846)
CGTCACCTGGTCATCCATTGCCTGCGACCGCGCCCAGCTCCCAAACTTTGCCGAGCGGTACTCTTTCCGGTTGAGCCCCCCGACAGGCATTCCCGGATTCAGTTCGTAGGGAACAAACACAATCTTTGTCTTCGCCTCAGCGCCTGCCTCGGCGATCGCCGCCTTGAGCTTTTCCCCGCCTATCCAGCACCACGGGCAGATAAAATCGTATGTCACTTGGACGTTTAGCTTTTCCATTAAACACCTCCAGAGGGATTGCTTCGTTCGGGTAAGATAGGGGCAACGCTGACATATGGAATGGCAACGCGGAGCAACGAATTTTTGCGTGGGAGCAGTAGAATGGACAAGTTCACAGCGCTATCCATGTTTATTGAAGTAGCCGAAACAGGTGGGTTTACGAGCGCAGCACGGCGCCTTAACATCGCTACTTCATCTGTGACCCGCGCCGTCGAAGGCCTCGAAGAGACCCTGGGGACAGTACTCTTTAATCGCACAACAAGACAGGTGAGTCTTTCAGACGCAGGCGCGAGTTACTACGCGCGAGCAAAGCGGATCATCGAAGACCTTGCTGACGCGGACGCCTCCGTCTCTGACCGGGGCGACGAACCATCAGGCCCACTCCGTGTTTCGGTTCCAGCTGCATTCGGAAGGCAGTGCATCGTGCCTCACGTCAGCGCCTTCTTGTTGACGTATCCAAAGCTCGAACTGGACATCATCCTTAACGACGAAATATTGGACCTCCTCGCAGACCGCATCGATCTCGCCGTACGCTTGGGAGAGCCATCCCCAAGCGCAGACATCGTCAGCCGGACCATCGGAACTTTCGACCGCTATGTCGTCGCCAGCAAGGAGTACCTCGAGACACACGGTATCCCTGAGACACCGGAGGCACTTGCCGAACATCAATGCCTGCGGTTTTCCTATGGGACAGAGCAACAGGTATGGACGTTTTGCAGCGCCAATAACGTCACCAAAATTGCGGTGACAGGCCGGCTAAAAACCAACAACGCGGAGGTGCTGAGGGAAACCGCATTGAATGGTTCTGGCATCGCCCTACTGCCGAGCTGGCTCGTCGACGGAGATATCCAGGCCGGTCGGTTGACCAAACTCTTCGAACAGTACGAGATCAATCCGAACAACGCCCGCTCCTCCATCAGTGCCTTGTACATGCCCAATCACCGGGGATCCCGTCGCATCAGTGCGTTCCTCGATTTTCTCACCAACACCGTGGTAGCGCCGTTCTATAAGTAACTAACGTCGCTTTGCCACCTGTATCTCAGCAATAAGCGCATCACCAAAGTCCGAGGTAGTCTGCTCAGTCGCCCCATGCGTCGCGTAAGCGAAGTCTCGTGTAACAAGACCTCTGTGGATGGTCTGCTCCATTGACGCAATGATGAGATCCGCCGCCTCCAACCAACCTATGTGGCGAAGCATCATCTCAGCCGAAAGAATCAGGGAACTCGGATTCGCGACATTTTTCCCAGCGAGTTGCGGGGCAGTTCCGTGCGTCGCCTCAAATACGGCCGTCGTGTCCGACAAATTAGCCCCCGGCGCGATACCGATTCCGCCGACCTGAGCCGCGAGAGCGTCCGACAGATAGTCTCCATTCAGGTTTAGGGTCGCGATAACGTCGTAATTCTCCGGTCTGATCAGGATTTCCTGGAGAAATGCATCAGCAATGACGTCGTTCACCACGATCTCGCGACCGGTTCTCGGGTTATTGAACGTCATGCTCAGGCTGCCATCCCGGTACGCTGCACCAAACTCCCGTGCGGCGAGTGCATAGCCCCATTCACGGAAAGCTCCTTCCGTGTACTTCATGATGTTGCCCTTATGCACGAAGGTCACTGATTTGCGGTCGTTTCCAACAGCATATTGCAGCGCCTTCCGAATCAAACGTTCACTTCCCTCCTGAGAGACCGGCTTCACCCCAATGCCTGACGAACCCGGAAACCGTATGCTTGTCACGCCAAGCTGGTGTCGCAGGTATTCGATGAGCCCCACTGCCTCGGGTGACCGGGCGGGCCACTCAATGCCGGCGTAGATGTCTTCCGAGTTTTCCCGGAAAAGCACCATATCGACTTTCTCCGGAGCCTTGACGGGAGATGGCACACCTTCGAAATATCGCACCGGACGTAAGCTCACATACAAGTCCAGTTGTTGCCGAAGCGCAACGTTCAGCGAACGCATACCTCCGCCTACCGGCGTTGTTAGAGGCCCCTTAATCGAGACGACAAACTGACGCAGAGCTTCGACCGTCATAGGCGGAAGCCAACAGTCTGGACCAAATTTCTCGACCGCCTTGATTCCAGCATAGACTTCCTTCCAGACGATAACGCGATCATCGCCATATGCCGCACTCACTGCCGCCTCGACAACCGATAGCATCACTGGCGTTATGTCGGCTCCGATACCATCACCCTCAATATATGGAATGATGGGGCTGTCCGGAACGCATAGCGTTGCGTCGCTCAACACCGAAATCTGCTTGCCTGAGACGGGTGAATTCATGTCGTTGAAGAGCCTCACAATGATGCTGCAGAGTCATACAGTGGCGCTCGCTCGTGCGGGCACAGGGACAGAGATGCCCAGCAACAGACCTGATCCAGCGTGCAAGTCGGTCAGAAACTCTCAAAACACCATCACAACAGATTGGACGATGACCGAGTCGTGTTCAATTAAATTGTTATTAATTCGCAAGGACTCCCGGACAGGCAACCATTCTGGAAGAGCCCTTCGGCCAGCCTCCGGGTTGTTTTGAAACAATCCCAGTACGCTTGCGGGCGGAAGGGCCTACCTTCCCGTCATCCGCGCAAGGTATCTGTGCCCCGTCGACAATCCCCCTTTTGGGGTGGATTTCGCCCTAGTCCACCTATCTCTTGATCGCGGACCGTAACCACCCGCCGCCGAGAATTGAGTCCGAGGCGCACCAGTTGACGGTCCACGCGCACTGGCCCATCCGTCAGGAACGACTTCGAAGGCCCTGCAAAGACTAATATCGAGATGCATTTGGATGACAAATACTCCTGCAACTGCAGGGGCTACGAGGGACCACAAAGGATCTGCAGGAGTCTCTCGACGAAAAGGCTCGACGTTGATACCACGCCGCTCAAACAACTAGTTCTTTCAACTGTGATACGCGACAGCACCAACCACGGACTTCATTACACGAAGACCGGGTCAGAACCATTTGACTCGTTTGCCCCCGCTCGCACTGGCGCACCCGCAACATCGCGCGCAACGCATTCAGAACAATTAACATCCTCGTACTCGCTTTTCGTCGTACACGAAAGCTACACTTTGGGAACCCGCCCGGCGTCCTTGAGCCCGGTTTGATGTGGAACTTACGTTTTCATCGAGGTCATGCATGAACGACACCCAAAAGGCAGTAGAGCGCCGGAAAGCATCTCTAAACACGCCCAATGCCTTAAGCGAGGACGCAACGCGGGACATCTCAGCTGAACTTAACGCGTTATTGGCCGATACCTTCGCGCTGTACATGAAGACCAAGAACTTTCATTGGCACATGTCCGGCCCGTACTTCCGCGACTATCATCTCCTCCTGGACGAGCAATCGGAGCAGATTTTCGCGACAATCGACCCAATCGCGGAAAGAGTCCGCAAGATCGGCGGTACAACTTTGCGCTCCATCGGTCATTGCGGCAAGCTACAGCGGATCCTCGACAATGACGCTGGCTTTGTCACTCCGCCTGACATGTTGGCGGAGCTCCGGGAGGACAATGTGTCGCTCGTTCGATACATGAAAGAAACCCATGCCCTTTGCGACGAATATGGCGACGTGGCCACTGCAAGCTTGCTGGAGCAGTGTATTGATGAGGCGGAGAGACGTACGTGGTTTCTGTTTGAGTCCGGCCGGAACGGATAGACCAAAGAGCCAAACGTCGCAAAGATGCGCCGTCTTTGCGCTACCGTCGAGCACCTGTCGGCTCGCAGATACATTTCCGCCGGCACCTGCCACTTTTTCTCGGCGCGCAATACTGGTTGCGTGGCACTCGCATTCTCACCCGACCTGGCGGCGGCTAATCCCCGCGTAACGAAGAGCGGTCAAGAGCCCCGCGAGCGCCCCTTCCTTCTACGCCGTATGCGATTTCCTATGCCCTTGTAGCCGCAGCGGGGTATCGGAATCTCGTCCCAGCCCTTCATAAAACGGGAGCAATGGTGACCTCAGCTTTGGATCACGTACCGTTTGAGCTTCACGCCGACATGCCACCCGGCAGCGCTAGCTGGAAAGCACGTAGTACGTCGAAATTTGGAAGCTGGCGGTGCTCATCGGAACGCGAACAGCACATAACGTTGGCCGATACTCAGTGCACTATTGAGATCAACTTCGACAAGGCTAGGAAGGAAGTCAACGCCCGCCTCGCCAACTGGCTCGTGTATTTTTCGCAGAATAGTGGCCTGCGCTCACAGGCATCGACGGCATGTGCCGCGATTTTTTGCGTGCGCTTCTCCTCTAATCGCGACATGATCTCGCCTTTCACTCTTGTCGAGACTGCTTCGCCCATTGGTTCAGATTCGATGAGCCTAAGCGCTCATCTTCTGATTCGAGAAGATGTGGATCAGGTAACCCATACGAAGCGTCATGTGGCTGCTTCTGACGAAACACCAGTTCTGACCTTACATATAGAGGACGAGGTATCGGGTAGACAGTCTTCGTCTGTATTCCGTAGCGTATCGCAGCCACATTTGGCGGGACGCGGGGAGGCCGCACGATCTGGAGTTCACCATGAGTGATGGTAGCCAACAACGAGCAATTATCATCGGCGGCTCCCTCAGTGGCCTATTCACCGCGACAGCGCTTCGAGCGATAGGATGGGATGTCGATGTGTTTGAGCAGTCGCCCAATGAACTGGATAGCAGGGGCGGAGGTATCGTCCTGCAACCCGACGTGCTCGAGGCGTTCCGCTTCGGCCGGGTGAAAGTTCCCGATCATCCCGGGGTTGACTCTGGGGACCGTATTTATCTCGATCGCGACGACCGCATCGTAGAACGGTTCTACATGCCCCAGACCCAAACCTCCTGGAGTCTCATCTACAGCGCCATGCGCCAGGCGTTGCCCGACGCGGTTGTTCATGCTGGAGAGCGTTTCACGCGGTTTGAGCACAGCAACGACACCGTCACTGCACATTTCGAGAGTGGCCGGGTCGCGGAGGGTGATCTGTTAATCGGCGCTGACGGTGCGCGCTCCGCCGTCCGAGCTCAGGTTCTTCCAGGAATCTACCCGACCTATGCGGGTTACGTCGCATGGCGTGGACTCGTGGAAGAAAACGATCTACCTGCCTCAGCCGCAAATGTGCTGCGTGACAGATTCACCTTTCAGCAAGGCGATTCGCACCTGATACTAATCTATCTCGTACCGGGCGATGAAGGCGCAACCGACGTGGGCAAGCGACGCTGGAACTGGGTGTGGTATCGCCCAGTCTCCGATGAAAATCTTGTCGCGCTGATGCTGGACAGAGACGGAAAACAACGAACGACTTCGCTCCCCCCAGGTGCAACAAAGGACAACGATATCGCTGAGCTTCGGTCCGCCGCCGAGAGGTTGCTCGCTCCGACATTGCAGATACTCGTCCAGGCGACGGTCGAGCCGTTTGTCCAGGCAATCCAGGATTTGCGGGTCGAAAGGATGGTATTCGAACGGGCTATCCTGCTTGGCGACTCCGCGTACATTCCTCGCCCACACACGGCAGGCAGCACGGCGAAAGCCGCCGCAAACGCGGTTGCACTCGCCCAAGCTTTGTCAATGGGCGGCACGCATCTTCCGTCTGCCCTGTCTCGCTGGGAACAGCAGCAGAAACGGCTAGGCATCAGCATGTCCGAACTCGGGATCTCACTTGGTAACCGGATCATGCAACTCCGCCAATAGCGCTTACGCATTTGTGGTCAAAGACCTTCTTGCGCTTGAGGTCGTTCGANGAAGCCGCCTATTCAANCCACGACCCTAGCCTTGTACCAAGAAGACCCCCCAAAATAACGGTGCCTGAGGAATGATAGTTTCACTGAGCCTGCGGAGCTCATCTTGACGTCTTAATTGTGCTGAATTCTGTCGAGAGCCAGTCGAATGCACGGCAAGCGTATCCTATCCTTTCAGCATGCTCTCCGGCGCTTCGTCCGCGCATACGTACGCCAAGCCGCGTCGTCATCTGGTACAAATCCAATTTCGGTCATGCTAACTCCTTTGAACTGCGAAGTTTCGAATGCCGAAAATCCTGTACAAGTGATCAGTTGAACAATTACCATGCGGATGCTCACATAGCCACCGCGCTCCAATCTAGGGAGAACTCATGTCTGCCCTGCTTTCGCCGCACCAGATGCTGGACCTGTCCCTGAAGAACAGAGTCGTCATGGCCCCCATGACCCGTTGTCGGGCCAAGATGTTTGGGATACCCACATCGCTTATGGCGCAATACTATGAGCAGCGAGCTTCGGCTGGCCTCGTCATTACTGAAGCAACAAACGTCAGCGGAATGTCGGCAGCCTTCGAACTGGCACCAGGCATCTACACGGACGAACAAATGGAGGCGTGGCGATCAGTTGTCGCCCGAGTGCATGCAGCCGGAGGACGAATTTTTATGCAACTTTGGCATGGCGGCAGGGTTAGTTCGTTCGCGTTACTCGACGGTCAGGCCCCGCTCTCGCCGTCTGGCATCAATGACGACCTCGAGCAGTTGCAGGTGTGGGCACAGCTACAAAATGGCCACTATACGAAGATACACGCGAGCCCATCTCGCGCGATGACGACCGACGAGGTTGGTGATACCGTTGCCTGCTTTAAGGCAGGGGCTAAACGCGCACACGCGGCCGGCTTTGATGGTGTAGAAGTTCACGCAGCGAATGGCTATCTCCCGCACCAGTTTCTCTCTTCGACGACCAACGTTCGCGATGACAAATATGGTGGCTCGGTCGAAAACCGCGCGCGCTTTCTTCGCGAAATTCTTGAACAGATTGGCGAAGTAATGTCGATGAGCCGCGTAGGCGTACGCATCTCTCCGTTCGCTTTATACAACAATGTGCGAGATGCCGATCCCGATTCAACTTACGGTTACGTCGCCAGAATGCTCCAGGATTTTGGCGTTGCATATGTTCACGCTGCGGACACGAACGGGTGGATCGGAAAGCCGGATCTCTCAAGGATTGTCTCGATTGTTCGTGGCGCGTTTGACGGCACACTAATGGTCAATGGTGGCTTGACGCTCGAGCAGGGTGAGTCATTGATTGCAGACGGAACGGCTCAACTGGTGGCGTACGCACGTGCCTTCATTGCCAATCCTGACCTTGTTGAGCGCATCCAGCAGAAGCTGCCGTTGACGACCGCAAGCGCCTTCGGTTGGTATGGGGGGGATGCCGCTGGCTATACCGACTACCCGACATACGCCAGCGAGATGACAACGCCGGGCAGCCTTCAACTCGGAGACTTCTGACAACACAAGTCTATGCGTCTGCATCTGTTTGGCGGCCGCGAAGACGTCCTTCCCTTGCACAGATGGAGCTCACGATGGGACGAAGAGCGCTGCTGATTCTTGCCGTCCTTGTCCTTGTTTCCATATGCGCGCTGGCAGCAGCGATCATGTATGAGCCGGCTTATGCTCCAATTGAGCTGCCGAAGCAGGCTTCGTTCGATGCCAGCATTCGGGCACGGGGTGCACGCGTCGTCGCCCTCGGCGATTGTGCCGTCTGCCATACTGCTCAGGGAGGGAAACCGTTTGCCGGTGGACTGCCGCTTTTGACACCGTTCGGTACGATTTACGCAACTAACATCACCCCTGACAATGAGACTGGAATAGGCTCATGGTCACTAGAAGCCTTTTCCCGGGCTCTTCGCAAAGGCATTTCCAGAGACGGTCACCAGCTTTATCCGGCGTTCCCATACATTCATTTCACTCGCATCCCAGACCAGGACATTGCGGCGGCGTACGCCTACCTCATGTCCAGAGATCCTATCCACGCCACGGCACCTCACAACAAGCTCATCTTCCCGTTGAACTTTCGCCCTCTCGTTGCCTTCTGGAATCTCCTTTTTCTTAAGGACGAGCGATTCACGAGCGACCCCCGCCAGTCTCCTGAGTGGAATCGCGGCAAATTGCTAGTCGATGGCCTTGGACACTGCGCCGCATGCCACTCGCCTTTGAACCTTATCGGTGGTGAGAAGACCGGGCACGCATTTGACGGCGGGCTGATTGACGGATGGGACGCCTATCCGCTGAACCAGCTTGCACATGCGGACATCCCGTGGACCAAGGACCAGTTGGTCACCTACCTGCGCACAGGCGTAGCGAGCGAGCACGGCGGTGCGGCCGGCCCTATGCTGCCGGTCACACGCGATCTGGCTACCGTACCTGAGGAAGACGTGCAGGCCATCGCACAGTACATACTTTCCATACAAAAGCCTGGTAGCAGCAACGACACCACGGCGACCGTGGCCGGTAACGACAATCGCAACGCCAGGAACATTTCGCCTGGAACGGTGATGTTTGCGGCCGCGTGTGCGTCTTGTCACGGTGAGGGGTCTCCTATGCAGTCGATCGGCAACCGACCCGCTCTTTCCGTCAGTACTGCTGTCAACGCAAAAACCCCTCGAAACATGATTCAAATGATGCTCGGCGGAATAAGCTGGCATCAGGCTGAGCGTGTGAATTACATGCCGGCTTTCGAAGGCAGTCTCACGGAAACCCAAATGGCAGACATCGTCGCTTACGTGCGGGCGACCTATTCGAAAAAACCTGCGTGGGCTCAACCCGAGAAGATGGTGTCTGACATCAGCAAGGAGAACGCACAGCGATGATCCAGCTAACGGTAAACGATAAATCGCATTCGCTCGAGATTGACCCCTCGATGCCCCTCCTCTATGTACTGCGCAACAAGCTCGAGTTAAACGGCGCCAAGTTTGGTTGCGGACTGGGGCAATGCGGGGCATGCACGGTCATCGTGGGAGATCGTCCCGTTTTCTCGTGTCTGCTGCCTGTATCTGCCGTTGGCAGCCGAAATGTGCGGACTATTGAGGGACTTGGCACGGCCGACAAGCCTGGCGCTTTGCAGACTGCGTTCATTAAGCATCAGGCGGCCCAGTGCGGGTACTGCATCGCGGGAATGATCATGCGCGCGCAGGCACTGCTCGATAAAAATCCCCATCCGAGCGAAGAGGAACTTCGCTCACACATGGAACCCAATTTGTGTCGCTGTAGCACCCACATGCGCATTCTGGCCGCCATTCGCGACGTGGCAGGCATCAGGCAAGACGTGCCAACGAACCATTCACCTCAGTCGTCTGAGGGAGACTAGCGATGGGAGCGCACGACGACAATTTCGATGCTGCACGTCGACAGTTTTTGACCTCGGGGATGCTCGTGGTCGGATTCAGCCTCTTGCCCGGTGCCAGACTTCTGGCGCAAGGAGTGATAGCAGACGAGGGCGCGGCCGTCCATATCGGAAAGGAAACGCAGAATCTGGCGGGAAGTTTGAAGACGAACCCGCTGCTTGATGCATGGATTAAGGTTTCCCCATCGAACAAGGTTACCGTATTCACTGGAAAGGTAGAGCTCGGGACCGGCGTACGCACTGCATTACTGCAGATCGCCGCTGAGGAGTTACACATGGCCCCCTCGCTGGTCACGTTTTTGACAGCTGACACCGGACTCTCACCGGACGAGGGCTTGACGGCAGGCAGCCATACCATTGCGGACAGCGGAACGGCTCTCCTCAATGCTGCGGCACAGGTGCGCGGACTCCTTGCGGCTGCAGCTGCGAAGCAGCTCAACGTTGACATTTCACAACTCTCAATAAGAGATGCACATATTTCGACGCCCGATGGGCGTTCGATGACATACGGCGATGCCGTCAAGTATGTCGACCTTCATCGCAGCGCGGAGTCCACTTCGCCTCTGAGCGACCCAAAGACCTTCCGCGTAATCGGCACGCCAATGCCACGCCTTGACATCCCGTCGAAAGTAACTGGCAGACCTAGTTACGTGCAGGATCTTAGGCTTCCCGGCATGGTCCATGCCCGGGTCGTGTTGCCGCCCGTCTACGGCGCATCGCTGATTCACGTGAACGAAGAAGCAGTTCTCAAATTCCCCGGCGTCGTGAAAATTTTTCGCGATGGGAACATGCTGGCCGTCATCGCGAGCGATGAATGGCAAGCCGTAGTCGCCCAGCGTGTGCTGTCCGCCGGCACCACGTGGGGACCAGGCCG
>JGI12635J15846_10006276_pt1 | contig 10207 bp, 7 predicted proteins | sample BlaSpr_A8_OM2_M2_FD_15846 | JGI IMG/M metagenome (IMG submission 15846)
GCCCCTCGGCGCCTGTGGACGGGATCGGGCTACGGTCCCCAAGATGTCGATGTCGTCCAGGTGTGCCAAAACATGACCGGCATGGGGGTGGGATCGTTGATCGACCATGGGTTTTGCACCGCTCAAACCGCCGGTGAGGTGCTCACGTTCGACAATCTCATCGCACCTCATGGCAGTCTGCCGGTGAATACCTCGGGTGGAGACCTCGCTGAGGGATTCATCCACGGCATGGGCTTGGTGGTCGAGGCTGTGCGGCAGCTTCGGGGCACGTCCAGCAACCAAGTGCCGGGTGCACAGCTGTCAATGATGACCGGTGGTCCCGGCGACACCATGAGCAGCACGGCGTTGTTCGGCACCGAAGAGACGCTGTAATTGCTTCGGCCAGACCTCCGGGTCCACTGTGGGCGGGACCGTGCCGCGGGCGGGAGTTGCCCTATAATTAGGCGGCTGTTTCATTCCCCACTTGGAGCGCTATCCTGATCACCTCGAAGTCGAACTCGGACGAAGCGCCTCCGACCCAGGAGGCATCCGCCGCACCGCCTGATGTCGCTGCGCACGCAGCTCCGGCGCACAACAGTGACCAGATGGGCGGCTTTGCCAAGGGTCTGGCAGTAATCGAGGCCTATGGACGAGGGCGATCGTCGCTCACGATCGCCGAGGTCGCGCGCCTGGCCGCGCTCGATCGAGCATCGGCAAGACGCTGTCTCCTCACGTTGGTGAATGCCGGCTATGCAACCACCGACGGCCGGTACTTTGAATTGACGCCGAGGATCCTCAGGCTGGGCTACTCCTACCTCGCAGCGTCGCTTCCCCGATTGATTCAGCCGTCGCTCAGCCAGCTCGCCGACAAGCTCCGCGAATCGTGCTCGGCCGCCGTGCTCGACGGCTCGGAAATCGTCTATATCGCGCGGGCTGCACAACATCGGCTCATGGGCGTGGGATTGCATCCAGGCAGCAGGTTGCCGGCGTACTGCACATGGATGGGTCGCGTGCTACTCGCATCGTTGCTGCCGGAACAGGCGCAACAGATTCTGCAGAGCAGCGACCGTAAGAAAATGACGGCACGGACGCTGACCACCATTGAAGAATAGTCCGCCGAGATCGAGCGCGTACGGGCGGACGGATATGCGATGATCGACCAGGAATTGGAGATTGGCTCCAAATCCATTGCCGTCCCGATTCTTAATATCTCTCAGCGAACCGTCGCTGCGGTCAATGTGGCGGTGCATGCGACGTCGGCCAACGACGAAAGGTTGCACGGCGAGATTTTGACTCAGTTGCGGGACGCCCAGACTCAGCTTGCAGCGATCCTGCCGTGAAAGAACGCCAGTGACCGGTCAGCGCGGCGGCATGCGGATCGCCCCATCCAGGCGGACATCCTCGCCGTTGAAGTAGCTGTTGCGGCACATCTCTAAAACGAGGCTGGCAAATTCGATCGGATTTCCCAGGCGTTTTGGAAACGGCACGCTGGCCGCCAAGGCCTGGCGCACATGCTCCGGCGCTCCCGCCATCAACGGCGTGTCGAATATCCCGGGCAGGATGGTGTTCACCCGTATTCCGTCGGCCATCAAATCCCGAGCGATCGGCAAAGTCATGCCGACAATTCCCGCCTTGGATGCCGAGTAGGCCGCCTGACCCATCTGCCCGTCCTCCGCCGCGGCGCTGGAGGTGGAAACGATGACGCCGCGCTCTCCATCAGCCAATGGTGTGAGCGTGAGCATGCCGGCCGCTGACTTCGCGATGCAGCGAAAGGTGCCGATCAAATTTATTTGTATGATCCTGGTGAAGGCATCCAGCGGAAAGTGTTTGATCGCACCAGTTATCTTGTCACGGCTTGCGGTCTTAATAGCGTTCCCCGTACCGGCGCAATTGATCAATATGCGCTCCTGCCCCAGGGCTGCGCGAGATTCGGCGAATCCCGCGTCAACGCTAGCGTCGTCAGTCACGTCCACCCTGAAGAACGCGCCGCCGACGGCAGCGGCCACTTGTCGGCCCTTTTCGATGTTCGTGTCGAAGAGCGCCACGCGCACACCTCCGTTGGCCAGCGCCCTGGCAGTCGCCTCCCCCAAACCGGACGAACCACCCGTCACGACCGCAACTACTCCGTCTAAGTTCATCGGGATCCCCGATTTAGAAATCGCCATTGATGCCTGCATTATAGCGAATGGGGCTTGCCGGTGTCGGCACTGCTGCGCCGGGTGTCTCGCGCCAATGGACCAGAACCAAAGTTACGCCAAGGCGCCCATCGCAAGAACAAAGGCTACCGGCGCACCGGCGGCGCGATCGGCACGGTAACGCGCCGCGGCCGTAGCCCGCCGGACGGATGAACCAAGCGGGCCGCTGCCACGCCGTCGTCGACCTGATGGTCCCACGATAGCGATAACGAAACGATAAGCCGGTCGGCTGGTGGATCATCACAGGGTCCATGGCGGTGCCCGTTCGACGTCTATCTGATAGAGCGTAATGGCCTTACCCAATATTTGCCGATCTAAATACCCGTTCTCGATCAGTGTCGAGAGGGCGCCAACGACAATGTGCTTGCGACCGACTTCGAAGAAATCCCGCAATGCTGCGCGCGTATCGCTGCGGCCGAACCCGTCGGTTCCCAAAGCAAGAAACGGAGCACGGACCTGCGAGGCAATCAATTCCGGATACGCGCGAGCATAATCGGTGGCGGCCACGATCGGAGCTTTGCCAGGCAGGCACCGGCTCAAGTGACTCTTTGTCGGCTCATCCAAGGGATGGTGCCGATTATGGCGCTCGACGAGGCGCGCATCGCGCGCCAGCTCGCTGAAACTCGTGACGCTGAAGATATCGCTGGCCACTCCGAAATCCCGGAACAGCATCTCAGCAGCGGCGATGACCTCCCGCAAAATGCACCCCGATCCCAGGAGCCGCACTTGGCAGGCCGCATCCGGAGCACCCTGCCCGCCCAATCGATACATGCCCTTGACGATGTCCGCCTCGACGCCCAAAGGCATCGATGGCTGCGCGTAGTTCTCGTTCATCACCGTGATGTAATAGAACTCGTCGAGTTGCGTTTCCAGCATCTCGCGCATGCCATGATCCACGATCACCGCGAGTTCGTAGGCGTATGTTGGATCGTATGCGCGGCAATTGGGAACCGTGGCCGCGACGATGTGGCTGGTTCCGTCCTGGTGCTGCAATCCTTCGCCACCCAGTGTGGTACGCCCGGCGGTTGCGCCAAGCAAAAAGCCTCGGACACGCTGATCGGCCGCGGCCCAGATCAGATCACCGACGCGCTGGAAGCCAAACATAGAGTAATAAATATAGAACGGCAACATCGGCAGACCATGGACGCTGTACGAAGTCGCTGCGCTCACCCACGAGGACAGCGCTCCGGCTTCGTTGATACCCTCCTCTAGAAGTTGGCCCGTCTGCGCCTCGTGGTAAGACAGCATGGACTTGGCATCCTCAGGTTCGTAGAGCTGCCCCACCGGGGAATAGATGCCAATTTGGCGAAACAAATTAGCCATACCGAAAGTTCGCGCCTCATCGGCAACGATGGGTACGATCCGGGGACCCACATTCTTGTCCCGAAGGAGCGCTCCCAGCATGCGCGCCACCGCCATAGTGGTGGACATCTCCTTGCCGTCCGCCTGGACAGCAAATTTAGCGTAGCTCTCGATATCGGGCACCGTCACCGGGTCTGCGGTTCGGCGCCGGCTCGGTAGGCAACCGCCGAGCGCGGCACGCCGGGCTCGCAGGTAAGTCATCTCGGGCCCATCGAGCGGCGGTTTATAGAACTGAAGATTGCCGACCATCTCGTCGGAAATCGGCAAACTGAAGCGATCACGGAAAGCTTTCAGCGCATCGATGTCGAGCTTCTTCGACTGGTGCGAGGTCATCCGCGACTCACCGGCATCCCCCATGCCATAGCCCTTTTTAGTCTTCACCAGAATGACACTAGGCCGGCCCTTATGGGCTCGCGCCGCGGCGAACCCCGCGTAAAGTTTGCGAAAATCGTGACCGCCCCGCCTCAGTGCGTTTATCTCGGCGTCAGACATATGGTCCACCAGAGCGCTCGATTCGGTATCGAGCGCAAAGAACTTCGCTCGATTGTAGTCACCATCTTTGGCGCCGAGATTCTGGTACTGGCCGTCGACGGTCTCCGCGAATCGCCGCAGCAGGACGTGCTTCGAGTCCCTCGCGAACAGCGGATCCCATTCCGACCCCCAGAGAACTTTGATGACGTTCCAGCCTGCGCCCGTGAATAAGGACTCGAGCTCTTGGATGATCTGGCCGTTGCCGCGCACCGGTCCATCCAGCCGCTGCAGATTGCAATTGATGATGAAGGTCAGATTATCGAGACCCTCCCGAGCGGCCAACGTCAGCCCGCCGATTGATTCTGGTTCGTCCATCTCACCGTCGCCAAAGACACCCCACACATGCCGATGAGAAGTTTCTTGAAGACTACGATGCTCGAGGTAACGCATGAAGCGAGCCTGATAAATCGAATTGATCGGGCCAATGCCCATCGATCCTGTGGGAAATTGCCAGAAGTCCGGCATGAGCCATGGATGCGGGTAGGAGCACAGTCCGTGTCCGCCTACTTCCTGGCGGTAATGAGCCAAGTGCTCTTCATCAAGCCGTCCCTCGAGGAACGCCCTTGCGTAGATGCCTGGAGCCGAGTGCGGCTGATAGAAGACGAGGTCCCCGCCCGAACCCTCGCCGCCCGCCCGAAAAAAGTGATTGAAGCCCACTTCGAAGATCTCTGCCGCCGACGCATAGCTGGCAATGTGACCACCCAGATCGCCATAGGCCTGATTGGCCCTGACTACCATCGCGAGCGCGTTCCACCGTATCACCGACGTGATCCTTTCCTCGATCGCGAGATCACCTGGATAGACGCCCTGCTTATCGACCGGAATGGTGTTTTGATAGGCCGAATACGGTTGGACGGAGGTGCGAATGCCCTTGCGGCGCAGTTGCTCTCCCAATTCATCGAGCAAAAACAAGGCGCGATCGGCGCCCTCTTCGTTGATCACGGCCTCGAGCGATTCCACCCACTCGCGAGTTTCAGTTGGATCCGAATCGACGGGAACGGCGGGTCCCGAAGCATTACTTTTCGCGCTGACTCTCAAGCTCGTGCTCTCCGGTGTTTCCCCGACACCTTAGTTGCTTTAACGCAGCATTAGCTGCTGAAATAGTTGTCAAACTACGGTATAACAGCATTTCCTGCTGCGCAGTAAGAGAAAACGGTATGAAGCGCGCTTCTTTTACGCTTGACGCGAAAGATTACAGCATTCTTCGTGAAGTTCAGCGGAACGCCGACCTAACCAACGCCGAACTTGCCTCGCGAGTCCGTCTTTCCCCATCTCCGTGTCTGGCTCGCGTGCGGGACTTGGAAGAACAGGGGGTCATTACCGGCTATGTCGCCCTGCTGGACGCACCGAAGGTTGGATTAAATGTAAGCGTCTTTATTCAGGTGAGTTTGGAAAAGCAGGTGGAGAGCGCCCTCGATAACTTCGAAACGGCGATGAACCGCTACTCCGAAGTCATGGAGTGCTACCTGATGACGGGAGATTCCGACTATTTGCTTCGTGTCGTCGTTGAGGACGTGCAGGCGCTCCAGCGGTTCATCGTGCAGAATCTGTCGAAAATTCGAGGCGTCGCAAATATCCGATCGAGTTTCGCGCTCAAGCAGGTCAAATACAGCACGGCACTTCCGCTGCGGACGCGAACCCCGGAGAGCTGAGTTAGACCGTCACGGAACAGGAAAGCAAACCACAAGTTGGTCCAACCGCCCGAAATCAAGCGCTCGGTAACGGTCACCGAAGTTCCGCCGGGAACATCCTTGGCGCCGCGCAAGCCGACCGCAAGCCCAAGTGGAAAGGCACACGGTTCGAGTCCAAGTTGGCGCTGCCGCTAGGTCCGTAGTGTATCTCAGTGGCGCTGCTGGCAGTTTTTCGGTGGCACTGCTATAGCCGTCCGAATGAATCGCGCTCCAGAATCAACCGATCAACAACTGATGTGCGAAGATTAGAAAAACGCTTGACGTCCAAGTGTAGGCAGGATCACGCAGACCATCACCACTGATTGCATCGAAATTCTCATACATGCCACTCTGCTGTGCCATTCGACAAAATTCCTCGCGCACTTTCTTGGCTAACGCGTGTTCGCCCGCCGAGTCCAGGCCCTCCGCCAATAGCATGGTCGCCGGAGCCCAGATCGGGCCTCGCCAATAGCCATCCGTCGTATAGTACTTGCTGGTCAAGGGTTCGGTCGCAAATCCGTGCGCGGTTCGAAACTTCCCCGGCTCCGTGAGTCCCTGAATCAGCTTGTTTCGCACGTCGGAAGGAAGGCGCGTACCCAGGATGATTGGAATATAGAGCAGGAGACTGTGCGAATCGATCTCGGAGCCGTCAGATGCGCGGATGGCCACAAAATGATCTTTCCGCCAAAGAATCGAGAGCATCCGTTTGAGTAGTTCATTCGAGCGTGTGTGCCACTCTTGCCCCTCTGTGTCTTTGCCCAGCTTTGCTGCCAGCTCGCCGAGTGTGTCCATTTGAAGGATCAGGAAGCTATCAAGGTCGGCCGTCTCCACGGGCATTCCGGGCAGCATGACCGTCGAATTGTCCCATCCGGAATCGTAGCCGTGGTTGTACTCCGGCAATCCATCTCGATTCGAATCTCTATATTGGAAATACCAATTCGTCCAACGCGACAGCGGCACGTAAATCTGTGACAGGTGCGCCTGGTCGGTGAATCCGCCGTGACGCATCATCCATGCGAGGGCCCACCCATGAATCGGGGGCTTGGTAAAGTTAAGTTCATTCGAAATACTCGTTGTTTCGTCCGGCAACGCGCCCTCGGACTGTTGGTTGTCGAAGGGCAGCATATATTGCTGAAAAGAGAGGTCAGGATCTTTGAACGACAATGCCATCGCGTTGAAGCACTGGTCCCAAGACCATATCGCGGCCATCCAGTTCTTCGACATCAGCATTGCCGGTCGATCCAAGTATCCACTCGGATCGACAACGCTGGTCCAATTGATATAGGCCGCCAACTCGGCGCCCGTACCGAAGCCTCGGGGCACCTCCGGCATGAGCTTGAGCCAGCGGCCATAGTCTCGAGCCGCAGTCCTCACGCTCTCATCGAAGGTTTCGCTACTCTGATGGGGCGTCCAAACGCTCGGGTAGGTGTCGATTTCGCCCTCAACGCTCAAACTGTCCGGATCGGGTGAATAAGTAGCTACTACGCGAAGGTTGGATAAACCGTTCCAGGGCGCATCCATGCGTAGGTTACCGTGGGTCGCCCACAGCATGTACTTCTCCATCACGCGCTCTGAGTTGATTTCCCAGTGATTGGCATTGTTGGGGACAGCCAAGGCCCCGGCCTGGGCGATGAGCCGTAACGAGACTCCGTGGCCGCGAAACTTCACTCGATCTGAAGCGGCAATGCAAAATTCAACGCTTCCCTTCGCGGCCTTCAGACGCAGAAGGGACGGGCTCGCCTCGACGACAAACGGAACCGGCTTGTCTGCGTCCAGTAACTCCACTCGAAAGACCGGATGTGTACGTTGGTCGCCATACACACTGCGCAAATAGACTCCGGTAGCAAGACCTGTGGCGTGAAAGCTGGCGAGATTTTCGTCCGTAAATTTCGAGAACGCCACAGTCGAACCATATCGGCTGAAGGGGACTTTAGTGATGTCAAGCGCAATGCGTCCAGTATAGGTATAGGGTTCGGGTCCCGGCTTGGCAAGGGGGGTAGTTTGTGCGCCAGCTGCAACGACCGGCCCAAAGCACAAGCAGAACCAAATAAGAAACTCCCGCATTCGGATTCCCCAATAAAGCTCGATAGTTGTGCGACGGACGCGGAGATGACTGGAGGTCGTCACTCGGCGACGGAGTACCGCCCCATCGCTCCGACGTAGTTTGCATTGTCGTGCTCGAGGGACGCCTCATGTCAAGAGTATGCGCAAAGTCCAGGACTCTCCGCAGACAAAGTAACGGGCGGCAGTCGGAAGGCTGCCGCCCGTAGGAGAGCGCTCTGCCGCGAGGATGAACGGCCACCGCGGCCCGACACACCTCAGAAGCTCAATGTGGCCTTAGCGTAGTAGAAGCCGCCATCGAATCCGAAAGGCGAGAAAATTGGGTATTGGGTAGCGGCGGTACTGTCGTCCGCCTTGAACTCGCGCTCTAGGATTGTGCCGTTCCTGAGGTTCGGGTAGCGATTAAACAAATTGATCGCTCCAACGTCCACCTTGAGGTGAGACATTACTTGATAACCCAAATCGAGGTTCGTGATGGGCGTTGTGGCGATGCGGTTCTGGAAATACACGGGCTGGCCCGTGGGACCATCGCCGTCGTCGTTCTCGTAATCGGAAGAGGGGCCGTAGATTTTCTCCAACAGAACGACCGACGCCTTGCCGTACGTCCAGTTGACGCCAAGATTGACCACGTACTTGGGGCTCGCCGTCGTCAGATCAGAAATGGCCGTAAGGTCATAGAACGGCTGCCCGACAAATTGAGTTGGTGGCGCCGGTAACCTCGTGAGGACGGTATCGTTATAGGTCGCTCCGATCGTGTAGTCAACGTGACCCAAGTCGTACTCGACCGGGAAATCGAATGTGAAGTCGGCGCCCCGTGTCCGGGTGTCGATACCATTGGCGAAAACGTAGACGCCTGTCGTGCCCGTCGCCAAGACGGCCGGATCGAGTGAATTGCCATTCGCCTCGATGGCGGCATTGACGTACGGTGCCGCCGGGGTCGGCACGCCGTTGACTTGGCCGTAGATTTCGCCGGTTCCGACTATGCGGTTGGTGACGGTGATCTGGTAGAGATCTAAGGTCATGCTCATGGCCGGCAGCGGTCTGAACACAAAACCCAAGCTGTAATTGATCGACTTTTCGGGTTGCAGCCCGTTGCCGAGGCCGAGCAGCTTGCCGCCCGGTGAATCAGGCGGCAGCGTGACCGAGCATCCGCTTATTCCACAATTGGTCGCGGAGTAATACGCCTCGGCCAGCGTGGGCGCCCGGAAACCGTTGCTGACGGTACCGCGTATGGCAAATTCAGGCGCGAAATCGTAACGAGCAGTGAGCTTGCCGACTGTCGCGTCGCCAAAATCGCTGTAATGTTCGAATCGGCCGGCGGCATCGACGCGCAAGCCCTCGATAGGTTTGGCTGCCAAATCGACATAGGCGGCTTCGTTCCTGCGATCGTGGCTACCTGCATCCGTCGGCGTCAAACCTTCGAAGGACGATGCGCCGCCATCGATGTAGGAATTCGGATTGCCCGCGCCGATCTTATAGGTCTCACGTCGGTACTCCGTCCCGAAGGCCACGTTCAAAGGTCCGGCCAGCCCAACGTCGAAGTCCCGATTGACATCGATCGTCGAGGTCCATTGCGTCGTCTGCAACAAGCCATCATAGAAGTCGGAGGGGCTGGGCAGGCCGTTGACCCCATACGCGTCACTGATGGAATCATTGGTATATTGGTAGACCTTATCGCCACCATAGCTGCTGCTGATATCCCAGTTCCAGTCTGCGACTACGCCTTTGAGACCGGCCGTCATCTGGTAGTCCGTCTCATGGGTGGCTTCTTGGGGGTTGAAGCCGAACGGAAACGGATAGGTGGTGACGCCAGTCCCGGGATTGGTATAGCTAACCCGTTCAGGGATGCGGTAATTCTCATAGGAGGCCGCATCCTTGTCGCCGTAACTTGCGGTGAAATAAAACTCCGCGCCCCCTCCGACCTGAAATCCGGAGTTGAGCATCGCCAGCTTGGTGTGGGTTTCGGCGTCGCCCTCGATCATGTTTAGATACGGATACCCGGGAACCTGCGTCATGTTCGAGTTGGGGTAAGTGCCGAGGTCGTTAATCGCCTGCGGTTCAATACCGCTCCGGTTGCTGTGACCGTGATTGCGCGTTTCTCCCGTGATATTCAAATAGCTGCCGTCCAGGGGCTCGAAGCCGGCATTTCCACTGACATCCCCGGTGTTGCCGCCGCCGTCATAGTACTTACCGTACGTGCCGTCCAATTTGCCCCCACTGGAATTTTTCTTGAGGATGATGTTGATGACGCCCGCGATCGCGTCAGTGCCATACTGGGCGGCTGCCCCTTCCGTCAGCACTTCGATGTGATCGATCGCATCCAAGGGAATGAAATTCAAGTCGACACCTGCCCCGCCTTGATAAGGCGAACCGGAATCTACGGCGAGATTGGCGGTCGTGTGTCGCCGT
>JGI12635J15846_10006277_pt1 | contig 10206 bp, 8 predicted proteins | sample BlaSpr_A8_OM2_M2_FD_15846 | JGI IMG/M metagenome (IMG submission 15846)
TGCTCGCGTGAGTCCTTGTCGATGAAGGGCGAGCGGATGACAGTCACCTTGGAGATCTCAGTGGGAAGGGGGATTGGGCCGGCAGTGCGCGCGTTCGTACGGCGGGCGGTGTCCACGATCTTGTCCGCCGCCTGGTCCAGGACCCGATGGTCGTAGGCCTTGAGCCGAATCCGAATTTTTTGCGCCACTGCTAGCCCTTTCTCTTCCTTTACCTATGTGCCTACTTGACGACCTCGGTCGCCACGCCGGCGCCGACGGTCTTGCCACCCTCGCGGATGGCGAAGCGAAGCCCCGGCTCGATGGCGATCGGCTCGCCGAGGGTGATGTCCATCACGACGTTGTCGCCGGGCATGCACATCTCGACGCCTTCGGGCAACTTGACCTCGCCCGTCACGTCAGTCGTGCGCATGTAGAACTGCGGCCGGTAGCCCGTGAGGAAGGGCGTGTGACGTCCGCCCTCTTCCTTGGACAGCACGTACACCTGCGCCTTGAACTGCGTGTGTGGCTTGATCGAGCCGGGCTTGGCCAGTACCTGGCCGCGCACGACGTCCTCGCGCTTCACACCGCGCAGCAGCGCGCCGATGTTGTCGCCGGCCTGGCACTCGTCCATGTCCTTGTGGAACATCTCGATGCCGGTGACGACGGTCTTGGTGCTGTTCGGGTGGATCCCGACGATCTCGATTTCCTCGTTCCTCTTGAGCTTGCCGCGCTCGACACGCCCAGTGGTGACAGTGCCACGACCTTCGATCGTGAACACGTCCTCGATCGGCATCAGGAAAGGCTTATCGACGGGCCGCTCCGGCAGGGGGATGTAAGTGTCGACCGCGTCCATGAGCTCCATGATCTTGGGCGCCCACTCGGGGTCGCCTTCGAGGGCCTTGAGCGCAGAGATCCGCACGATCGGGATATCGTCCCCGGGGTACTCGTACCTGGTGAGAAGCTCGCGCAGATCGAGCTCGACCAGCTCGATGAACTCTTTGTCATCGACCATGTCGCACTTGTTGAGCGCAACCACGAGGAAGGGTACGTTGACCTGGCGAGCCAGGATGATGTGCTCCCGGGTCTGCGGCATGGCGCCGTCATTGGCGGCCACAACGAGGATCGCGCCGTCCATCTGGGCGGCACCGGTGATCATATTTTTTATGTAATCCTGATGACCCGGGCAGTCCACGTGCGCGTAGTGGCGCTTCTCCGTCTCGTACTCCACATGGGTGATCGAGATAGTGATTCCACGAGCCTTCTCTTCGGGCGCCTTGTCGATCTGGTCGAAGGGCTTGAATTCCGCCAAACCCTTCTCCGACAGCACTTTCGTGATGGCAGCCGTCAGCGTCGTCTTGCCATGGTCGATGTGACCGATGGTCCCGACGTTGAGGTGCGGCTTGGTCCGCTCGAACTTCTTCTTCGCCACTGTTTCCTCCTAACTAACCCCGCGACGTAGTACGGCGGCCCACAGCCTCCGCCAGGTTCCCGGGCATCTCTGCGTAATGACTGAATTCCATCGAGTAGGTCGCGCGCCCCGAGGTCATCGACCGAAGTTCGGTAGCGTAACCGAACATCTCGGCCAGGGGCACGCTGGCCTTCACGTTCTGCGACGTGCCACGTCCTTCCATACCGAGGATGTGGCCGCGACGCGACGATAGGTCGCCCATCACGTCGCCGAGATATTCCTCGGGCATGACGACGTCGACTTTCATGATCGGCTCGAGCAGGTAAGGCTGAGCCTTGTGCATGGCATCCTTGATCGCCATCGATCCGGCAACCTGGAAAGCCATGTCGTTCGAGTCGACCGCGTGGAACGAGCCGTCCACCAGGGCGGCCACGATATCCACAACCGGATACCCGGCGACAACACCGCTCTGGAGCGCCTCTCTGATTCCCTTCTCGACCGAGGGGATGAACTCCCGCGGGATACGACCCTGAGTGACCTTGTCCTCGAAAACGAATCCGCTCCCCTGCTCGCCCGGGCGGACGTCCAGCTCGGCGTGGCCGAACTGTCCCTTGCCACCTGATTGGCGGATGAAGCGCCCAACGCCATGCGCCGGCCGCTTGATCGCCTCTTTGTAGGCGACCTGGGGTTTGCCCTGGTTTGCGTCGACTTTGAACTCGCGCATGAGGCGGTCGATGATGATCTCGAGATGCAGCTCGCCCATCCCGGCGATGATCGTCTGACCGGTTTCGTCGTCCGTGTGGACCTTGAACGTCGGGTCTTCCTCGGTAAGCCGCTGCAGCCCGATGCCGAGCTTGTCCTGGTCCGCCTTGGTCTTCGGCTCGATCGCCACGGAGATGACAGGCTCAGGAAATGTGATCGACTCGAGAAGGATGGGGTGAGCCTCGTCCGCGAGAGTGTCACCGGTCGTCGTGTATTTGAGGCCGACGGCCGCGGCGATGTCGCCCGTAAAGACCTCATCGACGTCCTCGCGGCGGATGGCGTGCATCCGCAGGATTCGACCGATGCGCTCCTTGCGACCGTTCGACGCGTTGAGAACGCCGGATCCGGCCTTCAACTTGCCTGAGTAGACGCGGAAGAAGGTCAGCTTGCCGACCCCCTGCGGGTCCATCTGGATCTTGAAGGCGAGGGCGGAGAAGGGCTCGCTGTCATCGTGCTCGCGCAGCAGCAGAGCTCCCGTTTTGGGGTCGGTGCCTTCCACCGCGGGCACGTCGGCCGGCGACGGCAGATAGTCGACGACCGCGTCGAGGATCGGCTGAACTCCGCGGTTCCGGAGAGCAGCGCCGCACAGCACTGGAACCAGGATGCCCTTGACGGTGCCCTTGCGAAGGGCGGCGTTGATCTGGGCCTCGCTCGGCTCTTTCTCGTCCAGGTACAGGTGCATGATGTCGTCGTCGAAGTCGGCAACCGCCTCGATCAGGTCGTGCCGGTGCTGCTTGACGAGGTCAGCCATGTCGGCCGGAAGGTCCAGCGACTCCGTATTGGTCGTGCCAAGGTCGTCCGTGTACACAATCGCCTGCTTCGTGACCAGGTCCACGTAGCCGGTGAACGAGTCCTCCGAGCCGATCGGCAGCTGGATGGGCACGGCGCGGGCGCCCAGGCGGGTGCGAATCGAGTCCAGCGAGCCGTAGAAATCGGCTCCAACGCGGTCCATCTTGTTGATGAAGGCGATCCGCGGCACGCCGTAGCGGTCGGCCTGACGCCAAACCGTTTCCGACTGCGGCTCGACACCGGCCACGGCGTCGAAAACCGCGACCGCGCCGTCGAGGACGCGCAGGCTGCGTTCGACCTCGACGGTGAAGTCCACGTGCCCGGGTGTGTCTATGATGTTGATCGCGTGGTCGCGCCACTGGGCGGTCGTCGCGGCAGACGTGATCGTGATCCCCCGCTCCTTCTCCTGGACCATCCAGTCCATGGTGGAAGCGCCTTCGTGAACCTCACCCATCTTGTGGATGCGGCCCGCGTAGAAAAGGATCCTCTCCGTCGTCGTCGTCTTGCCCGCGTCGATATGCGCCATGATCCCGATGTTTCGGACCTTGTCGATCGCGACCGGACGTTCCTGCATCTTCAGTGCCACGCTCATCTCTCTTCTAGTACCGGAAGTGGGAGAAAGCCTTGTTGCTTTCCGCCATCCGGTGGGTTTCCTCTTTGCGCTTGACCGCCCCACCCGTGTTCTGGGACGCGTCCAGCAGCTCGAACGCGAGCTTCTCAGACATGCTTTTCCCGCCTCGCTGACGAGCGAAACGGACAATCCAGCGCCGGGCAAGGGCCAGGCGGCGCTCAGGCCTGATTTCGACGGGGACCTGGTAGGTCGCGCCACCGACGCGCCGAGGCTTGACCTCGAGGAGCGGGGTGGCGTTGCGGAGAGCCAGGTCGAACACCTCCAGCGGCTCTTTCTTTGCCTGCTTGCCCGCGCGGCTAAGCGCGTCATATACAACCTTCTCGGCGGTCGACCGCTTCCCACGACTCATCACCACGTTGACGAACTTGGCGATCGCCTCCGACTGATAGACCGGGTCGGGCGCGATTACACGCTTGACAGGACGGCTCCGACGAGGCATCAGGCCGCCGCCTTGCTCTTTTCGCGCTTGGCCCCGTACTTGGAGCGCGCCTTCTTCCGGTTCTTCGTGCCGGCGGTGTCGAGCGTGCCCCGGATGATGTGGTAGCGCACACCGGGAAGGTCCTTGACCTTGCCGCCGCGGATGAGGACCACAGAGTGTTCCTGCAGGTTGTGTCCGATGCCGGGGATGTAGGCCGTCACCTCGATGCCGGTGGTCAGCCGGACGCGGGCCACCTTGCGGAGGGCCGAGTTCGGCTTCTTAGGCGTTTGGGTATAGACGCGCACGCAGACTCCCCGCCGCTGCGGTGAGCCCTTGAGGGCCGGCGCCTTAGACTTCGATCTTGCCGCCCTGCGCGGAGAGCGAACAAGTTGCTGGATTGTGGGCAAACAGTTCTCCGAATGACGGCTCAAATCCCAGGCGGCAGTAGCCGATTGGGCGACAAACGATGAGTATACCCAAAAACGATCGGCCCCAAATGACCGGACAGAAGTCCCATTACTTCGACCCCGCGCCCGTTGTCGCGTCCAAACCACGCACTGTCCACCTCCATGTCGGCGAGCTGGCGCTCGAGCTCCATGCGGACCGCGGCGTATTCGGGTCCCGGGGCGTCGACCTGGGGACTCGGGTCCTCCTAAACGAGGCTCCGGCGCCCCCTCAAGCGGGCGACATCCTGGACCTGGGTAGCGGCTATGGGCCGATTGCGATCGCTCTCGCCCGCCAGGCGCCGGGCGCGCGAGTTTGGGCCGTGGACGTCAACGAACGGGCGATCGAGTTGACGAAGGCGAACGCCGCCTCAGCGGCCGTCGCCAACGTCACCGCGTGCTCTCCGGACGAGGTGCCGGACAACGTTCGATTTGCCGCGATTTATTCGAATCCGCCGGTGCGAGTCGGCAAGGCGGCGCTGCACGCACTGCTGGTGAGGTGGCTGGGTCGGCTAGGGGAAGGCGGGCGTGCGTACCTGGTGGTCCAGCGGAACCTCGGGGCGGATTCGCTCGGGAAGTGGCTCACCGAGCAGGGCTACCAGGTCCAGCGGCTCAAATCGAAAAAGGGCTACCGGATCCTGCAAATCGGGAGCGCCGTTTCTTAACAGGCTGGGTTGACCCTCTGTTTTCTTGAGCTCTAAAGTCGCGCAAGGAGCGCCGGCGGGGGAGGGTCGGCTTGAGGAAGGGAGGGCCCGCCACCGGTGCGTCTCGCCGGCGTCGCGCCGCCCCGCCGGCCGAAAAATCCCGGCCGCCTACTTCTCTCCGGCGAAGTGGCACGCCGCCCGCTGATCCGGTTCCCCGTGTGGTTCCAGCGGCGGCTCCTGCTCCGAACAGATCCCCGGCGCCCGCGCGATCGGGCACCGCGTGTGGAACCGGCACCCCGACGGCGGATTCACCGGCGACGGGATCTCACCCTTGAGAAGGATCGGCGCCCGTGCCCGCTCCACCACTGGGTCCGGCACTGGAATCGAACTCAGCAGAGCCCGGGTGTAAGGATGCTGCGGGTGGTCATAGATGTCGTTCCGCCCGGCAGTCTCCACGATCTTCCCCAGGTACATGACAGCGATCCGGTCGGACAGGTGCCGCACCACCGCCAGGTCGTGGGCGATAAACAGATACGTGAGGTTGAACTCGCGCTGCAGGTCCTGCAGCAGGTTGATGATCTGCGCCTGGATCGACACGTCCAGCGCCGACACCGCTTCATCGCAAACGATAAAGGACGGGTTCACCGCCAAAGCACGCGCGATCCCGATGCGCTGCCTCTGGCCCCCAGAGAACTCGTGCGGGTACCGGTTTGTGAAGTTGGGGTTCAACCCGACCAGCCGCAGCAGCTCCTGGACTCGCTTGTGGCGGTCGCTGCCCGAGCCGACCCCGTAGTTGTCCAGCGGTTCCTGGATGATGTCGCCGACGGTCATCCGCGGATCGAGTGACGCAAACGGGTCCTGGAAGATCATCTGCATCTTCCGGCGCACGCGCCGCAGGCGCGCGCCCCGCATCTTGGTGATCTCCTGGCCTTCGAAGATGATCTTGCCCTGCGTCACCGGGAGCAGGGCGGTGATCAATCGCGCGAGGGTCGACTTCCCGCACCCTGACTCCCCAACCAGCCCGAGTGCCTCGCCGCGGCGGATCTCGAGGTCGACGCCGTCCACGGCCCGCACCGCCAGGCCGCCGAACCCGGCGATCGGGAAGTGTTTGTAGACGTCCTGCACGCGAAGGATGACCGGGTCTTGCTTGACCACCGTCCCGATCGCCGCAGGCGCGGTCTGCATCACAAAATTAGCTGCCGGCGCTGTTCGAGGTGCCGACCCCTTCGGGCGCCTTCAAGTTCTGAGCCGCCGCGATCGAGATCGAACTCGCCTTGGCCGTCGCGACGTCCGCGTCGCTGACATTCCGCATCAGCACCCAGCAGCGCGCCACCTGGTCGGGCCCGACATCGGCCAGCGGCGGTTCCTCGATCTTGCACCGATCGACAGCAAAGGGACATCGCGGGTGGAACTTGCACCCAGGTGGCGGGTTGGAGAGGTCGGGTGGCAGCCCCTTGATGCTGACCAGTCGGTCCTTGCGCGCCTCGTCGACGCGCGGCACCGACCGGAGCAGCGACCACGTGTAAGGGTGCTGCGGGCTGTTGAATATCTGCTCGACCGGTCCCTCCTCAACGACCCTGCCGGCGTACATCACCACCACACGCTGGCACAGGCTCGCGACCAGCGCCATGTTGTGGGTAATCAGCATCATGGCGGTGCCTAGCTCGCGGTTCAGCTGCTTCATGAGCTGGATGATCTGGGCCTGCACGGTGACGTCGAGGGCGGTGGTCGGCTCGTCCGCGATCAGCAGCGAAGGTTCGTTCGAGAGCCCCATGGCGATCATCGCCCGCTGGCGCATTCCGCCCGAGAACTGGTGCGGGTAGTCCTTCGCGCGTCGCTCGGCCGACGGAACCCGGACTCGGGTCAGCAGCTCGATGACCCGAGTTCTGGCAAGCTCGGGGGTGAACCGTTGGTGCGCGGTCATCGCCTCCTCGATCTGCCTGCCGACCTTCGTCACCGGGTTTAGCGACGTCATCGGGTCCTGGAAGATCATCGCGACGTCGTTGCCGCGGAACTCGCGAATCTCCTCGTCGCCCATCTTGACCACGTCATTGCCACGGAACAGGATGCGGCCGGACACGATCTTGCCCGGGTCCGGGACCAGCCTGAGGATCGAGAGGGCGGTCATCGTCTTGCCGCAGCCCGACTCGCCAACGACACCGAGCGTCTCCCCCACATCGATGTGGAGGCTGACTCCGTCGACGGCGCGCACCACACCCCGCGACGTGAAGAACTGCGTGTGCAGGTCTTCCACCTGCAGGAGGGTTTGTGCCACCTACTTGAGAACTTTAGGGGTTCGCGCCAAGCGGGAGGGCATATCCCTGGCGGGCCCTCCCTTCCTCCGGGCCGACCCTCCCCCGCCGGCGCTCCTTGCGCGACTGTAGAGGAGGAAAAACGGGCGGGTCAACCCAGCCTGTTAAGAGACCGGGGTGATCGATTACCGGCGCATGCGGGGATCGAGCGCGTCCCGGAGCCCGTCGCCGATAAACGAGAAGGCGAGGAGCGTGAAGCCGATCGCGAGCGCCGGGAAGACGACCGAGGTCGGGTTGGCGTAGATCGCCTCGTAGCCGTCGAACACCATCTGGCCCCAGGTCGGCGTCGGCGGCTGGATGCCGACGCCGAGGAAGCTCAGCGCCGCCTCCAGGAAGATGGCCTGGGGGATGCCAAAAACGACTGTGACGATGATCGGCCCAAGAGCGTTGGGCAGCAGGTGCTTGAGGATGAGCTTGATGGGCGGCGACCCCGACGACCGTGCCGCTTCGATGTACTCCTTCTCCTTGATCGCCAGGACCTGGCCCCTCACCAACCGTGCAAGCCCCACCCAGTTCACGAGGGCGATGGCCCCGAAAATGGAGAGCAGGCTCGGCCCAAACACCGACACCAGCACCAGCACGAAGAGCAGGTCTGGAAACGCATACCAGATGTCGGTGATCCGCATCAGCAGGTTGTCGATGCGTCCGCCAAAGTAGCCCGCGGTCAGGCCAATGGCCAGCCCGATCGGAAGGATGATCCCCTGCACGAGGATCCCCACCGACAGCGAGATCCGGCTTCCGTACATCAGCCGGCTGAGCGTGTCGCGCCCGAGCTCGTCAGTGCCCAACGGGTGGCCGAACTGACCTGGGCTGGCCTCGATGTGCTCGACCCCCTGCTTGATCGGGTCGATGATGATCCCGAAGTGCACGAGCAGCGGCGACAGGAACGCGACGAGCACAAGGAACACGACCAGCACCGCTCCGGCCACGGCCAACCTGTTGCGTCGGAAGCGGGCCCAGGCATCCTGCCACAGCCCGATCTGCTGCTCGGGGACCTCCCAGTCGATCGCCGGTTGGACGGGCGCGGCAAGGGCCACTGCTACGTCAACCTGACCCGCGGGTCGATGAAGACATACATGACATCCACCACCAGGTTGGCAATCGCGATCACAACCGAGAACAGCACCGTCGTGCCCAGGATCATCGGGTAGTCCCGAGACGTGACCGCCACGACAAATGCCCGGCCGATGCCCGGGATATTGAACACCGTCTCCACGATGAGCGAACCAGTAATGAGAATGGCAAACGTTGGGCCAAGCGTCGTTACGACCGGCATCAGAGAGTTCTTGAGGATGTGCTTCAACACGACCAGACGTTCGGAGAGCCCCTTAGCCCAGGCCGTCCGGATGTAGTCCTGGCGGATCGTGTCCAGCGTGCTGGCGCGTGTCAGCCGCGCCGTGTAGGCGATGGGCAGAAGAGAGAGGGTGATGACAGGCATGATCAGATGGTCGTCCAGGCCGAAGTCGGCCGCGGGCAGGAAGAACGCATGCTGCGTCCAATGGGCCATCTCGACCGAGAACAGGACGACCATGAGAGCCCCTACGACGAAGTTCGGAAACGAGGCGGCGGCGGTCGCAAAGGACATGATGATGTAGTCGGTGCGTGTGTTCTGGCGCAGGGCCGCGAGCACGCCCATGCCGACCCCGACCGGGACGATTATCAGGAACGCAAGCGTTCCGAGCGTCGCCGTGTACGGGATCCCTTCGCCGATCAACGAAGTCACCGTCTTGCCCTCGTACTGGTACGAGAGCCCGAAGTCCCAGTGGGCGACGTTCCACAGGTAGAGCTCGAACTGCTGGTACTCAGGCTTGTTCAGCCCGTACTTGATGTCGAGGTTGTGCGTTACCACGGACGACAGCTGGCGCCCACCCGTCCTGTCCCACGGGCTGCCCGGGGCCAGGTGCATGAGGAAGAACGTGATGAGGATGACGAAGAACACGACCGGGATCATCCACAGGACGCGGCGGACGATAAAGATGGTGAGGCTGCCGGCTCTGCTGCTGCTCAGCGCCGACAAACGAGCCGGGAGCAGGGCGCCCCGGTTGGGGCGCCCTGCGATTACTGCCAAATCACGAGACTCCTAGTGAGTTGTGATGTACGCCGAGAAGTAGTTCTGGTCGCCAGGCGCGTACTGGTCGTCAAACGCCGTGTGCGTGATTTTCACGTATGGCGCAACGAGATCGTACTCGTATGGCTGGTAGAGGAACGCGCCCGCCGCCTGGTCGATCAGCATCTTCTGAGCCGTCAGGTAGTCAGCGTTGCGCTGGCTCTGGCTGAGCTCGGAGTCCGCCTTCTGCACGAGGGCGTCGTAGCCGGCCATGGTCGGGCAACCGAAGTTGAGACTGCCGCAGGACGCGGCGAACCAGATGTCCATCCAGTCCTGCTGGTCCGGGTAGTCGGCGCCCCATCCGCTCGGGCCGTAGATGTCGAAGTTGCCCTTGCGAATGCGGCTGGTGACGGTCTTGCTGTCGATCACGTCGAGCTGCATGTTCAGCCCGAGGTTGGTGTTCCACTGGTCGATGATGAACTGGTTGAGCGTCTTGCTACCCGTCGTGTTGCGGGTGAGCAGCTTGAAGTTGTTCAAGGTAGAAGCGGTGACGCCGGCGCTAGCAAGAAGCGCTTTGGCGGCTGCCGGGTCGAAGCTCTGGGTGTTGTCGGATGTGTCGTATCCGGCCATCCCCGAGGGAAGGAACGAGGAAATGCCCTTCGCAATGCCGTGCTGGACGTCATTCGCCAGCTTGTCGCGGTCGATCGCCTTGGCGAAAGCCAGGCGGACCTTCGGGTTGTCGAACGGAGCCTTCTTCGCGTTGAAGTCCATCC